>ERZ1370068.1338-contig-11227_pt1 | contig 62047 bp, 101 predicted proteins | sample MGYA00561227_ERZ1370068 | MGnify/ENA primary metagenome ERZ1370068 (study PRJEB38410, sample SAMEA6850437) | metagenome | study: Metagenomic assessment of the ecological functions of the soil: analysis of the soil microbiota associated with the...
GTGTACTTCGTTCAGTTACGTATTGCTGCTGTTTGGTGGTGGAGGGAGGACAGGTGGTGCAGATGGGGATAACGCGGATACTGGAGGCGATCTTCGAGGTAGACTTTTTAGAGGTATCCTACGGCTTCAGGTGCAATCGGAGCTGTCATGATGCGTTAGATCGTCTAGGTAAAGCGATCATGAGTAAGCCGGTCAACTACATTGTGGAGGCGGACATCAAGGGGTTCTTTGATCACGTGGACCACAAGTGGATGATGGAGTGCCTGAGGCAGCGGATCTCGGACCCGAGTTTTCTAAGGCTGATCGGGAGGTTCTTAAGAGCAGGCATCATGGAGGAGGGAAGTTCATAGAGACGGAGGCGGGCACCCCGCAGGGGCGTCTTAAGCCCGGTGCTCAGTAATATCTATCTTCACTATGTGCTGGACCTGTGGTTTGAGAGGCGGCTGAAGAGGGAGCTTTGTGGATATGCCGAGGAGAACCGATACGCTGATGACTTTGTGATCTGTCTTCAGAACAAGCAAGACGGGGAACGGGTGCTTGAAGCGGTGCGGGAGAGGTTCGCCAAGTTTGGGTTAAGCCTGTCGGAGGACAAGACGCGGCTGATTGAATTTGGCAGGTATGCAAGGGCCAATCGAGAGAAGCGCGGGGAGAAGCCCCCTACATTTGACTACTTGGGTTTCACCCATTTCATCGACAGGACCCGGAGAGGGACGTTCAAGGTCGGGCGCAGGACGAGCAAGAAGAAGTTTCGGGCCAAGATCAAGGCCATGAACGAGTGGCTTAAGTCGGTCCGTAACGCGGTGAAGCTTAAGGAGTGGTGGGTGGTTCTTCGGTTGAAGCTTTTGGGTCACTATCGGTACTACTGGGATTAGCGGCAACTTCAAGGGAATCGAGCGTTACTACCTGCGGGTGCTGGCGCTCGTGTACAAGTGGATTAACCGTAGGAGCCAGAGGCGGAGCTATACGCGCAAGGGTTTTGCCCAGTACCTTGGATATTACCCGATTCCTAAGCCGAGGATATATCGCAACCTCTACACTTTATCACCGGTGAAGTGAGGGTAGCTGAAGAGCCGGATGTGGGAAATCTGCAAGTCCGGTTCTGTGAGGGGCAACGAAAGTATCCCCAACGGCAGAATAGTGTGGCACCTCCCGTATCGAAGAGGGAGGTAACAGAGAATACAAAGCATGCCTAAAGGAGACATTTCGATGTCTACTCGACAGAAGAAGAATCACGCTCTGGCTGCTTGGCAGCTCTGTTTTCTGGCAAATGTTTCGCTTGCCGAGGCGCAGCGAGACAGGGAAAGTCCTCCGCATAGGTTACCTGGATGCAAGCACTGCTTCCTGGCAGCGCGGTCCTACGTGGACGGCGTTCCGGCAAGAGCTGAGCAAACTCTGGATGGATTGAAGGAAAGAATATCACCATCGAGTACCGGTTTGCCGAGCAAAGGCTTGAGCGCCTGCCTGAGCTTGCGGCGGACTTGGTTCGTCTTAAGGTTGATCTGATCGTGGTCACAGGGAACCGACGGCGTTAGCGGCGAAGAGAGCAACCAGTACCATCCCCATCGTGATGACGACCGTCTGCGGACCCCGTGGGTGCAGGTTTGGTTGCCAGTCTGGCGCGGCCGGGAGGCAATGTCACCGGGCTCTCGAGTTTAGCGCCCGAGCTAAATACCAAAAGGTTAGAGATACTCAAGGACGCGGTCCCCAAGCTCGCCCGAGTTGGACTTCTGCGGCCGGCGAGGAAGCGGCTATCAGACCTCCAACTGAAAGAGCTCAGGCCTGCGGCTCTGGCACTGAAGCTAAAATTGGAGGAGATCGAGACTCAACCCGACGCCAAAGGTTTAGAGAGCGCCTTTCAAACCGCAAAGCAGAAGCAGGTGGGCGCGATTATGACGACCACCGGTCGCCGCTTTTTCGCCGAAAGAAAGCGGATCGTCGAGCTTGCCGTCAAATACCGGTTGCCGGCTATTTACTCCCAGAAGGAGTTTGTCGATGAGGGCGGCCTCATGTCCTATGGGGCGGACTACGACTGACCTCTATCGGCGCGCGGCTGTTTACGTGGACAAGATCTTGAAAGGTGCCAAACCGGCTGATTTGCCGGTGCAGCAGGCGACGAAGTTTGAGTTCGTCATCAACCTTAAGGCAGCGAAACAGATCGGACTGACAATTCCACCTGACGTGTTAGCGCGGGCGAATAAAGTGATTGAGTGATAGAAGAAGCTGCCAGGATTGAACTAAAATTCTCCAACGACTAAATCCTGCGAGATTTTGCGTGGCGAGGCATCGTACACAATCCCAGGCTGGTTCTGGCCTTCCCACTCAACTAATACCTGTCGCCTTCCGCCGTGTAAATCACACTTTCCTTTATCTCTATCCGCGTGATACATAACGCTCGAAACGAGGTGCGCAATGAAGAGGGCTGCGGTGCCATCAATCCTTGTTGCAGTGGTGTTGCTTGCTGTTGGAGTGATAGCCGAGGCGCAGCAGCCGAAGAAAGTCCCTCGGATAGGGTATCTATCGGCGTTCGATCCAGCTACTGAGTCCACCCGTTCCGAGGCAATTCGGCTGGCTCTGCGCGAGCTTGGCTACATAGAAGGACAGAACATCGCCATCGAGTACCGATATGCGGAGGGGAAGCGCGATCGGTATCCCTGAGCTTGCGGCCGAGCTGGTGCGTCTCAAGGTTGATATCATCGTGGTAGCAGGAGGGGACCGCTGATCCGGGCGGCCAAGAATGCGACCAAGACGATTCCCATCGTTATGATGGGCGCTGGGGCCGATCCTGTCGAGGCAGGCCTAGTTGAAAGCCTTGCCCGTCCCGGCGGCAACGTCACCGGCATTACAAACCTTGCCAGAGAACTAGGCGGGAAGCGGCTGGAGCTGCTCAAAGAAGCCGTTCCCAAACTTGCCCGTGTCGCGGTTCTCTACGATCCGGCCATTCCGGGCAGTGTACTGCGAGGTGAAAGAGGTTCTCCCAGTCGCGGCGCGTGCGCTGGGGTTGACTATTCAGCCTTGGGAGGTACGAGCTGCGGACGGTTTCGAGAAGGTATTTGCTGCGCTAAGCAAGGAGCGCCCGGATGGACTCTACGTGCTACGGGGGCCCGCTAATGCGTACTAACGCAAAACGGATCGTGGGCTTTGCGTTAAAGAGCCGGTTACCGTCGGTGTACGGCAGCAGAGAAGCTGTAGATGCTGGTGGGCTCATGTACTACGGGGCGGACCTCGCGGACAGCTACCGGCGCGTCGCATATTACGTGGACAGAATCCTGAAGGGAGCCAAGCCTGCCGATCTGCCTGTGGAGCAACCGACGAAGTTCGAGCTGGTGATCAATCTCAAGACGGCGAAGCAGATCGGCCTGACGATTCCGCAGTCCTTGCTGTATCCGGGCGGATAAAGTGATCAAGTGATGGCAGAAAACCAAGCGGCGATGCCAGGATTGAACTGAATTCTCCTTCACTCTCCCCTGCACAGGATTCGAGAAGAGCGGTGGTAAGTCGCATCATCGTATCACAATCGGCGCAGCGATATTCTCGTCCTGGGCGGTCGCTCAAACCCGCACGAATAATTATTTTCAAAAGTGTCCAATATTGGACAGCAATCTCCTACCAACGGCGTACATTAGGCTCGCGTATGAAATAACGTAAATCTATGTGGGTGTCGGCCTTGACCATTAGGTGACGCTTACGGGCGATTTACCAGTCCTCATGAGAGAGGCTGCGCATACGGCAGGCTGGAGGGTTTAATCGGTGGTGCTCCAAATGGCGAGGTTATTCTTAGAAGTGAAAAACTACTAGTTTACGAAACTTGGCGGCGAGCAATATTGCCGACCCCAAAAACCAGGAAGGGTAGATCCATGGCAAACCAGACGGCTCAAGAAGAGTTATTATTAGACGTTAGAGTGGCTGAGGCCTCAAGCCTATATAAGTTTTATCTTATCCAGGAAAAGAAGATCCTGGGTGCGGCTGCCGTGATCCTGTTTCTGACCGCTTGGGAGTTGGTGCGGCAACACCCTGCAACTCATCAACCCCATGTTCATGAGCGCGCCGTCTTTCGTGTTCAAGGCGGCTTTTCAGATGTTTGCTTCGGGGGAGATCTTTAACGACTTGTACGTCAGTGGCATCGAATTTTTCTGGGGATACCTGCTTTCCGTTGTTGTCGCCATCCCTTTTGGGATCGCAATCGGTTGGTATAAGCGATTCGCCTACGTCTGCGACCCATTTGTTAACGCCATGAACGCGACCCCACGGATTGCTCTCTTGCCGCTCGTCATTATTTGGCTGGGCATCGGCATTATCTCTAAGGTCGGTATCATTTTCCTTGGCGCCCTCTTTCCCTTGTTGATCAACACTCGTGACGGAGTGAAGACGACACCGCATAATCTCCTTACCGCTGCAAGAAGCTTTGGGGCTTCGGATTGGCAGATCTTTAGGTCTGTCGTGCTTCCATCTACCGTGCCATTCATTTTGACCGGTTTGCGATTGGCGGTGGGTCGCGCTCTTATCGGCGTCATGGTCGGCGAGCTCTACGCGGCGACAGCGGGGATCGGTTTCATGATCACGGTCGCCGGCGCCACCTTCCAGACCGACAAGGTCTTCGTCGGAGTTCTTATCTTCGCCATTTCGGGAATGACCCTGACCTGCTGTGATAGACCACTACGAGCATCGGTTTGATAAGTGGCGTCCAAAGGTGGGCGCGGCATAGTTTCCTCAATTGCAGACCTAACAATAGCTGTTTTGAAATTTGTCCGAGCCTTCTCGATCGAGGAGACGCACAAGATGGTCTAGTACGTGCGCAAGCTGAAACGTTTGCAGCATCACAAAGGTCTATGATGAAAGTTAAAGTTGAAAGAGGAGCTCATATGAAAAGCAAATCCGTGTTCCTTGCTTTTATGGTCGTCCTCGCTATAGCGCTGCCGTCCCTAGGGCAAGAAGACAAGCTCGGCAAGGTCGAGTTTGTCGAACTCGTGCAGCCCGGCGGTGCAGGAGAAGTTCCTGCGCGGCGTGGCGATGCTGCACTCGTTCTACTATTCCGCGGCGGAAAAGGCCTTCGAGGAGGTCGCCGCGGAAGACAATTCCTGCGCGATCGCGGCCTGGGGATTCGCCTCGATCCTGATGTCGAACCCGCTCCAGGGAATCGGCGCCTCGCCCAAGAACGCGCCGCGGGCGCAGGCCGCGATCGACAAGGGCCGGCAAGATGGGCGCGAAGACCGAGCGCGAGCGCGATTACCTCCGAGGCGGTGGCCGCCTACTACGAGGACTTCGCCAACCGTCACCGAGCGCGCGCGCCAGCTCGCGCGCGCCAAGGCCTACGAGGCGCTCGCGGCGAAATACCCGGACGACGACGAGGCGCAGATCTTCTACGCGCTGTACCTCGCGGGGACGCAGCTGCGTCCGACCAGATCGTACTCCGCGTGGCTCAAGGCCGCCGGGATCCTCGAGAAGCAGTTCGCCAAGCATCCCGAACCATCCCGGCGTCGCGCACTACCTGATCCACAGCTACGACGCGCCGCCGATCGCGCAGCAGGGCATGCCGGCCGCGCGACTCTACGCGCAGATCGCGCCCGACGCGCCGCACGCGCTGCATATGCCCTCGCACATCTTCACCCGCGTCGGCGCCTGGGCCGATTCGGCGGCGACCAACCGCCGCTCCGCCGACGCCGCGAAGAAGAGCAACGACCCCGACGACGCGCTGCACGCGCTGGACTACATGACCTACGCCTACCTGCAGCTCGCCCGCGACGGCGAGCGCGCGCAAGACCTCGACGAGGCGCGCACGTTGACCGGGATCAATCCGGCGCGTGCCACCGCGCCGTACGCGCTCGCGGCGATGCCGGCGCGCTACGCGGTCGAGCGCGGCGACTGGGGCGATGCGGCGAAGCTCGCGCCGAGCGCAGAGCAAGTTTCCGTTCACCGAGGCGATGACGCATTTCGCGCGCGCCCTCGGCGCGGCCGGAGCGGCGATCCCGCCGCGCGCGCAGAAGGACGTCGAGCGGATCGCGGCGCTGCGCGACGAGCTGAAGGCGGCGAAGAACGAGTACTGGGCGAACGAGGTCGAGGTGATGCGGCCTCGCGTCGCTCGCCTGGGTCGTCGCTCGCGCAGAAGAAGAGCGACGAGGCGCTCGGCGCTCATGCGCCAGGCCGCCGACATCGAGGACAAGAGCGAGAAGAACATCGTCACGCCCGGGCGCCTGCTGCCCGCGCGCGAGCTGCTCGGCGACATGCTGCTGGAGCTGAAGCGCCCGGCGGAGGCGCTCGAAGGAATACGAGGCCTCGCAGCTGCGCGAAGCCGAATCGCTATCGTGGCCTGTACGGTGCGGGGCAGGCGGCGGCGCAGTCCGGCAACCGCGACAAGGCGCGGCACTACTTCTCAAGCTGATTGAATTGGCGGGCTCCGGCGACCTCCGCCCGGAGATGGAGAAGGCGCGCCGATATCTCGCGAGTAACTGACGTCGCAAAGGCACCTGTTCTCCTTTGTCGATCAAGCGACTTTACTTTTTTTTCCGTGGGTACAGCAGCAGATAGTCGTAAATGAAATGCCGTCCAACCGCGCGGTCGAGACCGACGTACCGCAAGCGGCACGCGACTCACGGTGTAGTTGAACTGATTTCTCTACGACTTAATCCTACAAGACCAGACTGTTGCGTTCAGTTCGTTCTAGGGGTGACTCTGGCCTTCCCACTCAACTCAAATACCTGTCGCCTTCCGCCGTGTAAATCACACTTTCCTTTATCTCTATCCGCGTGATACATAACGCTCGAAACGAGGTGCGCAATGAAGAGGGCTGCGGTGCCATCAATCCTTGTTGCAGTGGTGTTGCTTGCTGTTGCGGTCATAGCCGAGGCGCAGCAGCCGAAGAAAGTCCCTCGGATAGGGTATCTATCGGCGACCGATCCAGCTACTGACTCCACCCGTGCCGAGGCAATTCGGCTGGCTCTGCGCGAGCTTGGCTACATAGAAGGACAGAACATCGCCATCGAGTACCGATATGCGGAGGGAAAGCTCGATCGGCTCCCTGAGCTTGCGGCCGAGCTGGTGCGTCTCAAGGTTGATATCATCGTGGTAGCAGGAGGGGCCACAGTAGATCCGGGCGGCCAAGAATGCGACCAAGACGATTCCCATCGTTATGGCGGGCGGTGGGACCGATCCTGTCGAGGCAGGCTTCGTTGAAAGCCTTGCCCGTCCCGGCGGCAACGTCACCGGCATTACAAACCTTACCAGAGAACTAGGCGGTAAGCGGCTGGAGCTGCTCAAAGAAGCCGTTCCCAAACTTGCCCGTGTCGCGGTTCTCTACGATCCGGCAATCCGGGCACTGTACGCGAGGTGAAAGAGGTTCTCCCAGTCGCGGCGCGTGCGCTGGGGTTGACTATTCAGTCTTGGGAGGTACGAGATGCGGACGGTTTCGAGAGGGTATTCGCTGCGCTAAGCAAGCAGCGCCCGGATGGACTCTATGTGCCCGGCGGGGCCCGCTCAATGCTGCTAACCGAAAAACGGATCGCGGAGCTTTGCGTTAAAGAGCCGGTTACCGTCGATGTACGGCAGCAGAGAATCTGTAGATGCCGGTGGGCTCATGTAGCTACGGGGCGGACCTCGCGGACAGCTACCGGCGCGTCGCATACTTACGTGGACAGAATTCTGAAAGGGAGCCAAGCCTGCCGATCTGCCGGTGGAGCAGCCGACGAAGTTCGAGCTGGTGATCAATCTCAAAACGGCGAAGCAGATCGGGCTGACGATTCCGCCGAATCGATGCTGTGCGCGGGCGGATAAGGTGGATCAAATGACAAGAAGGCAACAGGCGCGAGGCAACAGTAAGAGGAAATCAGCCCGCAGCAAAAAAGACATGAAGAAGAGAATCACTCTCTGGCTTGCTGGCAAGCTCTATGTTCTTGGCACATGGCTTCGCTGGCCGACGCGCAGCAGACAAGCGAAAGTCCCCGCATAGGTTTCCTGGATAGATAGCACTGCTTCCGGTAGCGCGGTCCTCTGGACGGCGTTCCGGCAGGAGACTGAGCAAGCTTGGATGGATTGAGGGAAAAAACATCACCATCGAGTACCGGTTTGCCGAGCAAAAGCTTGAACGGCTGCCTGAGCTTGCGGCGGACCTGGTTCGTCTTAAGGTTGATCTAATCGTGGCCTCAGGGGGACCGACGCCGTTAGCGGCGAAGGAAGCAACCAGTGACCATCCCCATCGTGATGACGAGCTCTCCGGACCCCGTGGGTGCAGGTTTGGTTGCCAGTCTGGCGCGGCCGGGAGGCAATGTCACCGGGCTATCGAGTTTAGCGCCCGAGCTAAATACCAAAAGGCTAGAGATACTCAAGGACGCAGTCCCCAAGCTCGCCCGAGTTGGATTTCTGCTGGCGCCGAGGAAGCAGCTTATCAGAGACCTCAACTGAAAGAGCTCAGGCCTGCGGCTCTGGCACTGAAGCTAAAATTGGAGGAGATCGAGACTCAACCCGACGCCAAAGGTTTAGAGAGCGCCTTTCAAACCGCAAAGCAGAAGCAGGTGGGCGCGATTATGACGACCCCGGTCGCCGCTTTTTCGCCGAAAGAAAGCGGATCGTCGAGCTTGCCGGCAAATACCGGTTGCCGGCTATTTACTTCACAGAAGGAGTTTGTCGATGAGGGCGGTCTCATGTCCTATGGGGCGGACTACGCTGACCTCTATCGGCGCGCGGCTGTTTACGTGGACAAGATCTTGAAAGGTGCCAAACCGGCTGATTTGCCGGTGCAGCAGGCGACGAAGTTTGAGTTCGTGATCAACTTGAAGGCAGCGAAACAGATCGGACTGACACTCTCGCCGGAATTTCTCTCGCGGGCGAATAAAGTGATCAAGTGATGAAAGAAAACCAAGCGGCGATGGCGTAAAGGTAGTGGCAAAGGCGGTTCGTAGTCCGGCTCATCGGTGATGAATTAACCTGCTCTGTGCAGGTATATTGGTAATATAGTGACCAGGTATATTGGAATGAACGGCGAACGAAAATTGATTGACAACTTGTCAATCAAAAAGGTAAATCTCGCGGAGCGGTGATTTTTCGGATCGGTAATATCCTGGTCAGTATACTCACAAGTTGAGCGCATATTTCATTGAGGAGGTTCCTATGCACCGAATGAATGTGATCGCAGTCGCAGCAGTCGTTACCCTTGGTTTCCTTGTCGGCTTCGGGATCCCGGCGTCTGCGCAGTCCGTGACAGCGTTCGAAGGCGCGCGGTTGATCGTGGGCGACGGACGCGTGATCGAGAACGCGACACTGGTCGTGGAGGGCGCAAGAATCGCGCAGGTCGGCGGTAAGGCCGACGTTCGCGTGCCCAACGGCGCCAGGCGTGTGGATCTCGCCGGTAAGACCGTGATGCCGATGATCGTCGACACGCACACCCATCTCAGCACGACCCGCGACGGGCTCATACGGGACTTGAAACAACGCGCTTATTTCGGCGTCAGCGCCGCGCTGAGCCTTGGCTTGGACGGCTTTGAACTTCTCGGCTTGCGCAACGAGATCGTCCCGGTGCCGCGCGCTTTTTCAGCGCGGGAAAGGGCATCACCAGAATCGAACCGGGCCGCCCGACGTTCCAGATCAACAGCGAGGCTGAAGCCCGTAAGGCGGTTCAGGAGAACGCCACGCACAGGGCTGACATCATCAAGGTCTGGGTCGACGAGCGCGAGGGCAAGGTCGAGAAGGTGACTCCGGAGCAATATGCCGCCGTCATCGACGAGGCGCACAACCGCGGGCTGCGGGTCACGGCGCACATCTTCCACATGGACGATGCCAAGGGGCTCATGCGCGCCGGCCTCGACGCGCTTCGCGCACGGCGTTCGCGACAAGGACATCGACGACGAGACGGTGTCCATGTTCAAGGCGCGACCGTACCTTACCCTGACGCCGAATCTGCCGGATCGCGGCGTGAAGAAGGATTTGAGCTGGCTCCGGGCGGCCTTCCGGCCGCGGAATTCGCGAAGCTCGAGGAGGCCAACAAAGACGATCCAAAGGCGCAGGCCTTCTACGGGATTCAGGCCCGCAACCTGGCGAAGCTGAATGCGGCGGGCGTGCGCATCACGCTCGGAACCGACGGCAACCGGCCATGGGGTCCGCACGAGGAGATGGAGGACATGGTGCTTGCCGGGATGACGCCGATGCAGGTCATCGTGGCGGCGACGCGCAACTCGGCCGGTTTCGTGCGGATGACCGATGCGGGCACGCTGGAAGCGGGCATGAGCGCCGACTTCATTGTGCTCGATGCAAACCCGCTGGACGACATCACCAACACGCGACGGATCTCGTCGGTGATTTTGCGCGGCGCGACTGTGGATCGCACGCAGCCGGTGCGCTGAGGGATTTTATACCGAACCTCATCACCATAGGGCGGGTTGGCTGCTTGATACGGTTGAGGGGCCGATCAGTTTGCCCATCGCAAACCATCTTTGCCGTCGATCACCTGTTGCGGAATCGCAAATGGTTGAAAACGACTAGGAGTGCAAAGAAAACCTTGACGGGATTTCGCTAAGTTTGTTGCAAAATGGGATGATGCGCTCTAACCACTTAATGCACCGACGCGCCGCAAGCGGCGCGCGGTTGATCGAGCACGACATTAAGACCATGCGCTTCGCGGAGCTAGGCACGTCTCCGCATCGGAGAATGGTGATTACTACCAGGTTGCGTTCGAAAATACCGATCCAGCCAGCGATGCGGCCGACGTGGATGGCCCCGACAGCGCTTATTTACTGATTCAGCGCCAATTCGAAGACCCAGACGGTGGGCAATGCTACGTTGAAACCCATGACGAAGAATACATCGGGCATTTTCGTTTGCGTTCGATTGGAGTTCAGTCCATCTCGCCTCCTTCTTGAAATTGCGAGACATCGGAACAACAGAGTCGAAGTGATTTTTGACATAGGGCAGTCCGAATTCGAGGAGGTGCAGCGCGTGATTGACATCATTTCCGGAAAGTCGAGTCCTGATGATGGGCACGCGCTCTAACTCCAGTGGAACGGACGGGCCACAAGCGCCGTGCTTCATCAACCTTCGTCGCTGCCCCCGGTTCACCGATTTGCCTGAGGCGTCGTTCCGTTCAGTTCAATCTCAGGCTGATTCTGGCCTTCCTACTCGACGAATCCCTGTCGCCTTCCGCCGTGTAAATCACACTTTCCTTTATCTCTATCCGCGTGATACATAACGCTCGAAACGAGGTGCGCAATGAAGAGGGCTGCGGTGCCATCAATCCTTGTTGCAGTGGTGTTGCTTGCTGTTGGAGTGATAGCCGAGGCGCAGCAGCCGAAGAAAGTCCCTCGGATAGGGTATCTATCGTCGTGCGATCCAGCTACTGAGTCCACCCGTTCCGAGGCAATTCGGCTGGCTCTGCGCGAGCTTGGCTACATAGAAGGACAGAACATCGCCATCGAGTACCGATATGCGGAGGGGAAGCGCGATCGGTTCCCTGAGCTTGCGGCCGAGCTGGTGCGTCTCAAGGTTGATATCATCGTGGTAGCAGGAGGGACACGCTGGATCCGGGCGGCCAAGAATGCGACCAAGACGATTCCCATCGTTATGATGGGCGCGTGGGCTCGATCCTGTCGAGGCAGGCCTAATTGAAAGCCTTGCCCGTCCCGGCGGCAACGTCACCGGCATTACAAACCTTTGCCAGAGAACTAGGCGGTAAGCGGCTGGAGCTGCTCAAAGAAGCCGTTCCCAAACTTGCCCGTGTCGCGGTTCTCTACGATCCGGCCATTCCGGCCAGTGTACGCGAGGTGAAAGAGGTTCTCCCAGTCGCGGCGCGTGCGCTGGGGTTGACTATTCAGCCTTGGGAGGTACGAGCTGCGGACGGTTTCGAGAAGGTATTCGCTGCGCTAAACAAGGAGCGCCCGGATGGACTCTACGTGCCCGGGGGCCCGCTAATGATTGCTAACCGAAAACGGATCGCGGACTTTGCGTTAAAGAGCCGGTTACCGTCGATGTACTACAGCAGAGAATCTGTAGATGCCGGTGGGCCTCATGTCCTACGGGGCGGACCAAGCGGACAGCTACCGGCGCGTCGCATATTTCGTGGACAGAATCCTGAAGGGAGCCAAGCCTGCCGATCTGCCGGTGGAGCAGCCGACGAAGTTTGAGCTGGTGATCAATCTCAAGACGGCGAAGCAGATCGGTCTGACGACGCTTACCGGAGGTGCTCGCCCGAGCGAATAGGCTGATTACAAGTGATGCCGAAGACCATGTTGACGACTGCAGGATTGAACTGAATTCTCCTACGACTTAATCCTACGAGACGCGACTGTCGCGTCGATTCAATCGTGAGAGCAAACTGGACCTGCGCTCCTTATGATGAATATGCGGAAACATCTTTCGGCATTTGTCGGGTTGCCGCGATTCTTTTGGCTTTACAACTCATCGTCCCCATTATAGAAACGACCCGACTGAACAGTGATCAATTGTGGATATACAGAAGTAAAGCGGACTATACGGAACTAGATCATCATAGCTGACGGCCGAGACAGTCAGAGGACGCCGATGATCGATCCGATCAGACGCAAAATACCGAAAGCGGCGCCGCGGCGGCGGTGATAGCGCAGCGCCGCGCGCGTTTGCTCAGCAGACTGGGCAGGGAGGCGCTGCCATGTCCTTCTACGAAAAGGGCCCCGTTCGCATCCGCTATCAAGAGGCCGGTTCCGCTTCCCGTTGTTGCTCATCGCCGGTGGGGGACTAAACTCGGCGATCTCCGGCTTCGACCACCGCTCCTTTTAACCCGGTCGAGGAATTCAAGGGAGAGTACCGCTGCATCGCGTCGGACCTGCGCAACGCCAATGGCGGCCAGTCCTCCGGCCCGCTCGAGATCGACCGGCCGTGGGATTCATACACCGACGACCATCTCGGCCTGATGGATCACCTGCGCATCGACAAGTTCATGGTGATGGGCTTCTGCATTGGCGGCCCCTTCATCTGGAACCTCTTGAAGCGGGCACCCGATCGTGTTGTCGCCGCCGTGCTGGCGCAGCCGAGCGGGTTCCGGCCGGAGATGCCCGACTCTCTTCTACGACAACAACATGACCGGCTGGGGTCCGGAGCTGATCAAGCGCCGGCCCGAGATCACGATGGAGATGGTCGACAAGTTTCTGACCAGGATGTACCGCACCAACCCCGACTTCGTCTTCACCGTGACACGCGATTTCGTGCGCAAGTGCCAGACGCCCGTGCTGATCCTGCCGGACGATGTCCCGGCGCATCCGTACGCCGTCGCCATGGAGGCCGCGATGCTCGCGCCGAAGGCCGAAGTGAGCATGTTCCCGTGGAAGGAGCCCAAGGAGCGGATTCCGCTGGCGGTGCGCCAGATACGTTCCTTCCTCCGGGCGCATCGGCCTGCTTCTGCTTAGACGGCGGTATCTATACGACAAGCGGCTGACGCCCGGTGACCGCGTTACACCTTGCCTCATGCCGTCTCAACCCTTGCGCTCAGCCGACGGCGGCTGGTGCACTGGCGCCGGCCGCGGCTGAGCGCCGCCGTTAGCCATCTAATTGAGAACTGTTCCTCTTACGAGCCAATCTTGCGTCAGGACCGGACCGGACACGCCGCCCAGTCCGGACGTAATCTCTTCCGATCACGTTCACGCTCAGGAAATCGTCGAAGATCTCTAAGCTGAACCGGATCAAAATCAAATGTTTCGTTTTAGGGTTTTTACTGAGAGCGCGTGTTTCTCTTCGCGCGCAACCGTTCGATCAAAGCCGTCACCTCACTGAGAGTGGCGCGGAACTCGGTCTCGGCTTTGTCTATCTCGTCGGCCGGGGCGCCCGCCTCGACGGCGTCCTCGTAGGTTGTCACGGCAACGCCAAACGTCCTCAGTACCCGTCGTGTTTCGTCGCTTGGCATAAGCGTCGTTCACTCGTTCACAGTCCGCTGTTCAAGTAGTTCCAACTGTTCAAAAAACTTAGCCGAATCTTCCTCGTCGCTTGAATTTCGTATTGTTTTCAGCCCGATTTGTAACTTCTCTTGCGGAACAAAGCCATCCTCATTCAATCCTCTCGCTTGGTAGTAGCCGCCGATCATCTCCTGAGCTCGCCGGCGGTCAAAGCTACGCCCTGGGCAACACCGGTGGGCAGAGCTTCGCTCAGCAGCCGCGGTGGGAGCCAATCATCCTCGGGTCGCCATCCTTCGCGCTGATTGAAAAGTCTTTTAGATACTTGAATCCGTTCCCCGACTCGGCGGAGCTCGCGAGCGGAAAAGTCCCAGCCGGTCACCTTTGTTTAAAGCTCCGCTGCTTCGCTATAAAAATCCGTAAAGCACTTGCGCAGGAATTTACAGATAATCAGGGAATCCAGCACGGAGGCGAAATCCTCGGATGCCGCCACTAAAGCGCCTCTGCCGGAATCAGCGCGGAGTCGATCGACTTCGCCGGAGAAGTCAGCTTCATAGGCGCCGGAGCGATTGTGGCAGGCACCGCGCGGGCTGACGGCCAATCCCAGAGCCATGGTTTTTAGACCCCGTGGCTCGTAGCCGGGCAGCTCCAAGCCCTTCACATGCATGGCCCAATCCGAACTGTCGCCGCCAAGCTCCAGCGCCGCCCTCTTTGAGCCTTCAGCCAGTAAAGCGCCCAGCCCGGTTCGCGTCGCGATAGCCGGGATGGCGGCGAGGATGCCTTCGGGCCGGCCGAAGCATAGACCGAATTTTTCCGCTTCAGGCAATAGTCCTTTTTCGCCACACTCCATGGCCCAGGCCAAGGTACCGCCGGTGCTGATTGTGTCGATTCCATAGAGATCACACAGATGGGCGGCCTCCAGGACGGTATCCGGATCCTTGATGCCGCACAGTGGCCCGAGGGCGAAGAGGGTCTCGTATTCCAGTCTTTGTTCCTCTCCGTTAAGGGACTCTGAACAAGCGCTCGCAGCGAATCGAGCAAGAGGCGCAGCCATGGCGGCGAGCAAAACTGGTTTCCGTCAAAGTCTCGCCGCTGAGAGCGTCCGAATCATCGAACGTAGATTGCTGGAAATTGTGCGCCGGCAGTACACCCAGCCGATTGAAAACCGCCAAATTGGCGACGGTACCGATATTTCGATACTTGTCCGTGAGCGAGCCCAGGCTGCGCCGGCGCAAAAGACTAGCGATGACGCTGACTCCGTCAGGGTCGAATACACGAGGCTCTCGATCACCGCACACGGCGATGGCTTTGAGATTCTTCGATCCCATCACCGCGCCGACACCGCCGCGGCCGGCATGCCGCCCTTCGTTGCTGATCGTGGCGAAGCGCACACGGTTTTCTCCGGCTGCGCCGATGGCCGCCACTCTGATCGCCGGCGAGTTCAGCTCGGATTTGATCGCCGCTTCGGTCTCACTGGCACTTTTCCTCGCAAGTGTTCGGCCTCGCGAATCTCCATCGTTTTGTCGCTGATGAACAGATAAACCGTCGAAGCGGCTTGGCCGGTGATGACGACCGCATCGAGTCCGGAACGCTTCAGCTCCAGAGCGAAATGGCTGGAAGAGAGCGAGTCGCCGATAAATCCGGTGAGCGGTGATTTGGTGACGACGCCAAATTTGGCCGTCGTGGTGAGGCCTCGTGCCGACCAGCGGGGCGCTGGTAAAAATCAGCGGGTTAGCGGAAGAAAAAGGTTCAACCCCGGAGGCGCGTAGTCGTAGAGCAGGCTCGTACCGAGGCCGATGCCGCCAAGGAACGTGCGGAGGCGCGATTCCTCTAGCTCGCGCCATGAGCTTGGCCGCTGGTTAAATCGGATCTGGAGCAGCCGGCCGTGGAATCCATACATCGCTCAGCTCCCGCGTCCGCGGATAGAATCAGAATTCTATCCCCGGTCTTGACCTTGGCCGTAGCGTTACGGACGAAATCCAACCCGTTAACGTTGCAGCGCGCAGCCGCTAGCGAGCTTGTTCATCTCCGGGCTGATAACCCGGCCTACGAGCATCGGCAATCTTTCTGCAAGGGCGAAAAATAGATGGGAGAGAGTGGCTTCTTGCGGCAACGCGAGGGAGACGGTTTTCGTCTTTGCGAGCAACTGGGCCATGCCGAAAAGTTCGACGGTGCATTGGACCGGATCTTTCTTCAGCTTATGACCATTTAACTCCTCCAGCGCTGTAAAGCTCGCTCGTAATCGTCGGGGGTATTCATGTTGAGAAAGCTCAAGCCTTCCGGATCGAAGCGCCGGATTTCGTCCTCACCGACCTTACAGGTCCGAACTTTATCGAAGAGATAAACCGGCCGCAATTCTCCGCGGTCCAATTGTCCTTTGAGCAATGGCAGTACGCTGGTGCGGTACACGGCGTGCAACGGCTGAAAGCGATTCTCCCAGAAGGGGACTACGACGTCGTAGCTTGAGATTTGGCAGGTGAAATGTGAAATCAACGCAGGGTTGAGAAAGGGAACGTCACAGGAAGTCACGAAACAAAAATTTCCACTAGCGGCCTTCAATCCATAATAGATACCGCCCACCGGTCCCTGATAAGCAACTCTCGTCCCGCACCAAGATCGCTGGAAGATCGGGCAACTCCTGCTCGGGTGCAGCAACAATGACTGTCTCGGCAAACATGCTGCTTCAGAGCGCGAACGATGTGAACAATGAGCGGCTCGCCGTCAAAGAGGAGGAGAGATTTGGGCCGGCCCATGCGCGAGCTCTTACCGCCGGTAAGCACCACCGCGGTGGCATCGGCCAGGGATGGAACGCCCTGTCGGTTGCTTTCAGCTTCGTTCATGACGACGACCGTTGTCTGGGCTTTTCATCCTTTGCATCGTCCGACGGCGCCCCTTGCTCGAGCCAGACTCTGAACGCACCCAGCGAATGCGCTAAGCGCCACTCTTCCAGAACGGTTCTCGCCATGGCGGAAACTGCCCCCGACGATTCTAATGTAGCGCATTTCCGCGGATAATCTAGCAGCCATTCTTCGAAGGCTTCAGGATTGGGGTCGTCTTCAACTGCCTGCGCCAAAAGCATGCGTTTAATAGATAGCCCGATTGCATCCGGAGTTTGGTCGCGCTTTCGTTTCCGCCTGCGCCCTTCGGCGGCTTCAAGGGCGGCGAGCAAAGCCTTGCAAACTTCGGCGGGGCGAAGAGATTGCACGAAATCCTTGGTTGACGTCATGGGCGTCAAAAAATCGGCGCCACGCTTTGCCGTTATCGGTGACCGTCACATCAAGAGAATAACCTGCGCCCTGAGGTCGCTTGTATCCTTGTTCGAGGGCGGCGACATCTAGATGCGCGCTGGCGAGGTCGTCAAGAAGAACTTTGGCAGGCTGGCTGCCCTGAAGCGTAGTAAAGGTTTTTGCGTAACCGAGGCAGCGCTTGCAAGCGTCGATCACACCGGCGGCACCACTTTTTCTCGGGCACGAGCGAGACAAGCTCATTATGGTCGGTCATGCCGCAGTAGGGGCAAAACAAACACTGAGCCTGCCACTCTCCGCCACACCGGCCGCAGCGGAAATAGCGGCTCCGCTCGATGCCCCGCACTTCGGTAAATGCCGGCCAGGCACCGCAGACCGGGCAATACCCTTCGACCCAACTTACGGATTTAGATGAAGCCCACCGGCGATTGCAAGCATTCAGCAAAGGGACCGGTAGAAGAGCTGCAACAGCTTGAACGCCTCCGAGTCTGCGCCCAAGTCAGCGGCAATTTTTTAATGCGATCACTATCCTGGCACAGTGAAGCTTTAAACAAGTTTAAAAAGTCCAAATCTGCATGGAGCACCGGTTCCAAGGTGGCCATCTCGCGCGTCCCGCTGCGATGAGCGATTCTAATCAGCTTTTCTAACAAACGGTGAACTGAACGCTGCGGCAAAGCCAAGGTAGTGCCCGCCAAGAGCGGAACCTTGCTTTGCTGTGCCTCGTTGCGGACCGGTACGCACGCATCCCATTCGGAATTAGTCGCCTCGGTTAGGACTTCCTGAACCACGGCGAGCCATGGCTCCCACTCCGGATGCTGGCGCTTAAGATCTTGCAAGCCAGTATCGATTGCCGTCATTGGCGGCTGAGCTGGTCCGCCTGACTGGCGGGACCTAAAGGCGGATTCTTGGTGGAAATAATCTTAGGAGTTCTTTCGAATGGCTTTGAGCCTTCGTGCATCTGCACAAACTTAGCCCGGTTGCCCACGTCGGCTCCCGGTCCGCCGCCGCGCGTGCGCGTTGTCTCCGGACTGGCACAAGGCAGCGAGGTAGAAAACCAGAGCCGCGACAGTGATCAAAGCAAAACGCATCTCACACTCCTTGAGCGGAGAAGACGATGACCAGGCGGAGAATAAAGTTGCCGACCAGCACCAGCGCGGCAGTCGTCATCATGTTGTGCTCGCCACGCTTGCCACTGCGCCAATAAAGCGCCAGCGGCAGCAACATGCCGAGACCGATCACGCCAAACAGTAGAAGCAAACCCCAGACATTCAGCCAGGCACGAAGGACCGGACCGAGCGACACCATAACGGCAATCAGAACGATCAGCTCCAGCGGAATTACGCATGCATCCATGCGCTGCAAGTCTAGAAGACCGGGCATGGTCCAGCTGGATTTCTTCGCCAGCAGAATCATTAACGCTGCCGAAGTCGAGGCCGCCGAGACTACGAAGAGCATTCCGAGCAGAGGAGTGTCGGACCAGATCGGACGGTTGGTGACCGCGAGCAGGACACCGGTGTAACCGGAAACATAGAATCCGAAAATTCCGCCGATCGCCGCAATGAACCGGCCTAGCAGTGACGGTGGGTGTACTTTGCGCCAAGCCGCCCAGGGATGCGCTTGGCGTCGGCGAGCGCTCCCAGAAAGGATATGAACGCGAAAATGCCGAATATCAGAAGCGCCCAAGAGCCGATCGACATCGGCGACCAGGGCTTAAACATTGGCTGATACGTATTCGACTCGATCGAGCATATGCCAGAAGCGCATCGGCCGCTGGAGATCCAGAGTCAACAGCAGCCCGCTCAGAACGACGCATGGAAACGCAATGTAGTAACCCAGGTGAGAGTGGACGATCTTCCGGCCTGCCAAACAGATCGATCAGCGAAGCCAGAAAATAGCTGCCGCCGGCGAGGCCGCCGAAAAAGAAATAAAGCGCGATCAGCCATCCCCACTCCGGTGGCGCGCTAAAATAGGTGCTCGAAGGAATCCCGTTCATAACCGAGCCTCCTCGCGCTCCTCTGCGCCGCGGTTGCGGAAATTAAAGATACCGATCAAGCCGACCAACAGCGCCCCCAAGAGTGAAAACATCGTACCGGATATCAGATTTCGCGTGGGCATCTTGGGATCCGGCGGCAAGCCGTACACTTCCGGCTTGTCCACCAGCAAGTAAAAGGAGTTCAGGCCGCCCAGCATCTTGTCATCCGCGCCGTAAAGATACGCTCTCTTCTCGCCGGTCTGGTGGAGCTGCTCCACCCGTTTCTGCGCTCTTCCCTTCAGCTCACTGATTGTTCCGAACTGGATCGACTGGGTCGGGCAGGCCTTTGAGCAGGCCGGCTCCAAGCCAACTTGCATCCGATCATAGCAGAGCGTGCACTTCTGGGCGGTGCCCGAGACCGGGTTGGTTTCGATGACGCCGAAATGGGCATGCCGCAATACAGTCTCGGCAGCCGTTGCAGGCGTCCGACTGAATGACGACGGTATCGAACTCGGTCCGGACAATCGCGCCCGTCGGGCAAACTTCGAGGCAAGCTGCCTGAACGCAGTGCTTGCAAACGTCGCTCATCAAGAGCCAGCGGCCGTCCTTGCGGTCTTCAGTGAACTGCTCGATGAATTTGACGTGGCGCCAGTGGATGCCGTCGAGGCGACGGGTGTTATCGTAGCTGTCGCCGCTCAAGCGTGTTCACGCCGCCGTTGGTGCTGGGCAGCTGATTCCACTCCTTGCATGCAACCTCGCACGCTTTGCAGCCGATACAGACGGTTGTATCGGTGTAAAATCCCATTGGCTCAGCCATAAGAGTCCTCCTTCACTAGTCCGAGTGATCGAGATTGCGAGTTTCGAGATTCGCGATCTTGACGATCATCGAGTCTTCGATCTTCGATCGCGCATTCCTCACGCTTTCTCCACATTGCAGACGAACGCTTTTCCTCGTGCATCGAAACGTTCGGATCGGCTATGAGGGACGTCAACTCGTTGACGACGTCTCCAGTGGATATGCCCTCGTAACCCCAGTGCCAGGGCATGCCGACCTGGTGAATGACTTTGCCGTCGATAGTGAAGGGGCGCATCCGGCGCGTGACCAGAGCCTTGGCGCGAATCTGCGTGCGGGGACTGGAGATTTGCACCAGTCGAGATTCTTGATGCCTTTCTCCTGCGCCAGCTCGGGACTCATCTCGATGAACAGTTCGGGCTGCAGCTCGGCGAGCCACGGCAGCCAGCGGCCTCATGGCGCCCGCCAGGTAGTGCTCGGTCAGCCGGTACGTGGTGATCACATACGGAAACTTTGGGTCGCCCAGCTTCGCCAACTCGTTGCCGGTATCCTTCCAATATTTGTACACCGGACTATTCTGTTGCTTGTAAAGCGGATTGGCGACCGGCGACTCGACCGGCTCGTAGTGTGTCGGCAGCGGGCCGTCCACCATGCCCGCCGGCGCGAAGAGCCAGCCCACGCCGTCCGGCCGCATGATGAAAGGAGCAGTGCCGGGAAGCGCATCCATGCCCGCCGCGCCCGGCTTCGCTTTATCATTAGGCGGTTTCGTCGCAATATAGTCCGGCACATCGTAGCCGACCCATTTCTTCGCCTCCGCATCCCACCACACCCACTTTTTCCTTTCGCTCCATGGCTTTCCCTCGGGATCGGCCGAAGCGCGGTTGTACATGACGCGCCGGTTGGCCGGCCACGCCCAACCCCAGTTTAGCTGCGCGCCGGGTTTGCCTGGCGGGTCGGGCGTGCGTCTATCGGCAAGATTCTTGTCCGCCGCCGGCAAAACCCCCGAATAAATCCACGACGCGCAGGTCGTCGAACCATCGTCCTTCAGATCCCCGAAGCCGACGCAGTGGCGACCCGGATCTTCCGTGAAAAAGCCGTTGAGCTCCTTTAGGAGCTTCGCCGACGAGGGCTCGCCCTTCTTGCGCTCTGTTTTCGTTCTCATGCTCGTAGTCCCAGACGAGATTCTTAAACCCTCGTCGCGCGGCGCAGTCGATTGCGCGTAGAGCTTCTTCAAGCGCTTGCCGAGATCGTAGTAGAACCAGGTATCGGAGCGGCAGTCGCCGGGCGCTTCGGCGGCTTTGTGATGAAATTGCAGCAGGCGCTGCGTGTTGGTGAATGTGCCTTCGACTTCGGCGACCTGGGTCGCGGGAGGAAAAAGACTTCCGTCTTGATGTCCGCAGTCTTGACCGTGCCGTTCTTGACCTCAGGCGCACTCTTCCAGAAATTGGCCGTTTCCGTGAGCCAGTTGTCTTTCACGACTAACCATTCGAGCTTCCTTAACGCCGAGCGATCCAGCTTGGCGTTAAGTGACGTGGCCGGATTCTGCCCAACACAGTACATCCCCTTCACCGCGCCGGCGTTCATCGCCACGAACATGGCCATGTGCGAATGGTCGCCAAGAATCTTCGGGTGCCAGTCCCAGCCGAACTGGTTCTCCTTGGTCGCGGCCTCGCCATACACCGGACTTCATATACGAAACGACGAATTTCGGCATGTTCGCCCAATAGCCCGTCGGCAGCGTCTCGGCCGCGATGTAATCCTGCAGCGTGTCGTGCTTCTTGAGCGCCGTCGGCGCCGACATATAGCCGTGGATCGAGTGGTAAAGCGTGGGAACGTCCGTCGAGCCCTGGATGGAGGCGTGGCCGCGCAGCGCCATGACGCCCGCGCCCGGACGGCCGATGTTCCCCAGAAGCAGCTGCAGCAGCGCGCAGGCGCCGATTATTTGACTCCGTAGGTGTGCTGCGTCCAGGCAACGGCATAGGCGAACGAAGTCGTCCGATCCGCGCCCGAATTGGCCAGAATGGTCTCGGCGACTTTGAGAAACGTTTCCTTGGGGCAGCCGGTAGTCTTCTCCACCATCTCCGGCGTGTAGCGGGCGAAGTGTCGCTTGACGATCTGAAAACCGTTCGCGGGTTTTCGAGCGTCTCGTCTCTCAGCACCGGCGGTTTCACCAGCGACGCTACCAACGGCCCGAAACCTGGCCCCGGTACCGCCTTACCTCCGGGCGTCGCTGCGGGTGTGGGTGGTTTCTTCGTTCCGTCCGCACCCGTAGACACTTTTGTTTCGCCGGACTGCGCGGTCGCCGCAGCTGCCTCGCCCTGTGCTCCGACCTTGGTGCGGGCGTACTGCCAGGTGGCGCCGTCATACTGGCTGGTAATACCGTTGAACGGCCATTCGTTTATCCCGCCCTTGACTGTAAAAGTCCCGAAAATACTCCGTCTAAATCTTCGGTGTCCTTGAAATCGTCGTTGATGATCGTCGCGGCATTGGTGTAGTTCACGACGAAGGTCTTAAAGAACGGGTCCATTGTTCCATTTCTCGCTGTTCAAGACGTAATTGATGACGCCGCCGAGGAAAGCGATGTCCGACCCGGCGCGGACCGGAGCGTAAATATCGGCGACTGCGCTGGTGCGGGTGAAACGCGGATCCACGTGGATGATCTTGGCGCCGTGCTCGACCTTGGCCTTCATTGGCCAGCGAAACGCCACAGGATGGTTCTCCGCCATATTGGATCCCATGACGACGATGCAGTCGGAGTCGGCCATGCTCCGGGGATAGAGTTGCTGCGCCGCGACCGAATCGTGTCCCCAGACCGGGGACGCTAGAGCTGTGTCATATCCGCGCCTGATTCTCGATGGCGACTATTCCCAGACCACGCATGAGTTTCTGGCAAAGATGATTGAATTCGATCTCAAGGGTCGCGCCGCCAAGGGCGAAGATCCCGGGTGTCATATTGACGAGCTTGCCGTTGGGAAGCTTTTCGATGAAGGTCTCGTCGCGCGTCTTCTTCGTCAGTTCGGCGATCCGGTTCATCGCCCGCTCCACGTCCCATACCTCCCAGTCGGCAGTGCCCCGCGGCTCTGATGAAGAACCTGCGTCGGACGATTGGGATTGACGTGCAGCTGAAAGATCGCCGCGCCCTTCGGACAGAGAGTTCCCTCATTGTGCGGGCTGCGCGGATCACCCTCGATGTTCACGATCTGACCGTTGATCGTATGTACGAGAGTGGCGCACCCGACAGAGCAATAAGGACAGAGGCTGGTGTGACCTTGGCGTCTTTGATTCTTAGTTCTTGGGCTTGCGCTACGACGGGTCCGAGATTGACACCGGAGCCGGCAAGTCCGGCTAGCGCGGTTCCGCCGGCTGCGCCGAGAGAAAATCGGAGAAAGTCACGCCTGGAAACTTCCATGGACGCACCTCCAATTTATTCGTTTAGATATGAATACCAAAGAATGCCAAATGACCAATAAACTTATCTTTAACTGTTGTCAAGTGCATTTTCCGAGCAGCTTCCGATCCGCCAATATCAAGCCTCAATCTCTTTTGAACCACCGCGTTGCTTTAGCATTCGCAAACAGAGAACCAGTGAAATAATCAGAATTGTCAGTAGGGCTAATTCGATCATCGCATTGTAAAAGTCCTCCTGGGCTTCTTTCGCCAACTTGGACATTTCCGCAGTCAAAACCAGGATACGCCGTGTAACCGCGATCAGGCCGACGACCAGAAACGGTTCCGGTTGCAGGATATGCTGCCGGAAGGAGACTTGGACCGTATACAAGACTTCTACAAAAATAATGATAAGGAGGATTCGGTCGAGTAAAAAAACGATATTTTCTGCCAGCGTCCCGCTTGATATATAGCGCCCGAAATAAAGCACCTCAGTAACGAGAAGCGTAAGCGCGATGGCCGCGAGGAGCACGCCCAGCCCGACATAGATGACGTCCTCTGCTCGACCGAACCACTCGATAATCCATTCTTTCAAGCCGGAGTGTCGTTGTTTACTGGTGCTCATTAAATCTCTAGGGCCCCAAGGATCAAAGTACACGCTAGCTTCCTCCTTGCTTTGTCGGTGCGGATCGCTCGGTATCCGCGGGAGCGCTAAGCGTGCGCAGGGCGCGCAGCACGACATCTAGCGTTACTGGCTGCGGCCCTTCCATACCCTCCTCTTCAGCGACTTGCAACTCCCCTCACATCGTATTCCCAGCGCTGCAAAATCTTTATCTTTGCTCCCGCGAGAGTTCGTTATCGGCCACGACTTCCTCGGGTGCTTTGAAAACCAAGGCTGGATCAACCAATGCTTTGTCAATATCAACCATAAATCCTCCCACTATTTGTATTCCTCTGAATTGAACAGGCTAAACTATCGCTGTGAGGTTTAGATACACAACGAGCTCCACTTTTGAGTGCTTATCCGACAGAAACAACCACTCGTAAGATATAATCAAAAAGCCTGCCAAGATAGTTGTGACCGAAAGAGGGTTGAGCTTGCAGTCGCTTATGCGGATGATGAAGCGAGCGCTATCGAATACCGGAAAAAATATAGGGCCGGAATGTTCGTTCCGGCCCTATTTACGGAACGTATCTACACGCCGAAGATGGTTCTCTGGAAGCCTACGTTGCCCCGATTGCGAGAAGCGCGAAAATCCAAATCGGACGATGCCCCGGCGTTGAAACCGTCACGGCCCGACCAACATTTTATCGACGAGCACAACCCTAGATTAGCGCCTGCGTCTCCTGCATCAGGCCGGGTCGCCGCTCCCGCCGGTGTAATCGTACAGATCGCATCAGGTGCTTCGATTTTTAGTACGAGCGACTCGGTCACGGCAAAGTTTTCGTGAGCCGCATCGGGACTGAGGTAAGCGATCTGCAAATCCTGTCCGAGGACAATAGACCCTACATCCTTGGCCACCAAAACGCCGCCCTCGATTTGAGCTTTTACAATGCCCCGCGTGCAAAGCCGCTTGAGATGCTCGATCTGCAAGAGATCTGGAGCCGGGATAACGGCGAAAAAGATTATTATACAGTGCCGGGGCCAATGCGAGGCCGTAGGGCCCCCGGTACCCCTTGCCGTCGAGAGTATTGACTGCTGCGATGACGTTGTCCAAGACTTGATCGACGCTGCTCCAATCTCCTCCTTGAAAGTGTTTCGGCCCTGCGCGGTTAGCAGCCCATGCAGATGGAAGTCCGGTTGGCCGTGGTAAATAAACTCCTCTTCGCGCATAGCAACCGCCTGGGCCGCGTCTTCGACTACCTTAAGATTAAGCGGTTGTCCCATCTCCCTAAAGGCCGCAATGCGGCGCCTGGATAAAGAGAAACGACGGTAAATCATCGGTAGAGATAAAGCGTGGCTGAGCACGGCGCTCGCCTCTTCCGGACCTGGCTGGCGACAGAGATCATCGTTCCCGACCTCCACGGCGGTCAATCCGAGGCCATACGGGCCCTCGACATCGATAATCCGCCGACCACTCAAAATGTCTCGTGCAGCTGAGACTGCGGCCTCTTCGATTTTGTTCAACAACTCTGGAGATTCCGGCGCGGCTAAGATTCTCAGTCATGGCTGTTTCCTTTCATGTCCCCGATCGTGGTGCGCAAGTTTGGCTTCTTTGATTCGGCTGTTTGCTCTTTGCCGGTGACTGCCTCCTCGAGCTTTGTAATCTCGCCAGTCGTAAAGAGATAGGTTTTCAAAGCTTCATCGAATTTAGGGTATTACGGCGAATCCATTCGAGAGCCATGGAAAAGTGTTCGATCTCTTCATTCATGTTGTGCTCCAAAATCGCGCGCAGCTGCGAATCCGCGCAAGCTTCAGCGCGTTGTCGATACCAGTCGATGGCTTCGAGCTCTTCCATCACTGAGACCATGGCGCGATGGAAGTTTATGGTTTCAGGTTTCAGTTTATCCACAGGCTCATGCAGTGTCGTGCTAGCTTGAGGCATAAAATCTCCTTTTCAAATTTTTAAGTTGTGTCTGCCTAGATTGACTCTCAAATCCTTCTTGAACTCAAATCAGAAAATGTTTCGCTCTGCAACAGCTGCGCCATGAAACCGATTGACGACTATAGAATGTTAGCAGCACGGCGAGAATCGACAGGAGCTCAATAACTCCACATTTTACTGTACAATTTCGAAGCGAAAAAATAAGTGGTCGCGCAACATTTTTCCGTGCAGGAGAACGAAAGCATTTTACGCACGCTTCGGTGCTGAGTTGTACGTCTTTACCTACATGAGAAGCCGCGAAAAATTCTGGAAGCGTTTCAATCTGAGTGCTTACGCGCGTGCTGGCATAGGCATTGCGTTGTGGAAGTCGAAACCGAGAGTTCACTCCATGAAAACGTGAACTCTAAAATTTACGTCAAGGAGAAAATTTTATGGCAAAAGGCTTTTTCTTATGGCTTCTCGAATTCCGTTCGGCTTAATTGTTGTCCTTTGGCTTTTTGGTTTTCTCACCTAACTAGACGCGAGAGCACAAAGGAGAGAGATCATGAAACCAGCAGTCTTTATCGGGATTGTCTTGATTGTCCTCTCGATCTTGTCTTTTGCTTATCAGGGCATCACGTATACAACCCGTGAGAAGGTGCTCGATATCGGACCCATCGAAGCCACTGCTGAAAAGCAAAAACCATTCCGCTGCCTCCCGTCTTCGGCGCGATGGCGCTGATTGGAGGCGTCGCTCTGGTGATTATCGGCAACAAGAGCTAGTCGGCAGTTTTCCTTCCGCCCGTTGGCGCTGAGCAACCCCACGGCTCATAGCCAATGGCTCTCCCGTTCAATCGAGCGGCCTCCTTGCTCCTTGGGAGGCCGCTTCCCGCACACGTGCCTAGGTTTTCGAACTTTTAGAATAAGAGGGCGGTTAAACTGTGGTAATTTCACCAGAGTTCAAGTTGGGTACACATGCGGTAGATGTTTCCTAAATCGGTTGGCTGGTTTGACAGGAATGATTTTGTGGCGATAAGCTCGCAGCGACTCACTTCACCAGTGATTCGCCATAAGACTCAAGGAGGCAGCATGAGCTATCAGATCGTTGGGCAGCCGATACCGAGAACCGACAATACCGGCAAAGTTACCGGAGATACGCATTACACTGCCGATGTGTTGCTGCCGGGAACTCTCTGGGCGAAGACCCTCCGCAGTCCTTATCCGCACGCGCGCATTACGCGGATCGATACTTCCCGTGCGGAGAAAGCGCCCGGTGTGCGCGCCGTGCTCACGGGCGCCGACGCGCGTGGAATACTCTATGGGCGGCGCTATCGTGACATCAGCGTGCTGGCCCAAGACCGTGTTCGGTTCATGGGTGAGCGCGTGGCGGCGGTGGCGGCGGATACACTTGAACAAGCCGAGGAGGCGCTTGAGCTCATTGAGGTTAATTATCAGGAGCTGCCTGCTGTCCTCGATCCGGTTGCAGCCTTGCAGGAAGGCGCTCCCATTATTCATCCTGACGTGAACAGCTATCCCGGACTGCCCAAGCCCTTAGAGCGACCTTCGAACGCTTTCGTTTGCGACGTTTGGACTCGAGGAGACATCGCCGAGGGATTCGCGCGATCCGATGTGGTCGTTGAAAATACCTTCACAGTCCCGCGTGTTCATCAGGCATTTCTGGAGCCGCACTGTTGTCTCGTTTGGATCGACGATCAGAATCGAGTGCAAATGTGGTCGCCCAACAAGGTGCCGCACGGACTCAAAGAAAGTATGGCCGCCGCTTTCGGGATTTCCGCGGAGAGAATCCGCGTCAATCCCGTGGCCATCGGCGGCGACTTCGGCGGCAAAGGTGCTCCTGTAGACGAACCGATCTGCTATTTGCTCGCCCTGCGCAGCGGTCGTCCGGTCAAGATGGTGATGGAGTACCGAGAAGAGTTTGTTGCCGGTGCGCCGCGGCACGCAGCGCTCCTGAGGTTAAAAACCGGCGTCAAACAAGATGGTACAATTGTCGCCCATGAGATGGACGCCTATCTGGACAGCGGCGCCTACGGCGGATTTCGACCCGGGGCGGTTGTGGGCGGTATCGCGCACGCCGGCGGCTGCTATCGCGCCGAGCATGCGCGGATCAGCGTCTCGCGCGTTTATACCAATAATATTCCCGGCGGCCAGATGAGAGCTCCCGGCGAACCTCAGGGATTCTTCGCGGCGGAATCGCATATGGATTGCGTCGCGCGCAAGCTCGGGATGGACCCGTTGGACTTCCGGCTCAAGAATTTGATCGAAGAAGGCGAATCGACGCTTACGGGTGGGCACTATCGCGGCATCAAAGCGAAGGAGACTCTTAAGGCAGCGGCCAAAGCCGCCGCATACAATCTCCCAAGCCGCGCAACGTGGGTCGCGGCATCGCGATGGGTTACCGTGGGCCAGGGGCGGGAAATACTTCGTTAAAGATTGCGCTCAACCCCGATGGATCGGTAGTCATTCACACATCTTTATTCGAGCAGGGGACAGGTACTTATACGACGCTGAGACAAATCGCCGCCGAGGAGCTACCGTGCGACCCCGAAGAAATACAAATCGAGATATTGGATACCGATGCCGGAGTTGCTTTCGATAGTGGTATCGGCGGCAGCCGGGGTACCCGGGTAGCCAGTGGTGCAGCATTTCAGGCTGCACGGGCAGCCAAAGAGGAACTATTGGGTCTGTCCGAAAAACTGCTCGGATGGCCAAAGACCGAGACGGCCTTCGAGGGAAGAGATCTCATCAATAAGAAGACACGAGAACGCCGACCTTGGGGCGAACTCCTCTCGCGTGGGCCGCGCCATCGTCGGAGAGTCAGTCAATCGAGATGATGACCATTCTCCGGTAACCGCGTTTGCGGCTCAAGTAGCCGAGGTGTTCGTAGACACGGAAACAGGCGAAGTGAATCTACGTTGTCTCACCACCGCCCACGATACGGGAGCCATTATGAACCCCGTTGGCCATCAGGGCCAGATCGATGGTGGTGTGGTTCAAGGAGTCGGGTACGGTTTGATCGAGCACCTGCCGGTGCAGGAAGGGCGCGTCGGAACAGCGCACTTTGGCGAGTATAAAATTCCCACCGTCAAGGACATTCCTGAATTGAAGACCGTGCTAGTCAAAGGCGAAGACGGCGTCGGACCTTACAAAACCAAAGGCATCGGTGAGAATCCGATTACGCCGGTGGCACCCGCGATAGCGAACGCCATCGAAGACGCCATCGGCGTGAGAATCCGCGATTTACCTATTACGGCAGAAAAGATTTACGCGGCGATGCGTGAGCGGGAGGAAATTTAACCACGAAGGACATAGCCAAAGCAGCAAACTTACTTCACCGCAGAGACGCGGAGTTCACAGCGATTCGAACTAGTTCTCGATCGGAACTCTTGTACTCATGTGAACCCTCAGCGCCTCCGCGGTGAGTTCTCCCTGGATCGATGTTCAGTCCGTTTCTCTAATCTCGTTCCTCGCGGAATAGTCCCAGGCTTTCCAATACCGGGCGGTCGGTTACAGAGAAAATGATCGCCGGCTCTTTGCCGGATTTGTTCCTGAACTGATACCAATTCCAAGACGGAACAAAGAAGCAGTCTTTCGCTCCCCAATTCAAGTCATCTCTAACCGCTTTTTCTCGCCGACACTGGCGACGCCTTCTCCTTGGACGACATGATAGATGGTGCTGCTGGTGTGGCGTTGCGGCTTCGTCGTCACGCCGGGCGGAATGAGCTGCACCCAGCAGCCGATGGTTGGCATGGTCGGCCCGCCGTTGAGCGGATGGGCGTATTCCAAAAGCACTCCGTCATGGGGATCGACCTGGCCCGCAGCGCTCATCTCGTTCAAAGCGTGCAGTGTGTCCCGCCATTTATAGGCTATAGGGCAACGCGCGACCGTCGGGATTTGCCGTTCGCGGCCGCACGACACCCAGTCCCTGGCGGCAATAGCCATCCCGTTTGATGATGGGTTGCGCGGGACCCTCGCCGTAGTTTTCATGAAACGAAGTATCCAGATAGTTGTTTAAATGTGAATCCAGCACATCCAACCAGACGATATTGTTTTTCCCGGATTAAAATGGTCATGCCAGGTCCAATTCGGAGTGAGCACTAGATCGCCGGGCTCCATCAGCATTTCTTCGCCTTCGACGTTGGTGTAGCCCGTGCCGTCTCCCTCGACGACGAATCGCAGCGCCGCCGCCGGTATGGCGATGGCATTCCGCCCGCTCGCCGGGCTTCACGAGTTGAATCGACATCTGGATCGTCCGGCTGGTGGCCTTGAGATTCGTGATGGCGGGATTCACCAACTGGACGGTTCTTCGCTTGGCCGCATCGTCGATGCCGCCTAATTTGACGACTTCACCCGACTCCATGAGGCAAGAGTAAATCGCCGACCACGGCCATACCCACGGCCTCAGTTTCGCCGGCTTTTCGCGCGACTGCCAATGCCCACCGAGAGAATTTTCCGCCAGGCGTTGATGCAACGCTTTCAATTCGGGACTTTCAGGTACAGCGTGTTCTTCACTCATGGTAATCTCCTCGTTCAGTATTGAGAACAGTATACTCTTTAAATGGACCGCCCGTTATTTTCCTTTGTTGGATAGTGGAAGTAGTAAGAATCTATAGGTGACCGGATCGGCTTGTCAATCAGTGTTGGCATTCAATTATGTAGAACGAAGCACGCATTCCGTCTCTTTTGTCTGTTTCCATCGGGTCACCGGAGAGCGATTCGACGTAATAATGCTGCGGAGACACAGTTGATTCGACAGCACTGGGTGTAAGTGATAAATCACCTCTACGCGAAATCCACCGCGTTGCAAATAGCATTTAGGAGGAGCTGGGATGCCATATTCATCGTTGGAAGATTTCATCAAAGCGGCGGACGCGATCGGAGAAGTTGAGTACGTCGAAGGAGCCGATCTGGAACGGGATGTGGGCTGTCTCACAGAGCTCTCTTGGGTGAGCGCGGCGGTCCCATGCCCGTCTTCGATAACATCCCGGGTTATCCCGCAGGCTATCGGGTTTGCTCAATACCATCAAGTCGATGCGACGTTTTTGTCTCGCGCTGGATTTGCCCCTCGACATTCATCCCCTGGAATTGCTGCGTCTCTGGCGCGACAAGCGCAAAACCGCCGCGCTCATTCCCGCCAAGGTGGTCAAAGACGGACCGATTCTCGAATGCCTTCAAGAAGGCGACGCCGTAAATCTCGAAGCTTTCCCGCGCCCCTCTGGCACCCTGGCGACGGTGGCCGTTACATCGGCACGGCGGACAACGTCATTGTCGGTGACCCCGATCAGGGCTGGATCAATGTGGGCGTCTATCGCGGCATGGTGCAAAGCCGAAACCGTATGAGTCTCTGGATCAACCCTATGAAGCATGGGCGTATTCTGGTCGAGCGCCACTGGAGTAAAGGACAAGCAGCGCCGGTGGCCGTGGTGCTTGGTTGCGAGCCGGTTACCTGGATGTCGGGCTCTATGTCACCGCCCCTGGGCACGTCGGAATACGACATGGCCGGCTCCTTTCGCGGCGCTCCCGTGGAGATCGTGTCTCTACCGTTAACGGGTTTGCCGGTGCCGGCCGGTGCCGATCTCGTGGTGGAAGGATTCATACCGCCGATAACCGAAGAAACGGCCCGAGGGTCCGTTCGGTGAATGGCCCGGCTACTACACCCATCAAGGTCCGGAGACCGTGGTGCGCATCCAACGCATCTACCATCGAAGGAATCCCATCATCAACGGCGCGCCGCCGCTGCGTCCGCTCGGCTGGAGTAACATTCAGATCTTCGTTCAGGTATGGGAGCATTTGGAACGTTCGGGAGTTTCCGATGTGACCGGCGTTTGGGGCTTCTTCAACGGGCTCATCACGGTGATCGCGCTGCGCCAGCGTTACGCCGGACATGCCAAACAAGCGCTCATCACTGCAGCGGGTTTCCGCCAAGGCGACATGAAGACTTACTATGTCACCGTAGACGAGGACATCGATCCGACCAATCTCAATGAAGTATTGTGGGCGATGTGCACAAGGGTCGACCCGGCGACTTCTATCGATATTATTCGCGACGCCTGGACTGCGGATCTCGATCCCCGGGTTTCGCCCGCCAGACGTGAGAGCCGGCGACCTGACTGTTGGACGCATGCTGATCAACGCTTGCCGGCCGTTCACCTGGCGCGATCAATTTCCGAAAAGCAATGTATTCAGCGCCGAGGAGCGCCGCATCGTCGAAACCAAATGGCGCGACCTGTTAGAGAAGGCTGCGAAAAAACGCTCACCATGGTCGGGGGTGTCGTGACGAGACCGGTGTGACTCGTCATTCCGGTCAAGCTCGCAACCGCCGGAATCTCGGAGATATAAAGAGTTCAGGGAAAGGAATCAGAATGGAAGCAGCCGCGGTAAAAGCAGTTGTCGAGGGATTGAAGCAAGCGGGTGTAGATTTTATTTCCCTCTTGCCGGATTCGGACTTTTCCGATTTGCAGCATCAGGTGGCGAGCGATAAGCACTTTACTTATGTCCCAGTGAGTAACGAGGCAATCGGGTGGGGGTATGCGCGGGCGCGTACCTCAGCGGCAAACGGCCGGCGCTCCTCGTTCCTACCTCGGGAGCTCCTGGTTGCGGCGTGGCCGCTGACGAGCATTGCATGGCGTGGAGTCTGCCACTGCTCTTACTGATTCCCTACCGTGGCGACATCGGCGATGCGTTTTGGCTGATGGGACCCTACAAAGGATACCACCGAACCACTATTGAAAGTCCTCAATGCGCCTTACAGTGTGATCTCAAAAAACGAGGAAATCTCGAAAGCGATCATCGACGCCCAGGGCTCGACAATAAGTTGGCAGCGGCCGGTTGCGGTTTGCTTACGGGAGAAACGATTAAATGAAGCGTTTTGAATGTCTCAAAATATTATCCTCGATGATCGACCCCAAGACGATTGTCGTGGCAAATGTCGGCCCCATTTCGCGTGAATGGAATGCGCTGAGACCCAGCGAGGCGAATCTATTGCCAGGTGAACCTGGGCCTATGCGCGGCGGTTGGACTAGGGATATCCGTTTCATTGCCGCATCGACAGGTTGTGATTTTAGATGGCGACGGCAATCTGCTGCTGAATCTCGCAAGCCTGGCCGATATGGCCAATCAAAGTCTGAGTAATACTGTTCACATTGTGCTCGACAACGAGGCCTACGAAGGCGGTGGCGGGCTGCGCTCAGCCACGGCCGGTAAAGCCGATCTGTCCGCCATAGCGCGCGGTGCTGGTGTACCGCAAACCGGCGTCGTTACAACGCTGGAGGAATTCGAAAGCACGGTGCGGCAGAGCCTGGCCGGCGCCGGACGCATCATTTCATCGTCGCCAAAGTCGAGGAAGGGAGCGTGGCGAAACTTCCTACGATCACCCTGGATGGCAAGGAGGCCAAGTATCGTTTTGCCCGTTACATGGAGAGCACCGAAGGGGTTCAGATTCTGCGACCGAGATACACGCATATCTAGAGACTGGAGTACTGGAGCGGTGGAATAATGGGTGATGCATTTAGAACGCAATACTCCATTACTCCCGTACTCCAACACTCGATTGGCTCGTGCGCCTGATGAGCTCTTTTGAGCAGCCTGCAAGAACTCTTTCAACGGGAGGGAAGGAGTGCTCAGAAGTCTTATGATCAGATGCATCGTCGCGATTCTAGTTGTTGTTACGACTTCCTTCGTCATCAGTCCATTGTCCGCAATGGGAGCCGGTCCCATGCGCATCGGTGTTCCCAGTCCTTCGGTCAGTTATTTCCCTGCGGTTGTGGCTTGGAAGAAGGGCTTTTTCGCAGGGAAGGAATGCAAGCAGAGTTTATAGTCATGAAGCCTTCGATCATCCCAGCGGCCCTGACCAATGGCGAAATTCACTTCAGTACCGCCACGGGAACCGTTGTGGGAGCGGCGCTCCGCGGGTTTCCATTTAAAATCGTCACCTATTATTCAACGAGGCTCATGGATTCTCTCGTCGCAAAACCACAGATCAAAAGCGTCGAGGATTTGCGCGGCAAGATCGTCGGTGTCGACGGCCCGGGAGCCAGCACTTACGTTATGACGGTTTTGATCCTGCGTAAGCACTGGTCCTGGATCCGGATCGCGAGGTGAAGGTGTTGGCAATCGGGAGATGAGAACATTCGATTAGAGCAGCTTAAATTGGGACAGATCGATGCCGGCATGCTCGGCCCGCAAGGAGTCGTGCTGGCGAGACGGGCCGGGCTAAAGACGCCTGCTCGATGTTGCGGATGAAATTGACCTGCCCTTCGCTGGGCCTGGAGACGACCACGCAAATGATCGACCGGCAGCGCGGCGATCTCAAAGTTTCTCAGCGCCAGTGTCCGTGGCAATCGTTACTCCACCGATCCCGCGACCGAAATGAAATGATCGCTCTCATTGGCAGTTGAGCTCCACCTGGATCAAGAGACCGCGGAACACACGTACAATGTTTTCATCAAGGCCACCTCAAGGACGGCATGCTCAGCGCGGCGTGGGATGGAGTCGCTAGTCAACGAACGGAAACGGCAAGCAAAGCTCACGACAGATGTGCCGTTGGAGCGGATTTTTGATTTCGGTATAGTGGAGGAGATCAACCGCGAATCGGTCAAATAACCTGGCAGTGCTGGAATTCCGACCCCCATACGGATGCGCTTCTATATTGATCTTTCCGCACGGCCCGAGCGCTGAACCGCGAGATTCAGAAGAACCTTGTGGGTCCAAACAAATCTGGCTAGATTTTCGTTTCGCTTTCTTCTTGCGCTTCCTCCCGGTAAAGGCCGAGGGCCTTGAGGATCGGAAGATCATGCATGGAAAAATAAAATCGCTGGCTTCTTCTGTAGCAGAGCGGTTGGCGTGCTCGTGCCAGGACCAAGCGGCACGATGAAACGTGTCGCCCTTTTCCCAGTGAGAACAGCTCGCCGTTGCAGTCATGGTTGTGCCGCTGCCGCGGAAGGCATGATAGATGCTCGTGCTGGTGTGGCGGTGAGCTTTGGTGTGCTCGCCGGGACGAAGCATTTGGATCCAGCAGCCCAACGTCGGAAGAGTCGAGCCGCCGGTCGCTGGATTTATATATTCCAGCGCGACGCCGTCATAAGGGTTACCATTGCCACGGCCTAATCGTTGGAGCGACGGATAGGTGTCGCGCCAGCGGTAATGAAGAAACGGCATGCTTGGCGCATCTGTCCCGCCGACCGGTCGTGTCGTTCCATAATAGCTACCGGGATCGATGCTTTCGCTCACGGGAAGACGACCTTGCCGATAGGGCTGAAACGATATCACCTGCAACGACTGAATGAAGGGAACATCAAGCCCGTCGATCCAGACCATTGGCTCTTTACCCTCATGAGCATGCTCGTGCCACGCCCATTGCGGTGTGAGTATTAAATCGCCCTCTTCCATGACCATCTTCTGGCCGTCGACGTTGGTGTAGGCTCCCTCGCCTTGCAGGATAAATCGAAATGCGGCCATGGTATGCCGATGCCGCCGGCGCCACTTCGCCTGGCTGTATCAGCTGAAAGGAGAGGAGCATCGTATGGCTGGTCATCTCGGTTTCTTGCATGCCCGGATTGACCAGGCGAATGACCCGTCTTTCTACCGTTGCCGCTCGCTACAGAAATTTTTCGCGCGCCTGAAGCAAGCTGTCGTAAATTGCATGCCACTTCCAAAGGTGCGGCCGTACCTTCGTTTTCGGATCGGACTGGCGTTCCGCGTGGTCCAGATTCCAGAGGCCGGAAACCCATCGTCCGCGCAGTAGGTCATTGAGCTCTGCGATCTCTTTGGAAGCTTCCATCGGGTGCCTCCTCTCGAATTCGCGATCAGGCGTAGCGGCGATAGACGCCATCGTAGAAGTTGCCGATCATTTGAACGGCAATGCGTCCACAGTACTCCAGCGGCCAGCCGGCGCGCTCGTTGCCATAGCCTTCTTGCAGCGCGATTTCCAGAATCGCCTGGTTCGTTCCGCCATGCTCCTCGTCGAGATCCGCTTCTTCGTGCACGCGAAAATACTTCATGTCTTCGTTGGTGAGGCCGTACTTCGGCAGGCTCTGACGAAAATCTTGGGAGATAAAGCCGAAGATTTCTTCCTCCATGTGGACGGCGATAACACTCCGCGAGCGGAATATCGATCCAGGAGCGGACGAAAAGTCCACGAGGCCGCGGGCCTCGGGAATCAGCTCGCATTCGATCATTTCTTCTCTGCTGAACCCCAGAGCTTTACCAAGAATCGGCAGCATGCGGGCGTGGCCTCCGACCGCCGGCGTCGTGAACTCCTCGCCGATCTTTTGTGCAATGCGATTTTCCAAATCGGGGTGGCGTTTAAAGAAACCGACAAATTGATGATACGACGTCGCCATACCGGTGTTGACTTCGAGGGCGAATGCATACCAGTTCCTGATCCAACCCTGCAGTCGCTTGCGCGATAGAGTTCCCGCCCGAAGCTCGCTGAAAAAAGGCGACGGCTTGACCTCGTTGTGATAGGTATCGAGAATGACTTTCCGAATTCCTTCGGCTTTTTGTTTTGCTTCTGCTACTGTCATTTGATATGTTCAGCCATCGTTTCACACCTTCCCAAAATGATTACTCTTAATGGACGTTAACGGAACAACAGCGGGATTGTCAAGCGCTATCCAACGAGCTCGAAGAAAGTCTCGAAAGATTATGACAGTCATCGGCACCAACATTCGCCGCGTTGACGGCGCGGAGAAGGTCTCGGGCCAAGCTCTGTATGCCGGCGATCTTCGCTTTCCGGGAATGGCTTACGCCAAAGTGTTGCGGAGTCCGTTGCCGCATGCGCGCATTCGGCGGATCGATTCCAGCAAGGCTGCGGCATTACCGGGTGTGGTCGCCGTTGTTAGCCGCGACAACTTGAACGTTGCGTCCAATTCTTTTGGCGCTTATGTGAAAGACCAGCAGATTCTGGCGACCGACAAAGTTCGCTATGTGGGCGACATGGTCGCCGCGGTGGCCGCGGTCGATGAGGCAGTGGCGGAAGAAGCTCTCAAGCTGATCGATGTAGAGTACGAAGAACTGCCCGCGGTTTACACGATCGAAGAGGCGTTGAGGGACAGCGCTCCGCTGGTGCACGAGAGCTTGGAAGGCCGGAAAGATCCGCACTATGGGCGGGGCGGAGCTCACATCATCCACGATGAGAGTAATATCTGCTTTCATTTCCGTCACCAGCGCGGCGAAGTTGACGAAGGATTTCGCGCATCAGATTTTGTCTTCGAAGATACGTTCTCTTTCCCCAGCGCCCAGCACTATCCCATGGAGCCCCATGTTTGCGTGGCGCAGTTCGACGGAGAAGTCTTGCAAGTCTGGTCGGCGACCCAAAGTCCATTCCCCGTGCGGCAAGAATTGGCGCGGGTCTTCGGCCTGCCATTCAGCGCCGTCCGCGTCATTGTTCCTCCGTGGGCGGCGGTTACGGGGCGAAGAGCGGCATCAAGACGGAGGGCATCGCTGCGTGCTTGTCGCGGGTCGCCGGGCGGCCCGTGCGGCTTGCGTTCAGCGCCGAGGAGACATTCAAAACGATTTGCCAGCCACGGGCGAAGATGACAATCAAAACGGGCGTGAAGAAAGATGGGACCTTTGTGGCGCGCAAATGTGAGGTGTACCTCAACGGCGGCGCCTACGCCAACTCGGGACCCTCGGTGACTGAGAAAGCGGGCTACCGCGCCCACGGACCGTACCGTATTCCGCATGTGCTCACGGATGCGTACTCGGTTTATACGAACACCGTCCCGGCGGAGCGCGTTTCGCGGCTTCGGCGGACCGCAGGTGGCGTTTGCCTACGAGACCCATCTCGACATGATCGCGGAGCGCCTCGGTCTCGATGCCTACGAGATCAGAATGAAGAACCTTCTGGAAAGAGGTGAGAGCTTTTGCCGAGGGTGATACGCCCATCGACTGCGATCTCAAAGCCGGTTTGAAAGAATCGCCGACGCGGTGGGATGGCAATCGAGGAACATGAGCGACGGGTCGAGTGGACCGAAAGAAAGGGATCGGCATTGCCACGGCGGTGAAGGACGGAGGCGGCACCAATAAGCCGGCCAACGCGGCGGTAAAAATCTTCAACGATGGCAGTGTGCTGCTTTCGACGGGATCCGTGGAAATCGGCCAGGGAATGCGGACGGCTTTCCTGCAGGTGGTCGCCGAAGAGTTATCGGTGCCTGCCGAGCGCGTTCGCGTGGCGGCGTTAGATACGCATTACACGCCCTTCGATAAAGGCACCAATGCGAGCAGCGCGACTGCGATCATGGGACAAGCCGTACAGAAAGCGGCTCAGGATGCGCGAGCGCAGTTTCTTCAGGCCGCCGCCGCGGTTTTCGCGCGGATCTGCATCAGACATCCGCTTGGACAATGGAATGGTCGTTTGCGGGGAGCAAAAAGTTGAGCTTTCCGGAGGTCATGCAACGGTACTTTAGAGATACGGAAGGGGAGATCTGGGGACGGGGTTTCTTCAAGGTGCCGCGGAACGACAATGTTCCGCTTGGGTTACCCTTCGCCGTTCTGGGAAATCGGTCTCGGCGCCGCCGAAGTCGAAGTCGATTCCGAAACCGGAGAAGTGAAAATTCTTCGTTACGTGTCGCTCACCGATGCGGGAAAAATGATTCACCCGATTCAGTGTCACGCACAAGACGAAGGGGCGGCGGTCTTTGGAATCGGTCAGGCGCTGTTTGAGGATCTCGTTTATCGGGATGGACAACTGGTGAATGGCAGCCTTGTGGACTATCGCTTGCCGAGATTCGACGATCTGCCGGAATCGTTCACGACCTATATAATGGAGGGCGGCGGTGGCCGGGACCGTACGGTGCGAAAGGCATGGGAGAAGGGGAATTCTGGCGGTGGCGCCGGCGGTCGCCAATGCTGTACACAACGCCATTGCTGTAAGGATGCAGGCGGTGCCGCTGATACCGGAAATGGTTTGGAAGGGGATCAACAATCAAAAATCTAAAACCTGAAATCGAATTGCAGCCGAGAATCGACCTTCGGGAGAAAGTCACAGGTCAAGCCCAATATGTCGAAGATCTGCCGGACCTTCCTTCTGACCGCTTACGGGGCGACGCTGCTGAGCCCCTACGCCCATGCCAAAATTCTGAGCATCGACGCTTCAGAAGCTGAGAGATCGCCGGGAGTGCTGGCAGTGTTGGACCGGGAACATCTCGACGGCCAAAACCCGCGGCTCAAACTGGCGCCCCATGAGCATTTCAAACTCACGGACGATCAGGACTTTGTCGCTATCGATAAAGTCCGCTTCGAGGAGAACTGGTTGCGGTAGTGGTGGCCGAGGATCTGCGCTCGGCGCAGCGGGCCCTGGAGAAAATTCGCGTCGAGTATGAGCCGCTGCCGCCGGTGTTCGATGCCGTGGAAGCTCTCGCTCCGGACGCGCCGATTCTCCACGAGGAGCGCGGCACGAACCTCTTGCTTGAAGACCAGCTTGGCGTGGGGCGACATCGACGAAGGTTTTCGCCAGGCGGACCGCGTTTTCGAAGAGAGCTACACGTCGCCCTCTATGTTTCATCACCCGATGGAACATGTCGGCGGTTGCCTGGCGCAGTACATCAATGGCGAGCTCAATCTCTGGTTGCCCACGAGCTCGCCCATGCGCGATGGAGGCGAATTCGCGCACTTTCTCGGTATCGAGCCGGATAAGGTGCGTGTGCGCGTTCCGTATGTCGGCGGCGGCTTTGGCTCGAAGATCGCGACGCCGGCGCATTACGCAGCGGTTGTTCTCTCGCGCAAAATCGGCCGGCCGGTGCGGCTGATGCCCTCGGAGGAGCATAGCTTCCGGCAAAACTCCCGGCACGCCGAAGTGTTCAAAGCCAAGGTCGGTGTGAAAGCCGACGGAACGTTGACCGCGCTGGAGGTAGACTTGGTCGTCGATACCGGGGCTTACACCACAGGCGGGGCCACGGCCGCGCACAACTCGGTAATTTCCGCCTGGGGTTGCTATCGCATTCCGCACCTGCGCATCAAAGGGCGCTGCGTCTATACCAATAAAGTGCCGGCGGGTCACACTCGGGCCACGGGCAAGATCCAGACGACATGGGGAATCGAGTGCACGATGGACAGCGTTGCGCGGCAGATGGGCCTCGATCCCTATGAGTTTCGCAAGAAAAATGTTTTGCTGCGGGGCGATTTCGTCGCCAAGGGCACGCCGTCGATGGATACGGACTATCTCGATCTCATGCAGCAGGCCATCGCGGGGATAAGCTGGGACGGGAAGGCGAATCCAGCCCGTCGAGCAAATCAGCCACCGCAGGCTCGCGTTGGGTGCGCGGCCGAGGCATGGCGCTCAGCCTCCGCCATGGTTCTCAAGGCGGCGGCAGAGCCTATGCGATGGCGACGATGGATGCGCGCGGTGCAGTAACGATTCAACATAACGCTCCGGAGATCGGGCAGGGAACACACAATCTGTTTAGTATTGTTGCGGCGCAGACACTGGGGATTCCACAGAAGCAAATTCACGTGAAGTCGCCGGACACGGCGGTTCATTTGCCGTTCGCCGGTGTCAGCGCGCAGCGCACGACGATGCAGATGGGCAATGCCGTGCATGATGCGTGCGAAAAGCTCAAGCAGGAATTGCTTTCGCTGGCCGCTCAAGTCAAAGGGGGCAATCCCAAAGAGTGGCAGGTCATCCAGGGACGGCTTTGCTGGGGGAAACAAGTTTTCCATCAGCGAGATCATCAGAGTGCTCGGCGGGAGCGGCGTGCTTAAATGTGTCGGTTATCACAGCGTGCGGCCCATGGTAAAAGAATCGGCCTTCGCGGGCATGGACCACTGGGCGCCCAGCGCGGCGGCCATCGATTTGGAAGTGAACGCGGAAACGGGTGAGTTGCGGATACTGCGCTATTCGGTGATCGCCGATGCCGGAAAGGCGCTGCATTATCCCTCGGCCAAAGCGCAGGTGGACGGCGGCGCCGTGATGGGTTTCGGCCACGCGCTCTTCGAAGAAACGATTTATCAGGAGGGACAGCTACAGAACGGCGATGCGTTTCAATACCGCCTGCCGGTGATGAAAGACATTCCTGAGGTTTTCTATTCCTCGATGTTGGAGAAAGGAAGATGGTCCCGGTCCGTTCGGCTCGAAAGGGATGTCGCAAACCTCCATCGTAACCGTGCGCCCCGCCATTGGAAACGCCGTCTATGACGCGCTTGGCGTGCGGGTGCGATCGCTGCCGATTACGCCGGAAAAATTCTGCGGGCGCTGGGCAAGATATGATCGCTCGAGTCCAAAAATTTTGCATCGACAATATTCCCTTCTCCTGCTTCGGGAGCGGGAGGTGAGGCGGCAACCGAGTCCACCCTTACCTCTGTCCTCTCCCTCCAACGGAGGGCGAGGAGGAGTGCTTCAGTGTTTGTGGCGGTATAGGCTGATGCGCGCCCTTAAACGTCTGTTGCGAAGCGTTAGTCACGAAGTTCCAGCATCGTTAAGACACCAATGCTAGGATCGTTACAGTTACTACAACCGACCACTGTCGATGAAGTCTCCGGCGCGCTTCGGGATTTTGCTGAGCGGGGAAAAGTGTACGCCGGCGGCGCCGAACTCTTGTTGCTGATGCGCCATGGATTGCTGCAATCGAGATTCTAGTCGACATAAAAAGATCCAGAGGCTCCACGGCATCGCGTGGAACTCATGGCGCACTGTCGGTCGGTGCCTGCGTCGCTCACTCATATCTACTGGAGAGCAACCCGCTCGTTCGCGAGCATGCACCGTCGTTTTGCTTACGCGGAGTGCGGGTGGCCAATGTGCGGTGCGAAATCAGGCACCTCTGGGCGGAAACCTCTGCTTCAATGACCCCCACCCGATCCCGGAACAGTTTTGCTGGTTCACAACGCCTCGGTGACGGTTGGGCAGCCAGCGGGGCGAGCGGCAGATTCCGTTGCATGATTTTTCTTGGATGTCTACGAAACTGCTCTGGAGCCGGACGAGCTCATACTTGATGTTCAAATTCCTCCGCTGCCTGATGGAATGATCAGCGCTTATCTCCGTTTGCACCGCTTTCAGCGCCCAACCTTAGGTGTTGGCGCGGCTGTGAAGATGAACGACGGGACAATCGCGGAATCCAGGCTGGCCGTCGGCTGTGTCGGTCCGAAGGCGCAGCGGTTAGCGGAGCTTGAAACAAGGTTAAATGGAAGCAGCATCAGCGAAGCCAAGCGAATTTTTGCCGAGCAAAAAACCTACCTGCGACAATATGCTCCGGCCGGTGGACGACTTATTGGGCGGTGCCGATTACAAACTCTACATGACGAGCGTAATGCTTGGTGATGCGCTGGAGCAGGCCGTTTCCTTTCCCTTGACGGGGAAAGGTCAGGATAGGGTGCAAAAAATAAGATGAAACCCCAACCCACATTCAATCTGTCCGTCACAATCAACGGCAATCCTTGGTCCGGTGAGGTACCGGTGGAGGAGACGCTGCTCGAATTTCTCCGCCTTCGATTGCGGCTCACGGGAACCAAGCGCTCCTGCGAGTCGGAGGTGTGCGGGGCTTGCACCGTGTTGGTCGACAGCCGCCCGGTGAGTTCCTGTAACTACCTGGCTTTCGAGGCCCATGGGCGATCGAGTGTTGACCATCGAAGGGGTAGCACAGGGCGATGACTTAGATCCGCTGCAAGAGGCGTTCATCCGCAACATCGGTGCCCAGTGTGGCTATTGTACGCCCGGACAAATCATGGCGGCGAAAGCACTGCTCATGGAAAATCCTCGGCCCACCCGGGACCAAATCGCCGAATGGCTCACAGGTAACATCTGTCGCTGCGGCGCCTATGGCGCTATTGCCCAATCGATTCCTCGAAGCGGCCGAGGAATATCGCAAGCGAAAGAATTAGTTTAGCGAGTCGAGAGAGTTCATGGTGAAAACGTTTTCATGGGTGATCGTTTTTTCGTAGTGATGCTGCGGAGCGGATCTTGGCCTTGGAGCCGGAGAGGATCCGTTTTGCCTATCCGGCAAAAAAGCCTTAATTACCTGCCGGTCATGCTGGGCCGTGATAAGGGCATCTATCAAACCGAAGGGAATTGATCTGCAGATGGTCCTCGTCACGTCGCCGGTTCAGGTGACCGCGCTTACGACAGCCGATATAGATTTTCGGGAGCTCAATCGCAAGTGATGGCCGGCGCGGCACGGGGTTTGCCGGTGAAGGTCGTTGGGTTTCATTACCACGAAGCCTTCCTTTTGGCTTGTGGCGAAGCCGGAACTCAAAATCCATGTCCGAGCTCAAAGGAAAAATCATCGGCATTCACCGCCATCGGTTCTTCTACGGACACGCTGTGCACGCGCGCTCCTGAGCAAAAGCGGGCTGACGCCGGATAAAGATTTTACACTCTTCGGAACCGGTACGACGTCCAACATTCTGGTCGCCCTTAAAGCGGCTCCATAGATGCAGGTGTCGCTCGCCACCGTTTAACGCCACGGCCAAGCTAATGGGATTTCGTACCTTGGCCTATTTCGGCGACCATTTCGAGCAATCACTCTCCGGGATCGGAACTGCGGATAAGATGGTGCGAGAGCGACCGGACACGGTGAAACAGATTGCTGCGCGGGACGTTGAAAAGCCTTCGCTACGTTCAACGCAGAATCCAGCCGACGTTTCGCGGTATATAGAGCGAGAATGGAGGGTGGATCCTGCCGGTGGCGGAGGAATCTTTATCGATCGATGCTGCCGGCCTTTTCAAAGGACGGCGGGATGGATGAAAAGGGATCAGGGATGCGCTGAAGCGGGAAACCGAGCGCATGGCGCTCAAAGAAGAAACTCCACTCTCGCGTGTATTGGATCTAAGGTTGCTCAATGAGGTGCAGAAAGGATTATAAATAGTCGTTCAAGCCGTTCAAGCAGTTCAAGTCGTCTCAAATCGTCCGAGTTTCAACCACGATTTGAACGGCTTGAACGATTGGAACGATTTTGAACCAGCAGTTGAGCTAAGCGTTATGGTGAACCAATGAAACAAGACGACGGCCTCAGAAGTTGGCTTAAACAAGCGGACGACTTAGGAGAACTCAGAACGATCGACGGCGCCGACTGGGATTTGGAGATCGGCGGTGTGGCCGGATATCGTCAACGGAGCGGGAAGCTCGCCTGCCGTGCTGTTCGATTCGATCAAAAAGTTATCCGAAGGGTTATCGCGTTCTGGTTAATTCGCTGGGTTCGACCAAGCGGCTTGGTTTGAGTCTCGGCATGCCGCAGGACCTTAGCGCGCTCGGATTCGTCTCGGAGTGGCGCAAGCGATCCAAGGCTCTTAAAGCATATTCCGCCAACGCGTGGTTCATGACGGGCCCGTGCTGGAGAATATTCGCCGCGGCAAAGACGTCGATCTTTTGGCTTTCCCGACGCCGCGCTGGTTCGAGCTGGATGGCGGAAGGTACATCGGCACCGGCAGCGTCAATATTACCCACGATCCTGAAGAAGGCTGGACTAATCTGGGCACGGCGCGGGTGATGATTCACGACGAGAACACCGTCGGTTTCTATATCGCGCCAGGGCAGACACGGCCGCATTCACAGCGACAAGGCGTTCCTTCGCGGTGAACCATTCAAAGTGGCCATCTCGGTCGGCCACGACCCGTTGATCTTTCTGGCCGGCGCGCTCGAAGTTCCTTACGGCGTCTGCGAGTACGATTTCATCGGCGGCATCCGCGGCGAACCTGTGGAAGTCATCAAGGGCGAGTTTACCGGGCTGCCGATTCCAGCCTCGGCGGAAATCGTTCTGGAGGGCGAGTGCGTCGCCGGGCAACGAGAAAACCGAAGGACCCTTCGGCGAGTGGACAGGATACTACGGCAGTTCCGTCGCGGCCCGAGCCCATCGTCAAGATTCACTACGGTCATGCATCGCAACGATCCCATCATGCTTGGGCTACACGCGAAAATGGCGCGCGCCGCTCAAAGCCGCGCTGGTGTGGGACGATCTTGAAGGCCGCCGGCGTGCCGGACGTTCGCGGCGTGTGGTACCACGAAGCCGCCGGCGCGGCTTATCTGTTCCTGGTCGTCTCGATCAAGCAGCGCTATCCAGGCCATGCGCGGCAAGCTGGGTTGGTGGCAACCGAGTGTCACGCCGCCGCTTACTTGGGGCGTTACACGGTCGTCGTCGACGATGATATCGATCCGACCAACCTGGATGAAGTCTTGTGGGCGGTCTGCACGCGGTCCGACCCGGTGACAGATATCGAGATTCTGCGGCGCTGTTGGAGCGGTCCTCTCGATCCGATCATTCACAAAGACCAGAAAGGCTTCAACTCGCGCGCGATCATCGACGCGACAAGGCCCTATGAGTGGCTGAGATCATGTTTCCGCCGGTATCGCGATCGAGCAAAGAATTGCGCGAGCAGAATTCTGGGAAGTGGGCGGATAAATTGTCTTAGAATGCTTTCGCACGAAGGTCACGAAGTTGCGAAAGAAGTTTGGCAAATGAAGGATCACGTAGGCACGAAGTCTCGTGTCAAGCTTCGGGATGCTTCGAAGGTGATGCGAATCGTGAATTCGTTGTGAGTCAATGTAGGAGCTAAACATGGCACTTCAATCTCACCATTGCCTGCGGCGACTACGACCGAACGCATCCGTTGATCGATGGGTCCATCAAGCCGGAAGGGCTCGAGCTCAACTGGCTCGTGCTGCCGCATCTCGAAATCTGGACGCGCATGTTGAACTATTATGACTTCGACGTTTCGGAGATTTCTTTGTCCTCTTATCTGATTGCGCAGAACGATCGGCAAGCCGTTGACGGCCATTCCGGTTTTCCAGCGCGCGCCTTTCGCCACTCGTATGTTTTTATCAATACGAAAAGCGGCATCCGCGAACCGAAAGATCTCATGGGCAAGCGAGTCGGCTTGGCGGAGTTTCAACAGACCGGCGACGGTCTGGGTGCGCGGAACACTGCAGCACGAATACGGCGTCGAAGCTGGACGATATCGAATGGTACACCTGGACGCCGCACTCGCGCATGGAGATGGAACTGCCGAAGCGCTACAAAGTGACTCATATCCCGCCGGATCGAAAGCCTGATCAGATGCTGTTCAACGGCGAGCTTGACGCCATGATCTGCGCCAGTCTTTTCCGTCGCTGTTCAATCCGCCGCCGCATGTGCGCCGCTTGTTCGAGAACTACGAGCAGGTAGAAGCGAGCTATTTCAAAAAGACCGGCATTTTCCCGATCATGCATTCAGTGGCGCTGCAGGCAAGAGCTGTGGGAAGAACATCCCTGGATTGCCAGAAGCCTGTTCAAGGCGTTTCAGCGAGCCAAAGAGGATGCTTATGCGAGGTTGAACGACACGTCTCCCTATAAGATCAGCCTGGCATGGTTCCGGCGTCCTGTGGAGGAGCAAGAGAGCCGTTCTCGGCGATGACGCGTGGCCCTATGGGCTTGAAAAGAATCGTCATGTCGTCAGCACACTGATGAGCTATCTCTACGAGCAAGGGCTGGCGAAAGAGAAGATCGAGGTGGAAAAAGCTTTTCGCTCCGAACACACTGGATCTTTAGCAGGATCTGCCGAAAAGACTCATAAGCTTCGTTGCGCTCAATCGCCTCGCTCCAACGTACTGGTAAGTACGCCTCCGCTCGTCGATTCTTCGCGCGCCTTGCCTCTGCAGATCTTTTTGAGCAGACTGCAAAACTAGTGTCTCGTCAGGAATGGCGATAATCGCGTAGCGTGGTGTCTCTGAAATTCGTCAGGATTTTGGTGTTGTACGGAAATTATGATTCGTTTTGACATTCTCGCTGGATCGGCTTCCTCTATACGACTGAACCTTAGCATCTAAAGCGCAAGTCGTTTTGCTTTTTGTCGTTTCCTTCTCTTCTATTCCTTGTTCTCTTCGGCGCCGTTCTCGCTGAGTCGAAGCGCAGCAACTCAGAAAAGTTCAATGCGGCGATTCCCGCTATTACTCCCGCTGCTGCGCCGTTTGCGATCGCCAAGGACAGGGGTTTCTACCGTGAGGAGGGTCTCGATGTCGACTTGATCGTGATGCCGTCGGCTGTGGGGATACAGGCGCTCATTGGTGGCAATGTGAATTTTTCCACGCAAGGGCGGGGCGGGACTGCTGCCGGCGCTTCGAGGGGCGCCGATCCGGCTGCTCTTTAGCGCCTACCGCCGGCCGATGTACTGGCTCTACGCTCGGCCGGAGATTCGGTCCGTCGGGGAACTGAAAGCGAGGAAAGTCGGTGTCTCGAGTATTGGGAGCGGTCCTGACTCCTTGCTCCGCGATGTCTTAACAGAAGCATGGACTTGATGGAGGCCGGGAGGTGGTGATCTTGCCGGTGGGCTCGGGCATTGCCCGCTTTTTGCTTTGCAGGCTCGTTCCGTTGATGCTGCGATGCTTTCGATTCCAGCCAACTTCATGGCGCAGGATGCAGGTTTCCGGCAACTGGTATCCTTTATCGACCAAGACATGGTCGAACTTCAGGGAAGTGTGCTGACATCGGTGCAGCTGCTCGAGTCCGACCCCAAGCTCGTGGAGAGATTTCTTCGCGGCTCGGCCAAGGGATTCCGCACCTTGCGCGACAATCGCGCGGTGACGACTCAGGTTCTGACCCGCTTTCTCAAGCTCAAAGAAGATGAGGTCGCCAGGATATGATGATGATTCGGCCGGGTTTGACTCCGGATGGAACCCTGAGCGAAGAGCTCCAGAAGAAATCCCTCGAACACATCCTCCCTCGCGTGGGTCTGAAGGAGCCGCCGCCACTGGAGACGATTTTGATTTCGCGCTCGCCCGGAAGAGTCAACGACGAGCTGCAAGGCAAAGGATGGAAGCCGTAAGCGTGGCGGCTGTGGAAGGAGCAATTCATGCAAAAGAGAGCTACTACAAAGACGTCAGGGAACATTTGAAAGCCCTTGAGGAGCGCGGGAAGCTCGTCCGCGTCAAACAGCGAATCAACAAAGACACGGAGCTGATGCCGCTGGTGCGGTGGCAGTTTCGCGGGCTCGAGGAGAGCCAGCGAAAAGCGTTCTTCTTTCAGAACGTCATCGACGTCAAAGGCAAAAGCTACTCGATGCCGGTCACCGTCGGCACCTTGGCCGCGTCGACGGAAATTTACAGCATCGGTCTCAAATGTAAGCCCGAGGAGATTCACGAGCGCTGGACTCGCGCGCAATCGCATCCGATCGCGCCGGTGCAAGTGGAGCGCGGTCCGGTGCAGGAGGTTATCTGGAAGGGAGACGATTTGTTGAACGGACATGGCCTCGACATGCTTCCGGTGCCGATCTCCACGCCGGGGTTTGATAATGGTCCTTATCTAACTTCGGCCAATTGGGTAACCAAGGATCCGGACACGGGGATCTTCAATATCGGCAACTACCGGAGCCAGATTAAAGCCCCGAATCGCAACGGCGGACTGTTTCTCGGACAGCACATGGGAGAGCACTGGCGGAGGTGCAAGGCGAAGGAATTCCGCTGGAGGCAGCCATCGTGATCGGCGTAGTTCCGGCCGTCGCGTATGCCGCCACTTCAAAACTGCCCTACGACTTCGATGAATACCGACTCTCGCCGGCGGTCTCGCAGGCGAGCCCATCGAGGTCGTTCGTTGCCAGACCGTGGATTTGCATGTTCCCGCGACGGCGGAGATTGTGATCGAGGCAAGATTTCCACCGAATGGATCGAACCCGAAGGGCCGTTCGGCGAATATCCCGGCTATATGGGGCATCGCGGCGTTGCGCCGTTCATGGACGTCACTTGCATCACTCATCGTCGAGAGGCGATCTACACGGCGTTGATGAGCCAGTTTCCGCCCAGCGAAAGCAGCAAGATCAAACACACCGGAACTGAAAAAGTGATTTACAAATATCTCCGCTTCGACAGCGGCAACGCGGCAGTGCGCGACGTCGCCATCCATGACGAGGTGAGCGGCAGCGGCCAGGCCTTTGCGTGATCAAGATGAGCAAGCCCACGTCCGGGGACGTCTGGCGCGCCTTGAACGCCAGCGCAGGCTACGTTGGTAGCTACGCGAAAATCTGTATTGCCGTCGATGAAGACATCGACATCTGGGATCCGGCGATGATCAACTGGGCCATTTGCTTCAACGTCAGACCCGAAAAGGATGTTGCCGTCGTGCAGGGAAAATCTCCGGGGCTCGATCCCTCCGCCTATCCGCCGGGAGTGCCGACGCATGTGAGCCGCATGGCATCGAGTCATGCGCTCTTGATCGATGCGACGCGGCCATGGGCGTATCCTCCGGTATCGTTGCCGCGAAAAGAATTCATGGAACGGGCGAAAGAAATTTGGGAAGAACTCGGGTTCCCGGAGCTCAAACCGCGAATGCCCTGGTTCGGTTACAGTCTAGGAGCCTGGACTCCGCGAGAGATGAAACAGAAGCCGAAGTCGCCCTGCGCGGCGATCATTTTGTAACGGGTGAGAAAGCCAAGGATCGGCGCGTTAAACCCTAGTGGGATAAGAAGAAATTCAAAGGTTCGCACGCTTGACGCCATTATGGTACTGGCCGAGGGTCATCAGCCGATAATACTCTGCGAGTTCGGCTGCCCGTAAGTTTTGTCGCTCAACATCGCTTCCAGGATCCACTTCGTCGGTGTACCACGCGGCAAACATCCGCTCTTCTCAAGACGCCCGAGACGATACCGATCGCCTTCTCGGCAATCCCCTGAGCGGCCGGGAGCTGCCATGCACGACTAGGTATGTAGCCTCGTCGCTGCGGATCGGGTGAGTACACTGTATACAGCTAAGTATCACTTCGTCTACACCCAGCCATTTCCCTTTCATTGTCGAAGCTCAACTCAGCGGTAAAGATAATCTTGCGCTAGATTCCAGGATTCTTAACTTCGTCGGTATACATTCAGAGCAAATGGCACACCGCTTGCGCAGTGTATCGAGCGAAGGGCGAAAGTCGATTGACACATTCTTCGTTACTATGGTACGCTGGGGTCAATCCATCAGATTTGAGGTAGGGACGGTGGAAAATCAGGAGGGAAGGGCTATGAAGCGGCTAATTGCACTGGCTTGTTGTTGTTTTGTTTGTTACGGGTTGTGCCACCCCAGGACCAGCCGAGGCCAAGACCGAAGGAACCGCCGTCGGAGCCCCTGGGTGGTGCGTTACTTGGTGCTGCCATAGGCGGGCTCGCTACCGGAGAGCGCGAGGGCGCGCTGGGATGGGAGCCGGAGTCGGACTGTTAACGGGTGGCGTAGCCGGGTTCATCTATGCCAACAACATTGTTAAACGGCGTGAAGAACTAGCCGGCAAAGAGAATGATCTAGATGCACAGATAAAATTTGCGCGCGGTGTAAACGAGAGATACCCAGAAATACAACCGGAAACTTGCCAGTGATGTGACAACCTTTAAGTCGGATATCGATAGGCTGGTCGCGCAAAATAAAAAGGAACAGGTACAGAACGAGGAACTTCTAGCAAAAAGCAGCAGCTTAATGAAAAAGTCAAAACCGCTCAGAGCGATCTGGCGAGCGCTGAGGAGCAGCTTCAGGGAGCTGAAAAGCTTTCGGTTCTCGCCAAACAAACCCTTCGAAAGAACTAGATACGGAAATCAAAAAGCTGGAAACGAGCCTGGCGCAACTGAAGAGCAACACGAGGCTCACTTGGCCGCACTGAATCAACGAATTTGGTCATCCTAAAAACCACGGGACGCGTTTGGCCTATATTTACCGCGGAGGATCCTAGAGTGAATAAGGCGATTCCCGTTGTTAGCCTTCTGCTCAGTTCTTTTTACGGGGTGCGAGCAAAGCGCATTGTTGCAGATCCGTCGTGATAATGCGGCGACGGAAGCGCATCGCTACGAAGGAAGACCAGTTAAAGGCTCAGGAGGATCAACGGGCGGCTCTTTGTGAGAGAGCAGAAGGCTTTGCTGTCGGAGCTGGACGCTAACCAAATAACGCTCAAAGAATTAGACGCAAAACTGGATAATTTGCGAAAGGAAAATGCCCGAATCAAGGCGGATAGTGAAGCTCAACAAAAGCAAAAGAAGCCTCGAATCTGCAGATCACAAAGATGAAGGGCATCAGCGAAAGTATCAAACGGAAATTAACGCCCTGCAAAAGAATGACCGTCTGTCAGCGGACGAAAAGAGAAAGAGAATCGACGAATTAAGAAAGCACGATCAAAGCCCATTTCTTGAACTTTTGCTTAAATCATGAGAGGCAATAATCCAGGGACTTCTCTCTTCAATGTGATCGGTGTGGGGGCCAGTGGGAACTCCAGATTGGACATCGGCTCAGCACCCTTTTAATAGCGTTCTTATCAGGAGCGCTCGTTTTATTGCTAATCGCGTTCTTCTTATCCAAACAGCCGAAAAATCCATCAACGAAGGGACGGAACAATCTTTTGGACTCGAGCGATAAGGACATATTCCTTTATCTGGAGGCGATCGCCAAGATTAAGGAAGATGCTTCCTTTTTGACTCCGGAGACCACACGCAGAACAAGTCATCCGGAGAATCCTCAAAGTCTTATCTATCGCAGAAAGACGCATCCTCTGATTACCTTACGCGCGACGAATATCGCAAGTTAAGAGAGACTCAGGATGACAGTTATGTCGGCATCGGTATGGAAATTAAGAAGGAGCGGGATGGCCGCATCCTCTCGTGTGCCGTATCCAGGAGGTCCTGCTGCAGCGGCGGGTATCTCGGTTGGAGATGAGCTAAAGAAGATTGATGCAATGCCTGTCTATGGGAAATCTGTTTTTGCTGTGGCCTCAATGGCTAGGGGCAAACCGGGGACAGAACTTAATTTGGTCATTGCAACAAAAAGTGGCGAAAGATAAAGAGGTTAGAGTAAGACGCTCAGCGGTCACCATCGACAGTGTCTCTACTCATCAATTGGGCAAGACCCAGGTTATCAAAATCGGTTCCTTTACCCGCGACACGAGCGAGAAACTAAAGCGCGTTCTCAAGACTCTGAGGAGGGATCGTCCGATCATCATTGACCTCCGCGGTAATGCCGGCGGTGACCTGCATGCGGCTATCGATTCCGCCATGCTCTTCTTACAAAAGGGGTAAGAGGATTGTCTCTATCAAGACAAGAAAGCAGCTCCAAAACTTATGAGAGTAACGTTGGAGCCGTAAACTTAAATTCTCGTGTATATCTCTGGCAAGACGAGGCGACGGCTAGCGCGGCGGAGGGTTTTATAGCGGCACTCACCGAGAATGACCGGGCTGTTTCGATCGGCAAAACGACCTTTGGTAAGGGACGGAGCAGGAGATTATCGAGTTAAGCGATGGATCGGCGATTGTTTTGAGTGGCGGGACTTCTACAGACTCCCACGGGAGCCGAGTATGACGGACGAGGGCTGGTTCCGACGTATCGCTTTAGAGGATGTTTGCCCCTGAAACGACGCATTACATGAAGAAGGTAGAAGAATTGAGCCGTTTTTCTTCCGCGCGCGGAAAATGAATGGCACGCCATTTTGGGTGGCATTCTTTACCATGTTATGGAACGGCCGACTAATAACTGTTTGCAGCTAGGACGATTATGATCGGCAAGACTCTCGGTAATCTTCGGATTGTTTCTGAGCTTGGGACAGGTGGGATGGGAGTTGTCTATCTGGCCGAACATATAACACTGGGAAAGAGATTTGCGATCAAAAGCCTATCCCCCACATTGAGTCTATGACCCTCATTTCACGCGAACGCTTCGATCGGGAAGCGAAGAAATCAGGCTCTCCTCGACCATCCTAATATTGTCCAGGCTACTGATTTTTTCGAGAAGGACGGACAATTCTTTTTAGTGATGGAGTATGTGGACGGTCAGAGACCTAAGCAAACTCATCAAGGCAAGAGGCAAATTGCAGGAAAAAGATGCCTTGTCAATTCTTAAGGATGTTCTGAGAGGCTTTGGCGTTTGCCCACAGTCTCCCTGCCGATGCCCGGGGCTCACGCAAATCCATGATACACAGAGACATCAAGCCTTCGAATATTCTCATCGATAGAAGCGGGTATAGCTCGAACTCATGGATTTTGGAATTGCGATTTTGTTAGGCGAGGGCCGGCTTACCTCCACCGGAGCTGCGGTGGGATCGCCGTCGGTATATGAGCCCTGAACAGATCCAGCGCCCTGGCCAATTAGATCCGCGAACCGATATTTATTCCTTAGGAATTGTTCTATACGAAATGCTTGCCGGAGATGTGCCATTTAACGGCGAGACCGATTTCAGCGTTCAGGACCAACAGATTCATTCGCCTGCGCCCAATCTGCACCAAAAGAATCCTGAGATCTCTGAAGAACTGGCTGAAATTGTCCTAAAAGCGATGGCAAAAATCCAGCCGAACGCTTTCAGGATTGCACAGAATTCCTTCACTCCATCGAGGAACATGAAAGTCAAACGAAACGCAATACTGGCACCGGCGTGGAAATTGCAGAAAACGCTGCATGTGGAGGGGCAGCAATAATAATCCTGAGCGCCGGGATCATGACCATCGCAAGTTTAAGACCTGTTGAAAGACCGGTTGAAAACAAAATAACCGTTCCGGAAGACCAATCGGCAGCGCATTGCTTGCATTTGATTCAGACTGCCTCGGAAAAGGCTTCGGTGATATGCAGGGACGTAGAAACAGTTAAGCTGAAGCGAGAAGGCCTGAAGCTTGAAGGGACAGGTCGTGAATCTGCCATGATCGATTCGCTGAAAAAGCAGATACAAGATCTTGATAAGAATATCGCTGAGGCGACGTCGGCATATGGAGATCTCATCACCCAGCTTGTAAATTTGAGAAGCGACGTGGTGGACAGCGAGTTTGAGCATTATACGCAGTGGTTAACCAACAAGTCATCATTCGTTCAAATTCCGAAAACCCGCATGGTGAAACATCGTTATGAACGATATCGTGGGGAAAAGAGGTGTTGATGCTAATAGGATGGGCAAAGATTGCGAGCAGTCACGGGGCTCGGCATAACGTCGTAAGCTGATGCTATCGATCTCAAAAGGGAATCCAGAGTGGAATGGCAAAAATTCTTGTATAGGGGATGTAGTTGAGACAAGAAAATTCAGTGTGCCTCGCATCAGAAATTTGCCTTGACGCCTCGGAAAGTAGTGATAGACTCAGGTGCCGTCAAAAACTGAAACAATAAGGAGGTCCATATGGCAGATGCAATGCCTCGCCCAGGGCGAAAATGTGCGAAAGGTCATTTGATGGATCCTAGTTGGGAGACATGCCCCTATTGCGAAGCTGAACAACGATCCAAGCAAAGATGACTAGCGGATTTGAGACTACCGATTCCTCCGATCGCCAAAAAACCAGGGTAGGGACGGTAAGACTCTAACCCTAGAAGGAAACCGGATAACCAGATCGATGACTGACCCGATTGGTCAAGGCGGCTACGTTGGGCCGGCGAAACGCGCCGGATTACGGGGGTCTTGGTCACGCTATACATGGCACGCGAAGGTGAGATCTTTCCGATTCGAGAGGGAAAAATTTCATCGGTAGCGGCGACATCAGTAGCGAGGCCGAGCATCGAAGGTGTGACATTTGTATTCCCCAAGACGACACGATGTCTGCAGGAGCATGCGTTAGTTCTCTGCCGTCAGGGCAACTATGAAATTCTCGATCAGATCAGTTCAATGGCACTTTCTTAGGTGGCCAGATGTTGAGGGCGAATCAGGAACAGACCGCTGCCGAATTACGCGGAAATCAAGACGGGCCATACGTTGTGGACCTTCATCCAGATAAAAGCCGCCGCTCGCTGAGATGATCCAGTTTATGCCTGACCGGCGCACGTAGCTCCGCCGCCGAAGGATAGCTGAGCGCGCGGTGAGATAGAAGGGGATAGAATGTTGCCAATTGACGGTCGGCGCATGACAATGGCTAAAGACGGAGTAAGGGTCACTACCCTTTAAATGACGTAGACACGCTAGGGAACTCAAGAAGAGAAGACCCGTTGCAGGGCCGGTATAGGTGGATCGATCCAGGGGCGGGACTTGCACCGGTGAATCGAGGTATCCGAGACCGCATTCGTTTAGGTGGATCCGCGTTCTTTGAGGTTGCAGGGGGTGTCTGCTGACCCGAGGGCCAGAGTGAAGAGAAAGATCAAAGCACGCAAGGATCCCTCCCTAAACCGATCCATTGAAGTTGTCCGCAATAGGAGGCCGGCCGTTACAAAGGTGGTTAAAGAGGATGCGGTGCAGGTAAATGGCGCACCGCTCCGGTTGACCCAGGGTAACGCCGAGACCGATCACTCTTTTTAAGGTGAATGAATGGACTCCAACAGCGCAAGATTGGAGGCTGGGGCTCTCGGGGAGACTGGGTACGTCCGTGACGGAAACCAGGACTTCGCATGAGGTGTGGTCCCCCGATTGCCCCTAGGTGAGCTATAGTGGCGGATGGGATGGGGGGACATAAAGGGGGTGCAGTGGCGGCCGAGATCGCGGTCCAAGAGTTACAGCGATACATAAGCGAAGCCCCGGGGAATGAACATCTGTTGGATCAGGTGATTCAAGCGGCTTTCAAAGAGGCCAACGAAAGAGTATACGCGTGGAAAGCCCATTCCGGCGACCCGGCCACGGAAGGAATTGGGGGACGACGGCGGTTCTTTTGCTTTGCTTGTCTCAGGCCAGGTTGCCAGATTGGCGCATGTCGGCGATAGCCGAGCCTTATCTTTACCGCAGCGGAACACTTCCTGTCTCAAGCTGACCACGGATCACACGGTTGTCCAGAAGATGGTTCAAGCGGGGATGCTGAAGCCGGAAGAAGCCGCCGACCATCCCGATGCAGGCGTGTTTCGAGCGAGCGTGATCGGCAGTAAGCCGAACATCGAGGCAGATGTTAGTAAGGAGCTGCCGCTCGCCAGACGGCGATGCCTTTATTCTTCTTTGCTCTGACGGACTCTCCGGCTATGTGACTAGCCAGGAAATTGAATCTATGCTCCGTTCTCCATCGACGTCCCAAGAGATGACAACACGTTTGATTAATCTGGCTTTGCAAAAGGGCGGAAAGGACAACGTTGTGGCGCGGTTCAGTTTATTCGGTACGGCCCGCGTAAAGCGCCACAGCTCGTCGCAGGAGTCACCCGCACCAGGGAGAAACCTGCTGCACCGATCGCCGGGTGCAACCGCACTTGGGAGACCCAGGTCCACGAAGCGGGCTCGGCCTGTTGAGTCAACGAAGATGATAAAACCGCCTACGATAACCGCGTCCAAACCCCGCCATTATTCGTTCCATGCAGCCGCCGCCCTCGTTCTTGGGGCGGCGGTATCGGCTAGCGGGATTCTGTGTATTGCGTAACGTGCGAGATGGCGGGACTTGAAAGGTATCAATAAACAATTGGCAGAGACGAAAATGCGAGAGCCCGTGCCGAGCAGGAAGTGAAGGCGTTGAAGGAGTCTGCCAACAAAAGTGTGGCTGTGACGGGGACTGCCAGAGTCCGTGCCGAGAAGAGAGAGCAGAGGAGCTGGAGGCCGTGCTGTAGAAGAAGACAAGGATGATGTAAAGAAGGCGCGGAGGTGCCAGTTAGACAGGTAAAGGCCGAGAGGTAGAGCAAAGGAGCTGCAGACGGACGTGGGCAAGATAAGGGATGATTTAAAGAAGAGCGAAGCTGCCCAAAAACTGCCGAGGCGAAAGCGAAGGACTTGGAAGCGCGATTTGCCCAGGTCGACCAATCTGCCAGGCAACAACAGAAAAGCTGCAGAACGAATTCAAGGACGAGCGAAGCTGCGGAAAAAACGGCCGAGTCGAATGCAGAAGGGTCTGAAAGCGACAAGTAGCCGATGAGAACGCGAGAGTCGCAATTGAGGCGCAGAAACAATTCAGTGGCGTCTCCTGCCGAGCAAGACGTCGCAGTCAAGATCCAGAGAAGGCGACCTCGGACCGGAGGGGACCGCGGCTTTTTGGGGCAAACCACGGAGACTCGGGGACGCCCGAAACAAAAATGAGCCTGGATGCCGGGGGCCTGGCAAGCGTGTAAGGCCAAGGGAAGCAGACTTCGAGTTAAAGGCATCGCGCGAAAACAGGTGGTATAGCAGCTCCAGATCGTCCTATACTAGCAAGACTAACCTATAACGCAGGACGGCCCAGAAGGAGCCGCGCGGCAAGAGGGCCGCGAATTCGGAAGTTAAATGGACGCCCAGCTCGAAAGCTCGTTGTTGCCCAGCATCTCCTCGCTGAGCTGGAACGGGATCGATCTGCTGCTCGTTGCGGCGCAGGTCGCCCGCGCGCGCCAGCTCTATGCCAGCGATGAGCAGTTTCAAAGCGGCTCATACATCTCCGAAAAAGAGGAAATCAACGCGCTGCTCAAGCGGCCCCTTGGTTTCCCGCGTTGGGCCCGAGGGCAGACCCCCGCCCGGCGACCTTGCGGCAGCCGCTGAGAGTATCGCCGAGCTGGATCAACCAGCGAAGACAGGTTAGTCTCGAACGCGGTGTCGAGCCAAAAGGCTCCACAGGCTTCGCAACAACCTCCTTGGACTCAGTCCATTCCGAAATCGACGCGCTCCCCGTCGTGTGCCTCTGCCGTAGAAGCGCGGACCTTCCGTTACGTAGAACGGCTCCCCCACGCCTATCTTCAAGACGACGTCACCATGAAGCGGCCCAGTGTAGATTTGGTCCTCAGTCTGGTGGCTCCTCGATGGCGGCGGCGAAGTTTGCGGCGCGCTCCTGCTTTGGCGAGGGGGCGCTCCTTGTTCGCCATCAATTGTTAGAGCAAATCGGAAGACCCGTCACGCAGCCTCACCAGCCGTTGCTCAGCCGCGCATTTCGCCGAAGATCGACGGACGGGTCGTGAAATATCTACCTAGACTCAGACAGCGCTGGATGCGCGCATCCAACCGTATGCGACGCTACGCGCGACCCACAAGCTCACCGCGACGTGCTGCTCGTGGATGACGATGCGAAGCGCTGTATCGAAGAAGTTTATGCAGAACAGCGCCAGCGCGGGTGAAGTCATTATCTACTTTTACAAGGCCCCTACGGTGCCGGCAAACGGGCCACCGGCAGAGGCGGTGTGCAGGGGAAGCTAGAAGCCGGCGGCTTTTGATCGTGGATCTGGAGCGGTTAATAGCGGACGGCGATGCGATCGTACGCGAAGGCGCTGGCGTTTTGTTCAAGCGTTAGAAGCCAAAAAGGCTCCGGTCGGCAGGGGTGTACTGGCAAGGCTTTGACGCGGTAGTCTCGCAGTGGAAAAAAGGGGTCGTTCGCTGGGCCTTCTCGGCGCGGTGGAGGACCGCCCGGCCCTGACTTTTTGGCCGGCGAGGTGCTCGTGGGAGCCCGGCTGGATGCACCGGGCGCGGCGCTCCATTCGCGCGTGCTGAGCTCTGCGGGAGCTCCAACTTTCCGACAGCGTTCCCGGATATGGTCAGCGGCGCTCAATGGCAACGGTGCTCGCTAAGGATGGTTTGGATATTGAGCCACTCGCGACCAAGTTCAAATTCACCGGCGGCGCGGATCCGATGATGTCGCGGCCACCGCGGAAAATCTCCGCGCGGCTGCTGAATACTGAACATGCGACGGATTACGGACGCGATGACCTCTACGAGGCGTGTCGTCTGCATTCGAACCAGAGGCCTGCAACCCTGGCGCGAAGAGATCACGCCGGAGTACAAGTGGGAGGACATCGTACTTCCGCGCCGATCGCCTGGAGCAGCTGCGGGAAGTCTGCAAACCACGTCCAGAATACCGCGACCGGGTTGTATGGCGAATGGGGCTTTGACCGCAAAGCTATCGCCAGGGCAGGGACTCGAGCGTTCTCTGCAGGTCCGTCGGGGACAGGAAAGACGATGGCGGCGGAGATCTATCGCCGGTGCATTGGATTGGACCTGTACAAGATCGATCTTTCGACGGTAGTGAGCAATATATCGGCGAGACCGGGAAAAACCTGTCCTGCGTTTTTATCGAAGCCGAAACATCCAACGCCATCCTGTTCTTCGACGAGGCCGACGCGCTGTTCGGCAAGCGCAGCGAAGTCAAAGATTCGCACGACCGCTACGCGAACATAGAAATTGGCTACCTGCTTCCGCAACGCATGGAAGAATACGAGGGCGTGTGTCATCCTGGCGGACCAACTTTCGCAAGAACATGGACGAAGCGTTCGTGACAGGCGGCTGCACTTCACCGTCGAGTTTCCGTTCCCCAACGAAGACGATCGGCACCGAATCTGGGAACGCATCTGGCCGCAAGGACACGCGCAGGAGCTCAGAGTTGGATCCTCGACTTCATGGCGCGCCGTTTTGAACTGACTGGAGGCAATATCCGCAACATAGCCCTGGCCGCCGCATTTCTTCGCCGCCGACAATAGTAACATTGTGGATATGACCCACTTTGCTGCATGCAACCAAACGTGAGTACCAGAAGATGGGGAAGTGGTCTCTGAACTGCAGACTTGAACTGAACCGCGTGGATGTGATTAGTGGGGCGGAGGTGAAGCCGCGAGAGGCACGCAAAAGCTACTGAACGCGATGGCAGCATTGTCAGACACAGCAGCAAACAACAACCCTGATATCGGAGATGGTGACACCTGTAGTCTTGGGTGGTGAGAGTCATTCGTGCCGCAATTTCATATCGACCACGGCGTGGCATTGTCTCGTAGCCATGTGGGAAACTTCCTTTTAGCTTCATTCTTGCAGTTAGTCTTTTTACAGGAGGTACGTGTTATGTATAAACGTGATTTCCAAAGCGGGCCCTGGTTTGGGGGTTTCTTCTTTGATCGCGCCAGCCGGCGTGAATTGATGAAGAAGAAAAGAAAAAGGCCGGCCAAGCTGGCGCTGTCCAGCGCAGCAGCCGCGGGTGCGACCGGCTCTGTTAGCTCACCGTGCAGCGGACTTCGGGAACCGCTACGTGCAGCGGGTAAAAGCGGTCGCTAGCCGTGCACCCTAACTGGAACCGGAAGCGGCGACAGAAATCGAAACCGCCATCCAAGCCAAAAGGGGCGGCGGGCGCGCCATTGACAGCGTGCGCCGCAAACGGAGTCCTCGTTCCGCCGATCGGCAGTAACGTGTGCGTGTTCATCACGATCGCTGATGCGGGACACGGAACAGGGCAGGCAGTGTGGAACGCACGAGCGTTCACCACTGGCCAGTGACATCTTCTTTAGTCGGAATGCTTATAACCCCAGCTGGAACTTCAGGGAGGAAAGGAGTTGCTTCGCGCATGAGTTGACGCATCGTTCAACAGACCTTATATGGGATCATCGCAGCTCACTGGTCAGCGAGCCGGGCGATTTGAGTGCGAAGCGGATGAAGTTGCTAAGTCGGTGATTCAGGGAACCGCAGCAGGATTCCAGCCTGTGCGCCAACCGAGGCTGTCGAGGAGGAAGAGGGAGAAAGAAGAAGGATGCGCTTTTAATTACGGTCTCGGTTACCAAAGGCACTCAATTCTCGAGGATAAGGTCCGAAATAGAAACCTATAGATCAAAAATGTCTTCGACCGTTAGTGTAAGGCAACAATACGCCCAGTGCCAGAAGCTGGAAAAAGAAGAGAAGTTGAAATGATGCGACTATCCAGCGCACAGTCACTATGCACGGGGTCGAAAAACACCTGGAAGAGCAATTCGTCAACAAATGATGCTGTTATTGAAAGGAACGGCGGGGATTGACGATCTCCCAAACCCGATAAGGCGGTACCGGACTATGACAGCATGTGCTAAGGATTGTCTCTTTCAAGGAGCGTCCGGACCGATTTTCCATTCTATGCCACCGTGTTTTGTTGGCATGTTTGCACGCCGAATATTCTTGACGAGTGGCTTGGTTACCACGGCTTCTTCGCTACCGATGCCGACCAGTGTATGGCCCGCCAAGTTCGTTCCCAAGTGGTACTGCCGATGAGGCGGCGTTCTGAAAACTGGAGGAACGATGACGACTGCAAACAGGGAAGCCACGAAATCTCCAATAGGACAGCAAGCGGTAACGTACGTGAGTGGCGACCATTCTAGCAAGGCGGGCGAGTGCACAGAGAGCCGGTGCCACCAGTGACCCCGGTGGCCAGCGATTAAAGAAGGCCGTGCCGGCTCACGAGCTACCGATGTTCCGGTGCTCGAGCGTCTGGTCGGAAAACCGGGCGTGGTCACGCGTCTGATGGCGGAAGCAAGTCGGCCAATCTGAACGCGGTACGTAAACAGTGTGGCGGTTGATACTAATTCCGTCGTATGCGCCGTGCTTTCCACGACACGGGGAACCTCCGCCGCAGGCTATCATGGGCCGGTTCAAGCGCTTGCCTGGGGCGGATTTGTCGGCCGTCCGTGTGGCATGACGGGCGCGAATCTGCTGAGGGTGCGGAGGTCGGTGCAAACGCCCATAATGGTCGGTCAACACATCCATTTCGGCAACGGCCATACCGCGCCGAACGAGCCTGTTTGAACCCACGTTCTTCGCACACGAGGTCGCACATACCCTGCAGAACCGGGAAGTGGTGTGCGCCCGCACGGCATGATAAGCTGCTGGAGGTCTCGAATCACCGCTGACGCGACCGGACTTGAATCGATCAGGCCACCGACGGAACTGCTGGCATCTTACCCAAATCGGCGGCTGGCGCCGCCAGTCTAACGGCAGGACGAACCTCCGGCCAAACAATGGGTGCCACACCGGCGAACGCGCCGACACAGGGCCCCGGACGGGCGGAAATGTGCCCCGTGCCGGCGCCGCTGGAGACCAGGTCACCTGAACTGGAGATTAACTGAAAAAGAACAAGGAAACTGGCTCCGCCGTCAGCAACAAGTCGAACGGCCCGCAAGGGCAGCGGGCAGACGCTGGGTACGCCTCCTGAAGATCAACCCCGAAACCGGCGGCGGTACTACGACGAACTTCAAGTGGGTCAACGCTGCGCAGACCGGCGCCGTGCCCGTGGGAACCATGCCTCACGGCAAGATAAGGCCGGCCAGGTGTCATCGAGTATCCAGTGGGGCGCTCCCTTCCGTCGGCGGTCGTCAAGGTCGACGCGATCGTCGCCGGAAACAAGACGTCGCCGCCGGACTTAAGCGGAGGTGAAGCAGACGGCGGCGTCGGCGGCGGTCCGACAAGCCGCTGACCTCCTGCAGACGGAGGGCAACATCGACACGATAGCGCAGACCCTCGCTGCTGACTGGCCGTGGCGGCGGTCGGTCGACGGACTACGAGGTCACGATCAAGTTCACAAAGGTGCTCGACGCGAACGCGGGGAACCTGAGGAAGTGTCCGCCGTCCCTACGACAAGTTCACGAAGGACCCCGAGAAGCGCACTGTTAACGTTATCGTCGCGACGAGATGCAGAAGCTGAAGGGAGCGGCTCGGTGGAGACGGAGACGACTGATAAGCAGCATGAGGCGGAGCGGGGCGACGCCAGCCAGGCCGCTCAATCCAGCACGATCACGACTGATATGGTCACGTCGTTCTCCTCGGAAATCACGAATAGATTCCTGAGCGCATACGACAACTTAGCAATACGTAAATTGAACGAACATG
>ERZ1370068.10511-contig-9203_pt1 | contig 62035 bp, 110 predicted proteins | sample MGYA00561227_ERZ1370068 | MGnify/ENA primary metagenome ERZ1370068 (study PRJEB38410, sample SAMEA6850437) | metagenome | study: Metagenomic assessment of the ecological functions of the soil: analysis of the soil microbiota associated with the...
GGTTACGTATTGCTCCAACAAGCCCGTCACCGGCACCACCAACGCTTCCGGCGTCGTGTCCTGACCAACAAGGGCCTCTGCGGGGTGGGGGCCATCGCGTTCCTCGTCGAAAATGCCACGCTCGGGACGCGGCGCTTCGATCGTACGCGGGGAGTCCTGACCAACTGGGTGGTCCCGAGCAGCACGCCCCCGTCCAACCAGCAGCCGGTCGCGGCGTGGACGGTCAGCTGCCAGCCCGCGCCGGCGCACAGCTGCACCTTTCAACGGCACCGGCTCTCACGATCCGGACGGCACCATCGTCGCCCACAGTGGACCAACGCTCAAGGCGGGACGATTTCAACGCTCGCGACCTTCACCAGGACCTTCTCGAGATCCAGGACCCTTACGTGGACCCTGACCGTGACCGACAACGGCGGCAAGACGGGCAAGCTCACCAAGAGCTTCACGGTTCCCTGAGCAGGCCGGGTCAGTCTCCACCGGCTTCGCTGTTCTAGGCAGCACCACGAAGGCGACCGCTGCCAAGCAACCGGGCCAGGCACGGCGGCGGCCGTCATGCGGTCACGTTGCTGGCGAAGTCATTGGCGACGGGTCAGTGTCACTCGAGCGAAAGGCCGACGCACCCCGGCGCTGTCGTCTGGTCCGCGTGCCGCCAGGAATCTGCGGCACGGTCGTAAACAAACGTGGTGTGAAAGCAAGGCGTCGTAGTCGCGGTGTAGCGGAAGAGAAACGGGAGAGAGTCGCCGATCACGCCGCCACCGACCGATTCCGGCGGGGCCGAAGGCGCTGGCGGCCGTGTTATCCATCCCACAGGCAGCCATACTCGCCGTGGTACGGGGATCGCGACCGAAGAGCACCACCGCCTCATAGGCCGGAGAGCCGTTCGGGGCCTGCCCCGCGCGAGCCCCCGTGCATCTGCATCGTACTCGCGGCCTGAGCATCCACTCGAACGTCACATCATGGGTCGTCTGGCTGGTGGGCGCGATGGGGCGCGCAGCAGTAAACCCAGCGTCCAACGAGACGGCAGGTCGAACAGCGAAGTCCGGCGGTATGCGTCTGGGCCGACAGCCGCAGTGAGCACTGAGCACCAGGCCCAGCGAGAAGATGGAGCGTCCAGACGCGCATGCGCGCGATGCCCCTGATTGCGACGTTCGCCGCCCAAAGTCCGTCGAGCTTTACTCGTTGTTACCCTCGCGATACTTCGGCAGCCCCTACTCGTTGCGGACCCGAAAGAAGGCAAGGACATACCCGTCGGCATCGGTGACCTCGAAGCCCCACAGACCGTCATCGATGAACGACAACTCTTTCACGAACGACGCACCCCGCTGCTTGAACTCGTCGAACAGCGCGTCGGGGTCCAGGGTGTAGATGTAGGCATCCCAGCGAGCCCATTCGTGCCGGGTGTGGTTTGGACATGGAAGCACGTCGGGAAGGATCGTCTTGAGCATGATGCCGATCCCGTCCCGGCTCACATGGCCATAGTACACGTCGTCGGCTGGACCCTGGAAGTCCAGCTGGAAGCCGAAGCGCTCGATGTAGTGGGAGATCGAGGCCTGCAGGTCCTTCACGATGAAGAACGGGCTGATCGAAGCGAGATTTCTTTTCGCTCCTTCGGGGTTGGCGCGTTGTGAAGCGGTTTCAGTTGCGTTCATAGTCCTGGGGCCCCCGTCGCTCTGCACAGTTGTGTGAAGCGCAGTGAAGAGTGCGCGATCCTACGATAGGGATTGGATCCCGACTTCTGCCAGCCGCCGACCGACGCCAAAGTGTCTTCGATCGGCTGACCGGCAAGCCTCGCCGCGGCTGCCAGATGAACGCCCCATCGTAGAAGAACTCCTCACGCGTGACGAGGTCGTTCTTGACCGTGTAGAGGCCCACTTCCTCGTGCTTGACGCGCTGGCCGCCGGCTTTGGGGGAGAACTCGAGCGAGGTGTAGACTCGCGAACCGGCCGGAGCTCGCGTTGGCGTCGCCACAGAAGAAAGGCCCCCGGAGATCCTGGCTGTGGAAGGTGTTGTTGCCCTGAAAGACCTCCGATTTATGGATGACCGGCTCCTTGCCGACGAATTCCTCTACCGTCGCCCTTCGACGGAGACCATCTCCGGCGCGTAGAAGCTGCGCATGAACTCGAAGTGCTTCCCTGGTTGCACAGCTCCATGAATTTGCCGGCCACAGTCCGAACGCTCATAACAACCTCCTTCTTCGATGACCATTTGTTGTGCCATCAGGCGAGGCAGAACCCGACAGGTGCAAGCGCTGGGTCAGGTGGCAGGGCATTCGTCGGGAAGCGAGTCTGCCGGGTCGGTTGCCGAATCGGGCGGCGCAAAACGTTGCTGAAATGTGAAGGCGTAGGGCGTCGGCCCTCGCGTCTCAGGTGTTCCAACCGCTCGACCGCTTCCTGCACCGTAGGACGATGACCGACAGGAACCCACCAGAGGACCGTGAAGGCCTGGTCCATCTGCTCGAACCATTCGCGTCGGTGCCGCATGACTTCCACGTGAAGGGTACGATACACAAACTCGTGAAGCGCCTCGGCAGAGGTCCACAGCGAGAAGTTGACCAGAATGCGGTCGTCCTCGTAGGGCCTCAGGGCGGTTGCGTTCCCGTCCTCCGTTTGAATCGCCAAATGAATCCCGGGGCCGCCTCCGCCAGGGCGTTGATCTCGTCGAGCCGCGCCACGAACCCGGCCAGCTGTGGCGAATCCAAGGGCGCGACTATGCGGCCGATGTTGAGTTGGGCGAGATGGTAGGTGCGCATCGGTTCAAACGTATTGGGATTCGGGCAGCCCTGCCACCAAAGGCCGCGCTTTACCTCCGGGCGATCTGGGCCAGCCGTACACAAGTGGTTGGCTTCTTTGAAAATACAGCGGCCGTTCAGGTGCAGTGATGAGCGGCTGTCAGTCTTGATGCCCGAGTTAGGCCGCGGCCGGTCAGAACGACAGGATCAACGGCAGCGCCGGCCGGAGATCCCAGCGCTGGCCACGGGTCCCGTTGTCGAACTCTACCTCCAGCAGGGGAGCGGAGGAATCGTCGAAGCGCACCAGACGGAGGTCGAGCGCGGCGAGCCTTGACGCTGCCCCGGCGTCGTGCGAACGACAATGCGCGAAATCCGGTGCACCCCAGCTGGGCGGGCAAACCGCTCAGGTTCACGATCCTGGAAGCGAGCCAGCCACGTGGTGACAGCCCGATCGGTGGGCATGATGAAGAGGTCGGGAGCGAGGACTCCGCCGGTTGCCGCAGCAGGACGTAGTAGGTCGTTGGCCGGGTGTCCGGCACGGCATCGAGCCGGAAAGGTATTCCCAGGTCGGAGGGGGTACCGGTAAGGAAATGCAGGCCAATGCCAAATGGGCTGGCCCCGGTCTGGCCCTAAGCCGTGGCTCGGCGGAAGTCCGCCAGATCGAGTTGGTGGGCGGAGTCCACGGCGACGCTTGAGTCGACCCACATCAGTTCGAGATACGCGTTCTCGAAGAAGGCTGCGAGCGAGGTGGTGCCCTCGCCGTCATGGCGGACAGTTTCCGTGTCGATGACAATGCCGGCCCGGCGCAGGGCTTGGACGGCTGCGGTGGCGCCGGGCGGAACGATGATGTAGACGTGGTCGAGCTCGAGCACAGGATGCTGAGCGGCCACCAGCACGCGTGGGGAGCCGGCGACCGCGAGGAGGACAGCGAGGGGGAGGACCTTTGGCGACAATGGGTGCCATTGGGGCCTCGACAGCAGCCTAACGCCCGCGCCTTACCTGCGGGCGACATGTGTACGAGTTCACAACTTGGACAGGCTTCCGTTAAGCCTACAGCGCGCGTCAGGCGCAATCGCTGGTTAGCCGGCTGCGTCAAAGCCCAAACTGCCGCAGGTGGTGGTCCGTGTGCAGGTAGGCATAGCGCATCCAGTCGCATGCGCGTCATAGGACCAAACGCGGGATGGGCGGCCGTGAAGCTCTGTCCAGGCGCAGCCATTTGACGCAGGAGCGCGATCGCTCGTTCCTGATCGCTGGCAAATGCCGCCGGCTGTTGACGACCTTCGCGGCCGGCTCGGCTCCTGATTTGATGCCGCGGGGCGTGCGCGGCAGCACGTACAGCGCGATGAACCGAACGAGGCCCCTGGGTCCAGGACGTGGGGTCGCCGAGAAAGGGCGCTGGCCAAGTGCCGCTGCGGCTGCGTCGCCAATATGGACCAGCATTTGATGAACGCTCATTGTCCCCCAGCAGCGGGAACAGTCGGGCGCGGCGCGTCCGATTCGCGCCACAAGAGAGCCAAGGACTGCGGTCTCAGCAATGTTCCGCCGCATGGGATCCCGGTGGAATTGATGGCAGCTGACGCAAACAGATTCCTGCCGACCCACAGCTAAAAGTGCGTGCACGCCGTGGTTCGTTCGCGCAACACTGCCTCCTGCTGAAACCTGGCGCTTGTACTCCGCGGCAACCTCCGCGATCGCGCGACGGGCCGGCGCGTCACCCGCGTGGAGCACGGTCACAACCTCCGCTCGCTCCCGTTCCACCTGACCGCTCTGGCCCTTCCATTGCCCCGTCGCCTCGACGACCGTCAGGCCGCCAGGAAAGCGCGGGGTCACCACCTCGTCCAGGAATGCCTGCCAGCTCGAGTCGCTCACCTCGCCCCCATCCGGACGGTTGCGCCCGAAGTACAGAACGTCTCGCACCATGGCCGTATCGCCTGACTCGCAGCTCGCGGCCGGAACGGGGTCACCAGAGACGTGGCCAGCACACGCGGCGAGGGAGGCGACGACACCCGTGATCATGGCACTATTCCAGACGCGTACGGATGTTCTCACTCAGGATCTCCGCCTGGAGCTCAGCGACCGTCCGGCTCCGATGAGCGTGGCGCCCTCGGCGCCTGCTCGTCTAGCGACTGCCTGTACCGCACACAACCGCGGATGAACTCGGGCCACTCCGGGACTACCGGAAGCGGATCCTGCTTCTCGGGTAAGAGGCCCCAGAGCGCGGGGTGGTGCCAGCAGAGCTCATGGCCTGTACTGTCGCGGTGCGCGCGAATGCCACGGCGGAGTTTCCTGACCTCCTCGATCAATTGCTCCCGGGACATGCCAGCCAAGTCCTCGTCCATTGGATCCTCCAGGAACACGCTCCGCGTTCGGCGTTCTGTCGCGTCTAGCTAACGCCCGCGCCAGCGACCCGCCAGCTTCATGCGACAGTTAGGCAGCAGAGGCCGCATGGTGGGCGGTGGATGGCGGACCATATCGCCTCCACAGCCACTCCGCCAATGCCCAGCCAAGGAGAGCCGCGACCGTCACATCGCTGAGAAAGTGGGCGTGGCTCAGCACGCGACCCATGGCACAGGCGCACAGCCAGGGCATACCAGAGCAGCCGAGCCTTCGGCCAGGCGCGGGCCAGGACCGTGCACGCCGCAAAGGCGACGATGGTGTCCCCACTCGGCATTCCCAAACCCGCCGTGGAGAAGGGCCGATCGGTGAAAGCGCGGAACACGTACTCCCCTGCGTTGGGGCCGGGTCGCTCCCGTCGCACGAGCAGTTTGAGGAGCTCACTGAGCGCCCCACTCAAGGTTGGGGCAAGCATGAGGAGGAGTGCCGAGCGCCGGGTCGAGCTCGTGCTGCTGCTGCGGTGGATGCCGAAGCCCACGAGAAGCCAGAAGGGCAGGTAGCCCAGGGTCCGAATCAGGCGGCCCCAGCCTTGGTCGTAGACGGTTGGGAGATTGAAGTGGGCGAAGGCCCAGCGGTCGGTCAGCGAGGCGGCGGCGACCAGCGCGGCCGCTGCGAGCCCCTGCATGAGGATCCGGCGACGGCGCGTTGAGGTGGCGGACTCCATGGCTCCAAGCTAGCGGGTTGATGAACCGGAGCGACTGCGTCGTTGCCGATATCTGCGACCTAACGTCCGGCCCTTCACCTGCGGGCGACGACTGTACGAGTTCGCAACTGGACCGCTTCCTCTGAAAGCAGCGCCCGCCAGGGTCCAATGCCCGCTGGTCAGGCAGCAGCCTACGGAGGAGCGCAGCTGTGCGCGCATTTGCGGCAGGAGGTCATCCGGGAGCCCTGAGCTTCCACTACGGTGTAGGTCAGGGCGGCACACTCCAAGACTGAGTCATGAAAGGTCCAGACCCAGTGTCGCAACTGCTGAAACAACTGTGGATCATGACGCGGATGCCCACGATTGCGCACCTCCAGGTCGCGAAGCCATGAGGAGCTCTGCACCTCAAAGGCGCCGCAGGGACGAAGCCCCCGACCTGTGAGGGGGTGTGAGGCGAACGATTCGTCGTTCGGTGGTCCAAAGTGACTGGCGTAGCATTGCCGGAACACCACGATGGTGGCCACACCGTCGGTCGCGGCGATGTAGGTAATCACCAGAGTATCCTCGTCGGCCAAGACGAGGGGATCCGGTGCCCCGGAGGACGGGAGCGGCACGTCAGGCAACTCGTGAACGCGATCGTGGCTGTGGATAGTGTGCATTCGGGGCTATGGCCGGCAGAGTCCGGCGGGCGTCCAATCGGTGGCGGGCGTGGAGCGCGGCTGAGTGGCGTCCTGGAGAATCAAGACCAGCGATTGGCGGATCTGTGGTCCCGGTGCCGGTCAGCATCATCGGGAGGCCGCCCGGCACCAAGACACCGGGGCCGCCGGCCCGCTGGACCTGTTTGCCCTGCGGGGTCTCCACACACTGCTCGCCAACGATGGTGTACCAGGCCTCGACTCCGGGGTGACGGTGGACGACGGAGTGCATGCCTGGCTCAAAGATCCCCTCCATGTACACGGCGGCGAAGCTGTCGGCGGCCACCAGCGGAAGGGGGCCGATCCGGGCCACGCGCTCTCCCTGAGCCGGATGCCAGGCGGAATCGGCGATGGTGAACAGCCAGATCTGCCCCAGGGAGTTGACGACCGTGCCGCGAGGGCCCTTGGCAGTCTCGGCACTTGCTTGCGAGGCGAAGCGGTCGATGTGCCAGTAGAGAGCGGAATCCCGAGGCAAGCGACCCAGCTCTTCGCGCGCCGTGATATAGCAGCCAAGCGTGCGCTCCCTGCTCGGCGACAGGCACGCAGGTGCCACCGGTCTGGCCGTGCAGCGATCCGAACGGCAGGGCTGCGAGGGCCAGGAAACCGAGCGAGGAAAGGTTTGGACAGGTTCGGTGCATGCGTACTCCTGGATGGCGCCTGACGGCTAGACGGCTGCCTCTGACCGTGCCGGCTGATACCGGATGCGCAGCAAGTGCACCCGCACGGCGACGTTGATTGCGAGCGCCACATACGGTGCTACCAGCGCAACAGCCGTCGCGGCGAGATAGATCAGAAAAGTTATCCGAAAGCCCCGGCGGATGCGGCTGATAGCTTGAGCATCGACCTCAGGACGACGCAATTGAGCGCGAGCGATCGCCGCGACCAGCAGGTTGAACGCACCGCTGCCCAGGACGAACGTGCCGCAATAGAAGGCAACCGCCGTATTTGCCTCCGGACTCCCAAGGTGGGAAGCGAGCACCGCCGTCGGAAATGGGATGAAGGTGACGTAGATGAGTGCGCAGCCGTTTGCAAGCAGGACTGGCTGAGTCGTCACCCGGAGCAGCCGCATGAGGTCGTGATGGACGATCCAGGTGACCAGAATGATGAAGAAGCTGAGCCCAAACGCGAGGTAAGAGGGCCAGAGTGCCACGAGGTTAGCCCACAGAGGACCTTCGGCGCCCGCATCCGGAAGGCGGATCTCGAGGATCAGCAGGGTACTCGCGATGGCAAACACGCCATCGCTGTACGCTTCGATACGGCTGGTGCCTTCGGTCAATGCGACCACCTATCAGCCATCAAACGCCCGCGCTTCACCTGCGGGCGATGAGGGTACGAGTTCACAACTGGACGGCTTCCTTGCGCTGGTGAGGCAGCGGCCTACGGGGAGCGCAGCTGTGCGTGCATTTGCGGCAGGAGATCATCGGGGATCCCTGAGCTTCCACCACGGTGTAGGTCAGGGCGGCACACTCCAAGACCGAGTCATGAAAGGTCCAGACCCAGCGTCGCAGCTGCTGAAACAACTGTGGATCATGACGTGGGTGGCCACGATTGCGCATCTCGAGGTCGCGAAGCCATGAGGAGATCTGCACTTCAAAGGCGCCGTAGGGACGAAGCCCCGACCTGCGAGAGGGTGCGAGGCGAACGTTTCGTCGTTCGGCGGTCCAAAGTGACTGGCGTAGCACTGCCGGAACACTACGATGGTGGCCACATCGGCTGTGGCGATGTAGGTGATCACAAGAGTATCCTCGTCGGCCAGGACGATGGGATCTGTCCCGAGGACGGGAGCGGCACGTCGGGCAACTCGTGGACGCGATCGTGGCTGTCGATAGTGTGCACTGGGAGATCTCCGCTGGTACTTACTGGCCCCGTATAAGCTGCGGTCCGAGGCGCGGTCGCGCCAGCGAGTGCCGCTGCGCTGTCAGAACGGCTTCAGAACCATCAGCAGCAGCACGAGGACAACAACCGACTCCTCGTAGATGCGAGCCCATCGTACGGCTCGGTCATTGAGCGCAACGGTTGGCTCGGGTGTGATCTGGTTGGCCGCTACGGCTGTCGTGAACGCCCGCTCCCGTTTGGCCCGACGGGGGCGAGGACCGCTCCGGATCAGCGGAATGAGTCCACGTCTAATCTGCCCGTAGTGCAAGCAGCGGATCAACGCGCGTGCTCAGACGGGCTGGGATGGCAGTCGCGAGGCCAGCGACACCGAGAAGGACCGCTGTCGCAACCAGGAGTGTCACTCGGTCCGTCGGAGCCACGTTATAGAGCAGTGAAACCAGGAGACGGTTCGCAAGCAATGCCCCGAGTAGGCCCACGAGCACTCCACCCGCCGCGACTGTGAGCCCACGGCGCATGACCATCCGCTGCAGATCCCGTGGTGCGGCACCCAAGGCGAGCCGAATGCCGAGCTCGCGTGTGCGCTGGCGGACCATCGCCGCCATGACGCCGAACAGACCGACAGTCGCTATGGTCAACGCCGCCGCCGCGAACACCGCCAGAAGAAGAGCGTTCATTCTCGGCTGCGCCAGCGGTCCCTCGAGGAACGTTCGCGAACGACGCGACGCTGACCAGGGCCACACCTGGGGCAGTCTCACCAATGACCCGGCGGATGGCGGATATCGGCACAGAGGAGCGCTCCGTTCGGATCGCGAGTGATGTTGGCGCAAAGGGGAAGAATGACTGGTTGAGCGGGAAGTAGATACTCGGGCGCGCTTCTCGCAGGTCCCGGTATCGTGTGTCCGGGACGACGCCGACAACGGTGAACACCCGGTCGCCGTCAGCCCCCATTATCAGCCGCTTCCCGAGCGGATCGCCCCGTGGCCAGTAGTGCTGCGCGGCCGACTGACTGACGACAACGACGGGCAGAGCGTCTTCGCGATCCTGATCCGTGAAAGCACGGCCGCGTAGCACCGGAACGCCAACTGTCGTGAAGTAACTCGGGAGCGACAACTTCCATATTGAGCATCGGGTTAGCGGCTGCTTCCTCCTGTGACTGGCCTTCGGCCGCCGGCTTGCCGTCCCATCCAGCATTCCCTGAGAAGGGAACGGCTACCACAGGTGAGACGGCACGGACACCCGGGATGGCCTCGAGCTGGGGCATCAGCTGCTTCAGCATCGCGCGTTGCTTCTCTGGGCTCGCGAGAAGGTCGGATTGAAGCGCCAACTCGCCAATAAACAGGTGTGAGGGGTCCAAGGATAGTTCGGCTCGCTGCAAGTTGATGAGGCTCCTGGTAATAACGCCGGCAGCAGCGAGTACGAGCAGCGCAAGGGCGAGCTGAGCCGCCACCAACGCTTCGGTGCCGACCCGGGACCGACGCGTCGCGCTGTGGCCCGTGCCTGATCGGAGTGCCGCTTGAAGTTCAAGCCGGGACGTCAGGATCGCTGGGGCAAGTCCGACAGAGCAGGATCGCGACGGCAGTAGCAGCCAGCGCGCCTCCGAGCGCCATCGAATTCAGATGGACTTCACCAAGCCGAGGTACATCTGGTGGGGCGAACGCGATGAAGAGCCGAACAGCCCCTGCCGCGACGGCAACTCCGAGCGCGCCGCCGGCGATCGCCAGCAAGGCGTTTTCCGTCAACAACTGCAGGCCGATCTGTGTGCGCGTCGCGCCGAGCGCTGATCGAACAGCAACCTCCCGCACGCGCGCCACCCCGCGTACGACGAGAAGGTTGGCGACATTGATGCACGTAATCAGAAGAAGCAAGCCCGCGGCAGCGGCGAAGGCGAATAGCGCGGGGCGGACATCACCAATCACCAGCCGTGGCCACGAGGTCGCGACGCCATGCATCTTGCCCTGCCAGGACGACGCGTCAGCGTGCTGCAGGAAGGTGGTCAGCTCGTTCGCGGCACTGGTCGGCGTGGCACCGGGGACCAGTCTTCCGATGACATAAAAGGCCATCAGGGACAGCGCATCGGGAGACATGGAAGAGACGACCGGCGCCCAGAAGTCGGTGCCTTTGGGATAGTCCAGCCCCTCGGGCATCACACCAACGATGGTGTACACGGTGCCATCTCCATACGTCACGATCTGTCGCCCGATTACTCCCGGATCAGCGCTAAACCGCTCATGCCAGGCCGTGTAGCTCAGGACTGCAACTGGCTCCGCCCCGCGTACGTCATCCTCTCGCCCCAGCGCGCGGCCCAGCGCTGGATGCACTCCCAGGACGTCAAAGAACTCGCCGGATACGAGCGCGCGCCGTAGCCGGGACACTTGGTCGCCGTCCCGAATCGGTATCGGTCCCGCGCCGTTGTAGAGGAAAAGAGCGGCCCGCTCGAGCGTCCGCGCCCCACCGGTGAAGGCGCGACCATCGGACAGCTCCGAGTGGATAATCGAACGGGCGATCAGACGCTGTGCCCCAAAGCACGACGAGACGGGCCTGATCGCGGACCGGCAATTGGCGTAGTAACAGTGCGTCAGCGACCGTGAAGACCGCGATCGAGAGGCCGATCCCGAGGGCCAGGATGGCGAGGGCGACGAAGGCAACCCTCCCCAGCGGTGGAGGCTTCGTACGGCAAGCCGGAGGTTGTGAATCGCTGTGTTCATGCGGACGCCTCGTGGCGGCCTAACGCCCGCGCTTCACCTGCGGGCGACAAGGTTGGGTGTCCACAACTGTACGTTCCATATAACGCCAACGGAACCAACCGGAGATAGGGCGCTTCCCAGGTGCAAGCGCTGGGTTAGGCCGCGCCTCGCCTGCGCATCCCATGGCGGCATTTGCCTAGGCATCGAAGGCCCACCCCCACGCACGATGCTGGCCCCTCGTCCCTTCGAGCGATAGACCTGGGAACCGTTCGTCCGTACGTTTCACGGGTCGGACGGGTGTCTCAGAAAGTGCTCCGCCCTGGTGTAGCACTGGCTTTGCTTGTAGGTCACACTGAAGCGAGAGAATCACAAATGTCAACTCTACTCATCGTGCTCTTGTTGTTGGTCTCGTGGGCGGCGGCGGCTGGGGATCAGCCGGAGAAGCCGCTCCTAACAGAAGCTGGTAGGCACACCCCACACCCGTGGAGGTCTGGGGTGCATGTCGTCAGAGCAGCGATCGACGCCCCAAACGGCAAGATGCCTGGTTAAGAGCCTGATCCTCAGGAGTTCATATGTTCCGTCCCATCCTGACCGTCGCAGCCGCCACGCTGGTGCTTGCTGCCTGTGATGAGTCGTCCGTCGCCCCTCACGCCGACCCCAGCTACAACGACGTGCTCACCGCCATCGCGCCTGCGCCGGGGAGGGTGAAGTGGCGGGTCAAGCTCCAAGGGGACTACTCCTTCACAGTCCGGGCATCGCGGCCGACGGCACGGTGTACGTAAGCCTTCCCGAAGGAAAGCTCTACGCGATCGCGCCTGACGGCAGCCAGAAGTGGACCTTCCAGGCCGGGCTTGGTGGCGGCGTGTATGGCCCCGTGTCGGTGGCTGCCGACGGGACCGTCTATGGCGCGGGACTGGTGCCCAATCCGGCGGGAAGCGGCGCTACCGGCGCCATCTTCGCACTGACCCCAGCGGGCACGGTCAAGTGGAGGTTCGATGCGACCGGCAATGCCATCATTGCCGGGCCGAGTATCGGTCCTGATGGCAATATCTACGCGGTCGCCGAGTTCCCGGGGATCGGACTCTTTTCGCTGACACCGGCGGGGCAGCTGCGGTGGAAGACCGGCAGCTTTGGTGACTATGGCGCGCTGGGCCAGGAGATCGCCTTCGGCAGCGGGCAGCTCTATTTCGCCTTCGACATGGTCGGCATGGGGAGCCTCCCGTCACTCTTCGGCTACAGCCTTGCCGGGGCCAAGCGGTTCCAGGTCCCCAGCCCGGCAGACAACTCGCAGGCAGATGTGGGCCCCAACGGCAATGTGGTCATCGAGAACTTCCCCACGGGCGTAGGCTTGAGCCTCACCGGCTACACTCCCGGCGGTGCAATCGCCTGGAGCTACTACAAGTTCCCCGGGAACACCGAGGAGCACCCCGACGTGGGTCCCGACAACACATCATATACGGTGCGAAATCTCGGAACCCTGCTTGCCCTGGACCCGGCCGGCCAGGAGCGGTGGCGGTGGGTGGATACGACTATCATGTTCCAGCCCCGAGTCCGGCCCCAGAACGACCTGCTATTCATGGGCGGCCGCATCACCTATGGTCAGCCCGGGTACTTCCAAGCGGTCACCTCCGGCGGCGTCCCGTTGTGGCGGGTAGCGCTGCCCGACGAGCCCGGGTTCCCGCCCTACGGTCAGCAGGTTCCGATGACCCGGCCGGTGTTCTCACCGGACGGCAACACGGCATACGGCGTGACCGATGTCCTCGGCGATGGGGCCAACCCGTACTGCTTCCTCTACGCGATCGATCTCACCCCCGGGAGCGGCGGCGGCAACACGGCTCCCGCGGCCACCCTCACCGCCACCACCTCAACCACGATCGCGGCCGGCGGAAGCGTCACTTTCCGCGGGAGCTTCACCGACCCCGACGTGGGCGACGGTCCCTGGGGGTATCGGTGGAAATTCGGAAACGGGAAGATCAACGGCAGCATGACGGCGCCAGGGAGCAACACCAGGAAGCGGGTGTTTTCTACCCGGGGACGTTCAACGTGGTGTTCAGCGTGACCGACGCTCGGGGAGCTGTGGGTACGTCCAATACAGTGGTCGTGCGCGTGCAATGAACCTACGAAGCGAGGGATGCTCACACGAGCTTGGTGAGCTGAGCCACTGGGCAATTCGGGCAAGATTCCTCGCTTCGCTCGGAATGACACCTCTGGTTTCGGACCGCCCCGACCGACGCTACTGCAGCAACCGGTCATACCGTGGATTCCCTTGAGCTGGGCAAAGGTGGGATCCACTTTGAGCCATCCCGGCGACAGGTAGTACGGCATCTTGAGCAGCGGCTCCAGCATGTCGAGCGCCTTCTCGGGTTCACCCACCATGAGATAGATCCGCGCCATTATCTGCTGATAATAGGGTCCGCTCACGTAGTCTGCCGACATGGGCGAGAGCGCCAGGCCTTTGAGTCCCTGGGCGATCGCATCGTTCTTCCGGCCCAGGTAGGCCAGCATCAGCCCGCCGAGGACGTGCCGCTGTGGATCCTCCGGCGCCGCGCGCAAGCTGGACCTGGGTTTCCTGCCAGGCGGTATCGGCCAGGGCCCGGGCGCGGACGCGGTCGCCCCGCAACCAGGAGAGCTGCATCAGGACGGTCGCCCACGCGCCCCGGTCGTTATCGAACGCTGCCGGTGTCAGCCGGAGCAGAAGCTCCTGCTGCGGTTCATCCAGCAGCCAGTACAGGTCCCAGTACTGCCCGAAGTAGGCGGCCACTTCGGGGCCAGTAAAGGTCGGTGAGATCTGACGGATCACTTCCGTGCGCCGGCGAGGTCACCTTGCCCTGCATACACCATTGCCTTGTTCTCGCTGGCGCTGAGGTCGCCGGGAGCCAGGGCGAGGGCCGCTTCGCTCATGCCCAGCGCCTCTGGGTAGCGTCGCAGCCACAGGTAGATATCCTGGAGTCGGACCGCGGCCAGCACCGACCGGGGATCCAGGCGGAAGGCTTGCTGCCCGTGGGCCAAGGCTTCCTCGTAACGCCCCGCGGTCCGCTCGACCGAAGCAGCCAATGTGAGACATTCGGGATTGTTGGGTGCCAGCCGGAGCGCGTCGCGGACGTGGCGCTCCGCCTCAACAATGTTGACCTTGACGTTGAGGTAGTATCGGGCCAGCGCCAGATGCCCCTGGATTCCGTTCGGATCGAGGCGGAGCGCCTGCTCGGCCGCGGCCATCGCCCGGCGGTCGACGTCGGGATCGGGGACGCTACTCACGTACAGGCTGCCGAGTGACCGCGAAAGCTGGGACCACGCCTCGGCAAAGGAGGAGTCCAGGGCCACCGCCTGTTCATACAGTGCGATGGCTCGGCGGATAGTGGCGGGCTGGTTACCGATTGTGGCCCGGCCCTTCAGATAGAGATCGTAGGCCGCCAGGTTGTCGGTGGGCCGCTCGGCCAGCTGGGTTTTTTCCTGGCTGCCCAGCGCCACGCCGAGGGCACCAGCGACTCGGCTCGCGATTTCGGTCTGCACCTGGAAGACGTCGGTAAGGTTGGCATCGTACGATTGCTGCCAGGTGACGTCACCGGTCCGCGTGTCGATCAGCTCAGGCACCACCTGGACCCGGCTGGTTCCGTCGGCCGCCTTGGCCCAACGGACCGTGGCGCTGAGCAGGTAATCCACGCCGAGCTCCCGGCCGATCTCCCGTGGCGACTTGGTGCTATCCCCCGATACTGGTCGGAACTCGCCCGCGCGATGAGCTGAAACGTTCCCAGCCCGGCCAGCTTCCCCGGACCTCATCGGCGATTCCCTCGGCGAAGTAGGCATCCTCCGCTGCACCCCGGTTGGTGAAGGGAAGCACGGCCAGCCGCGTGCCCTGCGGTGGCTCCCGCCACGGTCGGACTCCTGAGAACAAGGGCGGCCGCGAGGACGCCCCAGGCGGCGAAGGCGAGGACGCCTCCTACCAGGCCGTTTCGCAAGGTGAGAAGACGGCGGATACCGGAGTGGCCCGCTCCACCCTGGGCACCGAGCAGCATGATCGGGAGACCAGCTACCATCAGAACGCCAGCCAGGAGGAACATCCATTGGGGTAGACCCACCTGGCGCACCAGGGCATAGGCCATCGCCAGAACCGCCGCGCCAGCCAGGAGGAAGAGCCCGAGCACCTGGAGTGAAGCAGGACCGGATTGCGCGCGATGACCGGCCGCGCGCCGCTGTGGGTGACGTCCAGCGCCTGATCCAGCGCGGCCGCGAGGGCCGTCGCGGTGGAGTAGCGGTCGGCAGGACTCTTGGCCAGCGCTTTCATCGCTACCTGGTTCACGTCGGCGGCCAGGCCGGTGCGGGTAGCGCTGAGCGAGCGAGGCGCTTCGGTCATGCTCCGGGTCACGATCGCCTGCGGCGTCGGCCCGGTGAAGGGCGGCTCGCCGGCGATCATTTCATAGAGCAGGGCGCCCACGGCGTAGATATCGGCGCGGGCATCCACCTCGCGGTCGCCCATCGCCTGCTCGGGGGCCATGTAATGCGGCGTGCCCACGGCCAGCCCGGTCTGGGTCAGCGTCTCATGGGACGTGGTGCTGGAGCAGGCGCGCGATGCCGAAATCGGCGACCATCGCGTGGCCGCCGCCCAGGAGAATGTTGGCCGGCTTGATGTCGCGGTGGATGATGCCGCGCTCAGTGCGCGTAGGCCAGCGCTTCGGCGACTTCGCGCGCGATCTTGAGCGCGTCTTCGACCGGCAACTGGGTTTCGCGCTTGATCCGCTCGCGCAGGGTCTCGCCCTCCACATAGGGCATCACGTAGTAGAGCAGTCCCTGAGCTTCGCCCGACTCGTACATCGGCAGGATGTGGGCGGATGGGTAAGCCGTGCCGCGATCTCCACCTCGCGGAGAAAACGATCGGCGCCCAGGGTGGAGGCCAATTCCGGCCGCATCACCTTCACCGCAACACTGCGATTGTACTTGAGATCCTGGGCAAGATAGACCGTCGCCATGCCCCCCTCGCCCAGCACCCGCTCGACCTTGTAGCGACTGGCCAGGGCCCTTTTGACCTTCGTGACCTCGACGATGCCGGTGACCGCGGTCCGGGGAGGAACTCCGGGATCGGGCGGTGTCGCGTGTCCGCAGCGAAGGCAGAACTGTGCCTCCTCCGGCAAGGGAGTGCTGCACGCAGGGCAGGAGCGCGCGTAGCTGCTGATCGTCATCATCGGGTACCTTCGCGGTCCTGGGAGGATCGACTGGGGCCGGCTGGGCGGAACCATCCGCCTTCGGGGGCAGCATAGCTTCGAGCATCGCGAGCTCCGCCTCCAACGCGTCCGAGCGACGCGTTGGAACCGGCCCATTCGCTTCGCTCAGGGCAGGCTTGGGGGCGGGGCCGGGCTGGTTCTGATCGGGTTTCTGGGTTGCCATGGGTGCCACGATACCAACCCTCGCCCAATCCCGCGCCCTCGATGTTTGCAGCCAGGGGACGGTATTTAGCAGAGTACTGCTATCGAATTGTCGTGCTGGGAGTTACGGATTGGCGTTGGAGGCCAGGAAGTCGCTCGGCGTGGCCTCGAACCGCTCCCGGAAGGCCCGCCGGAAGTAGGAGAGGGACTCAAATCCAACCGCGTATGCGATTTCTGTGACGCTGCCGGCTCCCTGCCTGAGCAGGGCCGCAGCGCACTCCGCCCGGACCGTCCGGATGTAGCGGGTGGGTGTCGTCCCCAGCTCATCGCGGAGCGAGCGGTAGAGCTGGTGATAGGAAAGGAGGCGGCCAAGGCCAGCGCCTCGGGCCCGAATTCCGGATCCACCAGGTGCGCTTCGACCAGCGGGCGAAGCCGGAGATCGAGTCCCGATGTAGCCGTCGGCGCCGTGGATGGCGGGGCCGATTCGCCCAGCCGAAAACGGTCCCGCAGTCGCCGGCGTTGATTCAGCAGGTTCGTCACGCAGGCCGTGAGGACGCCGGGATCGAACGGTTTCGTCAGGTAAGCATCGGCTCCGGCCTCGAGGCCGGCGATCTGATCGGCCGATTCTGACGCGAGCCGTGAGCAGGATGACCGGGATGGCATCGGTCATCGGGTCCGCCTTGAGGGCGCGACCGAGTCCCAAGCCATCGAGCTCCGGCATCATGACGTCGGCCACGATCAGATCGGGAAGCGCCTCGCGGGCCAGGTCGAGACCGGCCTTGCCATCCCCGGCCTCCAGGACGTGGAACTGGGATGCCAGTACCGAGCGGACATAGGCCCGCACATCGGGGTTGTCGTCCACCAGGAGCACCGTGGTCCGATCCTCGGCGTCCTCCTCTGCCGCCGTCGTCCCGTTCCTATCCTGGGCGAGGTGGTCAGGGGATGAGGACTCGAGCGCGTACAGCTCGCTGAGTTCCGCGGTTGGTGTGGTGGATGGAGCGGCAACCGTTTCGCCGCTGGCGGCGACGTTCAGGGGAGCCGCACCGTGAACGTGGTGCCCTGGCCCGGAGTGCTCGTGACTCCGATCTCGCCACCGTGCAGCTCCACCAGCTCCTTCACCAGCGCCAGGCCGATCCCGGTCCCCTCGAAGCGCCGGGTGTCGGCGCTATCGGCCTGGTAGAAACGCTCGAAGATGTGGGGCAGGTTCGCCGCCGCGATGCCAACACCGGAATCGCGCACCACGATCAGCGCGGCGGATTCCCCCTCTCCACCCACCGACACATCGACGATCCCACCATTGCCGGTGAACTTCACTGCATTGGACAGGAGGTTGAGCAGCACCTTCTCGAGCTGTTCCGGATCGGCGCGGAAGGTCAGGCTCCGAAGCGCGCTTCGGAAGATGAGCGAGATTCCGTTGCGCTCCGCCAGCGGGGTGAAGGCCTGAGTGACCGACCGGACGAATCCGACCAGCTCTGACCGGCTGCCGGTGGATTGTCACGCTCCCGGCCTGGAGCCGGGTCAGGTCGAGGATCTGGTTGATCAATCGGAGCAGGCGCTGGGTGTTCCGGAGCATCAGGTCGCCCTGTCCCCGCGCCTCGGGACTCAGCGCACCGTGGCGTCCGTCGAGCAGGCTCTTGAGCGGTCCCAGGATCAGGGTGAGCGGAGTGCGAACTCGTGGCTCAGGTTGGCGAACAGCCGGGACCGCATCTGGTTCAGCTGCTCGAGCTTGACGTTCTGGCTGGCGAGCTGCTGTTCGTTTCGCCGCAGCTCGGCGGTGCGGGTCTCGACTAGCGCGGTCAGCTCCACCTCTCGCTGCCGCAGGCTCCGGACTCGCCACTGATAGGCAAACGCGCGCCAGCAGCGCGATGGCGAGGGCGAGAAGGACTTTGGCCGTCACGGTTTCCCGGAACAACGGGGCGACGCTGAGTTTCACCGTGGCTTCAACAGGAGTCCAGCGATCGCCACCCTGGCTGGCGACCACCTTGAAGGTGTAATGGCCCGGAGGAACTCGAGTATAGAACGCAGTGCGACGGGAACCGGCATCCACCCAGTCCGGATCGTACGGCTCCAGGCGGTAGCGGAAGCGAACGTTGCCGGGCTCGACGAAGGTGAGCGCGGTGTACGTAATCTCCAGGTCCCGCTCGGTGGGACTCAACGCGAGCATGCTGGTATCCGCGGGGAATACCCGCCCGCGGCTGGTGACCTGCTCGACGGTGACGGGAGGAGGCTCACCTCCCTGGGTCACCCGGGAGGGTCCACACCCACGATGCCATCCTGGGTGGGAAACCAGAGCCGCCCGTCCCGGGTCTTGGCCCCGGCTGGCTGGAACCCGCCATTGCCCTCCCGGTTTCGGAGGCCATCGCGTTCGGTGTAGGCCGTCGAGTGAATCCGCGAAATGCGGTGTTCGGCAAAGGCATTTAGCTCGTCGCGCCGCACCGAGAAGATGCCGCGATTGCTGTTCATCCAGAGCCGGCCCTCTTCGTCTTCGAGGATCGCATGCACGACCGGATCGTACAGGCCGTCGGTGGTCGCGTATCGCGTGATCGCCGGAACGTACTGATCATCCTCGGCAGGCCAGCGGCGGGGGTCCAGCCGGGCCAGCCCCCGCCCCTCGGTGCCGATCCAGAGCCAGCCGTCTCCATCTACATGAAGGGCGCGAATGAGATCGGCGGGAAGGCCTTCACGGGTCGTGAGTGTGCGGCAGTGTCCGGCGAGGCAGCGCACTACGCCGCCGCCGTTAGTGCCGACCCACAGCGCGCCATCGGGGGTCTCGGCAAGGCGCGGGCCGGCGCCCGCCCCGGCCATTCGGATAGCGGAGTCCATCGGCCATCCCGGCGCTCGAGGACCTGGGTCTTGGTGCCCGCGAGCAGCCGCCCGTCTTTCGCCTGATAGAGCGCGTACACCCCGGGCCAGTCGAAATACAGCGAGGCCACCTTGGTGCAGCCCATCCCCAGCATGGTGCAGGAGTAGAGCCCGAACGGAGTACCGAACAGGATCCGGTTTCCGTCCTGCAGAATGGAGCTGACTTGGGGCGGGTACCCCTGGGCCGGGGTGAAATTCTGAATGGTGCGACGATCCGGCGAAATCCGGCTGCTTCCCTCGATCAGGCTGCCGACCCAGAGCGCGTCCGTCGAGTCCCGCCCTACAACGTAGGCATTGCGGGCGGCGAGCCCTCGGGGGCGCTATAGGTGGTGAACAGACTGCGGCGGAGCCGGTGGAGACCCATGCCATCGGTGGCGAGCCAGATTCCACCTTCGCGATCGAACAGCAGATCGGTGATGCGCACAGTGGAACGATTGGATCCCGAGTCCAAAGTGTAGACCCTGCGGCCATTGAGCATCAGGTCGAGGTCGATCGCATGCCAGGCGCTATCCCGGCCCAGCACCTGGAGTGGCACCGATAGAGTGAACTGGTGAAGACGGGGGTCGATGGGGACGACGCGATGGTCGGGATCAAACCGGAAAACACCGTTCAGGCCATAGCCCAGGACCGCCCCGGTGGCCGGGAGGTAGACGAACCGCTGAATGTTCCCAGGGTCCGGCCCCAGCGTGGGGATAGCCGCGAGCGCTCCTTTGGGGATCTGCCACACCCCCTCGCCGCCCCGATCCACAGTCGTTCCTCGGGATCCTCGAACAGCGAGAACAACGAGTCCCGATCGAGCGCGGGAGCCATACTCACGCGTTCCGCGCCGGCGTCCGAGATTCGGAAGACTCCATCAGCCTCCGTGGCGACCCACAGGCTGCCGTCCCGCCGGCGCACGATACTCACCACCTTCCCCGGATCACTTCCGGAGCCACCGGAACCAATCGGTCCCCTTCCATTCGGCCGAGTCCTTGCTCGCTGCCGATGAAGAGCTGCCCCGAGGGGTCTTCGTAGATCGCATAGGGCCCGCCCACCAGCCCGCGGCTCTCGTCGATATGGGTGAACCGCCCCCGCTTGAACCGGATCAGGTAGCGCTGCTCGGTGTTCAACCAGAGCGCGCTGTCCCGGGTCCTCCATGACCGACATGATCCGATCGCTGGGGAGTCCGGGTGAATTGGCGGTGTTGTAGACCGTGAAGCGCACCCCATCGAACCGGACCAGGCCGTCGAAGGTGGCGAGCCACACGTAGCCGGTCCGGCTCTGGATGAGACCGTTGACGGAGTTGACCGGGAGGCCGTCGGCGATGGACCACGACCCCGCACCCATCCGGCGGCGAACGCCGAGGGATCGCCGGTTTGCGCGTGCAGCGCGGCCGCCGCGATGGCCAGCATCGCGCCGGTGCCGCCGAGTCCCCGCGCCAAACGCCGCACGAGTCACTCCTGGTGATCGGGGATTGCTAAGAGAGGAAGGCGAAAATGTGGTCGGTTCCGGGTTTCCGGGCAACTCCGCCGGGGATTGCTGCCGAACTCACCGGCGGCCGACCAGTGTACCAGTTCACAACTGGATGGCTTCCTAAAACCTAGCGCCTGTCTGGTGCAAGCGCTGGTCAGACAGCCTGCAACAACCCCAGCCGATGACGTCCCTTATCTGGAGGGAACAGGCGATCGATCCGCCGAGTGTGCATGCCTCCCCAGCTGTCTCGATGGTCCGCACCACCCCGAAACTCGAAATGTTGCGGCGGCAGGACGCGGTCCCGGATCTCGATCTGGGGCCCATCTCGCACGATAATCGTGCCCTTCACGAAGCCCGCGGCGGCCGCGGCGGTGTACCAGACTCCCGGGTCCAGAGCGAGGTAGCGGTCGGCGTGTGCCAGCTTTCAACCGAACCTGTCGTACCATAGGACTTCTCCCGAGACGTTGTGGTAGCCGCACGCACTTGCCCGCGCGAAGATGAGCGGAAGGACTCTTCAATAGTACCTAGGAGATGTAACGCTGAGCTGAGAGAGCGGGTGGTGCAGCGCATGTGGCGGCCACCGCATACGGTTCCAAAGTCGCCCGAGCCAGAGGATGTCGGCCGTAGGCGGTGTGCTGCCACGGGGTTAGCCAAGGCAAGACTGGGGCAGCCCGACGCTCGCTTCGGTCAGCCGCGCGCCAGACTCGGGAACATCGCCGGTAGGGGATCGATGAGATCCCAACCAGTACCCTCTACGACCGGCTGCACTGCCAGGCCCTCGAAATAGTGATCCAGGACGGCCGCTCGTTCTTGAGCAAGAGGCGGCTGGCAATAATCCTCCTCTTCCCACGTAGCCTGGCCGTTCGGTAACCGGCGTGCTCGCCGCAGAGAGGATGAGAGGGCGCGCCCAAAGGGGCGAAGGGCCACAAATTCGTTGCGGGCGAGTTTGCTCTGAAGCTCGTCGAGCAGTTGCTCGCGGGGGAGGCGGTGACCAGATAGTATGCCATGTCTCAAAATCCCAGACTGCAGCCTCGATGGTCAACGAGCAACTTCACGCTGACGACCAGCTCGGCGTTAGACCTCAACCTCTTTCCCCGAAGGATCGCTGTGGAACCGTGTGGCGCCCCCTGTTTTGAACGAGCCTGCAGTGCCATAGCTGTCCTCGAGAAACTGGACGTAGGCAACCTTATCCCCCTCGAAACGCGCCAAGAGGCCAAATGGAGATGTAATTTCCTTCCCGGTCGCGGTCGATTTGTAGGTAAAAGAGCCGAAGAAGGCGACGCGGCTACCCTGCTCAATAGTGTCGGTGACCTTGAAGTCGAGTGTTTTCCAGAAGCGTTGGATTGCCCCAAAGACGTCGGGCAGCGCCTGAGGCCCCTTATGAGTGCCGGTCCAGGGCATGACTTGCTTCAGTTCAGGGTTGTCGAAGTTCAATGAAACGTAGGTGGCGTCCGGCGTCATGAGTTGCCGGAGCACCTTGAGATTCGTTGTGTTCTGCAAAACCTCTTGAAGCACAGCAGTCAAGTTGGTCGACATGAGATCGTTCTCTCATTCTGTTTGTCAGTTCGTACTAACAGACTTCGAAGCGTTCAGTAAGGGGACTTGTCAGCCGGAGTCCAGTAGCCACCACCCGGGCCCTCATTCTCCCCGCCTCGGCCTAACGCGCCGGCGTGCAACGCCATGTTAGCTGGCGCGATTACGGCGCGGTCAATCACGCATATATGGTGCGATGTTGTTTGCGACGACACCGAACTCGACCTCAGTTAGTGGGAGTCGCCGGAACGCGGCCCAGCCTGCCTTGGGGTACGTGAGAGGACTTGCGGCTGCGTCCGAGCCGTACAGCACATGCTCGACGCCGATCTCGCGGATGCGCGCCGCGATCTGCTGCAGCTCAGCCGGCGCCATTTCCGGGCGTACTACGGCCGTCGCGTCGAACCACACGTTCTTCACGCGGGCATCATGCCTCGCGATCGCATCTGTGAACACGCTCAGGGCCGAGTCAGTCGCCGCCTCATAACCACCCGCTCCGGCAAGATGAGCGATCTGTACCGGCACGTCAGGCGCGGCCGGCAGGAGCTCATCCAGAAACACACGTGCCTCGTGCGCGCCGTATTGCCGTTGGTTGTCGATCGACGTCCGCATGTGCACCACGATGACCATCCGATAGCCATTCGCAGCTGCGAAGACTTTCCGGACCTGCGCGACGTTGGTGGGATTGTCGAGATCGACGTCAGAGTTGCCGAAATGCAGCTTCAGGCCCTGGTGCAGTATCGGATCCCTGCTGCAGCGTGCCAACTCCTCGAGTGCGTAGGCCTTGAGCGGATTGACGCTGCAGAACGCGCGCAGCCGGTCCGGATACTGCGCCACCTGCTGCGCCGTCCAGTCGTTCTCCGCCTTGACGTGCTGGTATTCGTTGTCGACCGGCGCCCGGCTTGCCTTGCCCCAGGTGTACGCGACCGACAGCACCAGCGCGCGCCGGATGCCTGCGGCATCGAGCAGAGCAATGACGTCGCGCGCGCTGATGCCCGGCGAATCTGGATTGCCGGTGACGAGCGCGGCGGCGCCCGGACTGAAAAAGATGCTGGTGGTAATCGATCACCGGCGCTTGCGCGGCAAGCGTTACCGGAAGCATCAGCGTGAGGACAAGGGTCGTGCCGAGCCTGGATCGCATAGATCGCTCCTCAACGCCGTGAACCAAATGGGGGCGCCACCTAACGCCTGCGCTCAGCCACGTGCGTCTTCGCACGTCGGCTGCAGCGCATTGTTGCGCGTGATCTCCCCGCGGCAGGAAACGTTCATATGTCCCATGTCGACTGACGCTCATCACCGAGGACGACCGAAGAACAAGAGATAGCCGTCGGCGTCCTTGAGCTCGAAACCCACGCAAACCGTCATCAGTATCTTTCAGTGGCTCGAAAAACTCGACATTGCGCGAAGCAAATTCGGCTGCCAGTGCGTCAGGATCCGGGACGGCAACGAATGCGTCCCAGCGGGCGATGCCTTTCTTGACGTCTCGCGTGTAGTTCGGCACTGGAGCGACGCCAACGTCTTTGAGCAGGATCTGCGCACCGCCCCTGCGAACGATGCCGAAGAAGATGTCGTCAGGATCAGGCCCCTGGAAGGTGATCTCAAATCCAAGCCGGTCTCGGTAAAACGAAAGCGATGACGGTACGTGGCTCACGATGAAAAAGGGTGAGATACCACTAATCTCTGCTTGTGTCATACGGAAGGCTCCGTGCTTCACGCTCAACGGCGAGCTCCTGTCGGCGCCACCTGACGCCACACTCCCTGCCGCGGCGTCGCGGGGAACTATGAACCTTGAAAGGGCTACGATAGCCCACCGGCATCCTGGACCAGGCCCTCGCTCAACTGCCGCCGTGGGGGCTACTGGCGCAAAAAGACCAGGGAATCCACGGGCGGTTGTCCGGGGACCGTCCAGGTCCCCACCAGTTGGTCGGGGGTTTGGAAGCTGGCGGAGTATGTCGCGGTACGCCCTGAGCCATAGGAGAGGGTCAGGGTAATCGCGGGGTAGGACTGCCGACCGGTAATGGTGAACGCGCCTTGGGCACGCCCCCATCAGCCCGTACTCCTCCCTCACCCCTCACCGAGGGCCTGACGGTGTCGAGCGAGAATACGGTCGCTCCGCCCGAAGGGATGGGGTGGCGTGCTCCACGTACCGGCATTGCGAGAGGTGGGAGCGTTGGTCGAATCGCAGCCGCAGAGGATCATCAAGGCGAGCAGAGGTAAGACAAGGAACCGTCGCATATGGTACCTCGGGGACAGAAGCCTCTGTGGAAGATATTATCGCTGCGCGACTCAGGAAGGGTGAGCGCGTGGCCCGGAGTCAGGGCGGCTGTCTGTCGGCTGCATGCGCGGGTTAAACGGCGCGTCGGAGCGCCAGGCCGCGAATATCGGCCGCAAGTTCCGGGAACTGGGCCTGATTGAACTCGTGGCCCCGACCGTCCAGGACCCGCACCTTAGCGTGAGGGAGGACACGCCGATAGCGCTCCAGATGCTCGACCGAGATCTCGGTGTCGTCCCGGCTGTGGTACAGACAGATCGGCGATAAGTCACGGAGGCGCTCCCCAAAGTCGGGCGGTAGCGCAAACTCCGGAAACTCTGGCCCCCAAAAAGGCGTGGCGACAAGAAACAGGCCCGCCACAGTCGGGCGCTGCACGGTCTCCGCGAGATACTTGAGAAGCACCGAAGCTCCGAAGGAGTGACCCACCAGAATAGGCCTGCGAGTACTCCTGATCAGTTCATCGATACGGCGAGCCCAGGTCCAGTACTGTGGGTGCTCTGGCCGGGGCATGCGGGGAGCCAAGACACGATACCCTCGCCCCAGGGTATCACCGAGTAGCGGCTCCCAATACACTTTGCCTCGCCGCCGCCGAGGCTTTCCAGCACCATGAATCACGAGGACGCTTCGCGCCATGGAGATGGGCTACCTTCTCGGCTCATACCGCATCGCCACCGCCCCCGAGCCGAACTCCAGCCGGCTCACGAGCTTCAAGTCGACACGCTTCGATAGCCCCGCGAACAACGTCGGCCCATGGCCCGCTAGCCTGGGCTGCACCACGAACTCGTACTCATCGATCAATCCCAGCTCCGCCAACGCCAGCGGGAGCTTCACGCCTCCCGTGAACAGTCCCTTACCCGACTCCCGCTTGAGCTGCTGAACGGCCTTCCCCAGATCCCCGCGCACGAGCTCCGCGTTCCAATCGACCCGGTCCAGGGTGCTCGACACGACGTACTTCTTGGCCGCGTCGATCGTCCGGGCGAAGGGTTCCGTCCACTCAGGCATCACCACAGTTCGCGTCGCCAGCCGCCACGCCGCCTCCATCATTTGGTAGGTCACCCGGCCAAAGAGGAGAGCATCGGCCTGGGCGATGTTTTCCATCGCGTGACGATGGATGCTCTTCGTCCGCGATGCCTTCACGATGATCGCAGCACCCGTCCAATGTGACGTTGATGGAATACCGAAGGGGTCGCATAAGGCCATACTCCTGAAGCGGGCCAACGATAGAGGACGCTCACCGCCGGGCGAGAGAGGTGTGGGTAGGACTCACGCCTTGCGTACTGGGTAGCGCAGGTGGGTAACGCCGACGCCCGGGATCACCGTCGGGTTGCCAAGGACGGCTGGCGTGCCGGCGAGGTGGTCGAAGAGTCGAACTCCGGAGCCAAGAAGAACCGCCGCGATGTCGACGCTGGATTTCGTCGAGGAGGCCGGCATTCAGGCAGCTGCTGGATGGTGTCAGCGCCGTGGACCCCAACGGACTTCCCGGCGGCGGCGGCTTTGGCCTGGTTCACGGCGCTTTCGATGCCGTCGGTCACGAAGTGGACAGTCGAGTTGGGTCGCGGCCATCCGGCGGGGATGTGGTGGGTAAGTACGAATGCTGGTCCCCAAGCGTGATTTCCCCCAGCCTTGGGCGACGTCGAACGTGCGTCGACCGGTGAGCACGGCACCAAGTCCGGACCAGAGACCGCGAAGGTGCTCGGCGCTCGGCCCGGACACCTTGAACGTCATGGGGTCCGACCCTCCGGTGTGGAATCTCGACGTCCCCCGAGTTCATGTACCAGTCGAACACTTCGCCCACGCCATCGTTGGAGTCGGCGACGAAGCCGTCGAGCGACATGGACATGATTGCGACGAGCTTCGACATCACGATGTTCCTTCCGAGGCTTAGATACTGCGTTCAGGGGATCGGGTCCGCTACAACGCCCGCATGGTGATCGCCGGGTCGATCCGGGCGGCACGAAGCGCCGGCAGCCAGCAGGCACCGATGCCGATCATCCCCATCATGACCGCGACCCCGATGAATGTGGTTGGGTCATCCGGCGCGACGCCGAAGAGCAGCCCCTGAATGACGCGGGCGGCCAGGAAGGCGCCGGCGACGCCGAGCACCAGGCCGATCGCCAGCAGCACGCCGCCTTCCTTGAGGATCATCCGCTGGACCCGGCCACTGTCGGCCCCGAGACTCATGCGGATGCCGATCTCGGTGGTACGGGCATTGACCGAGAAGGCCAGGACGCCGGCGATCCCCACCGCCGCGATGATGACCGCCAGGATGCCGAACGACGAGACCAGCGCGGCATTCAGGCGTCGAGGCGACACACTCTGATCCTTGATCTGCGCCACGGTCATCACGTTCTCGATGGGAGCCGCCGGGGCGATGCCCCGGACCACTCGCGTCGCCGCAGCTGCCAGACCCCCGACGTCGCTGTCGGAACGGAGCACCAGGACACCTGTGATCGCGAGCTCCTGGGCAAATGGCATGAACACCACCGGCCGCGGCTCCGCATCCAGACCGCCATCCTGGGTATTGCCGACCACACCGACGACGGTGCGCCAGTCGCCGCTGAAGGGCGTGAATCGCAGCACGTCGCCGGTCCACGCGATGCGTTTGCCGATCGGGTCCTCGCCGGGGAAGAACTGATTGGCCAGCGCCTGGTTGATGATCACGACCCTGCCGGCGCCCTCCCGGTCGGTGGCGGCGAAGGCGCGTCCCTCTGAGCAGCGGAATCCCGGCGGCGCTGAAGTACAGTGGGTCTGCGGTGCGATACTCGGCCCGCGGAATGGCCTCACCGACGGCAAGCGTCTTGCCCTCCGCCTTGATCTCCAGCTGGATCTGGCTGGTCCCGAGCGGCATGATGGACCCGACTCCGACCTCGATGACACCGTGGATGGCCTGCATCTCACGCCGCATCCGCTGGTAGCGCTGCTTGGCGTCGACGTCGTCCGCGAGGGTCGCCGTCGCCGGAGCGATGAGCGGTACCTCCATCGTGAGCACCTGCTCGGTCCGGAGACCCGTGCTCACGTTGGAAAGCTGGATCATCGTACGGGTGAGCAATCCCGGCGCCGGCCAGCAGCACGACGGAGACGCGCGATCTGTGACGACGACCAGTCCCCGCTGCAGTCGCTGCTTCTTCAGGCTGCCGCTGATCCGGCGCATCCCGGCGGCAATCCAGGAGGCGAAGGCGCCTTCCTTGGGCAGCGACGCCAGTGAACGAGAGCAGGAGGGCGAGCGCAACCGCCAGCGCGAGTCGTAGAACCCAGCACCACGCCGTCGAGGCGGATTTCGCTGGCGCGCGGGGAGTACCGCTCGGCGAGCGAGGTGAGCAGCCGGACGCCTCCGATCGCGAGGAGCACGCCGAGGCCGCGCCCCCACGAGTGTCAGCGCGAGATTTTCGACCAGCAGCAATCGCCTCAGCCGGGCCACGCCGGCACCCAGGGCGGCCCGGCACCACCAGCTCATGCTCCCGCTGGACCCCGCGCATCAGCGTCAGGTTGGCGACGTTGGCGGCCGAGATGATCAGGACGAATGCCGCGGCGGCCATGAGCAGCCAGAGCGTCAACCGGGCCCGTTCGCCCAGCACTTCCTTGAAGGGGATGACCGCGACGCGGTAGTGGGACCCGGGATCGTACGCGTCCTGGTGATCGCGCTGCATGCGGGCATAGACCGCGGCGACCTCGGCCCTGGCCTGCGGCACGGTGGCGCCGGGCGCGAGCCGGGCGATCATCTCGGTCATCCGATGGGTGCGGCCCTGGACCATCTGGGCGCTGAGGTGGTGCGGGCTGATCACCATGTTGAGCAACGCATCGGCCCGGTCGGGAAAGTACGGCGCGGCCTGGAGCACCCCGATCACCGTCACCGAGGTGCCGTCCAGTCGCACCTGTTTGCCAATGATGCCCGGATCGCCGTTGAAGCGGTCGCTGCCAGAAATCCTGCGTGAGCACCATGACAGGCGGAACCCCGGGCCCGTCGTCGCTCGGCCCCGTGAGCCGGCCCACCACCGCTGAGAGCCCCATGACCTCGAAGAAGTTGCCGGTCACCAGACCCGCGTTGATGCGAACGGCGTCGTCGTTACCCTGAAGCGTCAAGGTGTATGGGGAGAATTCCGCGATGGCGCCCAGCGATCTGGCACCGTTGCGGAAATCGTTGATCTCCGGAACGGAGAAGGCGATGTTCGCGCCCCCGGTCCGTCGACCGACTGTCGCAGGTAGAGCAGCCGGTCGCCGTCACGGTGCGGCAGGGGCTTGAGCAGCACGCCGCGGACGACGCTGAAGATCGCGGTGTTGGCCCCGATGCCGAGCGCCAGGGTAATCACGACCACCGTGGTGAAGGCGGGGCTGTGGCGCAGCGCGCGCAGGGCGTAGCGGATGTCGGCGGCGACGCCATCGATCCAGGGCAGTCCACGCTGATCCCGGACCGCCTCGGCGGCCTGGGTGAGACCTCCGGACATGAGCAGCGCCTGCCGCCGCGCCTCGTCCGGCTGCATGCCACGCCGGATGTACTCGGCGGTCTCCATGTCGAGATGGGATTGCAGCTCGTCCTGCAGATCGGCGTCCGCCCGGTGTCCGGTGAAGAATCCCGCGATGCGCGCGAGCGCGGCACGAAGCTGTCTCATGGTACCTCCGGGCGCGGCCCGAGAAAGTCGGCGATCAGGTCGGCGGTCCGATGCCAGTCGCGGGCCTCGCGCGCCAGCTGCCTGCGCCCCGCGGCCGTGAGCGCGTAGTACTTGGCCCGACGGTTATTCTCGGACTGGCGCCATTCCGCCGTGACCAGCCCTCCTGCTCGAGCTTGAGGAGGGCGGGGTACAGCGTGCCATAGTTGAGCGTGAGGCGGTTCTTGCTCGTCTCCTCGATACGGCGACCGACGCCGTAGCCATGGAGCGGCCCGAGCACCTCGAGGGTCTTGAGGATCATCAGGGCGAGGGTGCCCTGCTGCACGTCCAGCTTGTCGGCCATGTGTCGTCCTATGGGATTCCCATACGACGATAACGCCGAGAGGCGTGGATCATGCAATAGGCGACCATCCGAGGGCCTGGTCCGACGCAATCCTGTGTGGGGAACTGCGGTCAGCATCGGTGATGACAATCGTTGCTCCGGAATCGTCCGGAACCGGCACGCCAGGCGGGCGCCGTCTAGTGATGGGCCTTCATTCGCGATAGAGCCATGCACCAGCCATGCCCGAGAGCACAACTAGCGGCAGGTTCGCCAAAAGAGGTAACGAGGGCGGGGGTGAGACGACCGGCAGTAAACGTGACCCATGTGATGTGTACCGAGCTAACCACGATCCAGATGGCGAATCCAGCTATTGCCGCAGCCTTCGGTCCCGGACCGAAACGCGGACGAATGGCCGCGTACAACCACACGGTCGCGATTCCTTGCACAAACCCATTGATAACAACAAGCACCGTCATGACCGGTGTCGCGCCCCTGAACGGGGTGAGCGGGAGCACTGGTCGACCCAGGCTGTCGTGCACCTCCACAAGCGGGTGCAGGGGCGCGTAGAGTATGCCCCAAACTACCGCGGCGAGAACACCGCCCAGGACGGCGCGGCTCCAGTTGATCCTCGGCACCTAGCCTCTCGCGACACTGGGTGAGCGAACACCGTGCAACTCAGACGGCATGAGGCTTGTCGGTCTTCATTGGCTTGCGGATAGCGACGCTTCGTCTCTGCTACACGATCGGGCTACCAACGTCTCCAGGACCTTCAGATCGACGTTGGCCAGGCGCCTGATGTAGACACATACCTTCCCAGTCCTGTGCTTTCCCAGCTTGGCCAACAAGACGTCACGACCTTCGAAGCCCGCCGCGGTGTAAACAACCAACTCACTTCCCCGCACGGCAAACGCAGCGAGAGCGGAATCGCCTTCGTGACCACTGGCGTACTTGTAATGGTAGCTCCCGAATCCGACGATGCTTGGCCCCCACATCCTTGGTTCTTGCCTGGTAACTCTTCGCATGAGAGCAACCAGAGTCTGGGCGTCATTCCGTTGCTCCTCGTTCGCAATGGCAGCGAGATGACTCTCGGCGCTGACTTCTGTGGGTTTGGTCTTGGGTACCGACACATGCGCCTCCAAACAGTCAGAAGAGCTTCCTCGGCCAGCGCGACGATGATGCCCGCAGGGCCTCGCATGTAGCAGAGTCTGTACTTGTCCTCGTACTGGGCCACCTCGCCGACGAGTTCGGCGCCGTTGGCGCGCAGGCGAGCGACCGTGTCGTCGACGCTTTCGACTGCAAACATGACGCTCCGGAGGCCCAGCGTGTTCGGCGGTGCGATCGCCGGTTCGATCTCGACCAGTTTTGGATTGCGAAACTTCGTCAGCTCGAGCCGCCCGTGCCCATCCGGGGTCCGCATCATGACGATGTCGACTTGGACACTTTCGAGCCCGTTGACGCGGTCCACCCACGGGCCCTCGACCGGCGTCTCGCCTTCGAGCGTCATGCCGAGCGCGGTGAAAAAAGCGATAGCGGCTGCAAGGTCGTCGACGACGACGCTGACGTGGTCCAATCTCTTGATCGTCATGTCCCTACTCTAGCACAGGCCGTGCGGGCGGTCCAGAATCAGGGATCAGGCAGAGAGCAGGCTGCAATCTTCGACAGTCGGCCAGGCCCAGAGGCGTGCTGCTCAACCCGGCGCGCGGCGCGCCATCGACATCGCCCCGTGGTCAGACCGCGTTCAGTACGTCCAGCCTGACGGCGACGAACACCGCAGGGGCTGACGGAAGTGCTAACGACCTGGTTCGGGGCGCCGACCAAGCGCTAGGGCGCGATCAGCGAAACGCTCCACCGAAAGCTGCCCCACTCCATGATCAACTGTCCCGCATCGATGCGAATGGTGAACCGCTCCACCGTCGCCGGTAGGGAATCCACCGTCATGGGCCGCCTGGCTGACTGTCGCGGGCAACCTCGTAGTGCGTGCCCCACTGGCCGGACTGGCCGTTGATGATGAGCGCGACGCCCTCGCCGGCCCGGCATCGTGTAGAGCGTGTAGGTGCCGGCGGGCAGCTTCACGCCGGCCAGTTCGATCGGCTCCGACGTGTCGCCAGTTGCGTCGCCGCGTTGGCGCCGGTCCGCCAGACCTGGTCGTACGGCAGCAGGTCGCCGACGAGTGCTCTGCCGCGGCTGCGCGGGCCGGCTGTAGTCGATGGTCAGCCGTGGCAGTGCCGAGCGTGGCGCGCACGGTGTCGCGCGGACTGAGCGAGTGTCCCGCTGCCGGCGGCCTTCTCGTCGGCCGCGAACCGGGCCGCGATGGCGTCGATATCGGGCACGCTGGTGATGCGCCGCACTTCCTGCTTGTAGGTCGTGCCTTGCCCCGAGTACGACGCCAGGCGGCCGTTCGCGTCCAGGTGCGCGATGCCCGCGCCCGCGAGTCCCGTGCTGCTGGATCTCGAATGCGCCATCGGCGTCGTCGCACGACGTCCGCGTAGCCCACGTGGCCCTCTTCCCAGCCCTTCGAAGAAGTACTGCCCGATTCGGGCATGGGTCGTGTCCAGGCTGGCGGCGCCGCCGCGTCCAGCAAGCAGTTCCCAGGTGTGGCGTACACGAACGCGTTCCAGGGGACGGTCTCGACGTACTGCTTCCGCCAGGCGAATGCCCGCGTTCCGCCTGCCGTGCCGCGTGCGTGAACGACGTTGCTCGGCCGGTGAAGTCCGCGGTGTGGTGGATCTGCTGGTTGCCGGGCGGCGCGTCTGGGATGTCGGTGTCCATCCGCCAGCTGGTGATGACGCCGTCCCGCCCCAGGTCCGCTTCCCAGTGCCGGCGCGTCACAGCTGGCGAGCGTCCGATGGCGTCGCCGACGATGCGATGGGCGGTCCGCGTGACCATTCGACCGAGGTCGTGTCGTTGCCGAGGACGGCCACGAACCCAGAGCCTCCGGCCGCGCGCAGCCGAGCACCAGCAGCAGCGCGGCTCGTGCCGCGAGGGCGACCGCAAGACGCGGTTCGTCGTTCATGAATCCTGCTGTGTGAAGTGAGCACAGGTTGCCGCGACGATTCTGCCTATTGCAATCAACCTAGCGGATTCGGCAGAAAGGCCTGGATCGTGCTTGACAATAAAAGTTGTCAATGCTATCATCTCCTCATGCTCGACATCCAAGTCATCGATGATCCGGCGGCGGCGACGGTGGCCTTGGAGCCGATCGCGAAGCCGACTCCTCTCCGAACTGGCCGCGCCCGCCTCGGCGGCGACGCTGGCCACGCGGGTCGGCCTGGCTCGGCAGAAGGTCAACTACCACCTGAACGCGCTCGAGGCGCACGGGCTGGTGCGGCTGGCCGAGGAACGCAAGTGGGGCGGGCTGACGGAACGGCTGCTCGTCGCGACGGCCGCTTCCTACGTCGTTTCGCCGGGCGCCCTGGGCCCGGTCGCCGTCGATCCGAATCGGGAAGTCGATCGGCTGTCCGCGAGCTATCTCATCGCCCTGGGCGCGCGGGTCGTCCGCGAGGTGGGCGACCTCGTTCGTCGCGCAAAGCGACGGGCAAACGCCTGGCGACGCTGTCGGTCGATACCGAGGTCCGCTTCCGATCCGCAACGGAACGAGCGGCGTTCACCGAGGAACTCGCCCGGTCCATCGCCTCACCTCGTTTGCGAAGTATCACGATGCATCCGCACCCCGGCGGGCGAGCCCATCGGCTGGTCGTCGTGGCGCACCCTCTCCCACAGCAGACCATTCACCAGGAGTCAGTGTCATGAGTGTGAAGATCGAGCCGTCCGGCCGCCGTTCGATGGAGATCGAACTCGAGGTGGCCGGCACGCCGGAAGCAGGTCTGGCAGGCCATTGCGACCGGACAAGGCGTTTCCTCATGGTTTGTCCCGACCGACTTCGAGATGCGCGATGGGAAGGCCGTTTCGTTGACGTGCATTTCGGTCCGGGGATGGAGCCGCGATCTGATATCACGGCCTGGGATCCGCCGCGGATGTACGCCACGACGGCCGAGAGTTTCATGCCGGGCTCACCGCCGATCGCGAGCGAGTGGAGTGTCGAAGCGCGCGAGGGCGGAGGTGCGTCATTCGCATTGTCCAGAGTCTCTTCGCGAGCACCGACGAGTGGGACAGCCAGCTGGAAGCCGCGAAGGGTGGCTTTGCCTCCTTCCTCAAGATCCTGCAGCTCTATCTCGCACACTTCCGCGGGCAGCGGTCCGCGGTGGCAGCAGTTGATCGCTCCCGCGACCGGGTACGGAGGCGGAGATCTGGTGACGCTGACGGCGGCGGTGGGATAAAGGGGGATGCGTCTCGGGCAGCGCTTCGTCTCGCCCGCCGGTGGCCTGCAGTTCAGCGGTGTGGTGGAGTACCTCACGGAGAATCCGTTCGACGCCCTCGCTGCGTCTCGACCAGCCGGCGCCGGGCGTAGCGGCTCCGGCATCGCCGGCTATCCCGGCGGTCCGAAGATGGCGGCGCTGAACTTCTACATCTACGGCGATCAGGCCATCAATACCGTCGGCCCGCGAGACGCCGCAGTGGGAATCGTGGTTCCATGAGCGCTTCCCGGCGCCGGCGGAGCTGAGCAAGAACGAATAAACCTCACATTCTCATTGGAGCTACTGCACGCATGCCAATACCAGTGCCGCGCCTTGCTCTCCTGGCCCTTTCGATCGCGGCGACGGATGCGTTCGCGCAGACCACCGCCGCACCGCCCGCGCCGGACTACAGCAACCCGCAGACATGGCTCTGTCGCCCCTGACCGGCTCGCCGCGTGCGATGTGGATCTCTCCACCACCGTGCTCGACCGAGACGGGCCGCTCAACCGTCGAGCGCGCGCGGCTGGATCCACAGGCGCCGGTGGATTGCTTCTACGTCTATCCCACGGTGTCGACGGATACGACGGACGCTCAGTGATCTCGTACCCGACGCCGCCGAGCGCGGCGTCGTGCGACTGCAGCTGGCGCGGTTTGGCACCCAGTGTCGACTGTTCGCGCCCATGTACCGGCAACTCACCCTCGCCGCCGTGGGTCGTGCGAACGCCGCCGGCATTGAGTCACCCGATTTCCTGGCCGTTGGATACCAGGACGTCCGCGCCGCGTGGCGCTACTACCTCGCGCACGACAATGGCAATCGTGGGATTGTGCTGATCGGGCATTCGCAGGGCACCGTCATTCTGACCGAGTTGCTCCGCAAGGAAATCGATGGAGCACGCCGGTGCAGTCACGCATCGTCTCCGCGTTGCTCATCGGCGGACCGGGGGCATCCTCGTGCCCCGCGGGAAGGACGTGGGCGGCACCTTTGCGCATATGCCGCTCTGTCGCGCGGCCACGCAGACCGGCTGCGTCGTGGCGTATTCATCATTCCGCAGTCACCGCGCCGCCATCGGCGAGCACGCGCTTCGGGCCGGTCGGCCGACTCGACACTCGTCGCGGCGTGCACCAATCCCGCGGCGCTCGGCGGCGGCGAGGCCGCCCTCAACGGCTATTTCGACGCGGCAGGAAGAACTGCCCTGCCGTTCGGGCCCTCAGATCCGTGGACCGTTGGCGGACGACCCATTGCGACGCCCATGGTGCGTGTGGTGGGGCTGTTGAAGGGGCAGTGCAGGTCCAACGCGTTCGCCTCGTATCTCGAGGTGTCGGTCGAGCGTGGTCCTGGCAGTCCGGCGAGCCGTGACATTCAAGGGGACTTGGCGGAGCCGCTTGGCCTGCATCTGGTCGACATGGAAGTGGCCATGGGCAATCTGGTCGATCTCGTCGGGCAACAAACCACGAGCTATCTCGGCCGCACCCGCCGACCCTGACGGCGTGCAAGGCCACTGCAACAACGGAGCCTCGAATGCGAAAGCTCAAGATCATCGAACACATCTCGCTGGACGGCGTGATCCAGCACTCCGCCGATGACGACGATTTCCCTACAGCGACTGGTCCGCGCCCTATCGGACCCCCGCCGGCCGGGAGGCCGTCACTGGCCGCGCACGGCGAGCGCTTCGACCTGCTGCTGGGCCGTCGCACCTACGATATCTGGTCCGGCTTCTGGCCGAAGGGGCCCAGCAGTCCGGATCGGGGACCGCCTCAACGCGGCGACGAAGTATGTCGCGACCCATCGTCCGGAGAGTCTTGGATGGGGCCCGTTCGAGGGCGTTGGACCGACCTCGTCGAAGGCGTTCGCCGCATCAAGTCGCAGGACGGCCCGGACCTGATCCTTTCCGGTAGCTCCACGCTGACATCAACGCTGCTCGAACATGGGCTTGTGGATGAAGCCGTGCTGATCGTCTCCCCGGTCCTGTTAGGGACGGGGAAGCGCTTCCTTGCGGAGGGAACCCCGGCACAGCGCATTCAATCTCGTCAGCACGCAAGCCACGCCGTCCGGGGTCCTCCTCAACACGTACACGGTCATGGGACCTTTGAAGGCCGGATAGTTCCTGGAGTGCTCTATGCACAGCGAGGCCGCTATCGTGAGCGGGCGGCTCGGACGTCACGGGATGTCGTGTTGTCTGACAATCGCAACTCGCCAACGAGGCTGTCGCCACGTATCGTGAAACGCCACACGCCGCTCGGGATGACACAGATGACCTGCGTCCCGGGTTGAGCGACCCGGCAGCCGAGCACACCCATTTCGACTTCCTGGTCGTTGACAATCTTGCGTCCGTCCAACGCAAGGCTGTCGTGGACACTCCCTGCGTGATGCGATAGACGACAATCTCATCATGGCATGCCGACGGGCGAATGAGGCAGCGTCGACGGCCTCGCCAAACGCCGAGAGGATTCGGGGCGACTGGTGGTGACTGTGCGAGTGTAGCGGCGCGCCAGAAGGGTCACGACGAGCCCGATGATGATATTCGTTCGATGGCTCATAGCTGCGATTGGTGACGAATGGGTTGGCAGGCCGATACGGCTTCCATGAGGTCTCACCACCACCTGCGTTGCTGGCTGGGTCAGTAAGTTGACCGCCTTCAGCGCACCGTCCCTCTGCACTGGGTCGTCGGGCACGATGGCGCACTGGCGTTGCCGGGACTGGCGGGGTGATAGGTCGCTCAATGTAGCGTTGCCAGCCGTTCTGCACGGCACCTGGCGGGTGGCCATCGTGAGCATCGTCGTTCTGGTATAGGCGGATACTTACCTGAAGCGCCACGCGAGGCCGAGGTACTGGCACACGAGAAAGTCAGCGACGCGAGAGCGCCGCGGCCGGAACCATCCTTGGTGGGATGGCCTCAGCCGATGGCTTCGAGCAGCCGGCGGGGAAGGAGGAGGCGACTGGAGCCATGCGCCGAGGAAGCTGACGGGAGCGAGAGGGCGAAGAGGAGCAACGGATAAGCGGCGCGGCGCATGGGGATCCCCAGTCAGGTGTTGTCGCAACGTACCGCGGGGACGTTCTAGCGCTCAGCAGTCGCGCCGAGCGAGCCAGCGACGTGTGCAGGAAGAACGGAAGATGGCCGCGCCGACCGTAATGTTGAAAAGATCGCGGCAGAGAGGCCAAGCCCGCCAATGACGCGCTGAAGGGATGGTCGATCGGTCGCGGGGCTGGCAAGGCCTCCACTTCCTTGTCGGTGTGCGTCAAAGGTGCGACTGCTGGTCCCCTGAGCGACCACTGCCGGTGGACTCTCGGCCATTCCGGCAGCCGACTTCGAGTCCCAATCCTGCCCAAACACGAGCTCAATCCCGTTGGGATCGCGAATTGAGAAATCGCGAACGTGGTACGGGCGGGTGCCGATCGGCTCAAGGAGCTGGGCTCCGCGCGCCTGGACCTCCTCATAGAGCTGGTTCACGTCCCGGACCCAGAAGAAAATGCGTACACCCGTTGCGGTGTTCGCGCCGACCGCAAAATGCACAGCCGCATTGTCCCGCCACACGACGCCGTAGTCTGCGGTGACCACATCGGCATCGGCCTGAAAGCCCAGTACGCGCTGGTAGTAGCTGGCGGCCTGCCATCACATCGGGGACTGTAAGCAAAGGAGCGGCTTGGTAGAACTGCTTTGGATCACTCGTTGGGATGTTTGGCATCAGGAACCTTACGACGGCACACTGGTTGGGGATGACACGCTTGCTGGCTAACGACCCCGCATCAGCTGCAGGGCGCGGCGCGCACGACGAAGCTTAGCCTGAGCAAGGATGGTCGTGTGTCCGATTCTCACTGCATTCACTTCGCCGCGTCGTACGCCGAGGAGACGAGGACAACTCGCGGTGGGCGTCGGCTTGGGCAAGCAACTCACGGGCCTTCTTTTCAAAGGTGGCGACGGCGTCGGCGCCGGCAGGCCAGCGCAGCGGGGCTCTGGTTGGCTCGCGAGCTGCACGAGCGCCTTGGCGAGCTTCGCGGGGTCGCCGCCCTGCAAGCCGCTCATCTGCTTCCATCCCGTAACGGTCTGTCTCGACTTCTCCGCATAGTCCTCGATCGAGGGCTCCGGGCTACTTGGTTGACTCCTCGGTGAGCAACTCGGTGCGGAAGAAGCCGGGCTCGACGAGCATGGTGCGGATACCGAACGGCGCAATCTCGGGGGCCAGCGACTCCATCCAGCCTTCGACGCCGAATTTCGCCGCCGCGTAGGCCGAGGACGAACGCACTGCCGGCAACGCCCGCCGGTCGAGCGACGATCGTCACCACGAGCCCGCGGCGCTGGGCCCGCATGACGGGCAGCACGGCTCGGGTGACGTTCACCGGGCCGAACAGGTTGGTTTCGACCTGGGCCCTGAAGTCCTCCGTGGGCAGCTTCCTCGAAGAACCCGGCGTAGAAGTTACCGGCGTTGTTGACGAGGACGTCGATACGGCCGAAGCGCTCAATGGCGGCGGCCACCGCGGCCTTCGCGTCCGCTTGCCGTGTGACGTCGAGCTTGACGACCAGCAGGTCATCCGGCTTCGCCGACGGCTTTAGAGCACGGCGTCGGGGTTGCGGCCGCTCGCGACGACGGCATGCCCGCAGTCGAGCGCCGCCTTCACGATGTCGACGCCCATGCCGCGGGCGGCACCTGTGACGAACCAGACGTTCTTGCTACTCATGGTGTTCCGATCAATGTGCTAGAGAGCAGCGGCATAACGCCCGTGCTTTACCTGCGGGCGATATGGGCCAGCCCCACACAACCGGCTGGCGTCCTTTGAAAATACAGCACCCGTCAGGTGCAAGCGCTGGTTAGGTGGCAGCACGCTCGCGCCTCCTTGTCCTATGGCGTGGTCAGCAGCGAATAGTGGTTGGCCACTAGCTGCCAGCGCCCATCCTTCATGACCCAAACGCGTGTGAACCGATTGTCGCGCGGCACGGTCTTGCCCCTGTCCTGTCCGACCATCGTGGAGCGGCCGGTTTCCACGGCAGTGTTGCCGTAGACTCGCACGAGAACGTCACTGGTCGTGATGGACTGGTACGTCAACGCGTGCGATGTGAAGTCGGCGACGACCTCCGACTTGTTCCGCACGACTCCGGTGGGCCCGATACCGAGGGAAATCGTCAGCATAGATCCGGCGCAGCGCGATGGTGTCGGCAGCAATCTGAGCGTGAATCCGCTCCTGGTCCTGTTGCCGGACAGCTCGCTCGGCCTCCGCGGCGGCACGCTGGCCTTCGCTCTGCGCCTCCGCGATGACGCCCGGATACGACCGAAAACAGAAGAGCTGCAACGATCGAGGCACGCTTCATGAGATGCTCCAGTGCAGGCGCGATTGAACTTGCTGCCAGTCGAGTGGCTGCGGGCTACCAAGGGCCCAGCGGGCGGCCGCCGTGCAGCTCGCACTAGGACCACCTAACGCCCGCGCTTCACCTGCGGGCGACGAGTAAGGGTGTCCACAACTTTACGTTCCTTATGACGCCTAGGAAGTCCACTGTCGATAGGGCGCTTCCAGCGAAGCGCCCTACAGGTGCAAGCGCTGGTCAGCGGGCTCACGCCTTCAAGGATATAGGCAGGGCGGCCAGGTAGGCTCCATACCGGAGCTCAGGTGAAACGAGGCCGACTGGTTGCGGTAGGGTGACGACGGTGATCTCCAGCGTCAGCTGGTTCCCGTCCCATTGACCCGCGTATTGCGCGGCGTATTCCACCCGTCCGGGATAGGCTCCCATCAGCTGGGTGTAGGTCCCCGGCAGCGAGAAGCGCCCGGTCGGGATGGGCTGTAGGACTTGGCCGTAGGATCCCACACAGCCGCCGGAGGCCGGAACCTGGACGGTCGTCCCCGGTCGGTGATCGTCAGGCTGGCTTGATCGGACACCCACGTCCCCTGCGGGGTCGCATTGTCAGTCGCAATCGGCAACGACTGGTCGGAGCAGGCGAGGGTGAGGCCGAAGGAGACTGAGAAGAGACACAACAGGGTGGTGCGCATAGCCGGGGTTCCCGATAAGACCTTACGTATCCTACCTTCGCCGCAGGGGCGCGCCAATCCCGACAGTGGAGGCCGTCACTCCGGCAGCCGCAAGCGCGGGTTAGGCGACGCTGGCGACATCGCCCGTCCACTCGGCTCTCGCCACACGAGGTACGACGTTGCACCACGCCACCCCAACAGGCTCGGCCTCGGCTCTCTAACGCCCTAGCTAAGCTGCGAACGAGTCAAATATGAGAAAACCTATACTTAGGTCTTGACCTTAGTATTGTCGGGCGATATAATCGGCAGTCAGATAGGGTCACCCAACTAACCGGCTGGTGTCGAAATGGTTCAATCCGCAGTCGCTGACGATGTTTTTTATGCCTTGTCCAACCCGACTCGGCGGAAAGTCCTGGAGCGACTGTCTGTCGGACCAGCCACCGTCAGCGAGCTGGCGGCACCGTTCGACATGCAACTCCCGTCGTTCGTGCAGCACCTCTCGGTGCTCGAACAGAGCCGACTGGTGAAGTCGAAGAAGCGCGGACGAGTGCGGACGTATGAGATCGCACCCGAACGGTTCAAGGTCGTTGAAGACTGGCTGACCGCGCGTCGTCAGTTGTGGGAAGCTCGACTGGACCGGTTCGACCAATACGTCAAGCAACTCAAGGACAAGGAATCAGAATCATGAGCAAGCAATTCACCTTCAATCCGAAACTTGATTTCGCCATCGAACGGTTCATCGACGCGCCCACGCGGCTCGTCTGGGAAGCGTTGACGAAACCGGAGCATCTCAAGGAGTGGTACATGCCCAAGCCTTGGGGGCGTGTGTCGCGAGCCGAAATGGACGTGCGACCGGGCGGCATCTTCAGCATCGACATCGCAACGGGAGACGGTCAGGACTCTCCCAACCTCGGCTGTTTCCTGGACGTTATTCCGATGGAGCGACTTGTCTGGACCTCCATGTTGTTCCCCGGCTATCGTCCGGCTGTCTTTGACGACATTCCGATCACCGCCATCGTCACGATGGAAGCCTGTGGGAACCGGCACTCGCTACGTCTTCACGGCGCTGCACCGGGATGAAGCGGACCTCGAGACAAACAAAGCGTCGGGCTTTTACGAGGGCACCGAGATCGCCGTCGATCAGTTCGTGGAGCACGTGATCGCGATGAAGCCGAAGCGTTAAAGCGGAAAACAATGTTTACGGAGGGATAAAATGAACGCCGCCGCCTCAATCACCATCACGCCAGTCCGCGTTGCCGACCTGCTCGCCGAGGGCGAGCGGATGCCGGTCTACGTGCACGTCATCGACCATCCCGATGCGCGCGTGCTGGTCGACACCGGCATGACGGAGCTGCACCCGGCGGTGGCCGACCTCGATCCCCGCCTCCGTCCACTGAGCAAGCAGAACTTCGACCTCGCCGGCATCGACATCGTCGTCAACACACACCTGCACTTCGACCACTGCGGCGGCAACCACCTCTTCGCCGGCAGGCCGATCTACGTCCAGCGTCGGGAGCTCGACGACGCGCGCAGCGAGGACGACTACACCATTCGCGAGTGGGTCGAGGCGCCCGGCGTGCGGTACGTGCCGGTCGACGGCGAACTCGAGCTGCTTCCCGGGCTCCGGCTCGTCCCGGCGCCGGGCCACACACGCGGCATGCAGGTCGTCGTCGTCGAGACTGGCGGGCGCCCGGTCGTCGTTGGCGGCGACGTGGCGGTTTGGTTTGGCGAGCTCGACGAGCCGCACACCGAAGGCCAGCTGCGGGTGCGCGCGCTCGACCCCGAGCTGGTCTGGCTCGCGCACGAGCACGAGCCGTGGCGACCCCGCACCGTCTACAGTGGGACGACGGAACGAGCGTATGTCAGGCAACATTACAGCTACCCGCAGCGCCGCCACCGGGCGCCCACTCAACATTCTGCTGTGGTGCGTCCAAGCATTGCTCGCGCTCGTGTTCGTCAACGCCTCCTGGGCGAAATTGATGGGGACACCGGAGTTTGTCGCCCTCTTCACCGCAGTTGGCTTTGGACAGTGGTTCCGGTATGTCACGGGCATCCTCGAGCTCACCGGAGCCGGTACTGATCATGGTGCCGAAGACGAGGAGAATTGGAGCCGCGCTGCTCGCGACCATCATGCTCGGCGCGCTCACCGCACACCTCTTCATCTTGCACGTTCCACCCACTACGCCGGGCGTCCTGTTTCTTATGTCCGGCTTCGTCGTGTGGGAACGGCGGTGACGCCTCCTGAAGAATGGGAACCGGCAGCACGTGCAAGATGCGGGTGGGCGCTTCTACAGCCAACTCGTAGTCAGCTGGCGCACCATTCCAGAAGCAGTGACGCTTCATCTGAAGCCCAATCGCGCCATCCCGCCCCTCGCAACCTGGTACCGGTTGACGAAAGTTACGGCGCATAGAGACGCTGGGCTCGTTCATTGACGAATGACCAGAGCTGCGCCTGCTGAGCGTCACGCTCGAGTGCCCATGCCAGCAGCGCGCCACCACGAGCGCATCAGCGGCTCCGGTGCTGGTGGGAGGAAGTGCGGATGCAAATCAATAGCGGCCAAGAGGTGCATCGCATCGCGGGGTCCTCGCGGCTGGCGCACCCGCAACAAGGCCGCGCGGGGTGCCAGCCTCTTCGCGATCAACGTGACGCCCGGCGCGAAACCAGCGCGTCGGCGGTTGTCTGTTGGTGCCTGCGCGCATAGGCATCCAACGCCTCCGGCGCTGAGTGCCTGGAGGCGGAGGGCACCAGCTACCTGACTCATCCCCAAGGATCGCGCGGCGCACATTCATGAGGGCGACTTCTCGCTGGAATCTGGAGCGCAGGGCGGCGGGCAGTGGCGTCGCGCCACCTAACGGGCGAGCGCCTGAGCAGCGAACGCGCTCATCAGCCATCTCAGCCACCCTGCAGTGCGGGATGTTCGACCGCCCAGGCGCGAGTTAGGCGGCGTCGCGCTTAAGGCCCCAACAACATAGCCGAGCGAGGCAATCGCGACGACCGCGCCGGTGAGAAGCCACGCTGTCCTCGACGCACGCGCGAGCAGCCCCAGGATCAGCGCGGCGGCCAGCCATGGTACCACCCCGCCCGCAGGCATCACGAACGGGTTTCTCTCGGCACCCACGTTGCGACGGCGAAGCTGACCCGCGCCAACACAGCACGCCAGGTAGACGATGAGAATGGCGACATCCGCGAGGATCGCCAGCTTCACGTACGTACCGGTGATCGCGATGAGGCACACGATCACTCCCTGTACCGCGATGGCAACGTGGGGCGTGTGATACTCCGGATGCACTCGCGCCAGCGGGCGCGGGAAAACCCGTCAGCAGCCAGGGCGAACAGCGTCCGCGGGGTCGAGAGCATCATCCCGGTCATGAATCCGAACGTGGAGAGAGCCATCCCTATCAGGATCAGCCTTGCACCAGCCGGGCCTGCGAACTGCTCCGCGGCAGCGGCGAGGGGCGCCTTTGCCGTCTCGGGCGCAGACAGTGCGTCCCCAGCACTCCCTGAGCAACCAGCTGAACCGAGATGTAGAGGAGAGCGACACCCAATAGGGCCACACCAATCGCTCGCGGCACTGTCCGCGAGGGTCGGTGACCTCGCCGCTCACCTGGAGCGCCGATTCCATCCCAAAGAACGCAAACATCAAGAGCAATCCCGCTTCGCCCACTGCGCGGAGTGGCGGTAATGTGGTGATCGCCAGGTTAGCGGTGTGTACGTGGGACAGGCCAAGCAGGACGAAGGCAACGAGCGGCAGCAGCTTGGCGAGCGTTGAGATGCCGTTAACGCGCGAGCCCAGCGCGGTTCCGCGCATGTTGACCCAGGCGAGGATCGCGAAGATCGCAGCCAGCAGCAATGACCGTGCAACGCTCCCCGGTGAAGACCGGGACGAGACTGGAGAATGCATCAGCGAACACGGTAGCGACGGCGGCCATTGCGAGCGTTATGCCGAGCCAAAGCAGGACGCCGCAGACGAACCCGACATAGGGGCCGAGCGCTACCTCGACATAGGCATACGGTCCCCGCTCTGAGGCACTCGGCTCCCCGCTTCGGCGAGGCAGAGCGCCACCAGCGCGGTCGCGACGGCGCAGACGAGATAGGCGAGGGCGCAGCCGCGCCGAGCGAGCCAGCGACGTGTGCCGGAAGAACGAAGATGGCCGCGCCGACCGTAATGTTGAAGATCGCGGCGGCGAGGCCACGCCCGCCGATGACGCGCTGAAGGAATGGTCGGTCGGTCGAGGGCTGGCAAGAGTCTCCACTCCCTGCTGGGTTTGCGTCAAAGGTGCAGACTGACCTCACCTGCGGGCGACGAGAGTGTACGAGTCCACCAATCTAATTCCTTAGAAACCAGCGCCCGACAGGCGCACTGGCAACGCACTCTCGCCCGGAACAAGCCGGGCCAGTCGCCCGGCATGTCTCTCGCACCACTCCCACAGGAATATCGGTCGCGCGCGCAATGCCGCGTCGCCGAGCCGAGACCGCGACAAGATGTCCGGGGCGGACGATCTGGCTCGCGTGAGTCACATACATCGACTGTGATGGGTATCGCCATGCCTCGTCGCCAACCGGTCCTGCGCCTGCTTCCCTGCTCGGTGGATTCGCCCTGGGCCTCGCTGGATGTTCTGACTCCCGGATTCGGGAATGGGTCCGGTCGACACGACGCTCGCCGGCCCGGTCCGCCCGGAGCTGGCGAAGATCAAGCACATCGTGATCATCATGCAGGAGAACCGCTCCTTCGATCACTACTTCGGGACCTTCCCGGGGCGGATGGGATTCCCATGACCAACGGCGTGCCGTCGGCCTGCGTCCGCGACCCGGGCAGCGGCACCTGCGTGCGGCCGTTTCACGATTCGGCCGACGTCAACCTCGGGCGGGCCGCACACCCAATCGAACGCCACGGCGGATATCGACGGAGGCCGGATGGACGGGTTCAGTCAAGCAGGCGGAATCGGACGGACCGGATGTGCCGATCCCTTCGATCCCGCCTGCCGGGGTGGTAGGGGCGTGGTGGATGTCTTCGGCTACCATGACGACCGGGAGATTCCCAACTACTGGAGCTACGCCCGGAATTTCGCGCTGCAGGACCGGATGTTCGAGCCCAACGCGTCCTGGAGCCTGCCGGCCCACCTGTTCATGGTGAGTGAATGGTCGGTCGGCGCGCTGCAGCCCTGCCGGACGACCCGGCCAGCTGCATCAACGCGCTCCAGTCTCCCCAACCCGGCGGGGAGCGCACCCGGCAGCTACGCGTGGACCGATTTGACATTCCCTGCTGCACCGGGCGGGCGTAAGCTGGAAATACTACGTGGCCGAGGGAGCGAACCGGACTGCGATGACGATGCGGCCTCTCGCCCACCGGTTCCCCAGCGGACCACGACTCCGGGGATCTGGAATCCGCTCCCTCTCTTCAGCATCCGTTCGGAAGGATGGCGAGTTGGAGAATATCCAGACGATCGACAGCTTCGAAGCGGACGCCAGACTCAGGCCGGCTTCCGGCCGTGGTGTGGATCATACCCAACGGAAAGGTGAGCGAGCATCCGCCGGCTCCGTCAGTGCTGGGAGAAGCCTACGTCACCAGCCGTCATCAATCAGCTCATGGCGAGTCCCGACTGGAACAGCACCGCGATCTTCCTGGCTTGGGATGATTGGGGTGGTTTTTACGACCATGTCCAGCCGCCCAAAGTAGACATCAACGGCTACGGCCTCCGAGTGCCCGGACTGGTGATCAGCCCCTACGCCAAACGAGGATTCATCGATCACCAAACACTCAGCTTCGACGCCTACGTCAAGTTCATCGAGGATGTTTTTCTTCGGGGAGACGGATCGATCCGGCCACCGATGGCCGGCCCGACCCTCGACCCACCGTGCGGGAAAAACATCGCGGCCTTGCGCGACCTGGCACGGGACTTCGATTTCACCTTGCCACCGGCACCGGCCCCTCATCCTGCCGGCGCCGCCGCCTACCTCACTTCCTGCCGGAGCTGGTGGCTCACTGAGGGCTGGATCTTGAGCTCGGCACGTAGTGCTGCTCCGACCGCGGGGCCGTAGGCAACTGTCGTCCGGCTCCCGCGGCAGACATCAGGATTCACCAGGCGCTGCTATGCTGACCGCGCAGTGTCCTTGATATGAAGGAAGGACTCCACGGGTACCGCCTGCAGACTCATAAGCCCGCAAAGAACGCCGCGATATCGCGGGCCAGCAACTCGGGCTCCTCGGCTGGGGCGAAGTGCCCGCCGCTCGGCATTGGGGTCCACCGGCGCACGTTGTATAGGCGTTCGGCCCACTCACGGGGAGGTGTTCCCTCATCGACAAACGTATTGGCGAAGACAGCGATGCCGGTTGGCACCTTGACGAACTCCTGTGGTCCAAGCGTGACTCGGAACCGCCGGTTGTCGTTGTCGAAGTAGTCCCGCATCGAAGATGTGATCGTCTGGGTGACCCAATAGAGCGTTACCGTGGTCAACAAGAAATCGCGGGAGAAGCGCTGATCGAGATTACCGCGGGAATCGGCCCAGGAGCGCCACTTCTCCAGAATCCAGGCGGCGAGCCCAGCCGGCGAGTCGTTAAGCCCGTATCCGAGCGTCTGGGGCTTCGTGGATTGGATTGCCTTGTAACCAAATTCCTCCTGCCAAAATGCCGCATTGCGCTCGCGATAGGTTGTCTCCGCTGCGGACAGTGGCCGCGCCCCTGGTCCCGTGTAAGGGGCTATCTCCAGATTACTCAAGTGGACGCCAATCACTGGCTCGGGATCGGTCAATGCCATGAACGTGGCAACCCCGGCCCCGAAATCTCCGCCTTGAGCCCCGTAGCGCTCGTAGCCCAGGCCACGCATGAGGCGATGCCACAGACCGGCGACATGCTGATAGTTCACGCCCACCTGAGCGGGCCGATCGGAAAACCCGTAACCCGGCAGGGAAGGGATGACAACGTCAAACGCGGGACCGTCGATGCCGTGGGCGTCTGGATCGGTCAGGAACGGTACCAGCGAAAGCAGCTCGGCGAACGTGCTGGGCCAGCCATGGGTCAGGATCAGCGGAATGCCGTGCCCGCGTCTGGCCCGCTCATGGACGAAGTGGATGTGGACGCCGTCGAGCTTGGCGCGGAACTGATTCGCCGCGTTCAGCCGGCGCTCTTGTGCGCGCCAATCGAACTCGTCGGCCCAATACGCAAGCAAGCGATTTAAGGTACGTCAAGGTCAGTCCCCTGCTCCCAGGCCGTGCCTGGTGCCTGATCAGGCCAGCGGGTGTTGCGGATCCGCGTTCGGAGGTCGGACAGGATCTCCTCCTCGATGCGGATCGAGAACGGGGTGATGGGCAGGGGTGAGTTCATCGGAGGTCTTGCCCTCTAGCGTTCTTACCTGGCGCCGAACGAAGTAGCTCAGCAGCGGCGGGGCTGCTGGGGCCACGAACTCGGGAAAGCCTACACGCCCCCGCCGGCTGCTGCAGCGTCTGGTTCGGCCGGTCGTGCGATCCGGAGCCTCGCCCCGAAGTGCACTGCTGCCAGCTTGGTGGCGAACGACACCACGAACAAGAGCCCGACACCCATCGACATCCCAGCCGCGAGCAGGATGGCGAGATCGATCACGGTGTACGCGAGCCAGACAATCCAGGCCGCCCGCACGCCGAGCGCCCGCCGCCACCACCCCGCGACCCACCAACCGGCGAGGAACATGAGCGGGATACCGGCGACGATGCTGCTGCAATACGGCCCGGCAACCTGAATGTGATCGTTGTAGTACTGGGGGTCGTGGCCGGGGTCGATGACGTAGCTGTAGACGACCATGTACAAGATGCTGGCGGCGACATTCGCCACGAGCACCAAGACGGCCACACCCACCAGCAACGCGACACGACCAACGGTCATGGGAAAACCTCCGCGGCCCGACGCCCGCGCTTCACCTGCGGGCGACGAGTGTACCAGTTCACAACTGGCTGGCTTCCTTAGAACCTAGCGCCCGACAGGTGCATGCGCTGGTTAGGCTGTACGATCGCGACAATTCTCCCGCTCGGCTCTTCAGCGTGTGTCTCGACGCTTCGCTCGTTTGCCGGCAGCCTCGGCTAAGAGCTGCTCCACGCGCGCCCACAGGTCGGGTCGGATGCTGTCAGCCAGCTCAATATTCAACTTGCCGAGCATCGCTGCGATGGCACTCGTGTCGAGTCCCGCGATCCGCGCTTCCTCAATGACCGCCGCGAAGTGAATACGGGCCTCGCGGATCATCCGTCCGAAGGGCGCGAATCCGTCGTTCCGGTCACCCAGGGCCAGCGCCAGGAGATACAGATCCCGCGCGCCGTCCAGGCGGTGCGCCAGATAGCCCCGCGGTGTCGGGCGGGAGTTCCTCGGGTAGCAATACGTAAGTGGCGCTCAGGTGTGCTTCCGTTCGGTTACGTATTGCTCACCCATGTGACGGGTCCAGATCGAGCGCGAGGATTCGGTTTGGTCTCTTTTCCATGAATTCCTGGGCCATCGGTATGGACTTATCCACACCCTCGGCCTATCTTGTTCAATAAGTCTTGTAGATAACTCTTTGTCCGCGACGATCCCGCGCCGGCTTGTATCATGGTCGCGATTCACTCGTTCTCGCTCCGCTGACCGCGACAGAAGTGGCGTGCAGGGCGCCAGGGTTGGCGTAGTTTTTGCGCCACTCTGACGCCGGGCGGGCGTCTTCCACCGCAAGATGGCGATCTGCACAACTCCGTCTCTCTCCCGCACGGACACGTAGCCCTGCTGGTCAAGCTTTCTCAGCCACCGCTGGATGGAGCGGAGTGGAATCCCTGTCGTGGTTACGCGGCGTCCGCCAGGCGGCACCGAACCGACTGGTCGCCGCTCGGCGTGCAGGGCAGATACAAGAAGGAGCGCACGGCCTGGCCGAGCTTCCACGGATATGCCGCTTTGCCTTCAGGTCCGGCCACGAGCCGCGCCAGACTGGCGCCCACCAGGTTTCTGAGTGGTCGGCATTGTGGGGCTGACGCTGGCCAATATCGGCCTCTCAGTGCGCGTTGAGCTTCTCCTCCCGACCGAGGAGCTGGGTCTTCCAGCCGGCCGTAAAGCTCGGGGAAGAAAGGCCACGGAACCCGGTAGACGATCGAGCTTGAGCGCGGTCACGAGGCTCGGGAGCTTGTCGCCGACCTAACTCGTAGTGGGAGAGATCGGGTGCTGCGTGGTAGCCGAGGATCTCGGCCACCTGGCGCTACGCGTGAACCCCATCCGTCGACGATACCTCCAGGTGGTTACGGCAGATTGCGCCGGTGTGATGTACGATGTCGCGTCATATGCTTTCAGGATAGCAATGCCGCATCGGACGACCAGGGGAGAAGTTGTCTCAGTACACAATTTCTCCTCCGGCGGCGTGGTTAGTGGATAATTGGATCGCCGGTCGGTTATCGCTCTCTGTCTCTACGCACTCACAGTAGGGTTGAGAAGTTGTCGCCCCGCGCAATTTTATCCGCCTTCCCGCCTGCCCCGCAGTCCTACGCTGAACAGCATGACCCTCAGCGACAAAGCCATCGACGACCTTCGTGAGATCCTGCGAGACGAGTTCGAACGTGAGTTCACGCGGGACGAGACGGTTGAGGTCAGCACCCGCGTTCTCACTCTCATCCAGCGTCTCCTCCGGCCACTACCACACGACAAAAAGAGCGGCCCCACGATCAGCCGCCCTGGCACGACTTCTTCTCCGAAGACGCTACGCTGTCCTATTACCTCACCGCAGTTTCCCTCTATGACCCGCTACTTTCTCTACTGCCGCAAGTCCACCGAGTCCGAGGACCGCCAGATCCTATCGATCGACTCCCAGCGCGATGAGCTGCTCCACCTGGCCAAGCGGCTCGGCCTTCAGGTCGCGGAGATCTTGACCGAGGCCAAGTCGGCCAAAGCCCCCGGCCGGCCGGTCTTCTCCTCCATGATGGCCCGCCTCGCTCATTGGGGAGGCACAGGGGATCCTCTGTTGGAAGCTCCGATCGTCTCGCTCGGAATCCGTCGATGGCGGCGCGCTCATCAGGCCATGAAGACACACGGCCTGGAGATCCTCACCCCCGCGCAGAGCTTCCGCCCCCAGGACGACAACAAGATCCTCCTCTACATCGAGTTCGGCATGGCCGAGAAGTACATCGACGACGATCTCTCGCGGAACGTGAAGCGCGCCCAACAAGGCCAAGCTCGAACGCGGCAGGTGGCTACATATGGCGCCCTTTCGGATACCTCAACAACCAAGCGACCCGGGCCATGAACCAGGGACCCGAATCGCTTTCCTTGCTCCGGCACGCCTGGGACCTCCTGCTCACCGGCGACAACTCCGTGCCACAGATCCGCACCATCATGAACGACGAATGGGGGTATCGCTCGCGATCCGGAACGCCGATTCCACTCTCCTCGCTGTATCGGGCGTTTACCAATCCCTTCTACTACGGTCTCTTGGAATCCTCTTGCCACGGCCGCTTTCCGGGCACGCATGACCCCTGATAACCGAACCGGAGTGCTGGCGGGAGTCAAGAGCTTCTCCGGACGCCGCGGCAAGCAACGGCCCAAGTCCCGCCACTTCGCCTACGGGCTTGATCCGCTGCGGTGAGTGCGGGGCCATGGTGACGGCCAGGGAAAAGATCAATCGCTACGGCTCCCGCTACACCTACTACGCCGCTGCACCTGGCGACAGCCTTGCGAGGCAGCGGACGATCCAGCTGCACTCTTGGAACGCCAAATCGCCGGCTTCCTGAGTCGGCTGACCATGCCGTTCGTGTCGTTGACTGGGCTTCTCCTACCTCGCGCTGCCGAGACCTCAACCGCCACCACCCTACGCGCCGTGCGGCAGTCGGTTCTCGATGCCATCGCCACATCTGAGCGGCGCTCGCTTTACTGCCCAGATGCGGGCACGGGAGTTGATCACGGACCGAGGAGTTTACGGTCGAGCGTAGCCGCCTCCACGAAGAGCTGGCGGCACTTCCACGCACCCAGGCAGCAGCGTCGCTCATCAGCGGATCCCGCCGACACGCCACAGAGGCGACTGCGAAGAGCGCTATGCTTCGCGGCGCGCGCCCACGGCTGGTTTCTGTCCGGGGATCTGGAGACCCGCCGCGAGATCCCCTCAACGCAGTCGGTTCGAACCTGGTCCTCAAGGACCGAATCCTCACTATCGAAGCCAAGATTCCGTTCCGCATCATCATGGATGGGGCTCAACCAACTCACTGCCGCTCTCCCGAGCAGTTTCCGAACCCCAGGATCCCGCTTCACTATGCGAGATTTTGTGACTCTCGAGGCCAAGAACGTAAAGTGGTCGGGGTGCGTGAGCCGACGTTCGAACTTTCTTTCTAGAGGAAGCGAGGCGGTCGACCCATCGCCTCACCCGCCCGGACCTTGCGTCCTCCGGTACCGCTCCGCGAGCGTCTCAAGAATCTAGCGAAGCTCGACGTGCTCCGTCAGCGGCCCGTCGCTTGCCTTTGGCGGAGGCCGATGCCGATGGAACCACTCCTCGTGCGCCTGATCTAACCGGTGGAGGCGATCCTCTAGACTATCCATACACGCTTCCACATGGGCCGCATTTCGGGAATGTCAGCAAAGAACCGGCTCAAATAGCTTTCGCGCTGCCGCAAGTACCAGCATGCAGACCGGAGACAACAGTCGCCCGTCGACAACCGACCAACTAGGGTCCGGGGCAAATCCACCCTCCTTCTCTTCGAGATGGTGAAGAAGGAGACCATCCAGGTTCCATGGACTGCGTGCGATGGTATTCGTTGACTTCCTACGTATGCTGCTTCTTGCCCCAATGCTTCCAGTCGTCCTTCAACCCCGCCGCCCCACTCTCGATGCTTCGTATCCACTTCATCAAGTCTCTTATCCGATAGTCACAAACGCTCGCGCAATCGACACAGCATTCGCTCCTCGATCGGAAGGACCGCACCGCCTCGGTCGCCGATGTTCTTCTGGATCTGATCGTACAACGCGCGCTCCGGGCTAAACTGGCGACAACGTACTGGTCGTAAAAGCGCTTCTCATTCTTGGAGGCCAGAAAGTTCAGGTTGGTGGCCCCGATTCCAAAATGCATCTGTTGAGCGCCATCACAGCTTCGCCGCGGTCGCCGTCAGGGCGGAGTCGCAACAAAGTTGAGATCACTGCAAGCATGAACTTTGATATCCGCACCAACAGTCCTGCGCATATTGCTTGATCTCACTGGAGCGTACTCTCCTCTGCCGAATCTCCCCAGATATGCATTACTGATCACGATTAGAACAGCGCCGACCTCCTTGTACAGGTCAGACGCCAGCCGAGCGAACTCACTCGTTTTTGAGAATCTCTCCACCGTTTCGTCGTCTATTGACACCTCAGGACCGAGAAGATCCTGAACTGGACTATTGCGTTCCCGCTCCTCTGCCTGCGCTCGACAGCTTTGCGCCTCCTGTGTATAGACCGGGTTCGCGAGGCTCGCACAGGCCCCGTTATCGACTCGTACACTGGGTCTCCGTTGTCGTCAAGCGCAGGCCCTCGAGAGCCCGTTGCGTTTCGGAACCTTATCCTCAACAAGCTTTACTTTCCCTTCTTGAATTCGCCGCAACACGAGCTTCACAGCGAGGACACAAACTCGCGTTTGCGCTCATCCTCACGGCCCACACCGTTCATGGTTATAACACGGATTTCTCATCTCACTTAGAGGGTCACATACTTGTCAGTCTCGCACCTTCGTCGTGTCTTGTGGACACGTCGGCGCGCACTTGGACAAACGGGCTAACCTTCTTCGCGGGCATCGCTCCCGAGGAACATGCACCCGTGCGGACACAGAACTCTGCGCCTGTGCTCCTTCGGGAACCATTCAAGAACATCCTTGTGGCAGCGGACGTCATCCGTCCAGCATCGTCCATAGCCCACGAGACGGTGCTTGCGCCATTGAACGCATCTTTTGAATTCATTCTCACAGCACCCGCAGCCCAAAACGCAAAGACACTCATCCGAATAGCTCTTTAGTTCTATAGCAGCCCCGTCTGCCGGGGTTCGGCGATGGCCTTCTCTGATAGTTAGGGTTACCGTGATCCCCATGCTGGAAGGGACGCGACGCTGTCGACTTGCACTACGGTCTGCGCATCGTTCTGTAGATGCCTGTCAGATTGCGTTGCTAAAGCATTCGAGCGCTCCAAAAGGAGCACTACATAGGTTCTTTCTGCGCAACTCAACCCTAGCGCGCACACCAGCAAAACACCCGACAAAACGGCTCGGTGGACGACCCGCCACTTCTACTGAAAGGCGCAACTCGCTAGAGGCCTCTACCTGTTGCCCCACATCGGGTTTACAGCCCTGGATACTGACTCTTGTGTCGACTGGCGAAACCGTGGCGCTCACGATGCTTAATGCTACGGCCGAAAACGCTACCGGGCGCAGGAGGCGGAGACGGCGGCCACAGTCGCGCAGTCTGAAGCGGATAGATCGGCGGCAGTCGCATCCCGTTGGGAGGACCGAGATTCTCAACGTTCATGTCGCCAATCGCCGGAATGTCCGCCAGCCCATAGCGGAGCACCGGAGGAGCCAGTCTTCGAGGACCAGTTGGGCTGCTGGATTTGGCGGAATCCGGAAAGCGGGCGTCATGCAGTTCACGGTGACGGGTATCGAATCAAGGTTGTCTACTGCAATCATGCCGATCCACTCTTGGCCAGATCGATTTAAATCAGCGGTCGCTGGCATGACCCAGCCCGGTAAACGACACGGACCCAGGCCCCGTTGTGACGACGGGGGCTTTGTCGTGCTCGGCGAGCCTGATGAATCGGCGACAGTCACCGGAACATTGGTAGGTGCGCCAGTTCGAGGTAGTTAGGGTTAGGCGCGGTCATGGTGCACAGCTTCTGATAGATTTCTCGAGTCCACACCACTCGGCCACACGATCGAGGCGGGGCGATTGGTTTCTGTAGGTCAGCGTGAACGAGGTCGAATTTGAATTCAGAGCGACAACGGTCGGCCCTTCGGTGAAAGCGAGAGGCGGTAGCGAAGTGGGAGAGGGCGCAGGCGCGGGTCCAGCGTGGGGTCGGAGTTAATTGTGGCGTGGAAATGGGAGACGGCGCAGGAGTCGGCGACGGGGGCGGCGGCATCGTGTTCTGCTGGCGGATCTGGTTAGCGTCTGCTGTTGTTCTGAAGCGCCTCGATTTGCTTTAGGGTATCGCCATCTGCGCGTTGAGCGAGGCGACGACGTCATCACTAGTTTTCGGCGTCGTAGTGGCCGGACTCACGATCACGCCGCTTTCGTTTGGAGACCGCTGCTGATGCCTTGCGAGGCGGTAGAGCGTTTGCGACCGCGGGTCAACGGGCCGAAATAGCCCGAGACCGGAGAGATTACCTCGCGCGTTTGGAGTGTAGGGCGTAAGCGTGGCGAAAAGAAGTTGCCGGTGATCGGGCCGGTGTAGAGACCTTGCTCCGTCGAGAACTCCTGGAGAACATTGAACCTGGGGAGTTGGTTTGGAGCCCGTATTGAGATCCCGGTCGAAGGCAAGCAGAAGTAGCTGGCAAAAGGAGCGACAATACTAGAGTCGCCATCGTGAGGAGTTTAAGCATATACGTTCATGCTACCAGTTTACCCCGGCCGGACTGTCGAGCAGTACAATAGCGACACGACAGTGATAACAGCAACGTACGCTAAAATGCGATAGCTTCGAGGTTATGGGCGGCGAACTATCCGGCTCTTAGGGGACACGTCAGAGACTGAGCGTCAACGCACTGAACCCCTGCACGATACTACTCCGTTGATCGTGGCCAGACTGGATCGGTACGATTGGAACGCCGATCAGATCCTCCACCGAGAACTCTGGGAAGAACTCGTCGGCGAGAACCTTTGCGTCACACTCCCACCCGGAAGGCGATGAGCGTCCCGACATTCCCAAGGATGGCCTGCTGTACCCGCTCGTCGAGAAATTTTGCTCCAGGTACTGGTTAGGCCATGACAGGCCGAGCGTACTTTCCGGGTCTCTGAAGCATCCCAGCAAGGCTCAAGGTAGCGAAGTTCTGGACCTCGTCAAGGTAAGGAGTAAAAGTCTCGCCGCTCCTGATTCATGCGTGTCAGTCCGACTCAGGGCCGCCTACTCGAAAACCGCGCCAGGAGGGCCCCGAGGAGCATGCTGGCATCCTCCCAAGCGCTCCTTTCGACAGGTTGGCGATAAGGATGTTGCCATCGTCCATGACGCGGCGGAGATCAAGGTCGCTGCCCGGTCCCAAGCACCGCACGGGCAACGGGGCTCGCCATGAACGCCCCGATCTTGTTCAGGATCGGCGCCACGGCTTCGCTCCTGAAGTTCATTGGTAGCGGTCGAACTCGGTGCTTCCAGAATCCAGGACCCTTGGGGCCGGATACCCGCGCGAGGACGGCCCGCCGGGATGGCTGGTCGGTCAAGAGGCGGGAAGGTCAACGCCAGGCTGCTACCGGGGAACTCCGCCAGGTCAGGAGGAGTACCGAAGGAATGTGCCCATTCTCGGGCCCCAGAACTCCGACCAGACCTTTCGGGGCACGCTGATCAGACCGGAGACGACCGGAGCGACGCCTCAGGTCGCCCCCTTGGAGGGATTGAAGCCGATGGGCTGGTCGGCCGGGTCGAAGTCGATGAGGTCATCAGCGCGCCCTTGCTCAGCACTCGGGCACGCACCTTGGCTGCTGGGTCCCCGTGCGGGTCGAGCAGAGCAAAGCCGTTGCCAGTCCGGATGTCGGAGAGGATGAGGGGGTCTCAAAAGCAGCGTCGACTTGCCCATGCCGGTCCCGGCCGATGATGTACATGTGGGCCCGACGGTCGCGCCGACGAATACCAAAGCGCACTCAGCTCACCGCGAGAAAGTCGGTCTCGGCGAAGTAGGTGATCTCCTCGTTGTCGCGGTCGGCGAGAGACATGCTGCCACGGTAGCGCTCACCTTATATCCACAGAAGGCGGAGAAAGTTGTCTGTCGACGCAGCTTTCTGCGCCTTTTCGTCTTCCTGGCGCCCGGCCTCTACGATTCCTCAGTGCCTTCCCGTGTTCCAGTTCCTTCACACCCTTCACCCCAGGAGGACACCCATGCCCAGCGCCCTGTCTCACCAACAGCCAGGCTCGTCACCCGCTCCGACCTCATGACGATCACCACCACGGCCAGTACGCTGACCTGGCGCCCGATGGCGCCCACGGCGACCTGATCCAGGCCATCACGACCGGCAGCTCCTCGTCCGAGGATCATCATCCTGAGGCAGTTCGCGTCCAGCGCGATGGCGCTGGCTCTTCGCGGTGCTCGATCTCGCGATCGAAACCGGCCAGGAGTGCTGCGCCGCCATGGGCATCCGGACAGCCAACGACCAATCCATGGCCTCGAGATCGCGGTCGGCCCGTCTGCGACAACCTCGCCTTCTCGGGTGATCTCATCGTCGCCCTGCGCGCGAAGCACACGGCGAAGTTCGGATCTGCAACGCCGACATCTCCGCGGGCAGTCGACCGCTACCGGGCCCATCTCTGGAGGCGCTCCGGCGCACGATCGCGGCCGCTCAGGAGGCCGCGGCGTCTGACGAGGCCACGGCGGCCGGACAGATCTTCGATGCGCGTTCTCGGCCAGGGAGATCCTGCCGGTCCGCTGCTTCCGGCTTCGGTGGCCGAGAGCTGCTTCCAACCCCGCGCGCGGAACGACCGGACGTCACGCACGCGGAGCCTCTGGGGCTCCACAACGCCTTCACCCGGGCGGTGCGCGAGCCCGCACCTGGCGCCGGCTCCGGCGTCTCGAGGCCGACCACCGAGCCGGGCGAGTTCTTCGGGCTCTGAAGCCGACGCCCACACGGACAGGGAGGACGACGATGGCGACGACGCCAGCCCAGCAGTGGACCCTGCAGTAGTCCCGTCTCCGGCGCGATGTTCATGGGCACGAGTGCCTCGCCGAGGACCGAGCACGTGGAATCTCGCGCGAAGGCCCAGCCTGCAGGCGGGCCGAGGGCGAGTCCTCCAGACAACGGGGAGACGGATGACCGACCTCTTCAGCGACGCGGTTCCTCTTCCGGCTCCTCGCCGCCCAGAACGATCGAGCGGCAGGAAGGCCGAGAGGACATCTGAGGCTCGCCACTTCACGGTGTCGGCCTCGGCGTAGATCGCCGAAGGACGCGGCCGCGAAGTCAGCACATCGACTCGGATCAGTCCAGGACCTGCAAAGATGCCGGACCTGGAACGGCCCTCGGCGCCGCAGCTCGATCCAGCTCTACCTGACCTGCTCGCTCAAGTTCGCTTTCAGTACTTCGATCGGCTCCGCGTCTTACCACTTCGGTAACCAGTCTTCAGTCTTGCCATGCACGCTGCCCTTGGGCCAAGCCACGTCAGGCCTGAAGAGCGGACGGATGCCGCCGCTCGATGAAGTCCTACGGGTCTACGAGGCCGACTGGCATGCCCAGACCGTTCCCGGCACGGCCATCGTCTACAACGACCGCGACACCCCTGACAAATTCCTCGTGAAGGGCAAGAGTTGCTCTCCCGTACTGCGCGCGACTATCTGCCCGCCTTGGGGGTCAGGCGGTCGAGATGCGATTTCAGCTCCCCGTCATCAACCTCGAGACGGGGAGGTGCTCGGCACGCCCCATGGTCGGGTACATCGACCTACGATCAGAAGGGGATGGGACTCTGGTCGACTTCAAGAACTCGGCCAGGACACATTCTGCCGACGCATGACCTTCCCTGACTTAACCTGCAGTTCACCGTCTACGCCTGGGCCTACGACACCCTCTTCCCGGGAAGCCCCGAAGGACATCAAGCGTCAGCCTCGTCGGACGAAGAGGCCCCGAGATCGGACCCACCTTACGGGTCGCGATCCGGCCGATACGCCCGACTCTTTACGCTCCGGAAGGGGAGTGTTAAAGGGCCGTTGAAAACAACGTCTTCCTTCCCAACCACGGCTGCTGGATGTGCCGCACGACTGCAGTGACCAGGACTGCCGGGAGTGGACCGGGAAACGAAGAGACCGACGACCGTGGCTCAGGCGCCCCGAGGGTTCCACCCGCCGTTGAGCTGTTCAAGCGACGGCTCTCCTCGGAGCCCTTGCCGCGACAAACGGCAACCGTTCGGCGGCTGCCAGGGTTCTCAAGCTCCAGCGGACGCACCTCGTGCGGCTCCTCCAGTCAATTCGCCCCGGATGCGCCGCGGGCCAACCAGAACAAACACTGATCAATCTCACAGGGTAACGCCGCGGTGCTCACCTTTCTCTAACCACGGTGGTTCTACAAGCTGGTCCCGTGCGAACGCGCTAGACCGGCCTATGGTTTCGTGCTCCAGGACCTCCCTTCGAATGAAGGACGGATACGGAAGCCACATCCTCCTCCAAGGCGTGCCAGTCAAGCAGGTCGCTCGAGGACAAAAGACTTGCGGCAACACGACTGACCGCTATCGCGTTCCCGGTGCTTCTCGTTCACGTGTCATCCTGGACATGCACGTAGGCGGGCCCTCCATCAGTCGTTCAGGAACGCCAATTGATTTCCGGTTTCGCCCTCGTCTCCGTGGGCACTTGTCGCCTTAGCGTTGCAGAAATTCTGACCTCTTACGCAACTCTCCAGCAAACCGTACCAGCCCATCCGGAACATCCAGTAGACCCTCCGAGACCTCCACTCACGCCATTGATGAAGCCTACCCGCGCCGCAACCGCGGCTTGCTTGAGGATGGCAACGTGTTGTCTCGACGACCCCAGAACGCGATATACGGGTATCCAGTCTGATGGCCGTTGCAGCCATAGTCGTTGGACACCCGGCGGCATTCAATGCGAACGTCGCGGCGGCCGTCCCAAGATCGAGAAATGCTGCTCCGAGGAACCGTCGTCGCTCATCCGTGCGCGCGCGCCGCAAAATTCCAGTCTCAGCCTCGTGGAACATGCGGCGAAATTCCGCCTCCTCGCTGGCCGCATGGATGCATTTCCCAACCACATCCGCTTCGACAGACAGAATTTCGTCAACGTCCTCCCATGCAATGGCCGTCAGGTCACGGCAGAGCCGATTCGCAGCCTCCCGTATTCCGCTGGCCCTCGCGTGGCCCAGCTTATGGTCTCACGGCGACTGCGATCTTCACCTCCACGTCAAACTTTGGCCGAAACGTCATGGACAGGTCCCCTCCTCTCCGACGCCCACGGAATTAAAGGCGGTTCGGAAAAACCTTGAGATCCACCGCGGCGCGCGTGAGACCCCTTCCAAACGCCTAGGGTTCGCCCATCATCTTTCACTCAAATGGTACTCCTCGACATCCTGCGTCACGTCGGCCAAACGAGTTTCGGCTCGCCACACCTGGCCGAGCCATGAAGTACTCCTATTCGTAGATCTCTTTGCCGGTCTCGGAGGATTCCACCTGGCGCGCTTCGGCGTCTCGGTCACCAGTGTCTTTGCCTCGAAATCGACCTGAACCGCTGAAGTCTATCTCAAGAACTTCCCGGACGCACGGGATGGTCTACGGTGATATCCGGGGGTGCAAGGACAAGGTCCGGCCCGATCCCTCTGCTGGCTTCCCCTGCCAACCCTTCTCGAAGTCAGGCGACCAACGCGGCCTCCGAGACAAGACGCAGGGCACGCTCTTTCACGAGATCTTGGACATCCTCGAAAAGCACCGGCCCCAGCAGGTAATTCTCGAGAATGTTGGCAACTTTTGAGCGCCATGACGACGGCCGCACTTGGGGCATCGTTAAGGAGAGCCTGATCGAACTCGGCTACAACGTCGGGGACTGAGCACGTAGCAAGCCGGGGCCACGGACTTATCTCCTTACCACCTGGGATTTCCGCACACTCGCGAGCGCTTCTTCATTGTCGCCAGCCTTTCACCCTTACCCAAAGACCCTTCCTAAGGCACAGCGTCACCGTATCACCTCTCTCAGAACATTGTTCGAAGCTAGAGCTGAGCTATCAGTCGCTGACCTCAAGGAGACTGCCCACTCAGTGAACAGCAGATCGCTTGCATCGAACATTGGAATGCCCTTCTCCGGAGGCCTGCAAGACATCGATCTGCCGTCGTTTCCGATCTGGGGCGATGAGATACTCGCGTCCTATCCGTTCGGCAAAGAAAGACGCCATACGCCTGCCAGAGCTGCGGCGCTATCTTTGTCACTTCCAGGCCGCCACGGGCAGCCTCTAAAGCCGATCTCCTCGCGCTTCTCCCGAGCTATACACGCTTGCGAAGCGGACTTTCCCAACGTGGAAGATAGACTTCATTAGAGCAAAATCGCGGTGGTTCACCGAGATATCGCGCGCTGCAATATCGCCAGCCTGGCTCAGAAGTTGCAGCGGCTCCCGGCGTCGCTCAGGGCTCAGATGGAACTGCCGGGGAAGAGAGCGAGACCTGTGTGGAAGCACGTCCTCCAGTTCCGCCCGTCGGGAGGGCTCCGGGTGAAGCGGTACACAAGTTGCCCCGCCCTAGTCGCCATGACCACAACTCAAATTCCGATTCTCGGACCCAAACGTCGCTTCATCGCAGAGTTGAAGGCCTACGTCTACAAGGGTTTCGGGACAGACATAAGTTACCAACCTCCGCGAAAAGGCCTTCACCGCCCTCGGCAACGCCGTCCATCGGCGTCGTGAAGCAGATCGCGCGCCGACTACTGGACACGGGATGAGTACCTTTGGCGGGCCCTGAGCCACAGCGCGCGTCAGCATCCGGCCGGGGGTCACAATCCTCTCCGGTCCTACAGCACCTCAACTACCGCCCTTGGTACGCGATGGCAGAGTTCGTTGACAACTCGCTCCAGAGCTTTCTTGACAATCGCGAAGGCTCGAAGGCGAGGGTTCGGGTTCAAGCTGCAGGTCAGGATTGAGATTGATCCCACCAATGGTGGACGGATTACGGTCCGCGACAACGCCGCCGGTATCCATGAGAAGGACTATCCGCGTGCCGTCCGGCCGAAGCGCCGCTTGGTCGTGCCGGCCTCTCCGTTTGGCATGGGAATGAAGAGTGCCGCCTGTTGGTTCGCCCGGAACTGGACGTGCGCACGTCCGCGGCAAACAGCCAGTCGAGCGTCTGGTTTCTTTTTGACATCGAGAAAATCGTGGGTGACCGTCTCCGAAAGAACTCACGGTTTCAACGACATCCAACAGCAGTTGACGCCATTTCACCGAGATCGTGCTCTCGAATCGAGACCGAGTTCCCCAGGGCCGAACGCTGAGCAAGATCAAGGATCATCTAGCAAGTATATATCGCCGTGTTCCTCCGAGAAGGCGTGCTGGAGCTGTTCTTTGAGGGCGAGTCGCTACGTATCCCTGATCCAGGTCCTCGCGCTCCGTTCTTCAAAGGATGATGGTGGAACCGCGGTCTCCTGGAAGAGAAAGTCGACTTCGACTTTAGTCTCGGCCTCCACGCCACTGGTTTTGGCGCTTCGGGAGACCGCGAGCACGGCCCGCGCGGGGTTTGCTCTCTTTCGGAGGAGGCGCCTGATCAAGGCAGCGCGGATGATGGCTACCGGCCTGAAGTCATCTTCGGGAAGTCCAGCAGCTATCGGTATCAGCGACTCTTCGGCGAGTTGCACCTCGAAGGCTTCGAAGTGAGTCACACTAAGGGACGGTTTCCGTTGGGATGAGAACGAGGATGTGTTCTCGACTGCCTTAAGGAGAGGCTGAATAGGCCTCCGCTCTCGATCCTTGATCAAGCAGAAGGTCACCGAGTGCGGCCTTGAGGAACTCCAGCGTGCAGTTGACGGAGGTCGTTGAGAGCACGGCCGAACTCATTGAGCGCGAGGTACCTATAGTCTTTGAGGCGCAACTAGCGGCGTTCGAGCGACGCGCCACCACCCGAAGTTCTTCCAGCGGCTGCGGCGCTCGCGCGACGTGTGATCAACGTGGGCTCTCCTCGGCCAGGCGTGGGAAATGCTACTCGAAGTCTCGAATGACCCTGCGGTGAGCGACTGGGTTTCTTTAAGTGAGCAAAGCCGCGCCCGAGGGCAGCCAAGGAAGCCCTGTCAGGCGTATCGCCGTCCGGATGGCGCTCGCTCATCCGTTTACCGAGCGCTTCGCGGGCTCGAAGCCGAGCAGATCGAGCCGCTGGTCCGGCTGGCCCGCAGCGATCATGCTCGCAGAGACAGCGGCCCGGCGCGCGAGAGCGGGGTGCGCCAGGCCGGCGCGAAGAGTTTCGGCGTAATATCAATGGTTGCTCCGCAAAGGCCCTCTCGAAGCCGCTAACGCACAGCGGAGAGTGGAAGCCCATGGCGGACGCAGGCGGGGCCGGAGATGGCTCCAGGAGTGGTGCTACCGGTGCCGCCGCCAGGCGTGCTCTGGCAACCGAGCGTGGGCGAGGAAATAGGACCTGCTGCGGCACCTTGGGCTCCCCGAGGAGAGCCGGGAGACAGTGAGAACAGGCAGTGCGGATTCTGTGCGGACACTCGCCCGCGGACTCAGAGAACCGGCAACGGGCATCATCATGGGTTATGTCAGAGCGGAAAGACGCTCTCGTTCACGGCTGTCACAGCTGGCGCGTGACAACGGCTACAGTAGCAATACGTAAC
>ERZ1370068.7913-contig-6803_pt1 | contig 62033 bp, 93 predicted proteins | sample MGYA00561227_ERZ1370068 | MGnify/ENA primary metagenome ERZ1370068 (study PRJEB38410, sample SAMEA6850437) | metagenome | study: Metagenomic assessment of the ecological functions of the soil: analysis of the soil microbiota associated with the...
TTACGTATTGCTGTCGAACTCGCGCGACGGGAAGGCGTCGTTCGCCAGCGTCGAGTGCTCGGCCCGCCGACGATGTTGTCCGCGGCGTCGCCTCGCCCTTGAGCAGCAGGTCAGCCTTGCAGATGGCGTAGGTCTCGGCGTTGATCTCCTGGCCGTAGAGGTGGGTGGCGACCTGCTTGCCGTGTTCCTCGGCGAGTTGCTGGAGCGTCTCCTCGGCCACGGTCAGCATGCCGCCCGTGCCGCAGGCGCCGTCGTAGAGCAGGTAGGTGCCCGACTCGATCTCGATCGGCGATCGGGCAGGAAGATCAGCTTCGCCATCAGCTTCACGGCGTCGCGCGGAGTCCAGTGCTCGCCCGCCTCCTCGTTGTTCTCCTCGTTGAAGCGGCGGACCAGCTCCTCGAAGACCGTGCCCATGCCGTGGTTGTCGAGGCCGGGATGCTTGACCGAGCCGTCGCCGTTCTGCACCGGGTTCGGGCTGAGGTTGATGTCCGGTGAGAAGAGCTTCTCGATCAGCGTGCCGAGCGCGTCGGCCTTCGAGAGGCGGGGGATCTGGTTGCGGAATTCGAAGTTCTCGAGGATGTCCTGGACGTTCGGCGAGAAGCCGTCGAGGTACGCCTCGAAATCGGCCTTGAGCTGCTGCTGGCTGGCGCGAGCCCGTGAGGTCGCGCAGCGTGAACTTCGAGGTGTTGTAGAAGGCCTGGCCGGCGGCCTGCCGCAGCGCCTGGTCCTGGTGGACGATCTTCGCCTTGTCGAGCGATGCCTTCATGTCGAGGACGGCCTGCTTGGTCGGCTCGAGGACGGCGTCGAGTCGGCGCAGCACGGTCATCGGCAGGATCACGTCGCGGTACTTGCCGCGGACGTAGAGATCGCGGAGCACGTCGTCCGCGATGCCCCAGATGTAGTTGGCGATCCAGCTCAGAGCTGCGTGAGTCCACGTCAGATCCTCAATGACGGCGCCGCTCATTAGGGGCTCCGTTCCTTGATTGAGAATGTCGAGATAGCCGCTGTAGGGACGAAGACCCCGCCCCGTTGCCGTCCAGTTGTTTCCCGCGCAATCCCCAGGGTCCGCCAGATGCCCGGATCGACTTTCGCACCGTCGGTGCCGAGCTTGAGCTGCTCCAGGCTGCCGCCGTCACAGCAATCAGTGGCCTCGACTGCAAGAGTTGGAAGACTCTCAGCGCCGACGAAGCCGGGCGACCGAGTTGCTTCGATCGCGCGGCGGTCCCGGGCGAAGAGGTCGAGGATCTGTCTTCGCCGTGTTAGCCGCTTGTTCAGAGGTCTCCACCTCTGTCAGGAAGCATCTGAGCCAGGCATTCCACCCGCCCTCTTCAGGCGGACGTGCTGAGCAGCTCGTAGTACTGCTGCCGTCGGTCTTGAAGCAAGCTCAGGTACAGCATCGCTCCTTCAGCGCGCCTTCAGCGCACAGCTGAACGTGATCAGAAGACGACCGAGCGACCGTTACCATCCAGAAACGGATGGATCGTCTCGAACTGCACATGCGCCAGCCCCGGCCTTGATCAGTGGCGGAGTTGTTGATCGTCGGCATGGAGGAACTTCTCGAATGCATCGAGGCATTCGTTCAGCCGATCGGGTGGCGGGGAACGAACAGGGCGTTCGCCCGGGCCGCGTGCCGCCGATCCAGTTCTGCGAGCGCCGGAACTCACCGGCTGCTTGCTGGCGCCCCGGCCCGAGCGAAGGCAGGATGGCGTGCATCTCGCGGATCAGGCGAAGCGGCGCGGGGAACCCTCCCGCAATCGCTTCAGGCCATGCTCGATCGCCGCAACGTAGTTCGAGACCTCGGCCACGTCGATCGAGCGGCGCATGCGGATTCCCGTCGCTCTCGAACAGGAGCAGATCGGACAGCGAGGACTGCGTCGCCCGATCTGAGACGACAGCAGCGCTTCCTGCGCACGTACATGTAGAGGAACAGGGGCGTGGTCGGCAGGGATCGAAGTGACGCCGTCCAGCCGTCCCAGCGCGCGATTGGCCTCCTGGGAGGAGTCGTAGAGGGCCTCCAGACGCAGCGGCGGCTTTGGGGGCAGCGGCGTCGGCACATAAAGCGCGGGACGCGTCGCCGTCGATGGCTTCTCGTGACGACGTACCTGCCTCGTCGAGCGGTAGCTTCCAGGCGGCTGGCACTAGAAAGCGATCCTTTCTTACGTGCTGACTAAAGAAAGGATAAGCGGCTTTTCTTTCCATTGGAAGCATCGCCAAGTTCAGCGGCTGGAGGCGCCGCCAAACTCAGATTAGCTCGGCCACAAAGAGGCCATAGGATCGGCTAATATCGCTGTCGTTTTTGCTTAACTAACTGTCAGATATTATGATATAGCCGATATGAAGCTGGACAAAAAGCGGCCAAAGTAGGGGGAAGATCGGGGCAGAATCCCTTGGTCTCATGGAGCCTCTGCTTCTCACCCAAGGCTCGTCTCACCGCCCTGCGCTGAATGACCTGGCCTTTAGAGCTTCGCCACCGCGTCCGCCGGCTTTCGCCGAAGCTTAGCGGAGGAATCGTCGCGGCGCTCGCAGGGCTGGTCCGCTCGATGAACTGCTACTACAGCAACCTGATCGAGGGCCACGACACACATCCGATCGATATCGAGCGCGCGCTGAAGAAGGACTACAGCGCCGATCCTGAAGAAACGCGATCTCTTGCAGCTCGAGGCCGGTGCCGCGCACACATCGCCGTCCAGAAGTGGATCGATGACGGCGGATCTCAGAAGGGGGCCACCAGGAGCGAAGCCATCCTCGAGATTCACCAGACGCTTCGCGACTTACGCCCGAGACCTTCTATGGGTCGAGCACCCGAAGACGAAAGAAAGATCCGGTCATTCCGGGAGAGCCCCGTCATCGCGACGTCGAAGTTGGCACGCACGCGCCGCGATCAGCCCCGGCGCCCTCCCCGCTTCTTGAGACGTTTCGAGTGAGGCTACGACAACCTCGGCAGATCGGAAGCGATCCTTGCCGCGCCAGCCGCGCATCACCGCCTGCTCTGATTCACCCGTTCCTCGACGGCAACGGGCCGCGTCGCACGGCTGATGTCCTATGCGACCCGTTCGACGTTCTCGATACCGGCGGTATCTGGTCAATCGCGCGCGGCTTGGCGCGCAACGTAGAGGCTTACAAGCGGCATCTTGCGAATTGCGACATGACCCGTCGTAACGATCTTGATGGCAGGAACGCTCAGCGAGGAAGCGCTCGCGGAGTTCACGCGCTTTTTCCTCGAGACGTGCCTCGATCAGGTGAAGGTTCATGGAAGAGCTTGTGCAGCCCGAGAGGCTTCGGGTGCGCCTTCGGTTGTGGGCCGATGAGGAGATCGCAGTTGATTGCTGCCAGCCAAGGCCGGAGCGGTTCTTGACGCGATCCTCGCAGCGGTTTCAGCGCAGCGAAGTCGCGGACGTGCTCGGTACGAGTCCGCGAACGGCGTCGCGTGGTATCAGCCCTGACCGATCACGGGCGTCATCACATCTGTAACGCCTAAGAGCCCGTTGCGGATCACCTTCCCCGCAAAGTCTTGCCTCCCGTTGATGCCGGGGTTGTTTCTGAAAGGGTGGATAGCGTTCGACGGAACTGAACCGCGCAAACGCGACTTGCGTGTCCAGCGGCCCCGTGAGGCGAAAGCGTTTTCAATCTTGCCTTTAATGAGCGCTTTCACAAGATGCTGCACCGTCACCCGAGTAGTCGTACCGCGTCACGTCGGAATACGACCGCGTATCCCGACTTCCATAGAAGCCAGCGGACGTGCTTGAGGCGCCATCCGTCGAACGCCGACACCCCAGCGCTCGAAGATGCGCCGAGCGATGTCGATCCGGCGCGCCGCAGGTGCTTGTCGCAGCGTCGCCGGCGCAGTGCCCCTCAGCTTCTTCTCGGTGCCAGGAAATCGTCTGGGCCTGGATACCGCCGCGTTTCTCGGCGTGTCCGCGGTCTCATCTGCCTCGTCGCAGAGCTACCCGTAGTACGACGCTGAGCACGTCGGCGCGGTTGTGGCCGAGCTCTTCGGTGCCAGGCGCTCCGCAGCGCGCTGATGCGCCGTCTCTTGGCGCCAGATCGGCGCGTCCGACGACGTACACGGCGCTGTCGTATCCTGCGTCAGCGCCTTGTAGCGGGCACAGGCGTAGGCCCGGCCCGCAGGCTCGCGAAACTTGTCGGAGAGCTGGAATGCTGGTGCGTGTGCGGGATAGATCCTGATGGGCGTAGCGGTAGAAGCGCGCGTAGTCCCAGTCCGCGACGGGATGATGTTCAGCTCCCCGACGCTGCCGCCTGGCACGCTTTTCCGCTCGAGGACTGCGTGGCCTGGAATGCTGTTCGTCGTATCCATCGCTCGACATCGTCGCCCCGTCACACCCTTTGGTCCCGCGTCTGGATGTCGATCAGGGCGCTCGCGGCGCCTGCGCCTGCGCCAGAGCCTCACGAACAGGACAGAGAGCCGCCTCTCGGGAATCTGGTGAAATCCAGGAAGGTTCGGGCCAGCTCCGACTACCGTGGCGGACCCCTGCGGATGTGTCCGAGCTCGACGAGATGCGCTGCCGAGCTCTGCGACCTGCTCGCTGTCCAGTTCCCAGGCGGCGGCTCGGCCCGGATCGACTCCGCTTACCTCTGAGCGCACCGCTGGGGTAGATCGTAGCTGCCAGCATCGCTCCAGCGAGATCGCCCGCAGCACGATCGCTTCTGAGCGATGCTCACGCGGTCGATTGCCGTCTTGTGCGCGATGTCCTCCTCCCCGACCAGGTCATCCGAGGTAGAGCGGCGTAATGTCGCTCCACGAGCGCGCCGTTCTGATCACCTCCCCACCGGCTGACGCCGTGCTCTCTTCGCGAAGCCAGGCTGAAGCAGCCGGATGCGCCTCGGCGACGGCGCGGCCTCGGTGCGATGGCGTGGGATGCGGTAGTACGCGCGCCACCGCCTGCATCGCGCGATGAACTACACGACTTTTGCCGAAGCGTGTTGCCCGCGAGTGACGCAGCGCGACGCCTGCGCGGCGTTTCGTCTCCATCTCGACTCCTCATGACGACCAGCTTTGCTCTCTCTGCCTTTCCGGAGGATTCGCCCGCTCCGCGCCGCGTCATCTGCACCAACCCCTTCACGACGTTTAGTGATTCGCCGTGTACCAGCCGGCCCTGGATGACTTGATGGGCGGGTGATCCGCGTGGCCCATTGCCGACGCACTCGGATCGGGGGGGCGATGCGTCGAAGCTCTGGCGAGATGGCAGAGCGCCCTGTGAGCGCCGGGGTTTTCCGCGGGTCGCCAGGGTTTCGTCACTTTGGAAGGCAGCGACCGCTGAGCATCGTGGGTGAGCGGATGACGCCGTCTTGGCGCACGTGCAGTCCGCAATCGGTGGGGAAGCGCTGCATGTCAAGCTCAGGCTGCTGCGGAGCCGAAGCGGTTTCTGCATCGCCGGTCGGAGTCCGTCTGTATTCGACGAATCCGACCAACGCGCGATCTGAGCTTTCAAATTCTGCATGACGATCCTCTCAAACGAAATACCCCGATCGTGGCGTCGTGAGTTGCAGGTAGCAAAGAGCTCGCCGCCCTCGGTCGTTCCTGTGGCCTCGTGGTTTCGAGCTTGACGCCACCACGCGCTGGGTGAGAGACAGCCTTTGCAACGGTGCATGGGCGAATGGCCGTTCTGGAGGGAGTTGTCCGGAGGTCAGCTTATATATGCTGGGGCCAGCTGCGGGCGGCAGCGAGGCGTTGTCGCGCGCGTCTTGTCCGGTGGAGCCGACCAGTCAACCCGCGGTCACGCGATTGCCGGGTAGCGAGGCTGGGGTGTGGCGTTCGCACGGAAGCAGTGGTCAAGGGTCCAAGTTGATCCAATCGAGCATTCGCAACGGTCGGTCGGGGGTGATCAAGCGGACGTCCAGTGGTAACAGCGGAGCGATGGCTGAAGGGATTTCAGCCTGCCCGTCCACACGCGCAGTGGACACTGGAGGCACGTTGCTCACCAACGGTGAGCGCGTATGGCACCGCAGCGCAGACGCGCAGTCGGGCAGCTTAAAAGCCGCGCTAATGCGCCTGATTTCGGCGCGCGCTCCTGAATAGGCGCGGGCAACGTGCGCCCCACGCTGGCAACGTCGGTCGCGCACCGCCGTGACACCAGGAACAGTGGTTCTCCGCATCGACACCGCGCGTCGGGAATTCGGTCGCTTTGCGCGTTGCGTTTCCACCACTCGACAGCGCCAATGACGCCTTACCGTGTCTGCGGTTGAAATACGCGGGTACTTCATGATTCCATCGTTCGCAGCATCGACATCGGCTTCGGGCAACACGAAGTATTCCGCGAGCGCGGCCACAACGGACAAATCGACTGCGGCCTGCTTCCGGTCCGTGACGCCGTCGCGACTGCCGAGGACCCGGCCGACGGCGTCCGTGGGCGAGTCGCATCATCGCCGTCGTTACGGTCGACGGCAGCTACGAGGTAAGGTCGGCCCCGACGCCTCGCCCGCCTGTCCACAACCCGCGTCCTGCACCGAACTTCGTGCGCACGCGCGAGTACCTGGCGCGCTTCTTCCTGGGCGCGCTCGCGTTCATGACCGTAGCCGCGCATCGATCTACTTGCCGTCGGCCTGCCAGTCGCCGATCTCGCCACTCACGCGACCAGCTCGGAGCTGAGGCCCGCGGGCCGCCACGAGATCGCGGACGGTCGCAAGGCCGAGATCGGCTGCGTCCTTCAGGCGTCGCGCAGCCGCTCGGTGGCTTCGCCCGAGTTCGCGCTCGGGCACGGGGTCTACCAGGAGGTGCTGAGACGACGAACCCTCGTCATCGACCCGGGCTTCACCCTCGACTGGGCCGTCGCTCGCGGGCATCCGGCTTTGGCTATCGCCGCCCGCTGCGGTAGCTTCTCTGCCGGCATGCACGCCGCGCTCGCCGCCTTCGCCAAGGCCCTGACGCGATCACGGTGTCGCCGTTGATGACGAGCTGCCGCCGGACGAGAAGGCCCGCGCACGGGCAGCTTCAGTCTCTACGGTGCGCCCGCTTTCAGAACTCTGCCAGCCGAGGTGCGCCCGATCATCGATCAGGCCCTGGCGCGCTCACGAACGCCGTCGGCGACGCAAGACATCCGCAACCTCGTCCCCCACAGGTGGCGCCGCTGCGCTCTATCGCAGCGGCGTGCAGTGTTACTCGCGCCACCGCACGCCGGCGTTCGACGCCGCACCGCAACGTGTGGGCTTCCAGCGCGCCGGTGAGCAGCTCCTCAGAGCGGAGGCGCGTGGTGCTGCGCTTCGCGTCAACGTCGGCATCACAGAGGCGGTGTACTGAGCCATACCAAGCTTCATCGACCTGCCGCCCCGGCGGGCGCGGAACGCTTGCGAATCCCGGCAGATCGCGCCTACAGCCGTCGCGGCCGGCGCTCGCGATAGCGGATCGACTCAATGTCCGCAACGACATTGAGTCCGCTTTAACAACGAGGGAGCGTTACATGCGTTCGGCGCAGGACTTCCAGGCGATCATCGCGAGGTCGGCAGAACCGACCGTGAGATCGCATTCTTCCAGAGCGTGCCATCTTTGGGCCGCCAGGAGGAGTCGAGCTGACAGCACCTTGGACAGCTTGTTCCTGACGCGTGAGCAGCTCGAGGAACTCACGGATACGTCACCGCAGCGGCCCAGCGCGCCGCTGGCTCGCGCGCGAAGGCATCGCCTTCCGCATCCGCCGAGATGGCCGCCCTGGTCGTGCTCATCGACGAGTTGCGATCGAAACCGCGCGAGCGCGTCGCCTGCCGAACTTTGCGGCACTCGATACGCAGACCAAGCTCATGCCCAGGGGGAGCCTGCGCAAGACGAATCGTCACCTGCCGCAGCGGATGTGAACACTACCGGCACGGCAGCCACCTCTTCGTCGATTACATCGGTGAAGTGGATGAACCTCGGAAGGGACTATCCTGAGGCGCTGCGAAGTTCGCCGACCTGACCGACACGCATCGTCGCATCCAGACGATGAACGACCTGTTCGATCGCTACGAGTTGACTGTGTGCCGATAAAGCGCGGCGGACGCAGAAGGATTACCGCAGGCAGCTCCCGCGCCTGCGCAAGGTGTTCGGGCACATGGCGCCGGCGACGATCACGGCGAGCGACGTGTTCGAGTACCGGGCAACCGCCGTGGCACGCACTCGATCGTGCAGGCCAAATTCGCGAGCGCGGCGCCGCGTTATCGGCCGTGTTCACCAAGGCGATCGAATGGCGCGCCGCCACGCAGAATCCTTTGCCACCGGTGCCGCGGTTTACGAGAAGAAGCGACGCTACGTCAATACTGATAATTCGCGGCCGCGCGGTGTCGCCGCCGATGATCTGCGCCAGCGGATCCGGCGCTACTGACCGCCTCCGGCAGGGCGACATCCTGGCGCTGGAGCGCCGGCATCTGACGGACGAAGGCACGGATTGCGTCACGTCCAAGACGCGAAAGCGCCTGATCATCGAGTGGCGGAGCTGCGGAGTCGTCGATCGGGCGCTTCGCCTGCCGCCCCGCGTTCGGGCAATTCGTCATCTGCAATCGATGGGCGCCGTACACGGATCATGATACTTCGGTCGGTGGTACAAAAGCGTGATAGATGCAGACGGCGCTGTCGCGCAAGCTCATCGCAACGACGTTCACGTTCCATGATTCAGGCGAAGTCGCTGAGCGACGACAGCGAGGAGGTGCCATTGCTCGCCGGTCACACTGACGTGAAGATAATCTGAGCCGTGTAATGCGCCGAAAGCCTACACGTGCCCGGCCGCTGCGCTGACTTCTATGACGTAACGCGCGCTGGCACGATCATGAGGACGCGACGTCAGGGCAGCCCGCGCTTCGCCTGCGAAAGTTATGAACAACGTTTCGACTACGCGCAATCTAAGTGCTGACCCTTTGCCTCCGAGATGTCTCAGCAACTCTGCTTCGTCATCGCCCCTGGATCCGAATTTCTGACACGAGACTTCGCCGGACTCGAACAGCGACAGCAGGCGTGGCTCGCCGACGTTCGGGGTCCGGAGCTCGTCGCGTTGTGAGACCAAGGTTCAACCGCCGCGTGGGTATGAACGTGAGATTACGAGTCCGCTCGCCGTGGCGAAAGCGCAGGACGATATCCTCTTCGGCCCGCTTCTTCTCAGCGTTGCGCATCTCCTCCAGCGCTGTTCTATGTACGACTTGGCAAACGCTGCACTCGCTCATCGGGATCTGTGAGCCATTCTAGTACTTCCAGGCGCTTCGCGCTCGTAGGCCTCTGCCATACCGAACTTCCGGAAACCACGCCAGTGGTTTCTAGCGCAATAGCGACTTCCGTGCGAAGCGGGCTGTCGGTTGGAGTCGCCTTCACGATTTCGCAGAGCCGATGGATGAAGAGCCCCTGGTGGTAGTTCCTCAGGATGCCAAGAACGACCCAGGTAGTTGTCCTCTTCCGCCCGACCACACCAACTCCAGCAGTTCGGCTTCGAACGCGGTGTGATTTTCGGAAAGAGATTCGTCAGTAGCCGGGCGCCTCTGTAGATAAACAGTGACTGTCGTTTGCGAAGACTTCTCGTACGCGCCGAACGGCCGATCCGGGGATTTTGGAAAGTGGTTTTGCAGCATGTGAAACTCGAACGCGGAATCGCCCATACTGCTCTAAGTGCGTGTCCCGCGCTTCTCTTTCCAGATCAATACGATCGCAGAGAAATGCGAGCACTGCATCGGGAGCGCAGGCTCCGCGATCACGTTGAGTATTTCAGCGTGATAATCGATTTCCGCGCGTTTGAGATCTCTGCAGGACAAGATCGACGCCTCCTCGCATCGAGCTTGCGAGGGCCTCGCGCGCCTCCCGCCGAAACCACGCGTCGAAGATCCACGCAGCATCTCCTCTTGCGTAAAGCATCGGCGAGCGCCGGTAGAAATAGCTCACTTATCACTCGCTCGTTCCCAGCGCGATAGTTAGGTCATCGCAATGGACAATAATTTGGCGAATAGCCGCAGATCCCTGAGTTCCGCGGCCTCGCTAACAGACGCCTAAGTAGATCGATATCTAATGTTTCACTCGAGCGGAACAGCTTCGTAGATGCGAAGAGATGACGGCCGCATCCCCTTCTGCTTGATCAAGCCAGTGCTCCACCAGCGCACCGCGCTCGCCGCTCGCTTCGGGCCCTGCCCACAGCCACGCAGCAGCGGATAAGAAAGCGCTCGATCAGGAGTCGGTGTCATTGGTAACCAGGTTCATGTCGTCCGGGGTTGAGCTGCAAACGCCTCCAAGAAGTAGTAGAAGGTCGGAAAACGTTGCAAGATCGTCTGATTCGGTCTTTGCGGCCGTCAAGATACGGCGATGCCACTCTTCATAGTTGCCTCGAGTAATGCTTTCCGCGTACTCTAGCGCGAGCCGCCTTCGCGTCTCGTCCGTAAAACGCTGAAGCCCTCGCCCGTCCTCGTCAGCTCAGACCAATGCCAAAAACTCCTCAAATCCCACGAGCGCACGATAGGATCTGGTATTCGGCATGATTCACGATCGCCCGCTCGACCCGAAGCGCTGCTGTCCGGATTTCATCTCGATGCGCGTGAAAGTAGATCCAGTAACTATGGGACTCGATCTTCTGAACGATCTGCAGGTTCTCAGTACTGATGAGTTCTTCGTAGAATGCGAGCACCTCAATCGCATCGCGAACGATCATGGCGCTTTCTGCCTCAACAGCGCGCAATCATGTGTCGCGTGGCGCCATGCAATGTATTGATGATCGCCAGTTCCGGCAACGGTGCTCACCGCACTGGTAGAGCTGCTTGAGTAATCCGATGCTTCGCCTTCGAATATCCGAAACGTCCACGGCAGCCGGTGTTGCACTACGTGAGAGCGTTTTGGCCTTGTAATGACCAGGACGTTGACTCCATCGTCGGCGCGAGCAGAGCAGTCAAAATGGTTACGTTCCCTGGAAATGAGTTATCAAGTCTGAAACCTGCAGTCGCTCGAGCGCCTCAATCACGATCTTCGAGGCGCCGCACCGACGCCGCCTTGCGATCAGGCCCATAGAAGACATCGATGTTAGGCGGCCACCGCATCGAGGGCCTCTAAGCGCCTCTTCCGCACCTTGTCGGCGCTGTGACTCGCAAGATGAAGGAGAATCGAGTACAGAGTTAGTCTGCAGCTATCGAAGCCCGCTCAGGACCTCTATTGCCTGGACGAGCATGCGTATGGGCGCTTTTGTACGTCGTGACTCGAGCGACCGCAGTTCATGATCGGAGTACCGTAACTCTCTGCTTTCAATCGTCGCGATGAACGACTCGATGACTCCGATCGTCACGTCGCTGAAGCGGTATCCAATCACATCCAGCGCAGCAAGACCTTTGGGTCAGAAGTTCGCGGTCGCTTTGCGTCCCGAGAGTCTGCGCGATCAGATCGAGTTCTTCCGCAAGGCCGCCTTCGCTGCATCAGTTTGTGATCGAGCGAGACGGGCTAGTGCCTTAGGCGTGTGTTAATGTCCATCGTGCTGGGCCGCCGTTGCAAGCAGTTCGATGATCTCAGATTCTCGACGGCTGCTGCCGCGAGATCCGAAGCCGTTAGATCTCCTCCGGCAAGTAGTGATTTCGGTGTCGCGGATCAGACCTGCGATCGTCAGGCGCTCAGCTACGTTCTCGGCAGCCTCGGATAGACACCAGACCGGGACAGCACATCGAAGAGCTGCGTTTGCTTCTTGCGCCGCCCAAGTAGCCCACGTAACCTAGAACCTTCATGTCCAGATTCTCAAAAGGCTTCTGAGCGTTGAAGAGCCGCGCTGCTCGGCAAGTGCCTGTGCGGCTCGCGGCAGCACGTTCGGCCGTCACGGTTTCGCCGGCACCGCGGTCCGCGCAGGCCGCCGGCGCGGTCGCCACACCCATAACGCCTGAGCTGCCGTCTCATCTACGACGGGCTCGTCAACGAGGTCAGCAGTCTCGCCCGTCGCGAGGTCGAGCGCTGGATTGCTTGCTTGAGCTCCTGAACTACGTGACCCGGTGTCCCACGACGTTGATTTCACGAGCGCGTGTTGGCCACGGGTTTCGGCTGCGAACGCCGCCCTCGAAGAAGGCCTTGCTACCCCCGCGAAACGAACCACACCTCGGAACCGGCGGAAGGCGCAGCACGCCTCCCAGATCAGGCAGTCTTTGTATCCGTGATCAGTCGGGAGGATGGCCGTCTCTTCTGTATGGAGCCCCATGACCATGGCGATGAGAATCTCGTCACCGATGGGCACTGGAGAGCGTAAGAGACTCGAGCTGCCGAGACGTTCCAGCGTAAGTTGATCTACAGCGTCGTCCCCGAGAAGTGAAAACTCGCCATGACTACCTGTCAGTGTTCGAAACTTGTCAACTGCTGAACTGATCCTGTCTCGCTGCTCCCGAACGGCGGCAATGCGTTCGTAAAACCACGTACCCGTACGCAGGATATCCGGAATGAAAAGACGGCCATTCACCGCGCGAAGAAGTCGCCGAGCTGCGGCCCACCCTTCTTGCGGAGCAGATGCGTGTCGCGCACAAAACGTTGGTATCGCAAACGACGAGCACAGGACGCTTGACACTCTTCCCCGCCAGGCGACGCGACCATTGATGACGCTGTGCGATCCACCCGTGCCTGGCTTCCTCGGTTCGACCGTATCCCGTAGAGGTGGTCGAGGTGACAGCGAGAGTATTGGACAATTGTCCACCACCCCGTCTATAGCCGCCGCCGAAGTTAACCGATTGATTAAAATGGTGGCCAGGGGCGGAATTGAACCACCGACACGCGGATTTTCAGTCCGCTGCTCTACCAACTGAGCTACCTGGCCTCGATTGAGGGATGCGGCTCGACTGGCCGCAGGCAGGGGCGAAAATTAGAAGCGAGGCACGTGAAGGCGTAGTCAAGCGCGCCGTACTGTATGCGTGCCGCTCAACTGCCGGACGGCGCATGCGTGATTGTGCCGAGACCGAATCGGTGCGCCTACATCAGAGACCGAGGCCTGCGCACAAAGCCATCCGCACGCTTGCGGTTTGCGTCGAGGTACGCCGCAAGATCGGGCAGGCGCGAAAGCCCAGACGCGCGCGCAACAGCTCGCTGTCTGCAGCGCATCCGCGCGATCACCGCGCTCGAGACCGTCACGGCTGCCCACACCGAGATTGGCGAGCTGCACGATCGTGCGCGAGCGGTTTCTGTCTCGAGATCTGCGGCGAGGATGATGGTGAAGCGCAACGGCCTCGCACAATCGTTCCGGCAGCTTCCACGCGCGCAGCATCGCGCCGCCGAGATCGGCGTGATTGAAGCCGAAGCGCTGTCGCTCGAGATCGGGGGAGCGTCGCGTCGTCCGACAGCGAGTCGTGCAGCACCTGCACCATGATCTGCGGACCGTCTCGAGAACAGCAGCATCTGACCGACGTCGTGGAGCAAGCCCGGTCGACGAAGGCTTCTTCCGACGTCTGTCCGAAGGCGCGCGCGAGATCCTGGGCGAGCAATGCAGTCAGGAGAAGCTGTGCCACCAGAAATCGGCACGGCGCAGGAGCTCGTTCTCCATCGGACCGAATCCCGACACGCAGGCCGCGGCGAGCGCGAGCTCCGTGAGCTCCTTCAGGCCGATCATGGAAATCGCCCGGTGCAGGTCGGCCACCTGACCTTCGTACGGAAACAATGTGGCCGTTTGCGAGCCTGGAGCACGCGCGCCGCAAGCGCCGGGATCGCGCCTCGATGAGGTGAGGCGATCTCCCGGGCCTTTCGCCTTCGGGTCGTAGGCGAGGCGCGCGAGCCGCAGGGCCGCGTGCGGAAAACGCAGCGGAGCGCTCCGCATCTTCGACGAGCGCGGCGAGATCATCCTTCTCCGGTGCCGTCGGAGTCATGACGTTGACGACTGCGCCTTCACTCTGCGTCTTCCTCATATCCGACGACATGTGCAACTGCACTCGCGCGGCCTCCACCCGGAACTGCGCCACACGAGCGCAGGAAGTTTGCGATTCCAGCCGATGCGGCAAACGCGCCACAATCGTGCATTCCTGAGCGAATCAGGCGCATCCCGATCGGCTGCAAGCGACGCGCTACGGCGATCTCTGATGCGCGACGCAAGCCGCGCCGAAAACGTTCGTGGGATCGAGGTGCCGGACGTGACGCTGTTTCGCTCAGTCCCAGAGGCCTCTGCTGTCGACGGCCTCAATTCCGTGCGCGCAATCTCAGGATTCTCGCAGAGTCAAGACCTTAGCTTCACGGTAGACGGGTTTGACACCCTCACGACGCGGCCGGTACCCTATCGTGAATCCCGTTCTGAGCGCCATTCTCGCCACCCCCAGTGCCCTGAACCTGCTCGCCCAATCCTCGAGCGCCGAGCCGCTCCTCAGGCATTTGCATGCAGGTTCGTGCGCCACGCTGGCGCTCTGCGCCGGGCTCGCGCCAGAAGACACCGTCGTGCAGAGCATGCCCGACGCGAGCCCGACGAAGTGGCACCTCGCCCACACGACCTGGTTCTTCGAGCACTTCCTGCTCGTGCCGCGGCTGCGGGGCTATCGCGCCGTTTCACCCGCAGTTCGGCTACCTGTTCAACTCCTACTACTACACCGTCGGCCCCATGTTCCGCCGCCCGCAGCGCGGGCTGCTGTCGCGCCCGACGCTCGCCGAGGTGCGCGCCTATCGCGAGCACGTCGACGATCTCATGCAGCAGCTCATCGAACGCGAGGCCGGCCGATGCCGAGCATCGAGTTCCTCGTCACGCTCGGTCTGAATCACGAGCAAGCAGCACCAGGAGCTGATCCTCACCGACATCAAGCACGCGCTCGGCAGCAATCCGCTCCAGCCGGCGCTGCGCACGACACCGCCCTCCAGCCGCGCACGCTGTCCGCACTCGAGTTCATCGCGATGCCCGGCGGCATTCGTCGAGATTGGCCACGCGGGCGAGACGGTTCTGCTTCGACAACGAGACGCCGCGTCATCGCGTGCTGCTCGCAGCCGCACGCGCTCGCCTCGCGCCGGTCACCAACGGCGAGTACCTGGAGTTCATCCGCGACGGCGGCTACACCGACGCCGTCGCTGTGGTTGTCGGATGGCTGGGCCAGGGTCAACGCCGAAGGCTGGCGACGCGCCGCTGTACTGGAATGACGACGCGACGGCTCACTACACGCTCGGCGGCCCGCGCGAGATCGATCCGGCCGCGCCGGTCTGCCATGTCAGCTATTACGAAGCGGATGCGTTGGCAAGATGGTGGGGGCGCGTCTGCCGAGCGAGGCGGAGCTCGAACACGCGGCAGCGGACGCTGCGCCGTCGCAGGCAACCTGGTCGAGAGCGGATTCCTTCCAACCCGATTGCCGCACGCGGCGACGGCCTGACGCAGATCTTCGGCGACGTCTGGGAGTGGACGTCGAGCGCGTACGCGCCCTATCCGGGCTTCCAGCCGCTGCCGGGCTCGCTCGGCGAGTACAACGGCAAGTTCATGTGCAATCAGCTCGTGCTGCGCGGCGGCTCCTGCGCGACGCCCGCATCGCACCTGCGTCCGAGCTACCGGAACTTCTTCTACCCGGATGCGCGCTGGCAGTTTTCGGGAATTCGTCTGGCCAGGGATCAGTGAGGCACATCATGAGTCGATCGACCGCCGCCGTTGTTCGCGCTCCGCGACTATCACCCGCAGCAGGAATCCATGCGCGACACGATCCTCGACGGGCTGCGGCTCAAGCAGAAAACGCTGCCCGCGTTCTATTTCTACGACGAGCGCGGCTCGCAGCTCTTCGATCAGATCACCGAGCTACCCGAGTACTACCTCACGCGCACCGAGCTTTCCATCATGCGCGAGCACGGCCGGGAGATCGGGGAGCTCGTCGGCGAGCGCGCATCGATCATCGAGCTGGGGAGCGGGTCGAGCTTGAAGACGCGTCTCCTGATCGACAGCCTGCGCGAGCCGGCGGCGTACGTGCCCGTCGAAATCGCGCGCGATCAGCTCGTGATCGCCGCACGCAGCATCGCGGCGGACTATCCGCACATCGAAGTGCTCCCGATCTGCGCGGACTTCAGCGAGCCCTTCGACCTGCCGCGTCCGCGCATCATGCCAGAGCGAAACCTCGTCTACTTCCCGGGCTCTACGATCGGCAACTTTCACTCCGACGAAGCCTATGAGTTGCTGCTCGCGATGCGACGCATCGCCCGCACGGGCGGCGCGCTGCTGATCGGCGTCGACCTGAAGAAGGACCGCGCAACGCTCGAGCGCGCCTACAACGACGCGCAGGGCGTGACGGCGGACTTCAACCTCAACATGCTGGTACGCCTCAATCGCGAGCTCGACGCCACGTTCGATCTCAACGCGTTCCGCCACCGCGCGATCTGGAACGAGGCGCGCAGCCGCATCGAGATGCACCTGGTGAGCCAGCGCGCGCAGGACCGTGTTCGTCGCGGGCGAGCGCGTCGAATTTCGCGCGAGCGAGTACATCCTGAGCGAGTGCTCGTACAAGTACACCCCGACGCAGTTCGCCGCGCTCGCGGCCGAAGCAGGCTTTGAGGTCGAGCGCGTCTGGACCGACGCGGCGTCCCTCTTCAGCGTTCAGTACCTGACGACCTAGGAAATGGGGACATTCCCGACTTCCTACTTCGGCTCGACGTAGCCTTCGGGCTTCTCCGAGCCGCCGCCGAAGAAGAACTTCTCCATCTCCGTCTTCGAGGAGCTTGCGCGCCTTCGGCTCGTAGGCGTCAGCCGATACTCGTTGATCAGCATCGTCTGGTGCGCGAGCCAGCGCTTCCAGCCGGCCTTGGAGACCTGTTCGTAGATCGCGCTGGCCCAGCTCGCCCGGGATAGGGCGGCCGATCGAGACCCTCCGCCTCCGTGGCCGAGCAGCACGCACTTCACCATTCTCGCCATCGCCGTGTTTCGTCCAGTTGCGCTATGAGGGATCGCACCGGCGTCGCGAGGCCGAGCGCGATCGGTGCGTTCTCCGTTATACCAGAGGAGTCGCCGGGCTCTCCATCGACGCGCGCCGGCCGCGGCGAGGAACGCGCGCGAGCAACGGCACGATGTCGAGGTGAAAGTGCGTGAAGGTGTGGCGCGACGCACCGGCCACTCGCGCGGCGCATCGCCGGCGCAGCCGAGGCGTCGCTCGCAGCCAGTCCTGCGTGCTCTCGTCGCCGCTGCGAGCTCCGGAAAGCTCCACAGTCCGCCCCCACACGCCGCCCGGCGGCACGCTGCTCGAGCAGCACCGCGCCCGTCGGTCGTTGACGGCGATGAGCATCGCGCGCTGCGGCGCACGGGAATCTGCCTGCGGGGCGCGGCGCGCGGCAGCTTCGCTCTGACGGCCGAGCGCGAGCGCACGACAATCGGTCGCGAGCGGACACACGCGTCACACGCCGGCCGCGCGCGTGCATACCGTCGCGCCGAGATCCATCATCGCCTGCGTGTAGCGCGCGACGCCGTTCGCCGGCGTGTGCGCCTCGGCGAGCGCCCAGCAGGCGCCGTCTCGACCTCCGGCTCGCCGGTCCAGCCGCTCGACGCCGTGATAGCGCGCGAGCACGCGCTTGACGTTGCCGTCGAGAATCGGGATGACGCTGCGCCGCGCGACAGCGCGAGGATCGCGCCCGCGGTCGAGCGGCCGATGCCGGGCAGCGCGCGCAGGTCGTCGAGCGTCTTCCGGCAAGCTCGCCGCGCGTGCGCGCGCGCACGATCGCGCTCGCGGCCGCGTGCAGGTTGCGCGCGCGCGCGTAGTAGCCGAGGCCCGACCACTGCGTGCAGCACCTCGTCGAGCGGCGCCGGCCGCGAGCGCGTCGACGTCGGGAAACGCGCCGATGAAGCGCTCGTAGTATGGAACGACGGTCGTCGACCTGCGTCTGCTGCAGCATGATCTCGCTCACCCAGACGCGATACGGCGTGCGCGCGCGCTGCCACGGCAGATCGTGGCGGCCGTGTGCGCGATGCCACGCGAGCATCCTCCCCACGAAGCTCGCGCTCATGGCGAAGCCACGCCGCGACGCGGCGAGCCGCTCGATGGACGTGAGCACGCTCTTGTAGCTGGCGCGGAGCTGTCGCTCGACGGACGCGCGCCCGATGATCGGGACCCAGGCCCCGGCTCCATCTCCAGCGTATACGAGAGGCGCGTGCCGCCGTCCGATCGGCTCGAGCTGCCAGCGTGCATTGTCGACCTTCACGTCGCTCCGCGTCCGGCAGAACGGTCACGATGATCTCGCCGGGCGCGTTCTCTTCGACGCGCTCGACCTGTTCCAGCTCCTTGCAGATGAACGCGACGCAGCCGCGCAAGCGCATCCAGACGACAGCGCGATGTTCGGCGACGGACGTTCCACGAGCCGGCTGTCCAGCACCTTGGGGTCGAGCTGGCTGAGATGCTCGTGGTCCGTGAGGATGGCGAAAGGCGACGTCTGTGTGGCAGACGTGATCTCGGCCACCGCCGTCACGAGAAGCGCTGGCCCTCGTGCCGCACGTCGAGCTGCGACATCTCCGAGCCGCTTGCGCAGGCGCGGCGAGAAATCGCGGCGGCGACGACAGCCGCGACGCGGGGCTGCGCACGCGCTCAGCTCGTGCCGGCGCCGCGCGCGAGACGCTCGACGCGCGACGCGGCGCGCTCGCCGCCCTGGCGCAGCGCGCGCTTGACGAGCTTGCCGGCCCGATGAGCGGCGGAACGCAGAAATCCGGCTCCATCTCCAGCTCGTAGTGCAGGAGCGTACCGCCGGCTTCCGGGCTGCAGGCGCCACTGCGCGCGCGCATAGTGCGCGTCGCTGCGCTCCGGGATCACGGTCGCGGTGATCTCGACGTCGGGCACGACGTCAGAGCCGCTCGACGCGCTCGACCGTCTGCGCAGAAGAAAGCGATGCAGCCGTGCGCCTTGCGTGAACGACGCCCGATCCGTCCGGGTTGCGCTCCAGGTAGTGCGATTCCTCGAAGACACTTGAGATGCGGTCGTAGTGATCGTAGTCGACTGAGCACACCGTACACGGCTGCGACCGGCGCATCGATGTAGGTCTCAGAGACGATGTAGTAGCGCTTCGCCTTCGTGTCCATCTCGAAGCTGCGCACCTCGGCGGCGATCGTCGATCGCGGTCCACAGCGTGAGTGCCAGGACGAACAGCGGACGGCGCATGATCTCAGTCTTTCGGCCCGGATTGCGCGCGCGCGAGCTTCCCGGCGCCATCGCCGCGCGCCGACGCGCCAGCTTCGTCCGTCCCGTGCACGCTGAGCGTGACGTTGGTCGCCCGCACGCCGGCGAGTGTGAGCTCGGCGACCGCGATCGAGCCTTCGAGGTCGAGCGCGCCCAGCCCGTCGCTCGTCAGCGAGAGGCCGTGATCAGTGCCTGCGCCGTCGCCACCCGACTCGAGCGCACCGCGCGAGAGACGTAGCGATCGAACACCAGGCGGTCCGCAGCGAGATCGAAACGCAGCGCGGGCTTCGCGAAGTCGGTCAAGGTCAGCTCACCGCTGATGTTCGATTCATCGAGCGTCAGCTTCAGGTCGTACAGGCGCAAGGCCGTCGTGCTCAATTCGTACTGTGCAGTGAGATCGGCGCGACTCAGCGCCGCAGGATCGGCGATCGAATTCAGCGGTCGCCCCAGCGTCTCCATCAGCGTCCGCGGTGAGAACGGCGCGAGCGTCACGTGACCCGCGAACCGGGGCGCATCGATCATACCCGTCGCCGCGACGGTCGCCTGAAGCTTCAGACCTCCGGCCTCGGCCGTCAGCTCGTCTCACGGACAGCGTCTGCGCTTCGACGCGCGCCGCCAGCGCGGGCGCCTCGGCGCGAAGGTGCGTGCCGCCGCCAGGCACGTGCTCGCCCTTCAGCTCGACATCGAGCGCCGGCGCCGTCACGGCGAGACGCGTCGTTGCCGGCCAGCGCGAGCGACTGCGCGGCGAGCGATCCTGACACCTGTATGTGACTTTCCGCGCCACTATTGATTTCGAGGCGCGGCGCATCCACGCGCAGCTCGTCCGCGGCGTAGCGGGCGACGGGGCTTCGAGGGCGATCTCGATCCCGTCGCGTGCGCCTCCCGCCGGTACCTCGAGTGCCACCGACGGCGTCTTCAGCTCGACGCGTCCACCCTCATCGATGAGCACGTCCGCGCCGGTGCGAACCTGCACGGCGCGGCCGCCGCTCGCCAGGCGGAATCGGGCGTTCAGCGCGAAGGGCGCGCCGATCGCGATCCCGTTCAACGCCAGTGACCCGTCGCTGAGGTCGTACTCGCGGTGCTTCTGCTCGTCGACATAATGAACAGTCGCCTCCTCGACCTCCGCTGCGCTGAGCTCGATCGAGCCCGGCATGAGACGCGCCTCAGGGACCTTGCCCCGCGCGCGAGCTCGAGCAGATCCGCCCAGCTGCTCGCTCCGTCGGGCCCGCGGTGCAGCTCGAGGGCGAGTCCCTCTGATACGCACCCGCCCGAACTCGATCCGTCGATAGCGGATGAGCGGCCACAGGCGCAGGTCGGCGTCCGCGCGGGTCAGGGTAGCGAAAGGCGTCGTGCCGAAGCCGGCGGCCTGCCCGAGCCGGACCGTGCCGACCTCGACGCCGGGACTCGGGAACAGGGTGGCCTGCAGATCACCCTCGATGACGAGCTCGCGGCCGGTCGCGTCGCGGACGAGCGCCGCGATGTCGTCGCGATAGGCGTTCGGATCGAAGGTGAGCGCGTACCACGCGACCGCGATGACGACCGCGGCCAGCACGCCGGCCAGCGCGAACAGGAGCGCCCTGCCGAGTCCTTTCATCCACCCGATCCTCCGTGCGCGAATCGTCGCCGGGATCCGGCGACAGAACATAAGCAACCGCTGCGGGAATATACCTGACAGCCCGTGTGTGCGCGCTTTGCCGCGCTGGCGCGATGGCGCCCGGAACCCGAACCCCAGAACGTGTCGCAAGTGCCGTTTTCGTTGGCGATTTCGCCATTGTGAACGGCTTCACTGCGCGTGACTGGCGAGTTGTCTATGCTCGCTCAGAAACAGTGGAAGGAGACCAGCCCCGTGGATCACTTGAAACGACTGCCGATCGGCGCCGATGGCCGGGTGCAGCAGCAGACGCTGCCCGACCGAACGGCGAGCGCGGCGGTCAGCTCGACATCCCGGTAGAAAGCTGGGAAGCCTACAAGACCTGGTGCGATCGCATCCGCGAGAACTGGCGAGAGGATCGCAACGATCCGCCGCCTCCGAAGGTTCCTCCAAACGCCTGACACGCCGCTCTCCCGACTCCAGAAAACACCGAGCCTGCCTGACCGCGACGCGGATCTCCGGCTAACGTCCTGAGGCCGCGCGCAGTTATTCTTGCGCGCCGGCGCACCTTGCGCCGTGTCTCGTAGGAGGGCCTTCAGGCCCGATCCCGTCCGTGGCTTCGACCACCATTCATCCGACGGCGATCGTCGCTCCGGGCGCCCGACTCGGACAGGGCGTCGTCGTCGGCCCGTATGCCGTCATCGAAGACGCGACCGAGATCGGCGATGAGAGCAGCGTCGGCCCGCACGCGGTGATCCTGCGCCAGACGCGGCTCGGCGCACGCAATCAGATCCACGCGCATGCCGTGATCGGCGGCACGCCGCAGGACGTCTCCTTCCGCGAATCCGACACCTGGGTCGTCATCGGCGACGACAACGTCCTGCGCGAAGGGCGTGACCGCGCATCGCGCGACGCGCACGGACGCGCCGACGCGGATCGGCTCGCACTGCTTCCTCATGGCTTACGCGCACGTCGCGCACGACTGTCGGCTCGGCGATCGCGTGATCATGGCGAACAACGTCAGCCTCGGCGGCCACGTCGAGATCGGCGATCACTGCACGCTCGGCGGCGGCGCGGGCGTGCACCAGTTCGTGCGCATCGGCGCGCAGGCGATGATCTCGGCGCACGCGCTGATCAAGAAGGACGTGCTGCCCTTCACGCTCGTGGGCGGATGAGCCCGTGCGGCACTATCGCCTGAACACCGTGGGCTGCGCCGCCGCGGCATCACCGGCGAGCGCTACCAGGCGCTCGAGAACGCATTCCGCGCGCCTGCGCGAGGGCGGCGATCTCCGTGCGGACGCAGAGACGCCCGAGATCGAGTTCCTCAGGAACCTGGCTGGCGCGACCGTCGAAGCGGGGCTGCTGGGGTTCGTGTGGAGGAAATGGGGACATCCCTCATTCTCCGGCGGCCGCCGCGCCGGCGGCGCGCCGCCGGAGAATGAGGGATGTCCCCATTTCACTCGACCATGTCGACGATCTCGATCGCGGTGGCGAGGGCACGCATGCCCTCGTGACCCGATACCGCCGGCGGACGGCCGTGGCGGATGGACGCAATGAACGCCTCGATCTCCGTGCGCAGCGCGTCGCTCTCGCCGCCGACGATTTCCTCGACGTCGACCTCCGGACGCCCGCCCTCGCCGCCCGACGCTGAGCGCATGCGATAGACCTTGAGGCGTTTCGCCTGCAGGTCGGCAGAAAAGTAAGCGTCGGCCTGGAACAGGCGCAACGTGCGTTCGGTCTTCAGACTCACGCGGCTCGCCGTGAGGTTCGCTACGCAGCCGGTCGCGAACTGGAGGCGCGCATTCGCGATGTCGGGCTTGTTCGAGAACACCGACGTTCCGTTCGCCGCGATGCGCTCGATCGGCGCGCCGACCAGCGTCTGCGCGATATCGATGTCGTGAATCATGAGGTCGAGGATCACGTCGACCTCGAGTCCGCGCTCCTTGAACGGCGCCACGCGATAGGCCTCGATGAAGCGCGGCGCGGACACGCGCTCGCGCAGCGCGGCGATCGCGGGATTGAAGCGCTCGAGATGGCCGACCTGGAGCACGAGGCGCTTCTTGTCGGCGAGGTCCACGAGCTCGCGCGCTTCCGCGACCGTCGTCGTGACCGGCTTCCTCGACGAGCACGTGCGCGTCGTGCATGAGGAAATCCCGCGCGATCGGGTGGTGCAGCGGCGTCGGCACGGCGACGCACACCGCATCGACGGCGCCGAGCAGCTCGCGATGATCGGCCACCGCGCGCGTCCGACAGGTGCTCGCGACGCGCTCGCGCGTCTCGGCGTCCGACGTCGACGACCGCGACGAGCTCGCAGTCGGGCAGCGCCGCCAGCTTTTCGGCGTGGAACTTGCCGAGATATCCGACACCGATGACCGCTGTCCTGAGCATGGTCCGAGCCTGCAGCCGATGAGCGGCGCGAGTATAGCGCGGCGGGCTCGAGGACCCGCGCGGCCGGCCACTGCAATCCGTCGCTCAGCCGCGCCAGCCGCCGTGGGCGGTCATGCCGCGGTAGTCGCTGACGAAGCCGGCCGCCTCCAGCGCTGCGCGCGATGCGGCGATTCGCGCGCAGAGACTTCGTCGATCGTTTCGACGGTCACGAGCCGCGGTCGCGGACCCCGCGGCAGGCGATGCAAGGCGCGAAAAGCCACCGGCAACGCGCCGCGCGTGTCCGTGGCCGCGTCTGCGAGGGTCAACACGTGTCGCGCGTTGCTGCTCGCGTAGAGCACCGGCACGCCGCCGACGAGGATGACCCATGCGCCCGGCACGCGTCGCGGCCGACTGTCCCCGCTCGCCAGGCCCTCGGGCCACGCCAGGAGCGCGCCATAGGGATTCGCAGGATCGATCGCCGCGAGCACGCGCGCATCGCCGTCGCCGAAGGGCTGCCGCTCGTCGCCCGTGCGCGATGCGCGCAGCCGATCGACGGCGCCGAGCTGCGCGAACTGCGCGCCGGAGAGGCCTTCGACGAAGTGACCGCGGCGCACGCGTCCTGCATCCTCCATCGGCACGCAGCACCTTGTACAAGGGACCGAAGCTGCCTTCCACGCCTTCGGCTTCCATCGACCTCGCGACTCACGATGCCGTAGCGCTCGAGCAGCGTGCTCGCGCGCGCGAAGGCGCGCTCCGTCTCCGGGAGCGCCGGATTGCGCAGCTGCCGCACGAGCGACCAGCCGGCCGCCGGCGAGATCCTCGCGCGTTCGGCGGCCACTGCGTCCGGGACGCGCGAGCGCGCAGCGGCGCGAGCTGTGTCGTTGGTGATCAGCCCGGCCCAGACGAGATCCCAGAGCGCCGTCTCGATGTCCTTCGCAGGCGCGGGCGCCGCGCCATCGATGAGCTCGGTGAGGAACGACGCACCGCGCTGCTCGAGGTGACGGAGCAGCGCTTCGTGCACGCTGTCCCGCGGGCGGCCTCGCCGCCGACGGCGGAAGCAGCTTCGGCGCCTGACTGCGCCGGTACAACGCGATGCGTCCGTCGCGCGGACCGATCGCGCCGCAGCCGATCCAGACGATCGCGCCGCTCGCGCACAGCATGTCGAGCATCGTCGGCTTGAAGTCGGCGACGCGCGCGGGCAGCAGCACGCGGCTGAGCACCGACCACGGCACGGCCAGACCTTCGAGCTGCACGAGAACTTCCTCGAGGCGCCGCGGACCGCTGCGGACCCGCGCCGACTCCGTGCCATGCGGTCGAGAAACGGCTGAAGGTCGCCGCATCGACGGGCGCGATCTCGTTGCGCAGCTTCGCGAGCGTGCGCCGCTTGAGCTGGACGCCACACTTCGGCGTCACACCATTCCTCGCCGACGCCGCCCGGCGCCAGCGCGCCGTGCACGAGCACGCCGGAGACTTCGAGCGCGCGAAGGAGCCGTTCAGCCTCGGCCGCCGACAGGCGATACGCGCGTCGCCACCTCGTCCGTGACGAAGGGCCCCGCGCGAATGCGCGAAGCGACGCAGCAGCGCCGCCATCGGCTCTCGCGACGCCCGTGAGAAAGCGCTCGGGCAGTCCCGCCGGCGCACCGCGCGGCGAGCGCGTCGCGATAGAGGCCGGCGTCTTCGGCGGCGATCCAGCGTCGTCCGACCGCGAGCTCGGCAGGTACGGCGCGCCACTGCGCCGTGAGCGCCGCGAGCCAGGCTTCGGCGTCACCCTCGCAGCGCGCGCGGACCTCGGCGCGGTCGAGATCGCCGACCCGGCGCAGCAGATCGTGCAGCTCGTCCGGATCGCGCGCGCGTCGATCGTCTGCGGTGCCCTGAGCTGCGCGACGAGCGTCGCGAGCACGTCCGCGTCGATGAGCTCGCGCAGCTCGCCCTGCCCGAGCAGGGACTGCAGGAGGCCGCGATCGAGCGTCAGCGCGCTCGCCGCGGCGCCCGCAGAGCGGCGCGTCCTGCTCGTACACGTGCTCGGCGAGATGGGCGAACACGAGCGAGCGCGCAAAGGCGACGCGCCGCGCGTCTCCACGTCGTGGACCTCGATCTCGCGGCTGCGGATCTGTCGCAGCAATTCCTCCAGGCTCGGCGAGATCGAACACTTCGCCCAGGATCTCGCGATAGGTCTCGATGACGATGGGGAAGTCCGGATAGCGGCGCACGACGGCGAGCAGGTCGCGCGCCCTGAGGCGCTGCGCCCAGAGCGGATTGCGCTGCGGCCCGGAGCGCGCGAGCAGCAACGCGCGCGCCGCGTTCTCGCGAAAGCGTCCCGGCGAAGAGCGACGCTCTGCGCGAGCTCCGACGTCACCAGCTCGGTCGAGCTCGTCCGGATCCGGCATGAGCAGCGCCGTCGCCGGCAGCTCGTCGACGTCGGCGAAGCGCAGCACGATGCCATCGTCGGTGTACGAGCTCTGCACCTCGAATCCGGACGCTGGCTCAGGACGTGCTGCACGGCGCAGCGCCCAGGGCGCGTGCACGCGTGCGCCGAAGGGCGTGAGGATGCAGACGCGCCAGTCGCCGAGCTCGTCGCGGAAGCGCTCGATGGTGACGGCGCGATCGGTGGGCAACGCGCCGGTGTGCGCCTGCTGCTCGTGCACGTACGCGACCAGATTCTTCGCCGCGTTGGTCGTCGAGCGGGAGGTGCGCATGCACGTACTGCTCGGCACTCTGCGCCGGTGCGCCCGCCGAGCTCGCGCACGAAGCGCGCCGATCGCGCGACCGAGCTCGAGCGGCCGGCCGGGCCCTTCGCCGCGCCAGAACGGCAGCCGTCCAGGCTCGCCCGGCGCCGGCGACACGATCACCCGATCGCGGGTGATCACGTCGACGCGCCACGGTGCTGGAGCGCCGAGCAGGATCGCATCGCCGGCGCGCGTCTCGAACACCATCTCCTCGTCGAGCTCGCCGACGCGCGGACCGCCGTCGCCGGCGTGCACGGCGTAGTAGCCGCGATCCGGAATCGTCCCGCCGCTCACCCGCGCGACGATGCGCGGTGCCGCGCCGCGCGCTCAGGCGTTGCGCGGCGCGATCCCAGCTCAGGCGCGGACGCAGGTCGGCGAGCTCCGTCGAGGGATAGTGACCGGACAGCATTTCCAGCACGCCGGTCAGCGCGTCGTCGGACAGCTCGGAATAGTTGTACGTGCGCTGGACGACGCGCTTCAGCTCCGCCACCGTGCGCGGCCCGATCGCTGACCATGGCGACGATCTGCTGTGCCAGCACGTCGAGCGCGTTGCGCGGCACGCTCGTCTCCTCGATCTGCGCCGTCGAGCATGCGTCCGGCGATGACCGCGCTCTCGAGCAGATCGCCGCGGAACTTCGGATAGATGCCGGCGCGAGCGAGGTCTCGCCGACCGCGTGGCCGGCGCGGCCGACGCGCTGCAGGCCGCGCGCCACCGAGCCCGGCGACTCGACGAGCAGCACCAGGTCGACGGCGCCCATGTCGATGCCGAGCTCGAGCGAGCTGGTCGCGACGAGCCCGCGCAAGCGCGCCGGCCTTGAGCGCCTCCTCGATCTCCGTGCGCTGCTCGTGCGACACGCTGCCGTGATGCGCGCGCACGACACGCTCGCCCGCGAGCGCATTGATGCGCTCGCACGAGGCGCTCGCACAGCCGCGCGGCTGTTGACGAAGACAATGGTGGAGCGTGCGGCGCGGATGCGCCCGAGCAGCTCGGATAGATCACGGGCCAGATGCCGCGCTCCTGCACTGGCGCGCCGGCAGCGCGCGCGATGCAGCTCGCCGAGCACCGTCGGCTGTTCCGGCGCGGGCACGTGCTCCATGTCCGGCACGGGAACGCTCACTTCGAGGTCGAGCCGCGGCGGTCCGCTCGCGTCGACGATCTCGACGGGCGCGCGCCGCCCAGGAAGCGCGCGACTCTCGTCGAGCGGGCGCACCGTCGCGGAGAGACCGATGCGCTGCGGATCGCGCGTTCGTCAGCTCGCACAGGCGCTCGAGCGAGAGCGCGAGATGCGCGCCGCGCTTGCCCGGCGCGAGCGCGTGGATCTCGTCGACGATGATCGTCTCGACGCCGCGCGAGCCCGGCGCGGGCATTCGATCCGAGCATCAGGTACAGCGACTCGGGTGTCGTCACGAGGATCTGCGCCAGGAGCGCGCGCGCCGCCGCGCGCTCGCGCTGGGTCGTGTCGCCGGTGCGCACGTCGACGCGCATGGCGCGCAACGGCGGTCAGCGCCGGCGCGACCGCGCCTGACCCTGTATCCCGCGCGAGCGGCACGCGCAGGTTCCGCTCGATGTCGTAGACGAGCGCCTTGAGCGGCGAGACGTAGCACGACGCGCGTGCCGCCGCCGGCGCCGCCTGCGCTGCGCGCTCAGCCGATCGATCGCCCAGAGGAACGCCGCGAGCGTCTTGCCGCTGCCGGTCGGCGCCATCGAGGAGCGCATGCGCGCCGCGCGCGATCGCGGCCCAGCCGCGCGCCTGCACATCGGTCGCGCCGCCGAAGCGGTCCGCGAACCACGCGCGCGTTGCGGCGCCGAACAGCGTCATGCTCGACGAGTGCGTCGTCTGCTTCCATGGATGTCCGCGGCGATCGTGTTCAGCTCCCGTTCACATTACAAGCCTGCAATGTTCGCAGGGTCAACACATCTCCCGCCAGTTCGTTACTTATCTACACACACGGGAAACCGTGAGAGGAGAAAGCTAATGAATACTCGTAACATGCTGGGCAGGTGTGTGCTGCTGGCGACACTCAGTGCGTTGTCGACGTTCTGCGCTCGCCGCGGGCGGCAACAAGGTCAATCGCGGCGCTGATCGCGCCGGTAATCGCGCCGAGCAGCGTCTGGACATGCGCGGCAATCGCATCAATCAAGGCGTTCGATGCGCGCGGCGCGCGGGTCAATCAACGCGCTCGATACGCGCGCCAACCAGGCGGAAGCGAACGGCTTCGATCACGCGCGCCAATGAGCTCGACCGCAAGGGCAACAAGATCGAGCGCAAGTTCGATCGCAAGGGCAACCAGATCGACCGCAAGGTCTGACCGCAAGGGCGAGCGGATCGACCGCAAGCTGAATCGGATGGGGAACAAGATCGACCGTCGCCACGGCAACGATCCGTTCCAGCCGGGTTCCGCGTCCACGGCCCCGAAGAGCACCGTACACGTCCCGGACCGCCAGCACGTTGAAGTCGCTGACGGCACCGCGAGTCCGCGGACTCGCCCGGTAGACGTGGGCCGCGAGCGCGAAACGCCTCGCGGCCCTTTTCATGCTCGGAGCGGCTTCAGCCACGATTCAGCCGCGTCGCCGGTGCCATCTTGCTGCTCTGCTCCGTTGCCTGGACGCGCGCCTTCGGTCAAGCTGCGCCTGCGACGTAGAGGACGGAGCAGACGTTAGCATGCGCAATTCCACCGATCTCGCGTTCACCGCGGACTCGAATCGTGGTCGCGTCAAGGAGCACACCTTCTCCGGCGCGCTCAGCTTCCTGCGCCGCCGCTACAGCAAGGATCTCCAGGATCAATGACGTGGCCGTCGTCGGCATCCCGTTCGACCTCGCGACGACCAACCGTCCGGGCACGCGCTTTCGGACCTGCCGCGATCCGCGCCGCCTCGGCCGTGATGGCGTGGGATCGGCCCTACGGCTGCGACTACGATCCGCGCGATCGCCTCGTCCATCATCGACTACGGCGACGTCTCCTTCGATTTCGCCCCTGGCGGAGCAGATCCCGGGAACGATCACGGAGCAGATCGGCACGATTGTCTCTGCCGGCGTCGCGCCGCTCTCGCTCGGCGGCGATCACTGGATCTCGCTCCGGCGCTGCGCGCCGTGCACGGGCGCCATGGCCCCTGTCGCTCGTGCACTTCGACGCGCACACCGATACCTGGGAGGACGAGCCGGGCCGCATCTACCATCACGGCACGATGTTCCGTCACGCCGTGAACGAAGGTCTGATCGTTCCGGAACGCTCGGCACAGATCGGCATCCGCACCTACAACGAAGACACGATGGGCTTCCACATCCTCGACGCGCCGCACGTGCACGCCGCCGGAACGGACAGCGTCATCGAGGCCGTGCGCACGATCACCGCGGGACACAAGGTGTATCGTCACCTTCGACATCGATTGTCTCGATCCCGCCTTCGCGCCCGGCACCGGCTACGCCCGTGAGCGGGGCTTGAGCACCGCCCAGGCCATCGCCATTCTCATGGGCCTGCGCGGCCTCAACGTCGTCGGCGCCGACGTCGTGGAGGTCGCGCCGGCCTACGATTCGGCACAGGTGACGGCGCTCGCCGCCGCCCACATCGGCTTCCTCATGCTCTCGCTCTTCGCCGAGGCACTGGGCCGCTGATTCCCTGCCGTATCGCGCCGCTCCGCGCCTGCCGCTTGAAGTCGGCGCGGGCACCCCCATGTCGCCTCCCAATCCTCAAACCAGGTTGGAAGCGATGACCGAATCCGCCGCACCCGTGACAGACCATGGCGAGCCGCAACTCCTCCCGGAGGACGTGCTCCTCGTCATCCCTGTGCGCAACCTCGTGCTTTTCTCCGGGCGTTGTCGTGCCCGTGATCGTTGCGCGCGCCGGCTCAGTGGCTGCTACGCAGGAAGCCCTGAGGAGCGGGCGCAAGGTCGGCCTCCTCCTGCAGCGCGATGCGAGCGTCGAATCGCCGGGTCCCGAAGACCTGCACGCATCGGCACGATCGCGACGATCGTGCGTGACGTGGCGACACCCGACGGGTCCCACCATTTGATGGTGCGCGGGAGCAGCGCTTCCGCGCGCTCGACTTCATCACCGGCAATGCCTTCCTGCTCGCCCGCGCGCAGTACCTGCCCGAGGTGGAGAACGTCGACAGCGCCATCGAGGCGCGTGCGCACTACCTCAAGCAGCAGGCGCTCGCCGCCATCGAGATGCTGCCGCAGGCGCCGGCGGAGCTCGCCAACGCCGTGCAGCAGATCGATTCGCCGAGCACGCTCGCCGACCTCATCGCGAGCTTCATCGACATTCCGGTCGCCGAGAAGCAGGAGCTCCTCGCGACCATCGACCTGCACGCGCGCCTCGACAAGGTGGTCGACCTCGTCGCGCACCGCATGGAGGTGCTGAAGATCTCGCGCGAGATCGACGAGAAGACGCGCGAGTCGCTCGACGAGCGGCAGCGCGCGCGCCATGCTGCACGAGCAGCTCCGCACGATCCGCAAGCAGCTCGGCGAGGAGGACGAGGAGCGCGCGGAGATCGAGGAGCTCGCGCAGGCCATCACCGATGCGAAGATGCCCGAGGAAGTCGAGACGCAGGCCCGCAAGGAGCTGAAGCGCCTCGAGCGCATGCCGGAAGCGGCGGGCGAGTACTCGATGCTGCGCACCTATCTCGACTGGCTCATCGCGCTGCCGTGGTCGAAGCTCGACGAGGAGAGCGATCGACATCGCGAAGGCGCGCGAGATCCTGGACGAGGATCACTACGGCCTCGCCAAGGTGAAGAAGCGCATCCTCGAGTACCTCGCCGTGCGCAAGCTCAACTCGCGAGGGGCGCAGCCCGATCCTGTGCTTCGTCGGTCCGCCCGGCGTCGGCAAGACCTCGCTCGGCCAGAGCATCGCGCGCGCGCTCGGTCTCAAGTTCGTGCGCGCGAGCCTCGGCGGCGTGCACGACGAGGCCGAGATCCGCGGCCACCGGCGCACGTACATCGGCGCGCTGCCCGGGCAACATCATCCAGGCGCTGCGCAAGGCCGGCACGCGCAATCCGGTGTTCATGCTCGACGAGAGTCGACAAGCTCGGCGCGGGCTTCCACGGCGATCCGTCGTCGGCGCTGCTCGAGGTGCTCGATCCGGAGCAGAACTCGACGTTCCGCGACAACTATCTCGGCGTGCCGTTCGACCTGAGCAAGGTGCTGTTCATCGCGCACCGCCAACGTGCTCGACAGCATTCCCGGGCCGCTGCGCGACCGCATGGAGATCATCGAGCTCACCGGGCTACACGGAGGAGGAGAAGGTCGAGATCGCCGAGCGCTATCTCGTCAGCGCCAGCTCAAGGCCAACGGGCTGCAGCCGGAGCAGGTCGAGATCACGCGAGAGGCGCTGCCAGCGACGATCGCACGCGACTACACGCGCGAGGCGGGCGTGCCGCAACCTCGAGCGCGCAGATCGGCGCGGTGCTGCGCAACGTCGCCGATGCGCATCGCGGAAGGGCGACGGGTCTGACGAAGGTGCGATCGAGCCGATGACGTCGCACGCGATCCTGGGCGCGCCGCGCTTCGAGAGACGAGGTCGCGATGCGCACGAGCGTGCCCGGCGTGGCGACGGGCCTCGCGTGGACGCCGGTCGGCGGCGACATCCTCTTCATCGAGGCGACGCCGCACGCCCGGCAACGGGCAAGCTGATCCTCACGGGCCAGCTCGGCGACGTGATGAAGGAGAGCGCGCAGGCCGCGTTGAGCCTGGTCGAAGATGCGCGTTCGCGACTCGCTCGGCATCGACGCCGCGGCTGTTCGAGAAGAGCGACATCCACATCGCACGTCCCGCGGGCGCGATCCCCAAGGACGGACCGAGTGCGGGCGTCGCGCTGTTCACGGTCGCTGGTGTCGCTGCTCACGGACCGGCGCGGTGCGCGACGGACGTCGCGATGACGGGCGAGATCAGCCTGCGCGGTCTCGTGCTGCCGGTCGGCGGCATCAAGGAGAAGGTCGTCGCCGCGCATCGGGCCGGTATCAAGCACGGTGATGCTCCCGGCGCGCAACCGCAAGGATCTCGAGGACATCCCCGAGAGCGCACTGCAAGGCGCTCGATCTGGTGTGTAGCTGGATCGCGTCGACGACGCGATCGCCGCCGCGCTGTAATACTGCAACAACGGGAGTTGCTGTTCCGCAGCCGCCTGCGGGTGCAACTCCCGGCACGTCCTGCGTCAGCTCTGGTGCGAGTGCAGGGCGAACGCGGCGCCCTGTGGATCGAGGCACTGCGCGATGAACGAGCCGCCCGGCACCTCCATCGGCCCGTTCAGGACCTGACCACCGAGCAACTCCACTTTCGTCACGGCCTCGGTCCGTCGGCGATGTGTATGTAGTACAACCACGCCGCGGGACCGGCATGTCCTTCGGCTTGTTGTACATGCCGCCGAGCGTCGCGCCGTTGCGGCCAGCCATCTGGTACAAGCCGCTCCGCCCATGTCCATGAGCTCGTCTTCCGCCAGCCGAACAGCGCCTCGTAGAAGGTGATCGCGGCGAAGTGATCCGTCGTGACGAGCTGCGCCAGGACACTCACCGATGGACGGGGCACGCTCCTCGTCTTCCGGCGGATCGATGGGTCTTGTACACGCCGATCACCGCGCCCTGCGGGTCCGAGATGATGGCGATGCGCCCGACCTCGGCACATCCGTCGCGGGCATCAGCGTGCTCGCGCCGAGCTTTGTGCCGGCGAGCGCGAGCGTCGCATCGACGTCCAGCGTCGAGACGTAGCCCAGCCAGTGCGACGGCGTGCCGGCCTTCGTCGCCTCGTCCGGGCAGCCTCATGAGTCCGCCGATACGCTGCTGCGCCTGCATCCAGTGCATGGGGCTCATCGCCGGTGCGCCACGAAGCCGTGTCCCAGCCGATGAGCTGCGTGTAGAAACGTTGCGCGGCATTCGTGTCTGAGGTCAGCAGTTCGTACCAGACGAAGCGACCCTCGCGGAATCTTCCTGTTCATGGCGATCTCCCCGCGACGCGCGCCTGATTCAGTGAGGCGGAGCCCGGGCAGGCCGCACCTCCGGCACCGGCGTGAGCTTCGACGGCCGCGCGACGACCCGAGTTCAATGAATTTTGCGCGCTCCTGCTGCCCGCCAAAACCCCCGGCAACAGATCGCCGCGCTTGCGCGGGTTGCGGCTGAGAAGCACGGCCCCGCATCATGCGCGCGCATGAAGGCGCCGGCAGCCGCGTACTCGAGCTACGCACACCACTGGGGACTCGACCCCCGTCATTCACTTCCTCAATCACGGCCTCGTTCGGCGCCTGCCCACGCGACGTGCTCGCGGCGCAGGACCGCTGGCGGGCGCGCATGGAAGCCCAGCCGGTGCCAGTTTCTTGCCCGCGATCTCGAGGGAGTGCTCGACGCGGCACGCTCGACGCTCGCCGCGTTTCTCGGCGCCGAGCCCGGCAACCTCGCCTGGGTGAGCAACGCGACCGCCGGCGTGAATGCGCGTGCTGCGCTCCCGCACGTTCCGCGCGGGAGACGAGCTGTTGGCGACGAACCACACGTACAACGCGTGCCGCAACGTGCTCGATCTCGTCGCCGACGCAGTCCGGTTGCGCGTCGTCGTCGCGCCCGTGCTCCTTCCCGCTCGCGAGCAGCGAGGAGGCCGTCGACTCGATCCTCGCGTGCGTCGGCACGCGCACGCCGCTTCGCGCTCATCGACCACGTCACGAGCCCGACCGGACTCGTGCTGCCGATCGAGCGCATCGTGCGCTGAGCCTCGCGGCGCGCGGCGTCGACGTGATGGTCGACGGCGCACACGCGCCCGGGATGGTCGAGGTCGATCTCGCGCGCCTCGGCGCGATGTATTACGCCGGCAATTGTCACAGGTGTGGCGCGCCGAAGGGGCGCGGATTCCTCTACGTCCGTCCGACAAGCAGTCGGAAGTGCGGCCGATCGCCATCAGCCATGGCGCCAACTCGCCGCGCAGCGATCGCTCGCGTTTTCTGATCGAGTTCGACTGGCTCGGCACGAACGATCCGACACCGGTGCTGTGCGTGCCCGGACGCGCTCGGAGTTCATGAGCCGCCTGCTGGCGGGCGGCTGGCCGGCACTGCGCGCTCACAATCGCGCGCTCACCCTGCAGGCGCTCGCGCACGTCTGTGCGAAGCGCTGGAAGTGCCCCCGCCCGCGCCCGACGACATGATCGGCTCGTTAGCAGCAGTACCGCTGCCGCCGGGCTCCGCCGAGCCACCCACCTCGCCGCTCCTATGCGGATGTCCTCGCAGGCGACGCTGCTGGATCGCTGGCGGATCGAAGTCCTGATCGCGCCGTGGCTGGCGCCGCCGGCGCGGCTCGTGCGCGTCTCCGGACAGATCTATAACTCGAAGGAGCAGTACGAGCTGCTCGCGTCGGCGCTGTGGGAGATCTTCGCTGAGTGAGGAAGGGTGCGCGCGGTCGCGCCGCGGGGGCGATCAGGCCGGATCGACTGAGCGGGACGCTGAGTCCGAGTGCGCCGAGCACCGCGGCGAGCGCACTCGCGAGCAGCTCGCCGCAACGGCGCGCGCCCGCTTCGTCACTCACCAGGTCCTGGCGCACTTCGATTCCGACGTGCGGGAGACCCGCGGTCTCGGCGTGATGATTCAGGGTGAAGGACTGCGCGTGCCGGCCGGAATACGGCTGGTTGTCACCGATGCAGAGCCCGGGGATCGCGCGCAGATGCGCGATCGGCGGCTGCGCGATCCGTCCGTCGCGATTCCACATGACGCCGAAGTGCCAGGGCCGCGCGACCTCGTCGAGCACCGGCGTGCAGCTGTGTATGGAGATGAGCGCCGGCGCGAGACCGCGGCCGCGCGCCGCCGCAAGCTGCTGCGCGACGGCGTCGTGATAGGGCCAGTAGATCGCCTTGGCGCGCTGGGCGCGCGCTCCTCACTGAGACTCGCGTTGCCGGGAATCGCGATACCGTCGCTCCGCTCGGCAAAGGCCGTGGGATCGTCGAGTCGACGATTCGGGTCGACGACTTGAGCCGCGAGTAGCTCGCGAGGCACTGCGGTCGCTTCGAGTCGTCTCGGCCACGACGCCGGCAACTTCGCTCGAGCCGATGTCCCAGGCGACGTGCAGATCGAAGACCATCGGGCGCGAGACCCAGCGAGTGCAGGCGCGTGGGCACTGCACGTCCCGCGTGATCGCCGACGATCAATGCGGGGCGCGCGACTGCGCGTTCAGGACACGGAAGGGAAACGGATCTCGCGGAGTCGGAGTGGACCAATTTCTCCGGTCGTCATTCTTTGTTGTGAGTCGGTCAAAAACTGGCGCGCATAATAGACGAATATGTCCGTCACTGTCATCAGCGACGTCCTGCTGGAGATTCCCTTATACGTGACCCGGCGCAGGCGTGATTTGACGTCCGTCACAGCCTGGTGGATCGGCGCGATCTGCAACCGCCCTGCTCGCGGTGATGCGCCAAGCCCGCACTCACTGTGCTCGATGGAGCAACGATGGGTGGCCGCTACACCGTGAAGATCGTCGACCTGCCGCCGACGGTCTCGGCCCCGGCGCTGCATGCGGAGATCGCCGTGACCCTGCAACGCATCAACGAGAGCATGTCGACCTATCTCGACAACTCCGAGCTCTCGCGCTTCAACCGCTCGACGAGCACGGACTGGGTCGATGCGTCGCCCGGAGCTCGGTCGGAAGTCGTCGCGGAGGCGCAACGCGTCAGCATGCTCACCGGCGGCGCCTTCGACGTCACGGTCGGACCGGTCGTGAACCTGTGGGGATTCGGCCCCGAAGTGAAGCCCGACGTCGTGCCGGACGACGCCGACATCGAGGCCGCGCGCGAGCGGGTCGGCTTCCGCTACCTGGAAACGCGTTGGCAACCGCCGGCGCTGCGCAAGCAACGCGCCGACATCTATCGTGGATCTGTCGGCAATTGCCGAAGGCTACGCCGGTAGACGTCGTCGCACTCGAGCTCGAGACGCATGGCCTCCTGAATTATGTCGTGGAGGTGGGCGGCGAGCTGAGCGCGCGCGGGCGCAACCAGGACGATGAGCCCTGGGACATCGCCATCGAGCAGCCGCTCACGGATGAACGACGCCCGGATCGCCGCCTCGGGTGGACGGCGTCGGCGTCGCGACTTCGGGTGTCTATCGCACCTTCTTCGAAGCGGACGGACATCATTATTCACATATCATCGATCCGAAAACCGCTCGTCCCGTCACACACGATCTCGTGTCGGTCACGACAATTGCCGACACCACGATGCGCGCGGGACGCACTGGCCACGGGCCTGCTGGTGCTCGGGCCCGACGCGCGGCTATGAGCTCGCGGCGCGCGAGGGGATCGCAGCCCTGTTCGTGCGCCGGCGGTCGGCAACGACCTGATCGAGCGCGCAACACCCGCGTTCGCACCCTACGCCCGTTAGGTCAACACTCCCGATGTGACCCGGCGCAGATTTGACGTAGTCAGTCGCGTGCGCGCCCTGTGATTTGGGTCAAGCGCCCGGCAGCTTCCACCGGCATTCTTCATCCTAGGGCCGCTCTACAGGTTGAGCGAGCGGGATTTTGTCGCGGCGATGCAGGATGCGGCCGCACGTCTCTTTCGAGGAAAGAGCATGCGTCGCATCCGACGTCGAGATACTGGCGCTCACGAGCGATCCGCAGCTCCTGCAGGCACTGCAGGAAGCCGCGCATGGCGCGCACGGCCTGCAACTGTGCGACGACAGACAGCGAAGCAACGCACCAGGCGGCGGAGCACCTGGTCGGCGTGTTCGTCACGGACGCTGCCGCTCGATCAGCTCGCAAGGCCGTGATTGCGCCGCCTCGAGCTGCGCGCGCCCGGCCTCGTCACCATCGTCGTCGGAGAGCGCGAGCAGAGCAACGAGCTGCATCGAGGCCACCAGTCACGGTCGCATCTTCCGCTTCCTGCTCAAGCCGGTGCCGACCGGGCAGCTCCGTCTCTACATCGAGGCCGCGGTCAAGCATCACCTCGAGCTCGTGGCGCGTGGACCGCAGATGATGAGCGATCCGGCGCCCGAGCCGCCTGAAGCTGGTGCCCGAGCCGCGCAGCTCCGGCGCGCTCATTGCGGCCGCCATCGGCGTGCTCGGCCGCGGTCGGCGCCTGGATGCTCTGTCCTCGCCGCGGGAGGTCGAGTCGGTGGCAGCTTCCGGTGTCGCGCCCCGCCGAGCGCCGGCACGATGGAAGTGCTGAGCCTGCTCTCGCAGGCACGCCGCGCGGAGCACGACGGGCATCTCGTGGAGCCGCCGGACCACAACGCGCTCGACCTGTATCTGCGGGTGCTCGCCGAAGAGCCGAGCAAGGTCGAAGCGAGTCAGGCGCTCGCAGACATCGCCGGACCAGATGTTCGCGCAGGCTGACGCCGCGCTTGTGGCCGGTCAGCTCGATGAGGCACGCGCCGGCGATCGCGCATGCCCGCCGCGCGATGCCGGGACATCCCCGCCTCGCCTATTTCGCGACGCGCCTCGAAGTCGAAGAGCAGCGCACGATGATCTCGCAGGCACTGCAGGCCGCGGGTACCGGTGCGTTGAACAAGGCGGCCGGCCTGATCGACGAGGCCGCGCAAGTGCGCCTCGGCGAGTCCGGCGCCGTCACGGAAGCGCGCGCCGAGCTTCGCGCGTCGCGAAGAGCAGCAGGGCAGGATCGACAAGCTGCTCGGCCACGCACAGACGCGGATGACCGAAGGTCGTCTCGTCGAACCCGCCGAGGACAACGCGCCTTACTGACCTGGAAGCGGCGCGCAACGCCGGTGCGAATACCGCGACGGCCGAGCCCGTCGCGAGCGCGCTCGCGCGCGGCGTTGATCGCCGAGGCCTCCGCGGCCACGCACGGCGGCGACTTCCCGCTCGCGAAGGAATGGCTCGCGCGTGCGAGCGAAGCCGATCCCGGCGCCGAGGGTCTCGCCAGCGCGAGATCGAGCTGGCCGCGGCGAGCGATCGCTCCGAGCAGCTCACGCGCTGGTACGCGCTCGCGATCGAGCGCCTCGACCGCGGCGATCTCGTCGCGCCGAGCGAAGACAGTGCCACCTATTATCTCGGCAAACTGCGCGCGGATGCACCCGACTACCCGGGGCTCGATGACGCGCTCGCGCGCCTCGCGGATGCTTCGCTCGGCGCCGCGCGCAGCGCAATGGCCGCGCATCAGCTCGACGACGCGCGACACCACGTCGACGCGCGTGAAAGCGCTGGGCGTGCAGTCGCCGGAGCTCGCGGCGGTCGAAGCGCAGTATGCGGCTGCGCAGAGAACGTGAGCACGGAGGCGCCGGCAACGGCAGCGCCGACCGTATGTCACGCTCGTGCGCCGCAAAGTACGTCCCGCCGGACTATCCGGCCCCTGCAGAGCGTCGCCAGATCGAAGGCCGGGTCGAGCTCGCCGCTCACGGTCAACACCGCGGGCAAGGTCACGGACGTCGAGGTGAAGAGCGCGAAGCCGCGCGACACCTTTCGAGAAAGCGGCGATCGCCGCCGCACAGAAGTGGGAGTATCAGCCCGCCGAGGTCGACGGCAAACCGGTCGAGGCGCGCACGCTGGTCGCGATCGACTTCAGTCTCGAGTGAGTTGAGCGCGAATTGCGCGCGACGCGCGCGAGCGCTGCGTCACGCGATCAGTGCTTCGGGGCTGTCCTGCGCCGACTTGTACGCGCGGACTTCCGCGTTGAAATTATCCGCGACGCCCTGCATCTCAGTCGACGGCCGCGTTGTGCTTCTCGACGTGGATGTGCTCCTGCTCCTTCGTGAGCGGCTCCGGCAGATCCTTCACGGAATCGTCGATGCAGGCGATGTATGCCTCCATCTTGCGTGACGTAGTCCTGATCGCCTGCTGCGTCGCCATCATCTGCTCTGACGTCGCCGTCTTGCCGTCCGGGATCTTGGGGGCCGTCGGCGGGTAGTCACAGGCAAGCGCGGAGGCGCTTGCAAGCCAGGCGATGCAGACGAACAGACGCACGATGCATTGGCAAACCTCCCGAAGGACTCCGACTATTTTCTACGTTCCGCGACGTTCGATCCAGCGGAAGCTGAGATTGACGCGCGCGCCGCAGGGTCGGCCGATCTGCTTCGGCAAGCCGGTGCTGCCACAGCCGCTGCGTACTGCCGCGCATCACGAGCAGACTGCCACCGGTCAGCGAGAGTTCCTCCCAGGGCACGCCGCTGCGCCGGTAGTCCTTGCGGCGAAGCTGAAAAGTGCGCGTCGCGCCGAGGCTTAGCGAGCCGATCACCGGCTCGGAGCCGAGCTCGGGCTCGTCGTCGCTGTGCCAGGACACGCCGTCACGCTCGTCGCGATAGAGGTTGAGCAGCACCGAATTGAAACGCGTGCTCGGCCGCCTGTTCGGCGCGCCGCGCCAGCTCTTGCAGCGGCCCGTCCCACGGCAGCGCTTCGTTGACGATCCCGGAGTAGGCGTAGCGCAGGCCCGCCTCACCGTACCAGGCGGTCAGGCGCGGCAGCGCGATGCGCCGGCCGTAGAGCTGGAGGTGATCCTGGCGCCACTGCACGCAGCCGTCGCCGGCCAGGAGCGCGAAGTAGTCGCTCGCTTCGTCGGGCGTCGAGGAAGTGCGCGAGGAAGAACGAGGTCGGCGCCGGCAGGCGTGCGATGTTCAGCGGTCGGGTGCACGGTGTAGAATCCGACGCGAAGCGGGTGTAGTTCATCGGTAGAACATCAGCTTCCCAAGCTGATTACGTGGGTTCGATTCCCATCACCCGCTCCAACAAACTTAGAACTACAGCCGCGGCATCGCGGCTTGCGATCTCATCCACGATCGCGCAACATGCCGCTTCACCTCCGCGCTGGCAGCGCTCGCCACGCACGATTCCAGCACCTGACGCGCCGGCGTTCCTATCGTGCGCAAGATACAAAGTGGATGGCGCTGCTCAGCGAGCTTCATGCGCTGTTCGCGTCCGCTGGGGCAGCCTGCCTGGAAGGTCTGGACGTCCTCGCACAGAATCGAGGTCCGATCTGACGAGGGTGACCGCAGAAGGCGGCGCTCTGCTGACGCTGATCGACTTCACCGATCCCAGCCGAGACGATGGCGCCGTCGAGGTCCCGGTACGGCTCGATCCTCCCGATCAACGGTGCGCCAGCCCCAAATAGCTCGGCTTGATGGCTCTTCCGCAGCTGGTCGGAGCGTGATTGTTGTGTCGCGGTCTAGCCTCTACGGCTTTTGCAGCGACGATGCGCAATGCATCTTGCGTTCGCCGACGGGCGGCGAGGCCAAGGAGCGCAGACCCCAGCAGTCCCAGCTGTGCGACGGCAGTGGAACCGCAGTCGGATTTAGCGCCAAGTTGTCGATGATCCGTCGCGAACTCCGGCGTCGCGTGTAGCTCCACACGCAGTTCATCAATCGGGATCCCCGCCAGCACGTCAGCACTGACTGCCCGGTAGAGGCTATCGCTCGTCGCGATGAAGATATCGGTGCCTACCAGCTGTCCGCCCACATACCCGCTGAAGATGATCAGCCCCGGAAAGGTCAAACTGCGTTGCGATATCAGCGCCCCTCGAAAGTGAACAGTCCATCGTCACGGTCGTGGCGGATCACGCTCATGACACCGCCGCCGCACAAACTGCAGCCTTCCATGTCGAAAAAGATCACCATTCCCTTGGATCGTCTCGCCACAGATCGCTGCTGAAGGTGCTGTGTGGTGAAGACACCCTCGGTAGCTGGCGCAACAGGAGAACCGTAGGGGCTAACAAAAGTGATCGTCGTTGCCAAACTTGATATCGGAATGGCAAGTGCTGTGACTGAAACGGCAAGGATTACCGCCAGGCTAGTGGATCTGGACATGGTGACTTCCCTAGCTGGTTCTTGTGCCAAGGATAATAGTCCCCACCTCCTCACTGATGCGTTACGCAGTGCAGTCAGCCGTCACAGCGGGGTCCCGCCGTGACGGCGGCCGCCTGGAGTCTCCTTGCGAAATCCGCCAAAAAGAAGACGCTTTCGTCATCGTGGGATGGGCGGATGCGTCGAGCCAGAGATGCGCGCTGGCGCGCCGTCGCCATATGCAGAACTCGAAGAGTGACCGCGCTCCAGCTCGTTTGAACGCGAGGCCGCTCTCGCTATCCTCCGTGCCCGGCCTTGCCTTGCTTGACGATCGATGCTGCATTCCCGCCAGACTGCGCCGCGTCAGGGGAGCTCAGTGAGCTGATCACTACCTGACCGTGAGAGCGAAGGCATCCCGGGCCAAAGCTGCGCCGCCAGCAAGTCGTGTGCAGTGGGGCATCGCGTATCTCTGCACTTCTGCGGGGGGCTGCTGCAGGTCATCGGCTTCTGTGGCGGATGCCTCGCCTGGCCCGCCGCAGCCAAGCAGGATCGCGACGCTCGTCCTGCTTCAGGCGGCGTGCCAATCGTGCTCGTGCTCGCCTGGTACCACGGCGACCGCGGCCAGCAGCGCGTGAAAGCGACGGAACTGACGATACTCACCGTGCTGTTTCTGCCCTGGCGGTGGCTTCCTGGCGATACCAGCCGCACGACCGAAGGTAAGCGTCCCGCAGGTGACAGCTTCTGCTGGGTCATTGGCTCGACAGGACGCAGGCATCCCGCCAGACGACAAGTCGATCGCTGTCCTGCCCTTGCGGACATGTCTGCCGGCAGAAGATCAGGAGTACATGTCTGACGGCATTGCGGAGGAGCTGCTGAACCTGCTTGGCGCAAGGTCCTGGACCTCGAAGGTGATCGCTCGCACGTCATCGTTCGCGCTTCAAGGGCGAGAAGGTCGAGATCGCAGAGATCGCCAGAAACTGAACGTCGCCCACGTGCTGGAAGGCAGCGTGCGCAAGTCCGGCGATAAGGTGCGCGTCACCACGCAGCTAATCCGCGCGCGCCGACAGCACGCAGCTGTGGTCGGAGAACTACGACCGGCCGCTCGACGACATCTTCGCGGTGCAGGACGAGATTGCCGGCGCGCATCGTCCAGACGCTGCAGATCCGACTCGCGGGTGGAGAATTGAGTCGCCGGAAATGGTGGCACGCAGAACCTCGAGGCGATACCAGCTGTTACCTCCGATCCAGGAGTGCTACGTACCAGACAACACCGGTCATCCCTGGACGCCGCAGGCGACTACGTGGAACAAGCGATCAAGCTCGATCAGCGGGTATGGCTTCAGGGCCTGGTCGCAGCTGGCGTCGGATCTCTGGATACAGACAACGCAGAATGGCTGGCTGGACCCGACGGAAGGCTATGAACGCGTGCGACAGCTGGCACAGCACGCGTTGCAGCTGAGTCCGGAACTTGCGGAGGCGCACGCAGCGCTCATGTTCGTCCATCGGACATTGGACTGGGATTGGGCGGCCGCGGAAAGCGAAGCGGGCAGCGCGGCGCTTGCTATTGATCCAACGAACCCGGATGCGTTGGATGTGGCCGGAGCACTCTTTATACGCTTGGCCGTTGGGACGACGCGGAACGACAACTCCGCACGGCGCTTGTCCGTGATCCACTCAACACCTTTCGTTCTCACGGACCTCGCAATAACCTATTACTTCGCTGGTCGATTGGCAGAGTCCGAAGACATGTACCGAAAGGTGCTCTGAGCAAAGCGCTGCGCACTCTGCGTTTGCTCCCAGTTGGCTCGCAAGACACTGCTAGCGGAGGGGCAAACCGCAGGAGGCGCTTGGCCATGGCGCAACAGGAGACTCGACGAAGGGGATCGGCTGGCGTACTCTCCCAATATTCTTGCAGGCAACCGGCCGTCAAGGCTGAGGCGGATGACGCGCTGCAAGCCCAAATTGCACGATGGGCCGACACCTGTGCGCTTTGCGTGGCTCGAACCTACGCGTACCGCGGTGATCGCGATCGTGCACTCGAATGGCTCGAACGCGCATATAAGCAGAAGGATGTTTCGCTTGTCCTAATCGTCGGCGAGCCGCTGCTCAAGAACCTGGCCGATGATCCTCGCTACAAAGCATTCCTCCGCAAGATGAAGCCTCCGGAGTCGTGAGCAGTCGACGCTCGCTTAGATGCGCTCTGGCGCCTCGGTCCCCGAACAACACGCGACGCCAGTAGGACCCGCCCCGCCCATACGGAAAACCTCCCTGTGACTTGGCTCACTGGCTGGTTTCGAAACAGCTGCTTGTGAGTGCCACTTTATCTATACGTAAATCATTTGATTTACGTATGGCTAGGCCGTAGATAGCGGGCCAACTACATTGGCAGGCTTTTCACTCCGCCGGAGGCGCTGCAAAGGACGATTCCCACGATGCTGATCGCCAGGAAGCCCCACTGGAGCCTGCTGATCTTCTCCTTCAGGACCGAACGCGCAAAAACCAGCGTGACGACGGGATAAGCTCCACTCACGGCGGTGACGATGGAGATGGGTCCACTTTGAGTTGCCACGATTACCATGAGGCTGCCACCCGCCATGAGGATCACTGGCAAAGCGGCGCGCGTCCAGGTCACGCTGGGCGAACTCTTCTCGTGTTCCCGCCCATCCGTAGAGAAACAACGTCAGAAATCCGCCGACCATTGCGTAGATCGACATCTTCGCCTCATTTGCTCCCGGCAGGCCGTAGGCATATTTCGAAACGGTCTGTGACGCTCCCCACAGGAGCAGTGCGCCCATCGCAAGCGGAATCCAGCGCAGGTGAACCCGCTTTTCTCCGTCGCCGCCCGTCGGATGGTATGCGAGACCGACGCACCCGAGAATCACCATCGCTGCGGCCAGATACTGTGCTTCGACAGTGTCTCTGCCAGAAATATTCGAGCAAGCAGGATGGTGACTGCAGGATAGGCTGCTGACAGCGTACCGACGATCGTGATCGGACCATGGATGATGGACAGATAGTAGAGAACCCACGCTGCTCCATCGAGAAAGTAGGCAAGAATTCCAAACAGCGCGAAGGCCCTGCCCTCTTCGGCAAGCAGGGGCGGCTGCCCGTGAGCGAGGTAGTAACCCAGATTCACGATGGAAATCGCAACGAAGTAGTAGAGGCAGAACTGAGCGGGTGAGACGTCGTCGATATTCCTTCTTGATGAAACCCCTGTGCCAGACCCCACAACAGCAACGCAGCGCCCGTCGGAATCATCCAGACGAGATCATCAGGATTCACTTTCTCTCCTTGGTTCTTCGAATTGTCGATCAATTCTGGCTGTTTGATTCCGATCTCGCCACGTGCTGCAAGTCGCCAGGCGTGGCGCGTTGGGCAGGTGCGCAAGTCACATCCGGCACGTGACGCTTGGGTCGCAACTCGTGGCCCGGCCGATGGTGTAGAACTTCGTGTCCGGCCCCGAAGCGATTCAACTCACCGTGCAAATCGTCCTGAACGGCGAGCCGCGCACCGTGCCCGCGGGCACGAGCCCTGCGAACGTGCATCGAGCTGCTCGCGCTCGGCGGGCGGCGCGTCGCCGTCGAGGTGAACGGCGAGATCGTGCCGCGCAGCCGCTACGCCGAGCACGAGTTGAAGACGGGCGATCGCGTCGAGATCGTACACGCAGTCGGCGGCGGCTGAGCGCGCCGATCAGTTCCTCACCCAGGGTTTCGAGATCATGAATGACAGCACTGCGCGCGAGCGCGAGCTCGCAGACCCGCTCATCGTCGCCGGCCGACGCTACGGCTCGCGGCTGCTCGTCGGCACGGGCAAATACAAGGATCTCGACGAGACGCGGCTCGCAATCGAGGCGTCCGGCGCCGAGATCGTGACGGTCGCGATCCGCCGCACGAACATCGGACAGAAGCCCGGCGAGCCGAGCCTGCTCGACGCGCTGCCGCTCGATCGCTACACGATCCTTCCGAACACCGCGGGCTGCTACACCGCCGAGGACGCCGTGCGCACGCTGCCGTCTCGCGCGCGAGCTGCTCGACGGCCATCGCGCTGGTGAAGCTCGAGGTGCTGGGCGACGAGCGCACGTTGTTCCCCGACATCCCGCAGACCATCGCGGCCACCGAGATCCTCGTGCGCGAAGGGTTCGAGGTGATGGTGTACACGAACGACGATCCCATCATGGCGAAGCGCTTCGAGCAGATGGGGTGCGTCGCCGTCATGCCGCTCGCCGCGCCCATCGGCTCCGGTCTCGGCATCCTGCAATCCGTACAACATGCTCATCATCGTCGAGAACGCGAGCGTGCCGATCCTCGTCGACGCCGGCGTCGGCACGGCGTCCGACGCGGCGATCGCGATGGAGCTCGGCTGCGACGGCGTGCTCATGAACACGGCGATCGCGGGCGCGCGCGATCCGGTGCTCATGGCGTCCGCGATGCGCAAGGCGTGTCGAAGCCGGTCGCGAGGCTTTTCGCGCCGGACGCATCCCGCGCAAGCGCTTCGCAACCGCATCGTCGCCGATCGACGGGACCTTCTTCTGAGGATGCGCGCCGTCGAGCCGCGTGACCGGAAGAGATCAGCCACCGGCAGATCCGCAGCTTCGTGCGGCGCGAAGGCCGGCTCACGAGCGGCCAGGCGCGCGCGCTCGAGCAGCTGTGGCCGCGTTACGGCATCGAATACAGCGAAGCTGCGCTCGACCTCGATGCGCCTATTCGGACGCCGCGCGCCGCGCTGCCTCGAGATCGGCTTCGGCAACGGCGATCTGCTGCTGTGGCTCGCACAGAATCATCCTGAGGCCGACTATCTCGGCATCGAAGTCCATCGGCCGGGCGTCGGGCGTCTGCTGCTCGGACTCGAGCGCCTGCAGATCAGAACGTGCGCATCATCAACCACGACGCCGTGGATGTGCTCGCGCATCAGATCCCGCGCGCGTCGCTCGACGAGATCCTGCTGCTCTTCCCCGATCCCTGGCCGAAGAAGCGCCATCACAAGCGCCGCATCGTGCAGATGGAGGTCGTCGCGCTCGCAGCGGCGGCCCTGCGCCCTGGCGGCTGGCTGCGCATGGCGACCGACTGGGCCGAGTACGCCGAGCACATGCGCGCGGTGATGTCAGCTGGCGCCGGATTTCGTGCACGTGCCCGATGCCGTCGCGCCGCGTCCGCCGACCCGATTCGAGGAACGCGGCCGCCGCCTCGGCCACGAGGTGAGCGATCTCTGCTACCGCAGAATCTAGCCGAAGAAGCTGCCCTTGATTCCGTCGACCACGTACTGCACGGACATGGCGACGAGCACGACGCCCGCGAGCCGGCTCACGACGTTGCCGCCCGTGACGCCGAGCACGCGCTCGACGGGTCGTACGGCGAGCAGCAGCGCGAGCGTGATCGCGAGCACGAGCGCGACGATCGCGATCAGCGCGATGAACATGGTCGGATGTCCGCGCGTCTCGCCGAGGAGCAGCAGCAGCGTCGCGAGCGCGCCGGGGCCCGTGATCAGTGGAAGGCGAGCGGGAAAACGGAGATGTCCTCGCGATAGCGCGCTTCGTCCTGCTCGCGCACGGTCGTCGAGCGCAGGCCCGACTGGCGCGCGAACACCATGTCGACCGCGAGGAGGAACAGGAGCAGGCCGCCCGCGATCTTGAACGAATCGAGGCTCACGCCGAGCGTGCTGAGCAGCCAGTTACCGACGGCGAGGAAGCCGTAGGAGATGACAGCCGAGATGACGACGCCCTTCACCGCCATCTTGCGGCGGAAGCGCGGATCGGCTCCGCGCGTGAGCGCACCGAACATCGGAACGAGCGAAATGGGCTCGACGACGACGAAGAAGACGATGAAGGTCTTTATTAAATGTTCAAGCATACCGCTGCGAGGAAAAAAATAAAGTCTTGCTGTGAGAGCCCATCGTTACTAAAAGTGGTCCCCACACCTGCGGCCCACACGCCGACCATCGAGCAGGGGCGGCAGCTCCCGGCTGCCGAGGAGGTCCAACATGAACGAGATTGTTCCACAAGTCGGGGCTTGGTATCGCCTCCCCGATGGCAAGCTGTTCGAGGTCGTCGCCTTGAACGAGCACGATCGCACGCATCGACGTCCAGCACTACGACGGCACGGTCGAGGAATGGGACCTCGAAGCCTGGAACGACCTGATTCCCGAGCGCGGAGAGGCGCCCGAGGACTGGACCGGCTCGGTCGACATCGACAAGGCGGACTACGGCGCGGATTTCGACGAAGAGCCGCACGAGCAGTGGGCAAACCCGCTCGACTACCTGGACGTTTCCGAGGAGTAGGTGCCGGAGCTGGCGCGATCGCGGCGCGACGAGCTCACACGCCGCGCGACATCGACCAGCCCGCCGGACACCCTGACCGGCAGCGCGCGCAGCCGCGCACCGGGACACGGGCCCGCGACGCAGATTCCCGTCTCGATCTCGAAGATCGCGCCGTGCGCCGAGCACATGATGAGGTTGCGATCCTGCGTCGAGGAACGCGTCCGGCTTCCAGTGCAGCGAGCGGCCGGTGTGCGGGCACACGTTGACGTAGGCGTGACCCGCTCGCCCTTGCGCACTACGAACGCGTGCACCGGCCAGTCGTCGGGAATGACGAAGCCCTTTGCGCCAGGGTTCGCGAGCTCGTCGAGCGCGCAGATGGTGTGCCAGCGGTCGCGGGCGCGGGGCGGAGTCGGTGCCGGCGCCGGGCGTCGATGCCGTCCGATCGACGCGTCACCTTGGCTGTGCGGATCCGCCGCACCGGCGCGCGGTCCATCGTCCGTTAAGTCGCGCTTGCGCGCGGGTCTCGTAGCGACGCCTCCCTGATCGATTGTGCGACCGTTGCGCGTGCCCGGCGCGTTCCGACGCGCGCCTGCGCAATGAACAATTTGCGGTTACCATGCCGCGCGTGTCGCGGAGTCACGCCGATGACGAGAAGCCCAATCCCGTGAGCACGAACGCGTTCCGCCATCTCACACAGGTCGTCGGCAATCGGCCGCATGGCCGCCGTGCTCGTGCTCGGATTCTCGTCCGGGCTGCCGATCGCGCTCACCTCCGGGCACGCTGCAGGCCTGGCTCGCCACGCTCGACCTCAACCTGCAAGACCATCGGCGCCGCGACGCCTGGTCGGCCTGCCCTACACGTTCAAGTTCCTGTGGGCGCCGCTCGTCGACCGCATCTCACTGCCCTGGCTCGGGCGACGCCGCGACTGGATCCTCGCTGATGCAGCTCGCGCTCGCCGTCGTCATCGCAGCGACGCCGCATCTCGATCCGCGCACTGAGATCCAGAGCCGTGCTGGCGCTCGCGACGCTCGCTCGCGTTCTTCTCCGCGACGCAGGACATCGCAGTCGACGCCTATCGCACGGACGTCGTGCAGGCCCGCGAGGAGCGCGGCGTCGGCGCGGCCGCGACCGTGACCGGCTATCGCATGGCGATGCTGACCTCGGGCGCACTCGCGCCCATCCTCTCGGCGCAGCATCGGCTGGACAGGCGCCTACACGCTTCGTCGCGGCCGTCATGGCCAGCTGTGCGATCGGGACCTGGCTCGCGCCCGAGCCCGAGCGCAGCGTGAGTCCGCCGCGCACGCTGCGCGAAGCGGTGCTCGACGCCGCTGCGCGAGTTCCTCGGACGAGCCGGGATCGTCGCGCTGCTCGTGCTCGTCGTGCTCTACAAGCTCGGCGATGCGATGGCGCTGTCGCTGTCGACCGCGTTCATCATCAAGGGCCTCGGATTCACGGCCGCCGACGTCGGCACCGTGAGCAAGGGCTTCGGGCTCGGCGCGACGATCCTCGGTGCCTTCATCGGCGGGCTCGCGGTCGCACAGATCGGACTCTTCCGCAGCCTGCTCTGGCTCGGCACTCGCGCAGGCGATCACGATCCTGCCCTACGCCTGGCTCGCGCTCGTCGGACACGAGTATTACGCGCTGGTCGCCGCGATCGGCATCCAGAACTTCGGCGACGGGATGGGCACGGCGGCCTTCGTCGCGCTGCCTGACGGCGCTCTGCAACGCGCGCTTCAGCGCCTTCCAGTACGCGCTGCTCTCCGCGCTCGCATCGCTCGGACGGATCTTCCTCGGACCCGTCTCGGGCGGACTGGCCGACATCCGTCGGCTGGGTGCAGTTCTTCGTCACCGCGTTCTGCGTGGCGCTGCCCGGGATCGCTGCTCGTCCTCGCGCACTCAAGCGCGAGCTCGAGGCGCTCGACCCGCGCAGCGCCGGCGCCTGAGCGCGCACGCCTGCGCCGGTTCGCAATCCGACGGGATTGCACGCGCGCAGGTTCGCTATCATGAGGCGCCGCCGGCGTGCGCTCGCACGTCCGCGTCTCAGCCTCCGGGAGCCGCATCGATCATGTCGAAGACCAGTCAAGATCCTGGGTATCGTCGTCGGCGGCGTCTCGCGCTCGTGATCGTCGCCGCAGTCGCCGTGTCGCTGCTGTTCGATCCCAACGACTACAAGGACGAGATCACTGCGCAGGTCAAGGCCGCACACGGGCCGTACGCTGACGCTGCGACGGCGACCTCGGCCTCGTCGTTCTTCCCTGGCTCGGCGTCGAGAGCGGCAAGGCGACGCTCGGCAACGCACCCGGATTCGGCGACGAGCCCTTCGCGACGCTCGACAGCGTCAACGTCTCGTGCGCCTGCTCCCGCTGCTGTCAGAAGCGCGTCGAAGCGCGCACCGTCGTGATCGAAGGCCTGCGCCTGAACCTCGCGCGCAACAGCGCCGGGCAGACGAACTGGGCGGACCTGCTCGCACAGCGAGCGGCGGCGCCGGCCGACGCCGGCGCAGAGCGCCCGGCCCGAGCGTTTCGATCGCCGGCCTGGAGCTCCGTGATTCGAGCCTGTCCTGGCGTGACGATCAGTCGAAAGTCAACTATCTGAGTCGACACAGATCTCGCTCGATACGGGCGCGCTCGCGCTTGGCCAGCCGCTCGATCTCAAGGCGGCGATGAGCATCGCAAAGGGACTGCCCGGCTACATCGCCGACCTGAAGCTGGATAGCACCGTCAACCCCGACCTCGAGAAGTCTGCTACTGAGGTCAATGACCTGAAGCTGGACTATGTGCTCAAGGATGCGAAGCGAGGTGGAGCTCGCCAGTGGCGCGCTTACCGCGAAGCTCAAGGCAGATCCTCAACAAGTCGCTGTACAACATCGACGACCTGAAGCTCGACTATCACGTCAAGGACGCGAAGGGCGCGGAGACGGCGAGCGGCGCGCTCACCGGGAAGATCTCCGCGGACGTCGGACAGGCGACCTACGCCATCGACGACGTCAAGTTCCAGGGCAAGCTGCCGCTGCCGATCGCCGGCTCGCAACCCACCGACGTCAGTGCCGGCTGGGCGACGGCGCGGCTTGACCCGACCACGCAGCAGCTTTCCGTGACGGGTGTGTCACTGAAGGCGCTGGATACGAGCGCCACGATTTCCAGGCTCGAAGGCACGAACATGATCGATGCGCCGCAGGTCGAACGGCGTCATCGACGTGCCGCAGCTGTCCGTGCCGAAGCTGCTCACGACCCTCGGAATCGCGCTGCCCGCAGGCATGGACGCGAACGCCTTCGGCAACGCAGCGCTGCATCAGTGACTTCTCGGTGCAGCCCTCGACGGGCTCGTTTCGGCTCTCCGGCCATGACGGCCGACGTGCTGGGCATGAAACTCCAGGGGGATGCGCGCTCCGAGAAGGGGCAAGCTCACCGGCACGCTCACCGCGCCGCCGTTCGCGACGGGCCGCTCTTCAAGGCGCTCGGCGACCACGCTGCCCACGGACATCAACGTCAAGGCCATCGACAAGCTCGGGCTCGCCACGACCTTCGAGATGGACTCGGCAAAGCGACACGCTCGCCTTGCGCGACACGAAGGCGAGTCTGCTCGGCACGACGCTCCGACCGAAGTCAGGGCACGGGCCTCGACGCACAGGCGCGATACACGGGGTCGATTCACGTCGACAACGTCGATCCCGCGAGCTTCATGGCCGTGTTCGGCAAACTCGTGCCGGCGGGCATCAACGCCAATGAGCTCGGGCAGCTCGCCCTCGATACGCGCTTCGATTCGCAGTCCGCCAAGCAGCTTCTCCAGCTCGACGAGCTGCGCATGACCTCACTCGGGCTCCAGTTCGCGGGCAACCTCACACTCTCGAAGTTTCCGAGCGCGACGGAATACAACGGCGACTTGAGCGTAGCGCAGTTCTCACCGCGCGCGCTGCTCAAGCGCTTCGGCGCCGAGCCTCCAGTGACCGCGGACCCGAAGGTGCTCACCGCGGCTGCGGTCAAGACGCGCCTCAGCGCGAGCGGCGCACGTCCGGCAAGTTCGACAACATGACGCTCACCCTCGACCAGACGACAGCATCACCGGACATTTCGCCGTCGACAACTTCAGCAATCCGGCTCACGACTTCGCGCTCGCGATCGACAACGTCGACGTCGATCGCTACCTGCCCACCGCCCACGGAGGAGGAGAAAACCACGCAAGACGCGCAGGCGGGCGATGTCGTCATTCCTGTCGCTACGCTGAAGACGCTGAAGATCAACGGCAAGATCACGGCCGGCGCGATGAAGCTCGGCGGCATCCGCCTTTCACAGCTCGACGCAACGCTTTCCGCGAAAGATGGCGTCGCGCGCCTCGATCCCGTGTCGGCAACGCTCTACCAGGGCAAGTTCGCCGGCGGATTCACGGCCGACGCGCACGCTGCGCCGCCAACGATCAACATCAAGGGCAAGGCCACGGATATCGGCGTCGGCATGTTCCTGAAGGATCTCTCGCCCGGCAAGCCGCCGATGATCAACGGCAAGGGCTCGTTCAATCTCGAGCTCACCGGTAAAGGCAATTCCTACAAGAAGAACCTCCGCAGCGCCGACGAGCAGGTCGGCTTCTCGCTGAACGACGGCAATGTGAATGGATTCGACCTGGGCTACACGCTCTGCACTGCGTACAACACGATCGCGCGGCTGCCCAAGCCGAAGGCCAGGACACGAAGAAGACGCCGTTCAAGTCGATCACCGGCACGTCCATCGTCACCAACGGCGTGTCGAAGACGGACGACATCCTCGGCACGATGACCTTCATGAAAGTCACGGGCAAGGGCAACCTCAACCTGCCGCAGCAGAAGCTCGACTACGACATGACCGCCACGATGACGGCGAGCACGAAGCTTGCGGGCTGCACGGAGATGGACAAGCTGATCGGTCAGTCATTCCCGCTCGACATCGGCGGCACCATCACCGACCCGAAGGTGATGCCGGACTTCGGCGAGCTGGCGAAGAGCCTGCTCGGGAAGAAGGTCGAGGACGAGCTCAAGAACAAGCTGCTCGACAAGCTCGGCGGCAAGAGCCGCCCCCGCCGAAGAAGCCCTGAGCGTACGTCGCCGGCAGGACCGGCGGCGCGCTGTGGATCCACGGCAGCGCGTAATCGATCAGCAACGGCGCGTGGTCGGAGAAGCGCTGATCCTTGTAGATCGATGCACGCTTCACGTGCGGCGCGAGCGCAGGCGTGACGATCTGGTAGTCGATGCGCCAGCCGACGTTCTTCGCCCACGCCTGGCCGCGGTTCGACCACCAGGTGTACTGTCGCGGCCGCTGATCGACGGCGCGAAAGGCGTCGACACAGCGCGCTGTCGCCGAGCAGCTCGTCCATCCAGGCGCGCTCCTCCGGCAGGAAGCCGGAGTTCTTCTGGTTCGCGCGCCAGTTCTCGAGGTCGATCGCGCTTGTGCGCGATGTTCCAGTCGCCGCACAGGATGTACTCGCGCGCTCGTCGATGCGAGACGCCTGAGATGCGGCATGAAGTGTTCGAGGAAACGGAACTTCGCCTGCTGCCGCAGCTCGCCGGATGAGCCCGAGGGCAGATAGGTCGAGACGACGCTCAAGCTCGCCGAAGCGCAGCTCGAGGTAGCGCGCCCTCGGCATCGAACTCGCGCCACACCGGTGCGTTGCCCGCCGTGCGCGCGAGCCCGCGGACTGACGGCGTCCGGTCGCTGCCTGCTCAGGATCGCGACGCCGCTGTAGCCGCTGCGCTGCGCGTGCAGATAGCTGCAGTGCCATGCGCGCGGATGGAAGACTTCGTCACCGAGCTGCGCTTCCTGGGCGCGGATCTCCTGCAGGCACACGACGTCCGCGCGCTGTGTCGCGCAGCCATTCGAAAGAAGTCCGCGGCGCGCCGCCGAGCGGATGCCGTTGACGTTGAGCGTGAGGACGCGCATGGGGCGTGTATCACAGCGAGCCTCCTCGCCCACTGGGATCACGTCCGATGCAAGCGCATCAACGCGAGTTTCTCGAGCTGTGCCTGCGCCACGGGGTGTTGCGCTTCGGGGAGTTCGTGCTCAAGTCCGGGCGCGTGAGTCCCTACTTCTTCGACTCGGGACTGTTCAACACGGGCGGCGCGCTCGCGGCGCTCGGGCGCTGCTATGCGCAGGCCGCGATCGCGAGCGGCATCGAATTCGACATGCTGTTCGGCCCCGCCTACAAGGGCATCCCGCTCGTATCCGTCACCGCGGCGGCGCTCGCGTCGAGCCTCCGGACGCGATCTGCCGTTCGCGTTCAACCGCAAGGAAGCGAAAGACCATGGCGAGGGCGGCGCACTGATCGGCGCTCCGCTCGGCGGTCGCGTGCTCATCGTCGATGACGTCATCACCGCCGGCACCGCGGTTCGCGAATCGGTGCAACTCATCCGCCGCGCCGGCGCCACTCCGGCCGGCGTGCTGATCGCCCTCGACCGCGAGGAGCGCGGCGCGGGCGCACGCTCTCCGCCGTGCAGGAAGCCGAACAGAGCTTCCAGGTGCGCGTGGCGCAGCATCGTCGGCGCCCGCGACCTCATTGCACTGCTCGAGCAGCGGGAGCGACCGCGCGAGGCGTTAGGTGCAATGAGAGCCTATCGGGAGCGCTACGGAGTGTGAAGAAAGTCCGTTCGGAGAGCCGCGGACTGTGGCATCGGTCACAGGAAAAAGTCGTTTATGTCATAGTGTTAGACACAATGCAGACCGCTCTACCACACACCGGCATGGACGCCTCCCCGCGGCTCGCGGCGGCCCTGCGTACAGGGGCCGCCGCGGCAGCCGCACTGCTCATCCTGCTTTCGGGCAACGCGCTGGCTGATTCGAAGAAGCCCGCATCCAAGACCAGCTCGGAAAAGCTCTACAAGTGGGTCGATGAGAACGGCATCGTGCACTACGGCGATCACGTTCCGCCCGAATACGCGAAGAACGAGCGCCAGGTACTGAACAGCCAGGGTGTGCCGATCAAAGACGCTGCAGAAAGAGCTGACGCCGGCCGAAATGGCGGCGGAGCTGCGGCGCATCGAGCAGGAATCCGAACGGACGCAGGCCGCGGAGCGCGCGAGCCAGCGCGATCACATCCTGCTGCTGAGTTACGGCGACGTGCACGAGATCGAGCTGCTGCGCGACCAGCGCATCGCAACGCTCGAAGGCCAGCTCAAGGTAAACGAGCACTACGTCGGCAGCATTCGTGGCCACCTGCTCGACCTCGAGGCGAAAGCGAAGAACTACAACTATCCCTACGATCCGGGGTCGTCGCTGCCGCAGCTCCCGGACGAACTGGCGCAGGAGCTGCTCGTGACGGTGAATCAGCTCAGCAGGCGCGAGCAGGAGACGCAGCGCATCCGTGAGGAGCAGGCAGAGATCAAGGCGCAGTTCGATTCCGACATCGAGCGCTTCAGGCAGCTCAAGCCGGACGCGACGAACGACAGCGCCGCCGCGGCGACTGCGACGCCAGTAACGCGAGACGGGCGCCCGCGTCGATCCGCGGCTGCCGCCGGACAACTCGAGGCCGTCATGCCCGACGATGAATCGCAGGCAACGCCGCTAGCGCGTGCCCGAGTGCCGAACGCCGCCTGCGCCGCGGCGAGCTCTCTTCAGAATTCCTCGACGACCTCGAGACCGCGCCTGCACGACGGGCACGAAGATCATCTGCGCGATGCGCTCGCCCGGCGTGATCGTGTAGGTCGCGCTACCGCGATTCCAGCACGACACGAAGATCTGACCCTGATAGTCCGAATCGATGAGGCCGGTGAGATTGCCGAGCACGATGCCGTGCTTGTGGCCGAGTCCCGAGCGCGGAAGGATCATCGCGGCGAGCCCGGTGTCGCCGATGTGAATGGCGATGCCCGTGGGAATGAGCACCGTGCTGCCGGGCATGAGCTCGATCGGCGCATCGATGCAGGCGCGCAGATCCAGTCCCGCCGGAGCCGTCCGTCGCATGCGCCGGCAACGGCACGTCGCGACCGACCCGCGGGTCGAGGATCTTGAGCTGAATTTCCGCTCACAGGGCGCGAAGGTCGGCGGGCTTCGCGCGTGCAGCGGCGCCGGTCTCGCGATAGCGCTCGGCGATGAGCGCGACGAGCGAGCGCGCCAGCTCGAGCTTCGGCGCGCACGGCAGCTCGCGCTCGCCGCCGTCCCACAGCGACGAGCAGGCTGTTGTCCTCGGTCTCGAACGCGCGGCCGTCGCCGACGTCGTTGGCGGCGATCATGTCGAGCGACTTCTTGCGCAGCTTGTCGCGCGCGTTGCGCTCGAGCGTCTGCGTTTCCGCCGCAAAGCCGACGGCGAACGGATGCGTCTTCTGCCCCGGTTACGCTCGCGAGGATGTCCGGCGCGGGATCGAGCTTCAGCTCGAACGTGCTGCCGCGCTTCTTGAGCTTCTGCGGCGCCGGATTCGACACCTGATAGTCCGCCACGGCGGCCGCGGCGATGAAGATGTGCGTACCTGCGAGCTGCTGGTGCACGACCTCGAACATGGCGCGCGCGCTTTCGACATCGATGCGCTCGACCCCGCCGCGGCGTAGGCAGGCTCACGGGACCGGCGACGAGCACGACGCGCGCGCCCGCCTCCGCTGCGGCGCGCGCCACGGCGAAGCCCATCTTCCCGGAGCTGCGATTGCTGAGAAAACGCACGGGGTCGATCGCTCTCGCGCGTCGGACCGGCCGTGATCAGGACGCGCAACCCGGCGAGCGCGGCGTGTGTGCGTGAAGCGCGCGACGACTTCGTCTGCGATCGCCTGCGGTTCCACCATGCGCCCGGGTCCCATCTCGCCGCACGCCTGCTCGCCTTCGCCTGGACCGAGGATCTCGATGCCGCGCGCAGCCGAGCAGCTCGACGTTGGCCCGCGTCGCGGCGTTCGCCCACATGACGCGATTCATGGCCGGCGCAATTGCAATGGGCGCTCCGGTCGCGAGGCAGAGCGTCGACAGCAGGTCGGCGGCATGGCCGTGCGCGAGCGCGCGATGAAATCTGCCGCTCGCCGGCGCGACGAGGACGAGCTCGGCCCAGCGCGCGAGCTCGATGTGGCCCATGGCCGCTTCGGCGCTCTCGTCCCAGAGGTCGTGCGCACCGGCTGACCCGAAACCGCCTGCAGGCTGAGCGGCGTGATGAAATGCTCGGCGGCGCCCGTCAGTGACGACCTGCACGACCGCGCCCTGCTCCCGCAGACGACGCACGAGGTCAGGGACTCTTGTAGGCCGCGATGCCCCCGTGACGCCGAGCAGGATGCGTCTGCCTGCGAGCTTGTCCATCAGTTCACCGCCGCTCGAAATGCGCCGCCCGTGGCAGCGTAGTTGCCACCTATCATAGCGATATGCCCCCTGCCCGCCCAAACCGGCGCGTGCACAATCCGGGCCCATGTCGATCGGGGATTGGCCCGGGCGAGCGAACCGCCCGCGCGAGAAGCTGCTCCACCCTCGGTCCCGAGGGCACTCTCCTCCGCCGAGCTGCTCTCGCGATCGTCCCATCACGGCCGCGGTCGGCGGGACGCACTCGATCGCCCGCGCGCTCCCGAAGCGCCCCGCACGGTCTGCGCGGCCTGCGTCTGCGCGAGCCGCGACCGCGCCTGCGGTGAGGAGGTCTGGCGTCGTGCGCTAGTGCCGAGCTCCGAGCCGCGATGGAGGATTGCCCGGCGCGCGTGCTCGAGGAGACGCTCGAACGACCGGACGGCCTGTCGAGCCCGAGCGCCGCGCGCCGTTTTCATCTGCGAGCGCGCCTGCGCGATCTGCCGCACGAGGTCTTCTGCTGCTTCTGCCGTCGACGAACCGCCATCGGCTGATCCGCTTCGACGAGCTCTTCCGCGGCACCATCGATGGCGCGAGCGTGCATCCGCGCGGGGTGGTGAAGGAGGCGCTCGCGCACTAATGCGGCTGCCGTCGTTCTCGCGCACAACCACTCCGAGCGGCGTCGTAGAGCGCGTCCGATGCGGATCAGATGATCACGCGACGACTGAAGCGACGCGCTGGGCCTCGTCGTACATCCGCTTTGCTCGATCACCTCGTCGTCAGGCGACGGCAGCTGCGTCTCATTCGCCGAGCGCGGGCTGCTGTGACTGATCCAGCGGACTACGTTCCAAGATCGGATGAAGGGCCTCGCTACTCCTCAGCTCATGTGCGGATAGCGGAAATCCTTCGGCGGAAGATGGAGTTCTCCCTCTGATCGCGCGCGGCGACACCCAGCGCAGCAGATTCAGGGACGCTGCCCGCCTTGTCGTTGGTGCTCGCTGCGCGGGCACCGCCGAAGGGGCTGCTGGCTCACGACGGCGCCGGTCGGCTTGTCATTGATGTACGAGATTGCCGGCCGCGAAGCGCAGCCGCTCGCTCATGCGGACGATTTCCGGCGCGATCGCGGCGAAAGATGGCGCCGGTCAGCGCGTATCGGCGATGCCCGTATCGCAGGCATCGAGCGCAGCGTCGAGGTGGGTGTCCGGATAGCGGTGCAGCGCGAGCACGGGCCCGGAAGATCTCCTCGCACATGAGCTTCGCGCGCGGATCGGTCACCGCGACCACTGTCGGGCGGATGAACAGCCTTCCTCGTCGCTCGCCTCGCCGCCGAACAGCAGCTCGTGCTGTGGCGCGTGGCGCGAGAACTCGATGTAGCTCGTGATCTCTCTCGTAGGCCTTGGAGTCGATGACCGCCGCCATGAAGTTGCGAAAGTCGAGCGGGCTGCCCATGCGGATCTCCGGCGATCTGCGCCTCGAGACGCTCCAGCACGTGCGGCCACAGGCTGTGCGGTATGAAGGCACGGCTCGCGGCCGAGCACTTCTGCCCCTGATATTCGAAAGCACCGCGCACGAGCGCGACCACGAGCGCGTCGATGTCGGCGCTCGGATGCGCGAAGACGAAGTCCTTGCCGCCCGTCTCGCCGACCAGCCGCGGGTAGCTGCGATAGCGCTCGATGTTCTCGCCGACGGTGCGCCAGAGCGCCTGAAACACGCCGGTGCTGCCGGTGAAATGAATGCCGGCGAGATGGGGACTCGCGAGGACCTGCGCGCGATCGCGCGGCGTCACCCGGCACGCAGGTTGATGACGCCGGGCGGCAGGCCTGCGCGCCGGCGAGGATGCGCACGATCACGTGGGCGCTGTACACGGCGCTCGCCGCCGGCTTCCAGATCGCGACGTTGCCCAGCATCGCGGGAGCGGTCGGAAGATTGCCGGCGATGGCGGTGAAGTTGAACGGCGTGATCGCGTACACGAAGCCCTCGAGCGGGCGATGATCCATCGTGGTTCCAACGTCCCCGCGCGCGGACTGTGGCTGCTCGCGGTAGATCTGCTCCATGTAGCGCGACGTTGTAGCGCCAGAAGTCGATGAGCTCGCAGGCCGAATCGATCTCGGCCTGGTACACGGTCTTGCTCTGGGCGAGCATCGTCGCGGCGTTGATCTCGTCACGATAAGGACCTGCGAGCAGGTCCGCCGCCTTCAGGAACACGGCTGCGCGCGCCTCCCACGGCATGGCACACCAGTCGACGCGCGCCACGAGCGCCGTATCGATCGCCGCCTGAGCTCCTTCACGCCTGCCTTGTGGAAGCGTCCCAGCAGATGCCCGTGCTGATGCGGAGAGCCGGCACTCGCCGAAGTCCCCGGTGGTGAACTCGCCATCGCCGAGGCGCAGCGGAATCTCGATCTCATCCTGCCATCATGCGGGCCAGCGTGCGCTTGATCGAAGCGCGTTCGGACTGCCCGGCGCGTAACTGCGCACGGACTCGCTGAACGGGGCGGGTAGTGCGGAGCGTGCCGTCGGTCATGGTTGATCCCTCCCGGCGACCTGCGCTCGGGGTGAAGGCGGCATTCTAGCAGTGCGTCCGCACACCGGCTGCGGCGCGGCAGCGCCGCTGACCGCGCCGATTCCGCCGCAGGTTGCGCCGCAGAGTTCGCCAGCCATGGACGCGGCGTAGTACCGCCGTGCCGTGACGCAGCCGCCCTTCAGCCCCGTCGATCGCCTGCGCGGCGGCCCTGCACGCAGCGCTGCGTTTCCTCCGCCACGAGACGCCTCCTGCAAGCGCGGGCGATGCGCGACTCGTACGAGTGCGGCGCGTTCCTGAGTCCGTGACGCTGCAGATCCGCGAATCCGTCAGGACGCACGCCTCGGAGGTACTCAGCGACGAGACGTCCGTCCTGCACGGCGCGCAGCATGCCGATGCCGCACGTCCGCAGCTCAACCCTGCTCGCCGAGGAGCGGGCCGAACGGAGCGCCGAGCCCGGCGGCAGCGAGCCTGTCGCGCATGATCCTGCGACTCATGCCGTCCTGAGGCGCGGAACTCGAAGCCGCGAAAGCGCGCGTGCGCGAGCGCCGCGTACGCATCGGTGCGCGGGTCGCAGCGCAGAGGAAGAGCGCCCACCACGTCGAAAGCCGCGCGCAGCGCCTCGAGGAACGTCCTCGACAAGGTCCACGAGCGCGCGCAACCTGCTCGCGCGTGGATCTCGGCATCGCGCGCACCGATGTCGCGCTGGTGGCATCGCAGGTCGAGCTCGAGGAAGCGATCGCGCAGCTCACCGCCTGCGAGCGTGAGCTGAACCGATGTACGACACAGTGCGTGCTGTTGCGCGAGCACGGCGCCGACGCCGCGGCGGTGCACGAGTCCGCGCAGCGGTGCGTGGAACGCACCCGCGCCAAGCTCAAGCAGCTCTACGAGCACGGCCGTGCCACGCGCGATCGCTCGACCTCATCGCCTGCGCCGACGAAACGTCCGGCGGCGTAACGCTTCTGGCTACCATCGATCGATGGCGCGCAGACCGATCAGCTCGCCGATCTGCTGCCCGCGCGCTCCGCCGCGCCCGACACGGCACAGTCACCGGGCCTGCAGCTCGCATCGCCGGCCCTGCGCGGTGCAGCTCGACACGCGCCTCGTGATTCTGGTGGCGCTGGGAGATCCGAGTGGAGGAGACGGAAGCGCTGCACGCAGCGCCTCGCGGGCATTCTTCGCGATCCCGAGCCGTATTCGCGCGCCTGAGCGGCACACGCATCGGCCTCTGCTCGACGCGCGCAGCGCGACTCAGCTCCTCGAGACGCTCGCAGCCGCTACGCACGAACAGAGAGGCGCGCGCTCGCCGCCGGCCCTGCCGGACGCCGCCAGCACACGGCACCTCCAGCGCGCGGCTGACGCCTGGCGAAGCTGCGAACGCAAGCGCGAGGAGGCGGCCGCACAGGCGCGCGGCGTGAGTCGTGACCTCGCCGCGCTGCGCGGCGCGCTGGGACCGGCGCTCGCGAGCGCCGAGGCCGAGCTGCGCGAGCTCGGCGCGCAGATACGCCACCGCCAGAGGGCCCTTCGCAGCCGCGTGCGCCAGAGCGAGCGAGCGCGGTCACGCCTGCAAGCTCACGCGGGCAAACGCCAGGCGCCGCGCTGCGCCGAGGCCAACCTTCCAGCGCGCCGCGCACGACGCTCGAGGTGCTCTATGCGCGCATGGTTTGAGCCGGCTGCGCCTTCGCGCCACCTCTCACGCGCCTCTACGCGTGCCGAGCGCGAGGTTGAAGCCGGCGTCGCAGCGCTGGCCGGCCTGCATGCCGCTTCATCGACCTGCAGCAACGCACGCCATGCTCGCAATGGAGCGTGCGCCCTCGACCTCGGCTCGCGTGAAGCGGGCGCCCGCCGAACCGGTTATCGCCGATGCAATGCCGCGGGTCTCCACCGGAGCGCGTCGAAGAGGACATCGCGACGCCCGCCGAAAGAGATCGAGCACTGGAAGGCGAGCCGACATCGCAGCTCGAGGCGGACGCGCAGCAAGCACGCACAGGCGGGCCGGCTCGCATCGCCGGAGACGGGCCGGCAGGAAGACGCCGCGCTCACGGAGCTGCGTCTCGAGGCTTCGAGCACGCAGGCAACGTGCGCCGCTCGCCAGCCTGCAACGGGCCCCCGCCCTCAACCCCGAGTGCGTCGAGCCGGAGAGCGCAATCGGGCCCTGCTCCGCGAGGACTGACTGGTGCCCCCGTCCGGCCGCCGACTCCGGCCCGTGCGCAGCGCTGCCGGGCGCAGGCGACAGAATGTGGACCGGCCCCCTGATTCTGTAACCGTTTCAGGCGCTTGCCGGGACGATTTCCCGTCCCTCCCCGGCCCCTTTCTTTGCCTGCCGCTTCGGTTACAACCGCCGCCCCCGGCCCGCCCGGCATCCCCATTCAGCAAGTGTGCAGGGGAGCCGGAAATCAGGATGTGGAGAACGGGAGTGGCGATGAGGCAGCCGGCGGAGCAACCCGCCGAGGTCCGGGAGCCGCACGCACGCGCCCGGGCCGGCAGCTAACGAAGCCTTCGGAGGCACTCTCATCGGCAGCACGCCGGTCGCGTCCACGCCTCCCGCCTGCGCATGACTGGCAACGCCGCGACAGGCCGAGGACTGTGTGCAGGAGTAGCCTTCGTGCAGGCGCGGAAGAAGCTCTCCAGCTTCCAGGCGCGAGCGCGCTTCGGTACCTGGCTCCTCACCGCATCGCCGTGAACGAGGCGCTCGGTGTGCAGCGCCGAGCGATCGACGTCGCATCACGCACCTGCAGGTGGCTCGGCGACGAGGAGCAGCAGCGAGGGAATGGGAGTATGCCCGCACGCTCGGCGCGCGCTGCGCGAAGAGATCGATGTCGAGAGCGAGGCCGTGCGCGCGCGCTCCCGGAGTGGGCGCACGCAACGTGTTCTCGTGCTGGTCGGTCTGCATGGGATACAGCCACGAGGAGACCACGCGGAGGCGCTCGGCGCCGCGGCCGGCAACCAGCGGAAGTGGCGGCGGAATTTGCATCGAGCACGACGGCCGCCTGCGGAAAGAGATTGATCCCATGAACGAACGAGAGATGAACGAAGCGCCCTGGATGCGCAGCTGGCGCGGCTGCCGCGCGAGGTCGCGCCAGCGTCGCGACCTGTGGCCGAGAGATTGCGGCGCGTCTGCAGGAGGATGCGGCGCGATGCGCCGAAGGAGGCCCGGTAACGGGCAAGCGCACCGTGTGGTGGCAGCTCAGCCGCGGCCGTCGCGCTGGCTCACCGGTCTCTTCGCTCACCACCTGGTTCTGCGATGAATCGCGCAGAGATACGGCGTCCGAGCACATGGCGGCCGTGGAGCCTCGTGCAGCGCGGGAGCTTCGGCGCCGAACGCTTCTCCTGCCGGCCGGGCTACGTGAAGGCGAGATCGTGGAGCCGTCGGCGTGCTCTATGCCGAGCATTTTGTATCTCCCCGCGCGCCTCGTCGCCCGCGACCCGCCAGGTGGTCGAAACCAATCTGCGCGAACATCGAAGCGCAGCCTGAAAGGAGATCGGGCGACGCGCTCGCACGCGATCTCCGGTAACGCGACGCTGCAGCAGCTCCTGCTCGCCGCCTCTGACGCAGGAGCTGCAGTACCCTCGGATGAGGTGCGGCGCCTCGCGCTCAGTGTTCCGTCCAAGGGTGCATGAATGATCTGGAACGATCTTTGCAAAGCTCGGTCCCGTCCTTGCTCGTGCTCTATAGCAATACGTAACTCGGAACGTGCTTA
>ERZ1370068.4223-contig-3306_pt1 | contig 62018 bp, 69 predicted proteins | sample MGYA00561227_ERZ1370068 | MGnify/ENA primary metagenome ERZ1370068 (study PRJEB38410, sample SAMEA6850437) | metagenome | study: Metagenomic assessment of the ecological functions of the soil: analysis of the soil microbiota associated with the...
ACTCGCGCCCGGGACGCTCGGGCTGCTCACCAGCGCCTACTTCGTCGCGTTCGCCGCCGTTCAGCTTCCCGCGGGCGTGCTGCTCGACCGCTTCGGGCCGCGCCGCGTCGAGCCCGTGCTGCTGGCGGTGGGCGGAGCGGGCGCGCTGCTGTTCGCGTACGCCGAAAGCACGACCGGTCTCGTCGTCGCCCGCGCGTTGATCGGCGCCGGCGTCGCCGTGTGCCTCATGGCGCCGCTCAAGGCCATTGCCGCGTGGGTGCCCGCGGGAGCGGCAGGCGTCGTTCGCCGGGTGGGTGATGACCGCCGGCAGCGCCGGGGCGCTGGTCGCCGCCACGCCGACCGAATTCGCGCTCCGGTTCGTGCACTGGCGCACGCTGTTCGTCTGGCACTCGCGCTGCGCGACGTTCGTCGTCGCGGCCTGGATCTGGTGGCGCGTGCCCGGACACGGCGAAGCCGGTCGAAGCGCCCGGCCTCGCGGCGCAGTGGGCGGCGTGTGCGCAAGCTGCTTCGTGCATCCGCGGTTCTGGTGGATCGCGCCGCTCGCGGGCTGCTGCACCGGCTCGTTCTTCGCGATCCAGGGACTCTGGTCGGTGCCGTGGCTCACCGAAGTCAACGGCTACGATCGCGGCATCGCGGCGCGGCACCTCTTCGTGATGGGAACCGTCATGCTCGCGGGATATCTCGGGCTGGGATTGTTCGCGACCCGGCTCGCGCGGTACGGCATCGGCCCGCGGCACCTGTTCGCCACGGGATTCCTCCTCAACATCCTCGCGTTCGCGGCGATCGTCCGGGAGCTTCCGGGCACTTACGTCTGGTGGACGGTCTACGGGCTCGGCGCCGCCACGAACGTCCTCGCGTTCAACGTGCTGAACGAAGGTTTCGCCGCCGAGTTCGCCGGCGCGCGCGAACACGGCGCTCAACCTGCTCATGTTCGGCGGCGGCTTCGTCGTCCAATGGGGCATCGGTCTCGTCGTCGACGCGGTGCGCGCGGCGTTACGGCCTCGATGCGCGCCGGCGGACTTGCGCTTACGCGTTCTCGCTCGTGCTGGCGCTCGACGTGCTCGCCTACGCGCTGGTTCGCGTGGGGCTGGCGGCGGCATGCGCCGTTTTCGCACGCGGCGGTCGCCACCCCGCACCATTCCGCGGACCTGATGCGCGCATGCATCTGCATATCCTCGGCATCTGCGGCACGTTCATGGGCGGCATCGCCGCGATCGCCAAGCGCGCCGGGCTCGACGTGACCGGCTGCGACGCCAACGTCTATCCGCCGATGAGCACGCAGCTCGAGGCGCTCGGCATCGCGCTCACCGAGGGCTACGACGCGTCGCAGCTCGACGGCGTGGCGCGCGGCGCGGACGTGTTCGTCGTCGGCAACGCGCTCTCGCGCGGCAACCCGCTCGTCGAGGCGATCCTCGACGCCGGGCCTGCCCTACCACGTCGGGACCGCAGTGGCTCTACGAGCACGTGCTCCACGACAAGTGGGTGCTCGCGGTCGCCGGCACGCACGGCAAGACGACGGCGACGTCGATGCTGGCGTGGATCCTCGAGCACGCCGGACTGAATCCCGGGTTCCTGATCGGCGGCGTGCCGCTCAATTTCGGCGTTTCGGCGCGGCTGACCGACAGCGCGTTCTTCGTCATCGAGGCCGACGAATACGACACGGCCTTCTTCGACAAGCGCTCCAAGTTCGTCCACTACCGGCCGCGCACCGCGATCCTCAACAACCTCGAATTCGACCACGCCGACATCTTCGCCGGACCTCGCCGCGATCGAGACGCAGTTCCATCACTTCGTCCGCTCGGTGCCGCGGTCGGGCCGGCTCGATCGTGAACGCCGAAGCGACGGCGCTCGTGCGCGTGCTCGCGCGCGGCGCGTGGTCCGAGGTCGAGCGCTTCGCGGGCGCGGATTTCGACACCGATGCCGCCGGCGCGATCGGCCCCCGCTTGTGCCTGATTGGCGGATCGACGACGATGGCGCCGTGTTGTTCCGGTGGCGTCCCGCAGGGCAGCCTGCGTTGGCCGGCGCCGGCCGGCCGCAGCTCGGCCGGCACAACCGATTGAACGCGCTTGCGGCGCTCGCGGCGGCGCGGCACGCGGGAGTCCCGGCCGCGGCAGGGCTCGCGGCGCTCGCCGAATTCGAAGGCATCAAGCGCCGGCTCGAGACGCGCGGATCGCGGGAGGCGTCACCGTCTATGACGATTTCGCGCACCATCCGACGGCCATTGCGACGACGGTGGACGGACTGCGGCGCGCCGTGGGTCGGCGCGCATCATCGCGGTGCTGGAGCCGCGGTCGAACACGATGAAGCTCGGCGCGGTGAAGGACGCGCTGCCGGAAGCCTCGCGCGCCGCCGATCATGACGTTCTGCTACGCCGGGAAGCTCGGCTGGGACCCGGCGGCCGCGCTCGCGCCGCTCGGCGCGAAGGCGGCGGTCCACCGACGATCTCGATGCGCTCGTCACGGCGATCGTCGCCGAGGCGCGCGCCGGCGATCACATCCTCGTGATGAGCAACGGCGGCTTCGGCGGCATTCACGACAAGCTGCTGCAGCGCCTCGCCGCGCGCGGCCAGTAGGCTGCGTCAGCGTGCCGACGATCGTCTACCTGCACGGCTTCAATTCCGCGCCGCAGTCGGTCAAGGGACAGATCCTGGCCAGCGCGGCGGCGGCGCTTCCCGATCCGCCGCGCTTCCATCTGCCGCAGCTCAGCCACCGCCCGGCGCAGGCGATGCGCGATGTCCGCGCGTGGATCGACCGCGAGGCGCCGGCAGGACGCGATCTCGCGCTGATCGGCAGCTCGCTCGGCGGGTTCTACGCGACGTTCCTCGCCGAGAAATACGGTGCGCGCGCCGTGCTGATCAATCCGGCGATCCGGCCGCACGAGGATCTTCGCCCGTACGTCGGCCGGCAGCGCAACCTCTACACCGGTGAAGAGTACGAGGTCACGCCGGCGCATTTCGACGAGCCTGGCGGCGCTCGCGGTGACGCGAATCACGCGGCCGGAGCGGTACTTCTCTGCTCGTGCGCACCGGCGACGAGATCCTCGATTGGCGCGAGGCGGTCGCGTTCTACGCCGGAGCGATTCAATACGTCGCCGGCGGAGGCGACCACGGCTGGACGGATTTCGACGGCGAGGTGGCGTCGGTGCTGCGGTTCGCGGGATGCCGCGCCTGAGAAATCTGAAATTACTCAGGAGCACGTTCACGCCCTGTGGAACGTCCGCTTCGTCGACGTAGCCGATCGCTCCCAGGGTGGACTTGCACGAAGTTGATGACCTCTGTGCTGCTCGCCAACTCGCGCGGCGGACGCGCCCAGGCCGCTGTAACGGCGCACGGTCCAATACCCCTGTACGAGTCGTCGTCTCGGCTTGACGAACGTCTGCAGGAATCGGTCGCGTACTGCGCTGCCGCTATTGGCGTTGACGGCTGTGACGTGAATGCCGTCCACTTCGACGACCTTGCCCAGATAGATCTCTCCAGCGTGGGGGCATCGAGCCTGGCGCAGGCGCGCGTCTCCGATCACCACGACGCCGCCCGCCGCGCGCACGTCGCCCGCGACGATCGCCAGAGCAACGAGAATAGGTCTCGGATGCGGGTCTGTGTGCAAGCGCTACGCTCATCAGAACAGAGAAGTTGTACGAAAGCGAGAACACGTTGATGTCCTGGTTGCGGATGTTGCCGCCAGGCGGCGCGTCGACCAGGCTCGACATCTGGCCGATATGCGAGCGCATGATACTCGGCCTTGAGCTCGCTGGTCGCCGAAAACGAGTACGACGTGCCCAATTGCCCAGGAATGCCTGGTCGTAGCGCGACGAGCGTTATCCGCGCCGGTACGTTGCGAGGCGTTGATCAGCGCGGCGCCCGGAATGAAATCGGGCACCGTGTTGTAGTTGACGTTGTTGTACAGATTGCGCATCGGCGGGCGCGCGAGCGCAGGAACGCGTAGATGACGTAGGGGGTCCAGTTGTCGACACCGCTTGAGCAGCGAGACGTAGCCGCGTGTAGAAGCGGTTCCGAGATGTCGGTGTCGGGGACGACAGCGTACGCGCGAATTCGCTAATTACTCGGAAACCGGAGCCGGAGGCCCACCTCCGCTCCGAGCGTGGCGACGGTAGAGATGAGGCTGTTCGTCGTCGGTATGCCCGGGCCGCGGAAGCGCAGACGTCGACCTGGTAATAGCCGATGCCGGGAGCGAGCGGGACGAACGGATAGGTCGTCGGAATCGCGAAATCCGGATCCCCGCAGCTTTAGAACCGATCTGGCGGACATGCCGACGCGATAGGTGTCCTCGTCTCGCTTGTACGATCAGAACGAGCCCGCCACCCTTGATATCCATCCCGCGAAAATCGGCGCCCGAACTCTGTACCGGCGGAATGTTGTCGCGTACCCAGAAGCGGAAATCGATGGTTCGACCTGCCCCAGTAGCCGTCGAGCGGACAGGTCGCCATGCTCCGACTCCCCAGCTCTTGCTGAACGAAAGTCCCGGTGAACTCATTGCTCGGCGACGATCGAGTACATCTCGGTCGGCAGGCGGGCAAAATCATAAGTGACGCCGACGTCGTACGGTCTGCGAGTAAAGGTAGAGCGGAATGCGCTGCTTGCCCGCGCGGAAGAGCCAATCGTTGGTCGGGCGCCAAGACAGGAACGCCCACGACACGGTGCCCGTTGTATTCGTTGTCGTTGTTCGAGGCGGGCGCGAGCTTGAACTGCACCGTCGCGCCGAACTTGTCGGCAAACTTGGCGTCCACCTGCAGACCGGCGACCGTGTCGCGCCAGAACGTGCCGCGTGTCGTCGATGAAGCGCTGGTAGTGTGTACGGCTGGTTCGGACTGCGCATAACCCACCGTGCCGAACCCAGGAAACCGAAAAATCCACTGCACGCGGCCGGAAGGGCAGCCATGTCCGAGTCATGCCGCCAGCAGCGATGCCCCACACGGGGTATCTCATGACCGTCCCTGCCTGTTTTCTTATCGGTCTACGACTACCGTGCTCGCCGCGGCTGCGACGGAGCACTGCGGTAGGCACAACATCGCTCGGCGCATCGCCTCGTCGACCGCGTCTGACGTGTTGGATGTGTGCGTCGATGACAACGTCATTTTGGCGTCCCCGGAATGGAGTCTCGTGACCAATGCGCCAATCGAAGTCCTCGGGAGCAGGCGCAGAGCGGCGTCGAAATCGAAACCTCGAGCGCGAGCGAGATACGATGACACCACATGCGACGGCAGGCGGGCTTCGATCTCCGCCGGTCTCGATTCCCAAAGCTCCTTTGCCTCCACGTCCGCTTGCTGCAGTGCAGGTCGCGGAACTGATGCAACCAATCGGCGAACTCGAGGCCGATCCACCGACGCGCTGCCCGAAGGTGCGCGCGTCGCACGCCGCCGCCGCTTCGCCTGCGGGTCCGAGAGCTCTGTTGGATCCCATAGTGGAGGCGCAGCGCAGACATCGAGCGGCATCCAGGGACTCGACGGTTGTCGCCAGGTTGCTGCGCGCTCCGCAGGATGCCGTCGCCCGCGCAGCGAGCTCCAGTGCGCCGGCGCGGGGTTGAAGCTCGTTGCGCGCCCAGGCTTGCGGCAAGTGCCCTTCAAGCGTGTGGGCCTGCCGTCGCCGCGTCACTCTCCAGTCGCCGGCGAGCAGCGGTCGGACTCGACGGACTTGGCAAACGTGGCGAAGTCGCGAGTGAATCGACGCAGCAGTTGCAGAGTAAAACGGAGCATTGCCTCCGGCGTGGCGCAATCCGGAATGCGACATCGAGGCCGACAGATCTCCGGCAAGCCGGGCGTCGTCTGCGACCGATGATGTCGGCTCCGCGCGCCCCGCGGGCAATGTGGTCGGGCCGGGACGCGCGGCAGCTGCGCGGACTCTGAACTCCGCCAGAGTGGCATAAAGACTCCGGATCGACCGGCTGTGCTGACATGCGCCGTTCATGCCGAGCACCGAGGCACCGCTCGCGCTCATCGGCCATCGCGTGGGCGGTCATCGCGACGATGGGCAGCTTGACGTAGCGCGAATCGAGCCGGAGCAATCGGGTGGCTTCGTAGCCATCCATCACCGGCATCTGCAGGTCCATCAGCACGACGGAGTAGTGCGTCGGCCCATGCGCGTTGATGCGCCTCGATCGCCTCCTGACCGTTGTTGGCCACGTCCACCTGCACGCGCCGGCTTTCCATGAGCTCGACGGCGAGCTGCTGGTTGATCGGATTGTCCTCGACCAGCAACACACGCAATCCGCCGAGATCGGTGGTCGACGCCAACTTGGGCTCGTGCATCGCCAGCGCCGCTCTCTCGTCGCCAGCCAGCCATCTGACAAGTTCGCGCAACGACTCGGGCAACACAGGCTTCGGCAGAAAGTGGCCGGGCGCCGAGCTCTCGGCGGCATCGTGCATGCACCTCCGGAATCATAAGCGGAAACGACGACAGGCAGCGGCGTCTTCGCCCCAGCGCGGGCCTTGAGTGCCTTCAACACGCCCGCGCCGTCAAGGCGCGGCATCACCCAATCGATCAACAGCAGATCGTAGGGGCGCCCGTCCTGTTCCGCTCGATCGATCATCGCGAGCGCCGGTCGCCGTCGTCGGCGCGATCGATTCCGCCGGGCAAGCGTGGCGCCGACGCCGAGCGCGCCCGAGCAGATCGGTCAACGCCAGGCCCGCATCAGGCTGGTCGTCGACCACGAGCACCCGCATCGAGTCGGCCTTTGGCAGCGGCGGCGGAGGGCGGCGCCGGCGGGCTTGTAGAAGGCAAAGTGGGCGGTGAAATTGAAGCTCGAACCCTCACCGGGCACGCTTTCGACCCAGATCCGCCCGCCCATCAACTCGACGATGCGCTTGGAAATGGTGAGGCCAAGGCCGGTTCCTCCGTATCGGCGCGTCGTGGATCCATCGGCCTGCGTGAATTCCTCGAACAAGCCGTCCGATTCTGCTCGTCGCGTCATGCCGATTCCCGTGTCCCGAACGGTGAAGCGCAACGTCACGCCGCTCGCATCGCCGGCCTCGACGCTGATCGAGCAGCTTGACGTAGCCGCGGTGCGTGAATTTCACGCGTTGGACAGGAGGTTCGTTAGGACCTGACCGAGGCGCAGCGCGTCGCCCATGAGCGCGCCGCCTTCGCCGAGCAGTCGTGAATCCGTCACGTCGAACAGCAACTCGATGTCCTTTCGTGGGCGCGCTGCCGCAGCAGCGAGAGCGAATTGCCCGCGACATCCTCCACGCGGAAGCGTCCTTCCTCGAGCTCGAGCTTGCCTGCTTCCACCTTGGAGAAATCGAGGATGTCGTTGATGATCGCGAGCAGCGATTTCGCCGCGTTGTGGATCTTGCTCACGTAGTCGTGCTGCCGCGGCGTGAGATCGGTTTTCAGGGCGAGATAGGCCATGCCGAGGATCGCATTCATCGGCGTGCGAATTCTCATGGCTCATGTTGGCGAGGAACATCGACTTCGCGTGAGTCGCGTCTTCCGCCTGCTTCCGCGCCGCCTCGAGCTCCTTTCTGCACGGCATGGCGCCGGCGGATGTCGTCCTCGATCGATTGCGCCATCGAATCGAAGGTGCTTCCCAGCGCTGGTCAGCTCCTCGACGCCTTGCAGCGCCCCCATCCGCGTCGCGTAATCGCCTGCCGCGAGCAGATCTGGCGCCCTTTGCGAGCCGGTGAATCGGGACCAGCACCTGCTGCCGGACGACGCGCAAGGCGAGCACGCGTCATGACGATCGTCGCTCCCATGCTAGACGAGCGAGAGCAGGATCCAGCGCTCGAGCTGCCTCCTGCCGGCCGCGACCTCGGCGCTGGTTCGCTGGTCGGTCATCTCCACCAATCCGGCGACCGCCGTCGACAGGTCGGCTTTGCGCAAGTTGTAGGCGTCGCTGTTGACGAGCTTGCTGGCGAAGTCGAGCCGGGCGCGCCATCGGACACGAACTCCTTTGTCTCCGGGTCGTAGCAGCCCTGCGTTGCCGCGAACGCGATCTGCTCGATCTTGTTCATTTCCGCCGTGGCGTCGATCACGCGCTTCAGCGCCAGCAGCTCGTCGTTCTGAAAATCCCTGCGACTTCATCGAGATCGGCGATCGAGCGCTTCTTGCCGTCCTTGGGAATCGGCGTGCTTGACGCGGCCGGCGATCACGTCGTCCCAGTACGGATTTCGGGTTGAAGTCGGGCGGGCGGCCTTTCTCCGGCGCACGCCGAGAATGTCGTAGTAGTAGAGCAGGTAGCGAGGTTCGCCTGTGACCGTGTACGCGCGCACCAGCCGCGCGAGCTGCTCGGTCTCCTGATGCAGTTCATTGGCGAGATCGAGCGCGCGCTGCCGATGCTCCTGCGCAGCGACAACGCTGTCGTAGGACTGCTTGATCAGGACGAGCAAGCAGCAGCCGTCTGCGGCGAGCGCGAACAGCACGATCGGAAAGAACCAGACGAGACCTGCGCAGTCGCACGCGCTCAGTCCCCTAGGGAGTCATACCGGCTGGACGCTTCGACATAGCCCTGCACCGGCGAAGGCCGGGACTGGACGGTGAAATCCCTTGAGGGTGAGCTGGCCGACCGGTTCCGTGCGGGCGAAGTCCGCGACCGCGACCCTGTACCCGCTGCGAAATGAGGATCTGCCCGCCGGACGGCTTCGTCGCACAGCCGTGCCGCAAGGTTGAGTCACGGTTCCGATCGCGCCGTAATCGCGCCGGCCGTCGAAACCGATGCGCGCCGATGGTGGCGTAGCCTGCGCGACGCCGATTCCCATCGCGAGTCTCGTAGCCGCGCTTTTGCCATTCCTGGGCAAGCGTTGCAAACCGCGCCTGCATCGCGATCGCCATCTTCACCGCCGCTGCGGCAGGATTGCTCGACTCTCCACCGGATCGTTGAAGAAGATCATGATGCCGTCCCCGGCGAATCGTTCGAGGGTGCCGCTCATGCGCCGCGACGCAGCCGGCCCATGGCGTCGTGATATTCGCCGATGACGCCGATGACGTCTTCGGGGTCCGACGTCTCGGTGAATGCGGTGAAGCCTCGCAGGTCGACGAAAGCGGCTGCAATTTCGCGGCGGTGACTCTTCAACGGATCGTCGGTCGAAGCCCGACAGCAGGAGATCCACGACCGATGGCGAAAAGAAACGTTTGAGGCGGCTCAGTCGTTCGACCTCTCTGACCTCGTCCGCCACGCGCCGTTCGAGCGTGCGTGGTTCCATTCCGAAAGCTCGCCGGCCTGCGCCTCGAGCTTCGCGATCAGGCGTTGCATTTCCCGGGCATGCTCGGCACGCCGCCAGGTGGGTCTTCACCCGCGCCTTGACGATCGGTGCGCTGATCGGCTTGGTCACGTAGTCGACCACGCCTTTGAGATCGAGTCCGTGGGTTTCATCTTCGATCTCGGTCATCGCCGTGACGAAGATGACGGGGATGTCCCGTGTCACCGGGTCGTCCTTCAGCCGTCGGCACACCTCGTACCCGTCCATGCCGGGCATCATGATGTCGAGCAGGATCAGGTCGGGCGGCGTTTCCGGAAAGCAGCGAGCTTCAGCGCCTTTTCGCCGCTGACGGCCGCCTTGGTGCGGTAGTCCGATTTCAGGACGTCGCAGAGAAAGCGACAGATTGGCCGGCGTATCGTCAACGACGAGGATCGTCGGTCTTTCGCGCGACTGAGCCACGGAACCCCCGCTGCCGGATTTCGATGCGACCCGCGGTAGTCGCGGCCGAATCGAAACCAGCCAGCGTTTCAGCGACCGCATTGTTGCCAGGTGGCCGGATTATGCAGCATGACCACGGCCGCGTGCGCGCCAAGGGCGAACTGAGCCTCCTCGGGCGTGATCGCGCTCTGCTCAGGCGAAGTGACCGGCGGCACCCTCGTCGAACGAGATCCGGCCCGTTTCTTGCCGATCGACGGGTTACCTCCAGCGAGCTCGCACGACTTTTGCGTCCCGACCGCAGGGCATGGTACGGTTGGAGTTCTATCCGTCGGCAACAGGGGAGACGTTCATGGACATCGGCAGGGCGCTGATCGTCGACGATTCGAAGGTCGTGCAGTTCAAGCTGAAGCGCATGCTGGAGGCGCGGGGCTGGGCGTCGACACCGCCTCGTCCGGGCACGAGGCGCTCGACTTCCTGAAGTCGCACGCGCCGGACGTCATCTTCATGGACTTCATGATGCCGGACATGGACGGTTACGAAGTCACCGGCATGATCACGGCGAACCCGGTGACGGCAGCGATCCCGGTCGTCATGTGCACCGGGCACGACACACCGCAGGACCGCGCGCGCGCCAAGGACAGCGGCGCAAGCGGCTTCGTGACCAAGCCGGTCGACGATACCGCGCTCGACACCGTTGCTGGCGGAGCTGCACGGACGCGCCGCGAGCGCGGCCGCAGCCGGCGGCGGCAGCCGAACGCCGCGGAGCCGAGCTGACGAGTGCCCGCGGATCAGAGCCCGCCTCCGTGCAGCTCGGCACGCCGCCGGTCAGCGTGCCCGCCCGACGCGCGCGCAGTTCCGACCGCCCACGCGTCAGCCCGGCGCCCGTTCGCGGCGCTGATGCCGCCGCCGCGCCCACGCCGCCGTTGCCGCCCGGCGGCCGCGGCGCCAGCTCACGGCGACGATGTCGCTGCGGATCGCCGAGCGCGTCGCGCGAAGTCGCCGAAAACTGTTCGGAAGCGATCGCCGCGCTGACGGCCGCTCCGAACAGGTTCGCGGAACGCCGCGCAGGAAGTCGCTGCTCGCGCCGCGCAGGACGCTCGCGTCGTAGCGCGCCGAGGTCGCGCACGAGCGTGCCGAGCTCGGCGATCGCCGCCGCCACGCGCGCCGCGCGCGAATCCGTCCAGCCGACCGTCGAGGCGGCGGAGGCCGCGCGCAAGTCGGCGGCGATGGCGGCCGACGACAAGCTGCGCGGAAGCGCTCGCGACCGTCCATGCGACCGCCGAGCGTGTGGCGCGCCAGACGGTCGATTCGGCCAAGTCGACGATGGAGGATGCGTCGCGGACGGATTCTCGAGAGCGGCGCGCGCGGACTCTGCAGGACACCGCGCGAGCACGCGCCGCCGAGACCGCGGCGAAGCCCATTGCCGAGAACGGCGGCGCGCAGCGTCGCCGAGCAGCTCGTGCGCGTCACGCTCGCCGCGCGTGCACGAGGACGAAACGGCCATGCGCGCCGACGTGGAGCAGGCGGCGATCGCCGTCGCCGAACAGGACCGCGCGCGAGCTGATCCAGCCGGCGGTCGAGGCTGCCGAGACCGCGCGCCGATCGGCGGCTGACCGCCGCCGAAGACAAAGCTCACGGAGTCGCTCGCCACGGTGCATGCGACCGCGGAGCGCGTCGCGCGCGAAACGATGGACTCGGCGAGGGCGACGCTGGAGGATGCCTCGCGCGGCATCCTCGACTCGGCGCGCGCCGAGCCTCGGAGAAAGCGTTCGCGTCACGACCGAGGCCGCCGCCAAGCCGGTGGCGAGCCGCGGCGCCGCACGGTCGCCGAGCAGCTCGTGCGCGTCACGCTCGCCTCGGTCAAGGATGACGAGGCCGCGCTGCGCGCGGATGTGGAGCAATCGTCGGCGGCCAGTCGCCGAGCGCGTCGCGCGCGAGCTGGTGGAGCAGGCGAACGTGGCGGCGGCGGCCGAGCGCGAGCTGGCCGCTGCCGCGGCGGAAGACAAGCTGCAGAGCACGCTCATGAGCGCGCATTCGACGGCGCGAGGATGTCGCGCGCCAGACCCTCGACGCTGCCAAGGCGGCGATGGCGGACGCGTCGCGCGAAGTGCTCGAGTCGGCGCGCGCCGAACTGCAGGAGAGCGTGCGCGCCGTTGCCGAGGTCGCGTCGAAGCCTGCGGCCGAAGCCGCGGCGCGCGCGGTGGCCGAGGAGGTCATGCGCGACGCGCTCGCGGTCGGCGCGCGAGGAAGGAAGCCGCGTCCCGCCAGCGCGTGGAGGAGAATGCGATCGTCGGTCGCCGGAGCGGGTGGGCCGCGAGCTCGTGAAGATGGTATTTCGGCGCCACGCCGTTGACAGCGGACCGGCGCAGAGGGCGAAGCAGGGTCGGGACGCGCACGGCATTGCGGGTGGCTCGGCGGGGTCCGTCGGACGCCGGCAAGGCGCCGGCGCCGCGACGTCGCGCCCGCGCCTGCCGGGTGGGCGAAGGGCGCGGTGCCCTGGCTTGCCGGCCTGACGCTCGCGGTGCTCTATCTTTTGTACCGAACGTTTCGTCTAGACGCGCCGGACGGATGGACGCGCGGATGATCCAGGAGGAGTTTGGATGAAGATCGCGTTGGTGGGATCGCGCTACTTCGGGGCGGCAGCCTTCGAGGCGCTGCGCAAGGAGGAAGGCGTGGAATTCTCGAGCGTCGTCGTGCCGGCGGCCGACGATCGGCTGGCGCATCGCCGGCGAGCGCGGCCGGCGTTCCGGTCCACGTGCTCGAGAATCCGAAGATGGTGCCGGGCGAGCGCGGTGCCCGAAGGGACCGATCTCGTCGTCGCCGCGCACACGCATGCGCGCGTGAGCGACGAGGCGCTCGCGCATTCGCGCCTTGGCGGCATCGGCTACCATCCGTCGCTGCTGCCGCGGCATCGCGGCATCGCGGCCGTGGAATGGACGATCCAGGAAGGCGACCCGATCGCCGGCGGCACGGTCTATCACCTGGCCGACGGCTGGGATGCGGGCGCGATCGCGGCGCAGGAATGGTGCTTCGTCGGCAAGGGCGAGACCGCGCGCGAGCTTGTGGGAGCGCGCCTTGGCGCCGATCGGCCTCGAGCTCCTCCCGAAGGTCGTGCGGCTACGCGATCGAGCACGACCAGCGTGCCCGCTCAAGCCCGCAGGATCCGCGATTCGCGACCAAGGCGCCGATGATCAAGAAGCCGGCGGGACGAACTGACACGCCTTCGCATGTCGAGCCACATCGTATTGACCTCCCACCCGCTCGGGCGCACGGCGGGTCAAGTCGCCGCCGCTCAAACTGGGGCGCCGGCGACCGCGGCCGAGGCGCGGGCCGGTCGTCGCGAGCCTCACCAATCCGGCGCAGCGCAACGCGATCGGCACGCACTCGGGCGCCTACGCGCTCTATCGCGCGCTCGCCGTCGCCTCGCGGACGGCTCGACCGCGACCATCGGCCCGACCTCACCGACACGTCGCCGGCCGAGGTGATCGGCCCGCATCCGCAGTGGGCCGATCCCGACAAGATCGTGTCGCTCGATCCGTGGGGCCACATGGTCGCGACGGCGTTCGCCGCGGAGATTGCCGCCGGGCGTCGACGTGCGCCCGATCGATCGCGGTCACCAAGGCGCGGATCAACATGCCGGAGTTGAAGGACGCCGTCGCCGCCGGGCGCCTCGTTCCGGACGGAACGATATCCTGCACGCACAACGGCGACGTGCGCGTGACGAAGGCCGCGATCGACCCGGTCTGGCACCTGCCCGGCATCGCGCGAGCGCTTCGACGTCGCCGGAGGGCGAGCTGCGGCGCGTGCTGTTCGAGCAGACCGGCGGCATGTTCCCGGAGCTCGTCACGCGGCCCGATCTCGACGTGTTCCTGCCGCCGATCGGCGGCATCGACGCTCTATTTCTTCGGCGACGTCGGCGCAGCTCGGGAAGCCCGCGACACGAAGGTCGCCTGCCGCGTGCACGACGAGTGCAACGGCTCCGGACGTGTTCGGCTCCGACATCTGCACCTGCCGGCCCTATCTCGCGCACGGCATCGAGGTCTGCATCGAGATGGCGCAGCAGGGCGGCGTCGGCGCTCGTCGTCTACAACCGCAAGGAAGGCCGCGCGCTGGGCGAGGTGACGAAGTTCCTGGTCTACAACGCGCGGAAGCGCCAGGTCGGCGGCGATCGCGCGGCGACGTACTTCGAGCGCACCGAATGCGTGGCCGGCGTGCAGGACATGCGCTTCCAGGAGCTGATGCCCGACGTCGTTCCACTGGCTCGGCATCGCGCGCATCGACCGCTTGGGCCTCGATGAGCAACATGAAGCACGACGCGCTCGCGCGCGCAGGGCATCGACGTGGTCGAGCAGGTGCCGATTCCGGACGACGCTGATTCCCGCCGACGCCCGCGTCGAGATGGATGCCAAGAAGGCCGCCGGCTACTATGCGCCGGACGCGCCGGAACCGCGCGAACGGAGAGCTCGCCAAGGGCCGCGCGCTCGACGAGTGAGCTCCTCGATGCGCGCGCCCGCGTTGACTCCCGCGAACGTGGCACACGCCGGTGCCGGTCGCATCCTGCGGCGAAGCTGCTCACGGCGAGCGCCGTCCGCACGCGCTGCGCAGCGATCATGGCAGCGGCCGAGCGCGGCGCTACGCCGACATCTCGCGTGGCGCGCCGGATCGGCTGCCGGCCGCGGCCTACGTGGCCGACACGATCCGAGCAGCGCTATCCCGACGCTCGACGTTCCGTATCCACAGCCGCTGGCGCCACTTCGAGGCGGGCGGCGTCGATCGCTGGGGCGCAGATCGCGCCGCCACGCCTGCCGGCACGACGGCGCCGAGCGCGCGCGCACGCGCGATCGACCTCGCGATCACGAGCGTGCTGCTCGATGCCGGCGCGGGCCCGGCATGGCGCTATCGTCGACGCCGCCACCGGGAGCGACGCTCGCGCGCGTTCGGAGGGCTTGCGCGTGGCGGAGCTTGCGACTGTTCGCCGCGGGCGCGTTCTCGGCGCGCGCCGAGCGCGCCGTTGCGCCGCCGATGCCGCGCGCGCTGGCAGCGCTCGACGCGGCGACGCTCGCCCAGGGATTCCAGGTCGAGCGCGGACAACCCGCTCGTCGGCCTCGAGGGCCGCGCGCGCGCTGCTGCGTCGCCTCGGGGAGCGTCATGCCGGCGGCGACGCCCGCGGTGTTCGGCACGCCGGCGCGCCTCGGCCATCTCTACGATTACCTGCGCCGCGCATGCGCGGCGGGCAGCGCTATCAGCGCCGGATTCCTGCTGGCGACGCTGTTGCGCGCGCTGGGGCCCGTCTGGCCGCCGCGGCTCGCGCTCGACGGCGTGCCGCTGGGCGACTGCTGGCGGCATCCGGCGGCGACGCCGGATCCGCGATCCGACCGACGGCTACGTGCCGTTCCACAAGCTCACGCAGTGGCTCGCGTACTCGCTGCTCGAGCCGCTCGAGGAAGCCGGCACTTGCGGTGACCGGTCTCGACGAGCTCACCGGCCTGCCGGAGTACCGCAACGGCGGCCTGCTGCTCGATCTCGGCGTCATCGTGCCGATGCGACGCCGACTTCCTGCAGCCGTCGGCACTGCGGTCGGCGACGAGGCCATCGTCGAATGGCGCGCGCTGACGGTGATCGCGCTCGATCGCATCGCCGCTGCCGTGCGCGCCGAGCTCGGCGTCGACGCGCGGACGCCTTTCCGCTCGCGCGCGTGCTCGAAGGCGGCACGTGGGCGGCGGGCCGGCGCATCGCCGCCGAGCGCCGCGAGGCGGCGCACGCCCCGGTGTCGATCGACGAGCGACGGCACGGTATTCTGATCGCGAACCCAACGAAGGACGAGGCTCCCAATGTCGGACACGCTCACCGTCGTCGGCCATCCGCTGATCCTGCACAAGCTCGACGCACATGCGCCGCAAGGACACGTCGACGGAGATGTTCCGCCGCCGCCTGCGCGAGATCGCGCAGCTGCTCGCCTACGAAGTCACGCGCGACCTGCCGCTCGAGCTCGTGCCCATCAGAGACGCCGCTCGACCGCGATGAAGGCGCCGCATGATCGAGCGGCAAGAAGCTCGTGCCTCGTGTCGATCCTGCGCGCCGGCAACGGCATGCTCGACGGCATGCTCGAGATCCTGCCCGCGCGCGCGCGTCGGCCACGTCGGCCTCTACCGCGATCCGGCGACGCTCGTGCGCGGTCGAGTACTACTTCAAGGTGCCCGACGACATCGCGCGACCGCGCTCGTCATCGTCGTCGATCCGATGCTCGCCACCGGCAACTCGGCGGTCGCGGCGCGTCAACCGGCTGAAGGAGGCGCGGCGCGCGTGACGATCCGAGTACGTGTGCCTGCTCGGCCGCGCCGGAGGGCATCGCAGCGCTTGCACGCGCGCCATCCGGACGTGCCGATCTTCACCGCGGCCGTCGACGACGCACCTCAACGACCACGGCTACATCGTCCCGGGTCTGGGCGACGCCGGCGATCGACTGTTCGGCACGCAGTAGCGGCTACTCGTCTGTTGGGCGTGACGGGAGGCTTGCCTCCGGGCTTCGTCAGCCGCGATTCGAGCGGTCAGGGGTGCCGCCTGCGGCGTGCCCGCAGGCTGGAGGCGCGCCGGCGGCAACGCCTCCCGCCACGCCTGCGGCGCATCTGCCGATGCGAGCAGGGGACAGAATCGTCAGGCCCGCGGATTGCCGCGGTGCGAACGCAAAACCCGATAAAATGTCGAGCTTCCGCTGGACATTCGGCCACCGGCGCGCCACGAACGGCGCTGGGGGGCGAGTCCACGCTGCCGGCAGTTCCCCTCCGAAAGGACGGCCCCATGAACGTTTGTACGAATAGCGAGAAGAAGATTGAGTAACTGGGCGCCTGCGCGGCGCTCGCCGTTGGCGCGTCGCTCGTCGGCGCCAGGCGGCGGCGCGCTGGCGCAGCAGAAGATGAAGGTCGCTGGCGATCTACACGGTGCCCGTCGAGCAGCAATGGGTGTCAGCGGATCCACAAGGCGCTGAACGCGGCCGAGGCGCGCGGCGAGATCGAGTACAAGTTCTCCGAGAACGTCGCGCAACGCCGACTACGAGCGCGTGATGCGCGAGTACGCCGAGCAGGGCAACCACGCTGATCGTCGGCGAGTCGTTCGCGGTCGAGGCGGCGGCGCGCAAGGTCGCGAAGGACTATCCCGAAGGTCGTCGTTCCTGATGGGCTCGTCGGGCAAGCCGCAGGCGCCCAACTTCGCGCGTGTTCGACAACTACATCCAGGAGCCGGCCTACCTGACCGGCATGATCGCCGGCGGCATGACCAAGACCAACAAGATCGGCATGGTCGGCGGCTTCCCGATTCCCGAGGTGAACCGGCTGATGCACGCGTTCATGGCCGGGCGCCGAGAGACGAACCCGAAGGTCGAGTTCACGGTCAGCTTCATCGGCTCGCTGGTTCGACCCGCCGAAGGCCAAGGAAGCCGCGTTCGCGATGATCGACAAGGGCGCCGACGTGCTGTACGCCGAGCGCTTCGGCGTGTCGCGACGCGGCCAAGGAGAAGGGCAAGCTCGCGATCGGCAACGTGATCAACACGCAGGACAAGTACCCCGACACGGTCGTCGCCTCCGCGCTGTGGAACATGGAGCCGACGATCGACCGCGCGCTGCAAGACGCGTGAAGGACGGCAAGTTCAAGGCCGAGGACTACGGCCCGTACTCGACGATGAAGTACAAGGGCTCGGAGCTGGCGCCGCTCGGCACGTTCGACGAAGAAGGTGCCGGCCGACGTCGTGACGAAGGTGCAAGGCAGAAGGAAAGGCGATCCTGGACGGCAAGTTCGCCGTCAAGGTCGACGACGCCGCAGCCCAAGTCGACGCTGTAGTGCCGGCCGAACCGGCGGAGCGGCAGAGGCCGCTGGCGCCTATCCGTCGCCCAGTTCTCGTCCTCTCGCTGTCGAGCATCACCAAGCGCTTCGGCGCGCTGGTCGCGAACGACGCCATCTCGCTCGACCTGCGGCGCGGCGAGGTGCTGGCGCTGCTCGGCGAGAACGGCGCCGGCAAGTCGACGCTGGTGTCGATCCTGTTCGGCCACTACGTCGCCGACGAGGGCACGATCGAGGCGTTCGGCCAGGCCGCTGCCGCCGGGCGATCCGGCGGCGGCGCTCGCCGCCGGGCATCGGCATGGTGCACCAGCACTTCACGCTGGCCGACAACCTCACGCGTGCTCGACAACGTGCTGATCGGCACGGAGCCGCTGTGGCAGCCGTTCTCGCGGCGGCGCGCGGCGCGCGCGCGGCTGCGCGAGACCGCGCAAGCGCTTCGGGCTCGCCGTGACGCCCGACGCGCGGGTCGGCGAGCTGTCGGTCGGCGAGCGCCAGCGCGTCGAGATCCTGAAGGCGCTCTACCGCGGCGCGCGCGTGCTGATCCTCGACGAGCCGACCGCGGTGCTGACGCCGCAGGAGAGCCGAGACGCTGTTCGCGACGCTGCGGCGAGCTCGTGCGCGAGAGGACTGTCGATCATCTTCATCAGCCACAAGCTCGACGAAGTGCTGCGGTGTCCGACCGCATCGCGGTGCTGCGAGCACGGCCGGCTGGTGTGCGTCGCGCGCCGCCGCGTGGCGCGACGCGAGAGCGAGCTCGCGGAGCTGATGGTCGGCCGCGCGGTCACGATGCCGACGCGCGAGCGGCCGCGCGCGCATGGCGCGACGCGTCGTGCGTGCTCGACGCGCGTCGTGCACGGCGATGCGCGCGGGCGACGCGGCCTCGACGGCGTCGACCTGTACCTGTCGCGCGCGGGCGAGATCGTCGCGATCGCCGGCGTGGCCGGCAACGGCCAGCAGGCGCTCGCCGGACTGCTGTGCGGGCACGCTGCGCCGCCGACGCGGGAACGGTCACGCTCGCGGCGGCGATGCGCTGCGCGGCGAACCTCGCGTCCTGGATCGCCGCCGGCGTCGCGCGAATTCCCGAGGATCGGCACGCCGTCGGCGTCGATCGGCGATCTCGCCGGTCTGGGAGAACGCGATCTCGGAGCGGCTGCGCGCAGCCTGAGTTCACGCGCGCCGGATTCGTGCGTCGCGCGGCGGGGCGCGCGCATGCGCGGCGAGATCGTGCGACCGGTTCGACGTGCGCGGCGTCCGGCATCGACGTCGCCGGCGCGATCGCTGTCCGGCGGCAACATGCAGAAGCTGATCCTCGGCCGCGCGCTCGTCGGTCGCCGCGCGGACGCGACGCCGGCGCTCATCGTCGCCGACCAGCCGACGTGGGGGCTCGACGTCGGCGCGCGTCGCCTACGTGCACCAGTGCCTGCTCGACGCGGCGCGACGCGGGCGCCGCGGTGCTGCTCATCTCCGAGGACCTGGACGAGATCTTCGCGCTCGCCGACCGGATCGCGCGTGATGCACCACGGGCAGGCTCTCGCGCGGTGCGGCCGGCGGAGGCGTGGACGCTGCGCCGCGATCGGCCTCGCGATGGCGGGGTCGGCCAGAGCGCCAGGCGTGCCGCGTGCGGCTTGAGGCGCGCGCCGAGGTCGTCGCGCGGCGCTCGCAGATCGCCGCGCCGTTCGCGCGCGGTCGCCTTCACGCTCGTCGTCTGCTCGCTGCTCGTCGCGTGGGCCGGCGTGCCGGTCGGCGGCGCCTACGCTGCTGCTGCTTCGAAGGCGGCTTCAGGCTCGGCGTTCGCGGTGTCGGAGACGCTGACGCGCGCGACGCCGCTGATCCTCACCGGCCTCGCCGTCGCGGTCGCGTTTCGCGCGCAGCTCTACAACATCGGCGCCGAGGGCCAGCTCTACGTCGGCGCGCTCGCCGCGGTCGCGGTCGGCGACTGCACGGCGGTGCGGCTCTCGCTGCCGGCGTCGGTGCTGTTCCCGCTGATGATCGCGGCGGCGATGCTCGCCGGCGCGCTGCTGCTGCTCGGCCCGGCGTTGCTCAAGACGCGCTTCGACGTCGACGAGGTCGTCACGACGCTGCTGCTCAACTTCATCGTCGCTGCTGTTCGTGTCGATGATGCTCGACGGACCGATGAAGGACCCGGCCGCGATGGGCTGGCCGCAGAGCGGTCGCGCTTCCCGACGAGCTCGAGCTGCCGAAGCTCGTCGAGCGCACGCGCGTGCACTCCGGGCCTGCTCGTGGCGCTGGCGCTCGCGCGTGCTCGCTCTGGGCCGTGCGACGGCGCTTCACGGCGTTCGGCTTCGAGATGCGCGCGCGTCGGCGCCAACGCGCGCGCGCGCGGCGTTCGCCGGCGTGCCCGTCGCGCGCACGGTCGCTGGTCGCGACCGCGCTCTGTCGGGCGCGCTGGCCGGGCTCGCGCGGTGCGATCGAGGTCGCCGGGCGCGCCGGATACGTGACGCTCGACATGTCGCCGGGCTACGGCTACAGCGGCATCGTGATCGCGATGCTGGCGCAGCTGCAACCCGCTCGGCGTCGTGGCGGCGGCCGTCTTCGTCGCCGGCATCCTGGTCGGCGCCGACAGCATGAGCCGCGCGATCGCCGTGCCGACGTACATCGCCGACGTCATCGTCGCGGCCTCGCTGATCGCGATGCTGGTGGCGACGATGCTCGTCGCGCGTACCGCGATCGCGATGGCGCTACCGCGATTCGCTGCCGCGCGACTGACGTGCGCTCAGCCGCGATATCCTCGACATCGTCGCAGCGTTCCGTTCTGGGTCGCGGTGCTGCGCATCGCCACGCCGCTCGATCTTCGGCACGCTCGGCGTGCTGCTGTGCGAGCGCGCGGGCGTGCTGAACCTCGGCATCGAGGGCATCATGGTCGTCGGCGCGTTCACCGGCTGGCTCGCCGTCTACCGCGGGCGCGAGCGCTGTGGGCGGCGTGCTCGTCGCCGCGCTCGACCGGCGCCGGCGCTCGGCCTGCTGCATGCGATCCTGACCGTGCCGCTCGGCATTGTCGCAGCACGTGTCCGGACTCGGCGTCACGCTGTTCGGCGACGAGCCTCGCGTCGTACGCGCTACCGCGTGACGCTGCCGCAGGTCACCACGCCGCCGACGATCGAGCCGTTCGCGCGCGATGAGCTGGCTTCGGCATGCCGGTGCTCGACGGCGCAGACGCCGCTGACGCTGCTCGCGCTCGTGCTGCGTGCCGCTGCTCGCGTACGTCCTCAATCGCACGCCGGCTGGGGCTCGCCGTGCGCATGGTCGGCGAGAATCCGAGCGCGGCCGAAGGCCAGGGCATCGACGTCGATCGCGGTGCGGATCGGCGACGGTCGTCGCCGGGTCGGCGCTGATGGGCGTCGCCGGCGCGTTCCTCACGCTGTCGGCGTTCAACGCGTTCTTCTTCAACATGGTCAACGGCCGCGGCTGGATCTGCGTGGCGCTCGTCGTGTTCGCGTCGTGGCGCCCGGGCAAGGCGCTGCTCGGGGCGCTGCTGTTCGCGGTCGTTCGACGCGCTGCAGCTGCGCCTGCAGCAGGCGAGCGGCGCGGACAGCTGCCGCTACCAGATCTACCTGATGCTGCCGTACGCGCTGTCGATCCTGGCGCTCGTCGCTGATGGCGCGCCGCGCCGCCTATCCGCAGGCGCTGATGAAACCCTATCGCAAAGGTGAGCGATGACGAGCACCCTCGCGCTTCGGTGCAATACGATCTCGTCGTGCGCAATGCCGCGCTGCCGGACGGGCGCAGCGGCATGGACATCGCCGTGCGCGACGGCCGGATCGCGGCCGTCGCGCCGCATGGCGAGCTCGGCGCCGTGCAGGGCGCGATCGAGCTCGATGCGCGAAGGTCAGCTCGTCGACGCCGCCGTTCGTCGATGCGCACTTCCACATGGACTCGACGCTGCTCCTACGGCCTGCCGCGCGTCAACGCGTCGGGAACGCTGCTCGAAGGCATCGCGCTGTGGGGCGAGCTGAAGCCGACGCTCGACGCACGGACGCGATCGTCGAGCGCGCGCTCGCCTATTGCGACTGGGCGGTGGCGCAAGGGCTTGCTCGCGATCCGCTCGCATGTCGACGTCTGCGATCCGCGGCTGCTGGCCGTCGAGGCGCTGCTGCGACGTGCGCGAGCAGCGTCGCAGCCCTATCTCGACCTGCAGCTCGTCGCGTTTCCGCAGGACGGCGCTGCTGCGCAGCGCCGGGCGCGCTGGCCAACCTCGAGCGCGCGCTCGACGATGGGCGTCGACGTCGTCGGCGGCATTCCGCACTTCGAGCGCACGATGGCCGACGGCGCGAGAGCGGTGCGCATCCTGTGCGAGATCGCGGCGGAGCGCGGACTGCGCGTCGACATGCATTGCGACGAGACCGACGACCCGCATGTCGCGGCACATCGAGATCGCTCGCGCGTCGAGACGCAGCGGCTCGGCTTGCACGGACGCGTCACCGGCTCGCACCTGACGTCGATGCACTCGATGGACAACTACTACGTGTCGAAGCTGATCCCGCTGATCGCGCGAGGCGCGGCGTGAGCGCGATCGCCAATCCGCTGATCAACATCACGATCCAGGGCCGCCACGACACGTATCCGAAGCGCCGCGGCATGACGCGCGTGCCGGAGCTGATGGCAGCCGGCGTCGACGTCGCGTTCGGCCACGACTGCGTGATGGACCCGTGGTATCCGCTGGGCATCGGCCGACATGCTCGAGGTCGCGCACGATGGGCCTGCACGTCGCGCAGATGACCGGGCCAGGCCGGCGATGCGCGCGTGCTTCGACGCGGTCACGACGAACGCCGGCGCGGATCCTGCGGCTCGACGGCTACGGCATCGCGCCGGGCTGCCGCGCCGACTTCGTGCTGCTGCGAGGCGCGCGATCCGGTCGAGGCGATCCGGCTCTGCGCGCGACGCGGCTCGCCGTCGTGCGCGCGCGGCCGCATCATCGCGCGCACGCCTCTCCGGCCGCCGACGACGCTCGACCTTCCGGGGAGTCGTCCGGCACCGACCCGCTACCGGATCGGGAAGTTAAGCAGTGACGTGCTTTCCGGTCATCGTGATCACCAAGGACGAGGAGGCGTCGATCGCGCGCACGCTCCGACTCGGTCGCATTGGGCCGACGAGATCGTCGTCGTCGATTCGGGCAGCACGCGACCGCACCGTCGAGATCGCGCGCGAGCTGGGCGCGAAAGTCACCGTGACGCCGGACTGGCCGGGTTTCGGCCCGCAGAAGAATCGCGCGCTCTGATCTCGCGACGGGCGACTGGGTGCTCTCGCTCGATGCCGACGAGTGGCTGACCGCCGAATCGGCGGAGGAGATCCGGTCGCGCCGTCGACGCGGAGCTGCCGCGGATCCTGCCGCGTATCGGCTGCCGCGCCGCTCGAGCTTCTGCGGGCGCTTCATGCGTCACTCCGGCTGGTGGCCGGACTACGTCGTGCGTCTGTTTCGCCGCGGCCGCGCCCGCTTTTCCGACGACAGCGTCCACGAGCGCGTGGTCGTCGACGGAACGCTCGGCGACGTTGCGCGAGCCGATCATGCACGAGACGTTCGTCGACCTCGAGGATCTCGTCGGCAAGATGAACCGCTATTCGACGCTGACGGCGCAGCAGCTGCAGCAGCACGGCAGAGACCGCGGGCCTCGTGCGAGGCGATCGCGCGCGCGCTGTGGGCGTTCGTTCGCACCTACGTGTTCCGCGCCGGATTTCTCGACGGCCGCGAAGGCTTCATGCTCGCGCGTGGCGACGGCCGAAGGCACCTACTACCGTTACGCGAAGCTCATGCGGTTGCCGCGCAAAGTGACGCTCACGCCTGCAGGTCGTCGAGCCCACGCTGGAAGGCTACTCGGGCCATTGCCACGCGCTGGTCGCGAGCCTCGTGCGCGCGACGCGCGCGATGCGCCATCGACCTGTGGAGCGGCCAGGGCTCGGCGGACATGGACTTCGGCCCGCGACGTGACGCATCCATCCGATGTTCCGGCGCCGGACCGGCTGCCGCAGATGCTGTTCCTGCTGCGTCGCCTGCTGCGGCGAGCCGGAGCCGATCGTCGTCACCACCGCGCGCACGCAGCGACCTCGCGCTCGTCGACTCTCGCTGCGCGCGGACGCGTGCCGCCCGACCAGCGTCTTCCTGTACTTCCACTGGTTCCGCGAGTCACGCCGCGCAAGCTCTCGTTCCTGCGGCGGATGGCGGCGCGGCAGCCGGACATCGTGATCCTCGGCACGACCGACAGCGTGGTGGACGTGTTCCGCCGCTGCGGCTTTCGCGAACGTCGTGCTGCTGCCTTATCCCGCGCCCGAGGCCGAGCGGCGAGGCCGACGCGGTCCCGTTCCGACGCTTGCTCTACGCGGGCGCCGCGCGCCAGGACAAGGGCTTCAGGATCGTCGTCGACCTGGTCGAGCTGCTCGCCGCGCGCGAACGAGGACATTCCGATCGCGGTCCAGATCACCGCCGATCACTACGACAAGTACGACGCCGCGACCGCGCGCGGACATCGCGCGGCTCGAGGCCACGCGCTATCCCGCCGCTCACGCTGATCCGCGAGACGCCCTCGCCGGAGGCGTACGCCGCGAATTTCCCGGGCAGCATCTGCCTGCAGCCCTACGATCGCGCCGAATTCCGCGACCGCGTCAGCGGCGTGACGCTCGATGCGCTGGCGCACGGCTGCCCGATCGTCGCCACCGCGGGCACGTGGAGCGCCGCGCATGATCGAGCCGTTCGGATGCCGGCATCGCGCTCGCGAATCCGGATGCCGAAAGCCTCGTACGTCGGCCGTCGGGCGGCGATTGCGCCGGATTACGCCCGGTACCGCCAGCGCCGGCGCTTTGCGGCGCGCGCGGCAGCGACAGCGGATTCCTGGGCGCCGCTGCTCGAACGGCTGGGCCGTAGAAGCGCGCCCTGAGTGCCGCGTTATGCTGCAGCTGCAGCAGGCCATTTTAGGGCCGCAGCGCTGGTAGGAATTCGCGCCTGCGCCGGGCCTGCCCGGCGTCGTGTCTTCGGATACCCGCCGACGTATCGGTCGCGGCCACGAGCGTCGGCTCGATCTGGCACGTCTCCTGCTCTCCCTAGAGGAGCAGGGCCCGACTCTCACAAGGAGCAGCGGTATGGATACCCGTTTCGCCGCCGGCGCGAAGCCGGCCGTCAGGCGTATCGCCGTTCCCTCCGCGATCGCCCGCGAGCGCCGGCTATGCCGCGCGCAACTACGATCCGCTGCCCGTCGTGCTCGCGCACGGCGACGGCTGCTGGCTGTGGGACGAGCACGGTCGCCGCTATCTCGACATGATGAGCGCGTACTCGGCCGTGAGCCACGGCCACGCGCATCCGCGCATCGTGCGCGCGCTGGTCGAGCAGGCGCAGCGGCTCGCCGTGACGTCGCGCGTCTTTCACAACGAGCTCCTGCCGGCATTCCTGCAGCGGCTCGCCGAAGTCACGGGACTCGACCGCGCGCTGCCCGCGAACGGCGGCGCCGAAGCCGTCGAGACCGCGCTCAAGGCCGCGCGCAAGTGGGGCCACAAGATCAAGGGCATCCCCGCCGACCGCGCCGAGATCATCGTCTGCGCCGGCAATTTCCACGGCCGCTCGATCACGATCGTCGGCTTTTCGTCCGAGCCGCAGTATCGCGACGGCTTCGGGCCGTTCGCGCCGGGCTTCCGGCAGGTTCCGTATGGCGACGCCGACGCGCTCGCGCGCGCGATCGGCCCCAACACCGCCGCGTTTCTCGTCGAGCCGATCCAGGGCGAAGGCGGCATCATCGTCCCGCCGGCGGGCTATCTCGCGCAGTGCGCGCGCATCTGCCGCGAGAACAACGTGCTGCTGATCTGCGACGAGATCCAGACCGGCATGGGCCGCACCGGCAAATTCCTCGCGTGCGAGCACGAGAACGTGAAGCCCGACGGCGTCATCCTCGGCAAGGCGCTGGGCGGCGGACTGTTGCCCGTGTCGGCGCTCGTCGGCACCGACGACCTGATGCAGGTGTTCTCGCCGGGCGATCACGGCAGCACGTTCGGCGGCAATCCGCTCGCGGCCGCGGTGGGGCTCGCGGCGCTCGACGTGCTGTTCGACGAGGGCCTGATCGCGCGCTCGGCGGAGCAGGGCGCGCATCTGCTCGAACGGCTTGCGCACGGTCGAAGAGCCCGCTGATCCGCGAGGTTCGCGGCAAGGGACTCTTCATCGGCGTCGAGGTCGACCGCGACCGCATCATCGCGCGCGATGTCGTCGACCGGCTGCTGGCGCGCGGCATCCTGTCGAAGGACACGCACGGCACCGTCGTGCGGTTCGCGCCGCCGCTCACGATCGACCGCGAGACGCTCGACTGGGCGGTCGAAGAAGTGCGCGCCGTGTTCGTGGAGCTGGGCGGCGGGTTGAGGCGCGCGGCGTAGCACGGAACGCGGCGCGTACTCCGCGCCGGGAGACCTGCACCGCCGCCCGATCACCGAACCGCGCCGGCGGACCGCCTCGGCGCGCCTCCTTTAGGTGGCACCTGTGCGCCGGTGCGCATAGGTGCCGTGCTGCTGGTGCGCTTAGGGAGGAGCGCCGCGCAAATGATGCGACCACGAAGTCAGTCTCGCCCTTGCGGCCTGTTGCGCGCTCGCGAGGTTGCGCCACGGTGCCAACGGACCCGAATGCGAACCCGCCTGGGACACAGGCGATGCTGGTTCAAACCGATCCACCGGGCGCGACCTGTTCGATCCTGCAGGAGGAGCGGTCGTGGCGGCGGTCACGGCGACGCCGGGCACTGCTCACGTGCCACGGGATTTCTGCAGGTCGTTCTGCTGGGCGCCAAAGTATCCGCCGATCGAGGTCGTCTCGCCGCAAGGAGGCTATCTCGATAGCCGCAGGAGGAGTTTTCGCTGCAGGCGCGCAATCATCGTCGAACGGGACGAGACGCCTGCGCGCGACGCTTCTGCTGGCGAGGTTGCCGGCGGAATCGCCGGCGTCGCCGTCGCCGGCGCCGGTCAAAGCGGCCTTGCGGCGGTGGCGGTCGCGGCTCCGCTGATTGTTCTGCCGATTCTCGCCGTCGCGACTGCGCGGTGGCCGCGACCGGGAGAGGCCACCCGCTTTTGCCTACCGTGCGCTGCCGGAGTTTCAGCTGACCCCAGGTGCATTCGCTTCCGAGTCCGAGTGCGACGCGTACTTCGCATCGCTGAAGACCAAGCTCGAAGGCATGAGGGATGCGGAACATTCGCGCATCGCCGCGGAATGCCGCTTTTTCCCGTGCAAGGCCTCGGCTCTCGTTCCTTGTCCGGACCCGGTATGCAACCAGCAGCGAGCGAGGGCCGACGAGGAGCTCAGGACTCGGCTCGAGCAGATCCCTGCGTTACGAGCCCAGGTGCGGATCGCCACGCACTGAGGCACGCAGCGGCCGAAATCGGCCCGACTTCACGGATTGGATGCGGCTCGATTGAGCGAGCGGTGGCTTGGCCGGGCGCTATACTGAGCGGATGGGGAAGCCCACGCTCGCCGGCAAGCTCGTCGTGGCGATCTCGTCGCGCGCGCTGTTCGACCTGACCGAGAGCCACCGCATCTACACCGACGCAGGGCGTCGAGGCCTACCACCGCTACCAGGTCGAGCACGAGGACGAGACTGCTCGCGCCGGGCCCGGCGTTCACGCTGGTGAAGAAGCTGCTGCGGCTCAACCGTCCCGACAAGCAATACGTCGAGGTGATCCTGCTGTCGCGCAACTCCGCCGACACGGGACTGCGCGTGTTCAACTCGATCAAGCATTACGGCCTCGACATCAGCGCGCGCCGCGTTCACGAAGGGCGAGCCGACGTCGCGCTACGTGCCGGCGTTCGGCGCGCACCTCTTCCTGTCGGCCGACACGGAGCGACGTGCGCCGCGCGCTCGACGACGGCTACGCGGCCGCGACGATCTTCCCAGCGCACGTCGGCAGAACGAGACCGACGAGCTGCGGATCGCGTTCGACGGCGACGCGGTGCTCTTCTCCGACGAGGCCGAGCGCGTCTACCAGGCGGCGGGACTCGCCGCGTTCGCGCAGAGCGAAGCCGACGCGGCGCGCGAGCCCGCTGTCGGGCGGGCCGTTCAAGGAGTTCCTCGCCGGCGCTGCATCGGATCCAGGCCGACTTTCCCGGAGGACAAGAGCCCGATCCGCACGGCGCTCGTCACCGCGCGCAGCGCGCCGGCGCACGAGCGCGTGATCCGGACGCTGCGCGCCTGGAACATCCGGCATCGACGAGGCGCTGTTCCTCGGCGGCCTCGACAAGGGCGAGTTCCTGCGCGCGTTCGGCGCCGACATCTTCTTCGACGACCAGCGCACGCACGTCGAGTCAGCGGCGCAAGCACGTCGCCGCCGGCCACGTGCCGCACGGCGTCGCGAACGCAAGATAAGCTGCCGACGCGGTGAGCGACGCCGGCCGATCCGTTCACGCTGGCCGACTGGCGCCACACGGTCGCGGAGCACTACGCCGCCGTGCGGGCGCGGGCCGGCAGCGACGCGCCGCGCGGCGGCCGCCCAGTTTCGCGCGGCGCGCGGACGCGCTCTGATGCGCGAGCATCCGGACAGCCCGATCGCGCCCGAGCGCCGCGCCGCCTGGGACAGGTCCGCGGTGGTATCTCGTACGATGCGGCGTTCCGCGTGCGCGGCGTGCATCGACACGTCGGCACCGACGCGAACCTTCGAAATCTCGCTCGGCGGCGGACGGCGTGCTGCGCTGCACGCGTGTGGGCCATGCGCGGTTCACGCTCGCGGGCCGCGAATCGCGCGCTCGCGATGTACTGGTTCGAAGGCTACGGCGGCGGCCTGTGGCTGCCGTTTCTCGACGCCTCCGGCGGCGGCGAAACGTACGGCGGCGGCCGCTATCTGTACGACACGATCAAAGGCGCGGACCTCGGCATCGCCGGCAGCGCGACATCGTGCTCGACTTCAACTTCGCGTACAACCCGTCGTGCGCGTACGACGAGCCGGTGGTCGTGCCCGCTGTCGCCGCCTCGAGAATCGCCTGCCGTACGCCGTGACGGCGGGCGAGATGATGCCGCTGAGCACCAGCCATCGCGGTTGCGGAAGGGTGGCAGCTCGCGGGCGCATGCATCACCAGCGCCCGCGAGGCTACCCTGCCCGCGACCGTCGCGAGCTGCTCAGTCGGCGACGATTCGCCCGAAGAACGGATACTGCGGATCGTTGTAGCCGGGCGTCGACGGATGCCCGGGCGTGCACCAGCGAGTCGACGAGCGCCTCGTCTTCGTCGCTCCACGGCGTGCCGAGCGCGCCGACGTAGTCCTGCCACTGCTCCAGCGTGCGCGGCCCGGCGATGACCGACGTGACGATCTCGGTTCGCCCACAGCCACGCGAGCGCGAACTGCGTCGGCGTGCGGCCGGTCTTCTCGCGCGTGCGCCGTCGAGCTTCTGCGCGATCGCGAACGACTCCTCGCGGAACTCCGTTTCCAGCATCCGCCGATCGCTGCGCGCGACCGCGCGAATCCTCGGGCGTGCGCGCCGGCGCGGTACTTGCCGGTCAGCACGCCGCGCGCGATCGGCGAATACGGACGCGACGCCGATGCCGTAGTGGTCGCAGGCGGGCAGGATCTCGACCTCGGGCATCCGGTTCAGCAGGTTGTAGTACGGCTGGCAGACGACCGGCAGCGGCACGCCCTGCGCCTCGCATTCGCTGACGACTTCGGCGATGCGCCAGCCGCGATAGTTCGACACGCCGAAATAGCGGATCTTGCCGCGCGTGATCAGGTCGCCGATCGCGCCGACCGTTTCCGCGATCGGCGTGTCCGGGTCGTCCTTGTGCAGGTAGTAGATGTCGATGTAGTCGGTGGCGAGGCGCGCGAGGCTGTCGTCGCACGCGCTGCAGCATCCAGCGCCGCGACAGTCCGCCGTCGTGCGGCTTGCCGCGTCATCGGGTTGCCGACCTTCGTGGCGAGGATCCAGCGCCGCCGATGCGCCTTGATCGCCGCACCGACGATCGTTCTCGGAGGCGCCATTGCGCGTAGACGTCCGCGGTGTCGATGAAGTTGATGCCGGCCTCGAACGCGTGCGTCGATGATCTCGCCGACGCCGCGGCGCATCGGTGCGGTCGCCGAACATCATCGTGCCGAGGCAGATCGGCGAAACCTCGAGCCCGCTCGAGCCCAGCCGCTGGTATTCCATGATCATCCTTTCGATTTGCGCGGCGGTCGGCCGGCGGTCCGCGTCGCTTCGCGCGTCCCAGCTGCCTTACTCCGCGTGCGGTGCGCCGCAGGCGCTCCATGTTCGGTATCGGCAGCGCCCGCCGCAGCACGGTTTCGCCGAGCCATTCGGCCGCGCGTTGCGCCCGGCGCGGCGACGGTTTCGGGCGGCATCTGCAGGTAGTCGTCGTTGTACACGTCGAAGCTGTAGTTGCCGCAATAGCCGATCGCGTCGAGCTTGGTGATGAAGTCCGCGAGCCCGTCGCTGTGCGCGCCCTCGCCGGGAAAGACGCGAAAATGCGTCGCCGTCGCCGCCTGCTCCTCGGCCGAGCGGATTTCCTGCCACATGTAGTCCGACAGCTGGACCAGGAAGATCTGCTCGCGGATCGATGGCGTCGAGCTCCTCCCGCGAAATGTGCGCGGCGATCACGTCGAAGGCGTCGATGGCCACGCCGAGGTTCGGGCAGTTGGCGCGGAACACGAGATCGCCCGCGCGCCGCGAAATCCTTGGTGGTGCGGCTCCACGCCATGCCCTTTGTAGGCGATCCGGATGCCCATCGGAATCGCCAGGATCGCGAGCATGCGCAGATCGCGGGCGATGCGCTCGGCATCCGCGTCGGCGTGCGTCGACGTCGACGCCTCGACGAGCAGCAGGCGCCCGCCGAGCTGGCCGCAGACCTCGAGCATCGACTTCGCGACGTCCACCTTGTACGCGTGCATGCGGCCGTCGAGACCTTCGAAATCGCGCAGCGCCTCGAGGCCGGTGACGATGAGGCCGCTCTCGCGCACGGCGCGCACGCCGGCGTCGACGCCGGACGGATGCCCGACGACGTCGCTGGCCGAGATCATCACCTGCGAGAACCCCGCCTGACGCACCGCGGCGAGCTTGCTTTCCAGCGAGCCCGCGAGCGACGCGGTGTCCATTCCGAAGTCGTCGAAGATCATCGCGGCACCGCAGCGCCCGCGGCGACGTCGTGCACGAGCTCGAACATCACGCTTCCCAGCGACGCGGTCGTGAGGGCGCCGCGCTCGCTCGCATGGACCTTCTCGGAGACGAGGAACTCGACGCCGCGCTTCCGCAGGATCTCCGACGGTGCCCAGCACGTCGGGCGTCCCGAAGCCGATGCGCTGCAGGTGCTCCTCGGCCGGAGCGAACCGGGCGACGTCGTCGGGCTCGATCAGCTGGAGGTAGAACGTGCGGCAGGGGCTTTCGAGCAGCAGCCCCTTGGGCAGGATGCCGAAACGCTTGCTGTCCGGCAGCGGCGCAAAGCCGAAGACCTGCGAGTAGAACTCGACCCAGTCCGCGGTGCGGTCGGAATCGATGTACTGGACGAGCCCGAAGAAGTGCAATCCGCCGAGCGCGGGCGGATGCGGGTCGACCGTCGGAATGGCGCGGAAATCGATGTCGTAGATCGAGAATTCGTCGTGCCGGTCGACGAAATAGATGAGGCTCTCGCCGACGCCGTGAATCGCGGGGATGTTGAGCTCCATCGCCCGCGCCCGCACGGGAATCTCCCAGGCGCCGAGCTCGAGCGCCCGGCGGAACGCGGCGTCGGCGTCGCGGACGCGGACCGCGAACGCGCTGATGATCGGGACGCTCGGTCGGCTGCACCGTGCGCGGGACGTCCGCCGCCTGCGCGTTCACGATGATGTTCATCTTGCCCTGGCGATAGAGCTCGACCTCGCGGGAGCGATGGCGGGCGATCGGCCGGAACCCCATCCGCTCGAGCACGCCGCCCAGCGCCTGCGGCTTGGACGTGGCGAATTCGATGAATTCGATGCCGTCGATGCCGAGGAGGTTGTGCGGCTCCGCAACCGCTTCGCGATCCAGTGAATTTGTCATTCCGATACCTCGTCGCCAGGCCATGACTGGCCACGCGACATCATAGCCCAGTCGTATGCACGACGCAGCCCGACTTCGCCGCCGCGACGATCGCATCGACCACGCGGAGGTTCTGCAATCCGTCGCGCGCGCTGACGAGCGGCGTTGCCCTCGCCACGGATCACGTCGACGAAGTGCGCGATCTGGCGCGCCAGCGGGTCGGCGACTTCGAGCTTGACGACGCTCCTGGCGAGGGCCTTGTGCCACGACTGGTCGGCGGCCGTCGGATAGCGCTGCGAGGCGCATCGTGGGAATCGACAGCGAGCCGAAGGTTCCGGCGACGACGTAGCAGTCGTCGCTGTCGGTGTGCCCATTCCCGAAACGCGGATCTTCGCCTGACGTGTGCTCCCAGCTCCGGTCCGACGCCGCGGTGTCGGACAGCATGAACGTGCCGAGCGCGCCGTTCGCGAAGCGCAACGCGATAGCCACCGTGTCCTCGACCGGAAATTGGCGGGTGGCGTTCGACGTGAACGCCTGCACCGACGCGATCTCGCCGCACAGCGAGCGCAGGTTGCCGACCTCGTGAATCATGTTGAGCAGGATGGGACCGCCGCCGGGCTGCCGCCGCCACGCGGACGCACCTTCGTAATAGCCCTCGTTTTCGGGCTTGTAGAAAAGCGCCGTGCCGACGACGGCGACGATCTTCCCGAGCATTCCGCTCGCGATGACCTCGACCGCCTTGGCCATGATCGAGCTGTGGCGGCGATGGTGACCGACCAGCACCGGAACGCCGGCCGCTTCGGCCGCCGCGCAGAGACGCATTCCCGCCTCGACCGTGTGCGCCACGGGCTTCTCGACGAGCGTCGGCACGCCGGCGGCGATGCATTCGAGCGCCTGGTCGACGTGCAGCCTGATTCGGCGTCGCGAGCACCACGCCGTCGGGGCGGTCCTTCGCCAAGAGCTCGGCGAGTGAGGCGCGCAACCGGGACGCGCAGCGTGCGCGCGTAGTCGACGGTCGCCGGGGCGGGGTCGACGATCGCCGACAGCCGCACTCCGGATTCGCCGCGATGGCCGCGATGTGCTGCTTGCCGACCCGGCCGGCGCCGGCGACGGCGATTCGAACCGCGGGCCTCGCATCCTCAGCTGCCGCGGTGCGCGGCGGATCACGGTCGTAGACCGCGTTGAGATCGGCGATCGGCATCTGCCCCGGTGCGGAGCTTCCCGCGCCGACCGCGAAGCTCAGCGCCGACCCGAACACCCCGCCGACCATTCGCGTGACCGCGCCGAGCGGTCCCATCGACATGCTGATCAGCGGGATGCGCGCCTTCGCGTCCGCCTGCGCGGTGGCCGCGAGCAGCGTGAGGACGTCGGCCCGGTCGCGAGGCATCACCGCGACTTTTCCCACATCGCCGCCCAGCCGCTCCGCTTCCGGAGGAAGCGCTGCACGAGGAGCTCCAGTCCCGGCGTATAGCTGAAGTTGTGGTATGAAGGATGACCCGCGTACGCTGTTTGCGCGCCGCGGCGACGACGCTGCGCACGTGCTCGGCGTCGTTGCTCATCTCGAAGTCGACGAAGTCGACGTTGTGGTCCTTTGCAGGCCGCGTCGTAGAGCCACGACGCCCTTCGTCCGTCGAGCTGGATCGGGCTCGCCGCCTTCGCGCACCGATCGCCGCGTCAGGATGATCGGCGTGTCGCCGGCCATCTTGCGGATTTCGCGCGCGACCTCGAGCGACGCCGGCGTATCGGCGATGCCTTCGAAGTAATCGATGCGCCACTCGATGACGTCGGGCTGCTTCGCGAGAACGCTCGTCGTTTCGGCGAGGATGCGCTCCTCGGCGTGCGTCCGACGAGGGGCGTGCAGATCAGCGGGGTTTCCCCGCCCAGCTTCCTGCCTCGGATGTCGATGATCTCTTCAGGCATGCGTGCCTCTGAAAATGGGTCAATTGCCGAGATAGGCTTCCAGCACCTGCCGGTTCGACTGCACCTGCTGCCGGCGGGCCTTCGGCCAGCACCTTGCCCTCGACCATGCAGATCACGTGCGGGCAGAGCTTCATGATGAAGTCCATGTTGTGCTCGATGACGACGAAGCTGCCGCCCTGCGACCTTGTTGAGCTCGACCAGCAGCTCGCGCAGCTGGTCGACGAGGCTCGGGTTGACGCCGGCGCACGGGCTCGTCGAGCAGCACGAGCCGCGGCGCCGGCATGAACGCCATCGCGATGTCGATCAGCTTCTGCTGGCCATACGACAGGCGTCCCGGCCGTGCAGGTGCGCGACGTGCTTCAGGCGGAACAGCTCGATCATCTCGTCGGCGTGCTGGCCGAGGCCGGCGTCGGGCTGCGGCGAACAGCCGCGACCGGCCAGCGTGCCCTTGAACTCCTGCGCGGCGACGATCAGGTTGTCGCGCACCGACAGCTTGCCGAACACCTGCAGCGTCTGGAACGTGCGGCCCGACGCCGCGCCGCGACAGCTCCAGCGGCGACATGCCGGTGATGTCCTCGCCGCAGAATTCGACGTGCCCGGCGGTCGGCTTGATCTGGCCGAGGATGCTGTTGAACAGCGTCGTCTTGCCCGAGCCGTTCGGGCCGATCACGCCGACGATCTCGCCGGGGCCGACGCGACATGCTGACGCCGTCGACCGCCTTGATCGCGCCGTATGCCTTCTGCACGTCCTTGACTTCGAGGAAGCGCGGCGTCATTTGGCGCCTCCCTTCGCCTGAAGCGGTCGCCGATCGACAGGATGCCCGCCGGGCAGCCAGACCATCAGCGCGACGACGGCGACGCCGAAGAACAGCGAGATACCAGTTCTGCATGAACTTGAGCGCTTCCATGTTGCTGGCGCGCAGGAGCTCCGGCAGCAGGATGATGATCGACGGTGCCGATCACCGGACCGAAGAAGCGTCCCGAGCCGCCGACGATCACCGCGAGCAGCATCATGAGCGACGTCGAGAAGTGGAACGGCCCGGGCTCGATGAACTCGACCAGCGACGCGAAGTAGACGCCGCCGATGCCGGCGCACGCGGCGCCGATCGCGAACGCGAGCAGCGTGTACGCGGTGATGTTGACGCCCAGGCTCTCCGCGCGGATCGGGTTGTCGCGCAGCGCCGCGAACGCGCGTCCCCACGGCGAGCGCAGCAGCCACCACAGCAGCAGCGCGAGCACGACCAGCGAGACGCAAGCGTGAAATAGAAGTACGGCAAGATGCCCGTCCAGCGACAAGCCGAAGAGCGACGGCCGCGGGATGCCCGAGATGCCGAACGTGCCGCCGGTGATCTTCTCCTCGTTGCGCATCACGAGAAACACGAGCACGTTGAAGCCGAGCGTGGCGAACGCGAGGTAGTGGTGCTGGACGCGCAGCGCCGGAAAGCCGAGCGCGAGGCCCACGGCGAAGCACGCGACGCGCCGCGATCGGCAGCACGACGCAGAAACGGCACGCCGAGCCTTCAGCGCGATCGCCGCGATGTACGCGCCGATGCCGAAGAACGCCGCCTGGCCGAGCGACATCTGGCCCGCGTAGCCGACGGTCAGGTTGAGGCCGAACGTCGCCATCAGGTAGACGCAGCACAGCGTCAGCAGGTAGACGTCGTAGCGCTTGAGGAAGCGCGGCACGCACGCGCAAGCGCGGCGAGCGCAGCGACCAGAGCGATTGCTGGTCTTGCACGTTGCGCGTTCATACCTTGCGCTCCTCGGCCTTGCCGAGCAGGCCCTCGGGCCGGAACAGGATGACGACCGAGGAACAGGACCAGCGCGACGCCTTCCTTGTACGCGGGCGACACGTAGAAGCCGACGACGTTCTCCAGCATCGCCGATCAGCACGCCGCCCAGCAGCGCGCCGCGCGTCTGGTTGAAGCCGCCGATGATCGCCGCGAAGAACGCCTTCTGGCCGATCGAGTCGCCCATGTCGAACTTGGCGAGATAGGTCGGCGTGACCAGCAGCGCCGCGACGACCGCCAGCACGGCGTTGATCAGGAACACGTAGAGCACCATCCGCTTGACGTTGATGCCCGAGCACCTTCGCGGCCTCGGTGTTCTGCGCGACCGCCTGCATCGCGCGGCCGGTGACCGTCTTGTTCAGGAACGTCTGCAGCGCCGATGACGATCAGCGCCGGCGATCACCAGCGTGCCGACGTCCGCGTACGAGATGTTGATGCCGCCGAGCGCGAACTGCCCTGCCGGGAACGGGCTCGGAAACGGATGCGCCTCGGCGCTGTAGCCGGCGCGCACGATCGACTTGACCGCGATCGACAAGCCCGAGCGTCGCGATGACCAGCGGGATCACGCCGTGCTTGATCAGCGGATCGACGATCACGCGCTTGAAGCCATAGCCGAGGACGAGCATCGACAGCGACGCACGTCAGCAGGAACGCGAGCCACAGCGGCGCGCCGACCGCGATGAAGAACAGCATCGCGAACGCCGGCAGCATCACGAACTCGCCTTGCGCGAAGTTGATCGACGCCCGCCGCCTGCCACAGCAGCGTGAAGCCGAGGCGCCGCGAGCGCGTAGATCGCGCCGGTGGCGATCGCCGGACACCAGAAGCTGGATCAGAGTCGCCCATCGGAGTCCTCCCGGATCGCTGCGCGGCTCCTCGACGCGGAGCTCGCCTGCGCGCGAGATCGACGCGCTACTTGCGCTCGACGGCCGGCGGCAGCGTCGCGGTGACGACCTGCTTGCCGTTCTCGACCTTGACCAGGAAGCTTTCGCGGTCGAGGTCGCCGTTCTTGTCGAACGTGACGTCGAGCAGCACGCCCGGGTAGTCCTTGACCGAGATCTTCGCGCCGTGCAGCGCCGCGGCGAACGCCTTCGAGTCGAACTTGCCGATCTTCTCGGTGATCGCCTTGACCACGTACGTGCCGCTGTAGCCCTTCATGCCGTTGTGGTCGCTCTTGTACTTGTATTCGCTTCTGGAACTTCTCGTCGAACGCCTTGATCGCGCGGCTGCGGCGCGTCGGCGGTGAGGCCGACGTGCGCGATCGCGCCGTTGGCGGCGTCGCCGGCGAGCTCGATCACCTTCTGGCCGGTGAGCGTCGTCTCGCCGATGATCGGCTTGTCGTAGCCCTGCTTCTGCAGCTCGCGCAGCGCGCGCGCCGACTCTTCCTCGTTGGTGTAGACGAACAGCGCGTCGGCGTTCGGCTTGCTTGGCCTTCAGCACCGCGCCCGAGAAGTCGACCTGGCCCGGGTCGGTCGAGATGTCGGCGGCGACCTTGATGCCCTGCGCTTCGAGCGCCTTGGCGATCGCGTCGCGGCCGCCCTTGCCGAAGTCGTTGTTGACCCACATCACCGCCGACCGATCTTCGCCTTGACGGTGTCCTTGATGTACTTGCGCGACCTTCGGCATCGCCGTCGCCTGCGTGAACGACGTGCGGAAGATGTACGGATTGCCCTGCTGCGTGATGCTCGCCGCCTCGCCGCCGGTGAAGTTCGGGATCTCGGCGCGCTTGGTCTCGGCCATGCTGACGATGATCGAGCCCGAGAACACCGGGCCCATCACCACGTACGCGTCCTGCGTCGACCGCCTTCTGCGCGAGCGCCTTGGCGACGCTGGGCTGCGACTGCGTGTCGATCGCCGTGTACTCGATCTTGCGGCCGAGGATGCCGCCGGCCGCGTTGATCTCCTTGACCGCGAGCTTGACGCCGTTGTCGAAGTTGGTGCCCGGCCGTGGCGCCGCCGCCGGACAGCTCGACCAGCCCGAAGATCTTTGACGGGTCCGGCCTGACCCATGACCAACCCCGGCACCAGGGAGCACCGTGCCTGCCAGCATCAAACCCGCAAGAAACCGCTTCATTTGCCGCCTCCAATTGTTGGCCCGCCGACTTGCAATTGCGGCTCGGCGGCCGAAAGTCTCGCGCACATTCCCCGTCGACTGTCCCGCCGCAGGGATTCCCCCAGCCGAGAGCCGTCAAACCAGCGGGACGGACAGTTTCTCGATCAGCGCCGCGGTCGAAGGCCGCACGCCGCGCCACCAGAGGAACGCCTCCGGCGGCCTGCCTCGATCAGGCATGCCGATGCCGTCCGCGAGCCGTCCCGCGCCTGCGTCAGCGCGCGAGGCGGCAGAAAGGGCGTCAGTCCCTTGCCGTAGACCATGTCGTAGGCGAGGCATCCCGGGGCGAAGACCGTGGGAGACACCTGCGGCAGCTCGCCGCGCAGGCTCGCGGACGTCGCGTTCACGACGATGTCGAACCGCTGCCCGGCGAAGTCCGAATAACCGCCGGTGCCGAGATTGCGCTGCGTCGCGAACCTGTATCGCCGAGCGCCTCGGCCTTCGCGACCGTGCGATTCTCGACGTCGAGCACCTCGGGCTCCTGCTCGAGGAACGGCAGGATCGCGCCACGGGCCGCGCCGCCCGCGCCCAGCAGCAGCACGCGGCGGCCGCGAATCGGGCAGCCCAGGTTGCGCTCGATGTCGCTGATGAGGGTCGAGGCCGTCGGAAGTTCTCGGCCAGCGACGCGATCGCCGTCGAACTTCATGCAGTTGACCGCGCCGGCGATGGCGGGCGCGCTCCGCCTGCTCGGTCGAGTAGGCGAACGCTGTCGAGCTTGAACGGCTGCGTGACGTTGCAGCCGCGACCGCCGGCTGCGCGGAAGCGATCGACGGCGCGCGGCGAACCCGCCGACCGGCGCCTCGATCGCCTCGTAGGTGAGGTCCTGCCCGGTCTCGCGCGCGAACTCCGCGTGGATCAGCGGCGACTTGCTGTGCCTCAAGAGGCTTGCCCGAACAGGGCATAACGGTCGGTCGCGTCGTTGTCGCGCGGGTCCGGGGTTCGCCGCTCAGTAGGACACCTGCGCACACGCGCGCGCAGGTCCTCCGGCGTCGCGGTGCCGAAGCCGAAGAATTCGAGGTAGGCGGGGATCATGCTCGAACAGCATGTCGGTGCCGACCTGGTACCGGCAGCCGCGGGCCTGCGCCGCCGCGCAGGAGCGGCGTGATCTCTGACTTCATCACGACCTCGCCGACGAACGTCGTCGGCGCGATGCCGGTCGACGTCGAACGGCAGCGGATCGCCGGCCGTTCATGCCGAGCGGCGTCGCGTTGACGACGACGTCGTAACCCGCCGGATCGCTGCGAGCCGGTGCGTGACCTCGACGTTCGGGTAGTGCCGGCTGCAGGCGCTCGGCCAGACGCCTCGGCCGCGGCGGCGTCGGCGTCGAACAGCGCCATGCGCGCCGACGCCTGCGGCGGCAAGCGATGCCGCGATCGCCGAGCCGACGCCGCCGCTGCCGACCACGAGCGCACGGCGCCCCGGCAGCGCGACAGCCCTTGCGCTCGCACGCCGCGCGACGAAGCCCGCGCCGTCGAACATGTCGCCGAGCAGCGTGCCGTCGGGCCGCGCGCAGGACGGCGTTGCAGCGACCCGGCGACCTTGACCGTCGGTGTCGACCTCGTCGAGCAGCTCGACCGGTCGTGACCTTGTGCGGCATCGTGACCAGCGCGCCGCGGATGTTGCGTGAGCTGGAACAGCGCTGGACAGAACGTCCGGATAGTCGTCGGCTTGACGCCCATCGGCACGACGACCGCGTCGATGCCCTGCCTTGTCGAACCACGGGTTGTAGATCAACGGCGCCTTGAACGACTCGGTCGGATAGCCGATGTGCGCGATGAGCGTGGTCTTGCCGTCGATCACGCCCGGCTCGCGTGCGGTTGCGCGACGCGCGCCGCCGGCAGGCGCTGGCTCGGCGCCGGGGCATGGTGCATAGTCGCGCGTGTCGAGGTGGCTCCGCGCGCGACGGTGATGCGCGAGACGCGCCACTTCTTCCGGACCCACGGCCTTCGTCAGCGCCACGCGCGGGATTTCGAGCGCATAGGGAATGTCCTGCGGCATCGCCGCGAGAATGCCGCGGACGTCGATGCCGCCCTCGCCGGGAATTGCCGCTCGTCGCGCGCGGTGCGGATGATGCCGGCCATCGTCGGCGGCACTTCCTTCGCGGCGTCGCAGACGTGCGCGAAGCGGAACCATTCGCGCGGCAGCGTGCCGCGAGCTCCTCGATGCTCGAGTCGGAACGGCCGAAGTGGAGCATGTCGACGAGGATCCCCGCGTTGCTCCGGTTCACGGCCCGCACGACTCTGGCTGCCTCCGCCAGGTTGCCCGTCTCGGTCCAGTGCGGAAACTCCAGGCTGACGAAGATGCCGAGCGGCTTCGGCGAGGTCGCACAGACGAGCGAAGCGCGCGGTCGCCCGCTCGCGGTCGGGATCAGGCAGCTGGCGCGATGATGTGCCGCGCGCCGAGCTCGGCGCGTCGCCTCGAGCTCCGCGCATGAACGCCGTCCGGCTCGAGCGTCGGATCCATGCGGAAGAGCTCGGTGTCGAGCACGGCGACGCCGGTGGCGGCGAGCCTCGCCTTGGTCTCGTTCATGAGCGCACCGGTCGCGCGCCAGGTCGTACAGGCACTTCCTCCGGCGTCACCCGCGTCATGCGCAAGCCCACGTAACGGTAGCCGGCGCGCGCGGCGACGTCGACGACCTGCGGAGGCGTCAACGACAGCACCGTCAGGTGCGCGAGCGAGTAGTCGTGCCTCATGGTGCAAGGGCCTCCCGTCCCGGTTCACGGCGCGGCGCGCGGTCAGTCCGCGTGAACCGCGCCTCCGGTGCTGACGTGATGCACCTTCTTGCCCGGCGAGTAGATGTCCATGATGTTCCAGTGGCCGGCCGTGGGCGTGGGCACGTTCTCCATGTAGACGTCGATGACGCACCGGGCGCTTCGACTTGACGGCCTTCTCCAGCGCGGGCTTGAATTCGGCGGCCGAGGCCACCTTGACGCCATCGATGCCGTACGCCCGGGCGATGGCCGCGTAGTCGGGCGAGTAAGGCTTGCCGTCCTTTTCGAATACCGTGCCGAAGGTCGTGCCGTAGTGCGCCTTCTCGAGACCCGCGATGGTGCCGAACGCGCAGTTGTTCATGATCACCCAGATCACCGCAATGTCTTCCTCGAACGCGGTCGCGAGTGCCGCCGGGTTCTGGCCGAAGCCGCCGTCGCCGATCAACGCCACGACCACCTTGTCCGGCATGGCCACCTTCGCGCCCAGCGCCGCCGGTGAGCCGAAGCCCATCGTCGCGAACCCGCCGGGCGTGAAGACGCTGCCCGGGGTGTAGATCGGGTACTGCTGGGCCATGCCGTTCTTGTTCCAGCCCACGTCGGTGCAGAGGAGCGCGTCACGCGGCATGACGGCGCGCAGATCGGCGAGAATGCGCTCGGGCTGCATCGGCCACTTGTCGCTCTCCATCGCCTTCCGGTTGCCGGCCACGAAGCTCTTCCGGTTCGCCGCCATCTCCGCCACCAGCTCCGGGCCGCTGGACGCCCTTCGGGCGCGATCCTGCGCGCGACGCGGTTCAGCACCTTGAGCGCTTCCTTCAGGTCGGCCACGGCGCCGATCGCCACCGGGTAATTGCGGCCGATCTCCGCCGGATCGATGTCGATGTGGATCAGCTTGGTCGGCGGAAAGTTGAAGGTGTACTCCGCCTCCCACGAGCTGCAGTCGGCCTCGGAGAATTTGGTGCCCAGCCCCAGGATCCAGTCCGCGCCCAGGCACTTGTCGTTGATGAACTTCGTGCCCCAGAATCCGCTCATGCCGAGGATCAGCGGGTGGTCGTCGGGCAGCGCGCCCTTGCCCATCAGCGAATGCGCGACCGGCAGCGACAGGTGCTCCGCCAGCTCGCGCATCTCGGTCGCCGCGTTGGCGAGCAGGATGCCCCCGCCGACGTAGAGCAGCGGCGTCCTCGCTTCGAGCAGGTGGCGCACGATCATCTCCGCGGTCTCGTCGTCGAGCGAGGGTTTCGAGAACGCCTTGGCGTTGTGCCGCAGGCGCTCGAACAGCGCGACCTCGACCTCCTTCGAGAAGATGTCCATCGGCACGTCGACCAGCACCGGCCCCGGCCGGCCGCTTTCGGCCAGCGCGAACGCCTTTTCGATGATCTCCGGGAAGAGGTGCGCCGAATCCACGCGCCACGCCCGCTTGACGAACGGCCGGTAGATCTCGTATTGCGACGCGTCGGCGTGCAGATTCACTTCCTGGTGCGGGTGCTTGCCGTAGTAGTGCGCTGGGCACGTCGCCGGCGATCACCACCATCGGGATCGAGTCGAGCGCGGCGTTGGCCACGCCGGTCGCGGCGTTGGTGAGCCCGGGCGAGAGATGCGATAACAGCACCGAGGCCTTGCCCGTGGCCCGCGCATAGCCGTCGGCCGCATGCGCGGCGATCTGCTCGTGGCGGGTGTTGATGAACTTGATCTTCTTGCTCTTCGACAACGCCGCGAGCACCGCGATGTTGGTGTGGCCGCACAGCCCGAAGATGTGCTCGATGCCGCGGGCTTCCAGGTACTTCACCAGCTGGTTCGCGATCTGGTCTTTCATTGCCTCGTCCTCCGATCCCAGGGCAGCGCGCCAGGCGCAACCGGCAGGAAGCTGTGGTTCAGTCGTTGGCGCCCTTGCCGGCGGCGCGTGGGAGCACGGCGCGTCGCGCCGGTCCGCTGTAGCGGTACGGAATCTCCTTCGGCATGGGCCCCATGATGCGGCGGCCCCGCTGCTTCTGCTCCCAGGCGTGCGCGAGAATGCCGACCGCGCGCGACAGGGCAAACAAGCCGCGACCGAGCTCCGGCTCGAAGCCCAGCTCGCAGAAGATGACGGCCGTGATGCCGTCGATGTTCATCGGGATGTGGCGCTTCTTGGTCGCCGAGATGGCGGCTTCGACCGCGTGCCCGATCGCCGCAAAGCGTCCGCGACACGACACCGGCGGCCTCGGCCTTGGCCGACCAACGCGAACAGCGGCGCGGTCCGCGGGTCGACCGGATGGAACCGGTGGCCGAATCCGGGAACGATCTTCTCGCCGGCGTTGCGATGGCGTTCGATGACGGCGGTGGCCGCCGTCACGAGATCGCCGTCCTTGCCGGCTTCGGCGTCGATCTCGCGATAGAGCTCCATGCACTGCTGACCGGCGCCGCCATGGATGTCGTCGAGGACGTTGATCGCCGATGCCATCGCGCCGTTGACCGGCAGCCCGCAGGTGACTGCCATGCGCGCGATGGCGATCGACGGCGCATGCGGCCCGTGATCGACGCCGGGCACCATCGCCGCTTCGAGCAGGTCGGATTGACCGCGCGACGGCAGATCGCCGCGCAGCATCAGCCAGATCATGTCGGGGAAGCGCACGCGGCCGATCAGCTCCTCGATCGGATAGCCGCGAATCGCGATCTTGCCCGGATGGATGTCGATGATCGCCGTGTCCCACCAGGCGGACGCATCGGCGAGCAGCTCTTCGGGCTTCTTCGTAGCCATGATCAGGCTCAGTGATGGTCTCGACCTCGGCTTCGAGCGCCGGGTCGTAGAACTCGCCGAAGAGCTCCTCGTCGGACGGCTTGTCCTCCTTGATCGGCACCGACACCCACGTCGTGTTCAGGTAGTGCTTGAGGTGCACGTTCTCGGAGATGATGTTGCCGCCCCACGTGCCGCAGCCCAGGCTCGAGGTCATCGGCATCCCGTTGTTGAACGCGCCGGCGTTGGCCTTCGATTGCGGCTGCCGCACCATGATCCGCGACACCGGGCGCCGCCATCGCCAGCCGGTGGATGTGGTCCTGGTTGAACGAGTAGATGCCGCAGGAGTGGCCCTTGCCGCCGACCTCGTACGACCGCGCGCATCATGGTGAGCGCCTGGTCGAAGCCCTGGTACTTGTAGACCGCGAGCAAGCGTCGTCAGCTTCTCGCCGGAGTAAGTGGTGCTCCTTGCCGATGCCGTCGCCGTGGACGATGATGAACTTGCGGTCGGCGGGAATCGTGAAACCGGCGGCCTTCGCCAGCTGCTGCGGGGCGATCGCCACGGTCTCCGACGGTGCGGTGGCGCTTCGTCGTCCCACATCGCCTTGCGCAGCATCTCCTTCTGCTCCGGCGTGGCGAGGTAGCCGCCTTCCTTCTGCAGCTGGTCCAGCAGCTTGTCGAAGATCGACGCCTCGATGATGAGGTTGCCGTCCGCCGAGCAGCCGGAGCCGAAGTCCGAGGTCTTCGACAGCCGGGTATTGCGCGCCGCTTCCTCGATGTTGGCCGTCTCGTCGATGATCATCGTCGAGTTGCCGGACCCGACGCCGTACGCCGGCGTGCCGGAGCTGTACGCCGCGCGGACCATCGGCTGCCCGCCGGTGGCGACGATCGAGGTCGGCGCGCGCCATCAGCGCCTGCGACATCGGGATGTTGACCTTGGTCAGGCATTGCAGGATGTCGGCCGGCGCACCTTCGCGCTCCAGCGCCTCGCGCATCAGCCGCACGGTCTCGAACGAGGTCTTCTTCGAGCGCGGATGCGGCGAGAAGATGACGACGTCGCGCGCCTTGATGCCGTAGATCGCGTTGCCGGCGGGCGTCAGGTCCGGATTGGTGGTCGGCACGATGCAGGCGACGATTCCCGCCGGCTTGCCGTACTTCACGATGCCCTTCTCGGGAATCTCCTCGATGATGCCCACGCTCTTCTGGCGCAGCGCGTCGCGCAGCACGCCGCGGATCTTCATCCGCTTGCCCATCCGGCTCACCGCGTCGCCGAGACCGCTCTCCGCGATGCCCTCGTCGACGAGCCGCGTGAACGTCTGCTTGTTGGCCACCGCCCAGGCCACCGCCTGGCACAGCCGATCCACGCGCGCCTGGTCGTAGGTCTCGATGACGGCGAGCGCCTTCCGTGGCGCGCTCGAATACCGCGTCGAGCTCCTGCTGCTGTTCCTCGGTAATCGGTTTCTTCGTTTCGGTCGCGGGCATGTCTCGAGCTCTCCTCGGGGTTTCGGCCGATGCGCGGGAAATCAGCGCGCGCCGATAGGTACGGAGGGGTGAAGGTTATCGTGTGGACCTTCTGTTACGCTTGGCCACGCGCCGGAGGCGTAATAGTACGCGGTTCTGTTTCCGCCGATGCGCCAGGGCGGCAACTCCGCTCGCCGTTTTCACATCCACGGATCACGACGAACGATACGGCTGCTCCATTCTATGCGTCAAGGGCGCATATCGACATTTTGTGCGACTAGCGCCCAGTTTGTGCGCTAAATTGGCGCATAATCGCAGCCATAATGGCAATAATCGGGCGCAAAATATAACATCTGGGCGGCTGTCGCCCTCGATTGACCGACAATCAGCCATGCCGTCGGGCAGCCCGATGATCTCGCGACGCAATCGAGAGGGACCTTCCATGTCGAGCGAAGCCGATGTCCTTCAACCCATGGAACCATTCGTCGAGCTGCGCCCATTCGCCTGCGTCGTCGCCGCCGCCGGATCCGGCGGAACTCGTAGCTGAGACCATCGCGCAGTTTGGCGACGACCCCGATTTCGTCACGGCGCTGGCGCGAGGACTCGCCGTGATGCTGGCCCTGTCGGACAAGAAGCGGCGGATGTCGATTGCGCAGGTCAGCCATCGGACGGGTATTCCGCGCGCGGCAGCGCGACGCAGCCTGCACACGCTGTCGAAGCTCGGCTTCGTCGCGGCCGACGACGCGCGCGCGGTTCTACCTGCGACCGCGCGTGCTGTCGTTCAGCCATGCCTATCTGTCGACGTCGCCGCTCGCGGTGCTGGCGCAGCCGATCCTGGATCGGCTCGGCGAAAAGCTGCACGAGGCCTGCTCGCTCGCAATACTCGACGGTGACGAGATCGTGTACATCGCCCGCTCGGCGTCCTCGCGCATCATGTCTCCGGCGCTCAACGTGGGCCGGCGGCTGCCCGCGTATTGCACGTCGATCGGCCAGGTGATGCTCGCGCATCTGCCGCGCGCACGAGCTCGACGGGTATCTGGCGCGCACGCGGTTTTCACCCGTACACCGAGCACACGCTCACATCCCCGGAGAAATTGCGTGCGGTGCTGCGCGAAGTCCGCGAATCGGGCTTCGCTTTCGCGAGCCAGCAGATGGAGGCGCGACTGTGCACGCTGGCCGTGCCGGTCAAGGACATCGGCGGCAATTTTGTCGCGGGACTGAACGTCATCCTGCAGGGCCGGCTGGTGACGGCCGGCGAAATGGCCGCGCGCTTCGCGCAGCCGCTGCAGGATGCCGCGTCCGAGCTCGGTTCGCTGCTCCTTCCTGAACTGTCATTCTCATGCATGTTCTCTTCGAGGACGACGGCCAGCTCAAGGCCGGCACGGTCCTGACCGACAACGATGCGTCGCTGCAGGTCGAGGCCGCGTCCGGCAAGCGCCTGAAGATCAAGGCGGCGGCGGTCCTGTTGCGGTACGCGGAGCCTTCGCCGCCGCAGCTGATCGCCGAGGCGCAGAAGGAGGCGCGCGGGCTCGACCCCGAACTTCCTGTGGGACGTTTGCGGGCGACGACGATTTCGCGTTTCGCCGACCTCGCGCGCGAATACTTCGGCCACGCGCCGGCGACCGGTCGAGGCCGCCGCGGTCGCGATGGCGCTCGCGGCCGCGCCGATGTTCTTCTACAAGCGAGGCAAGGGCAGGTATCGCCGCGCGCCGCGCGCAGGCGCTCGCGGCCGCGCTCGCCTCGGTCGAGCGCAAGAAGCACGAGGCGGCGCAGATGGCCGCCTGGGGCGACGAGCTCCGCGCGGGCCGCCTGCCCGACGCCTTCCGGGCGAAGCTCGACATGCTGCTCTACCGGCCGGACAAGAACACGATCGAGTGGAAGACGCTCGCCGGCGGCGTGCGACACGGCGCAGAAGAATCCGGTGTCGCTGCTCGCCGCGTGCGGCGCCATACCCTCGTCGCACGACTACCACTACAACGCGTTCCTGGCGCAGGCGTTCCCGCAGGGGATCTCGTTTGCGGCCTACGACGCGCCGGCGCCCGTGCCCGAGCTGCCGCAGCGCCGACGTCCGCGCGTTCTCGATCGACGACGCGACGACGACGGAAGTCGACGATGCGTTCTCGGTGCGCGAGCTGCCGAACGGGAACTACGAAGTCGGCGTGCATATCGCCGCCCCGGCGCTCGGCATTCCGCGCGGGTCTCCGCTCGACGCCGCTGGCGCGGGCGCGGCTGTCCACGGTCTACATGCCCGGGCGCAAGATCACGATGCTGCCCGACGACGTCGTGGACGCGTTCACGCTGGCGGAAGGCCGCAATCCGCCGGCGCTGTCGCTGTACGCGGAAGTCGCGGCCGACGGGACGCTGCTCCGGCAGGAGACGCGCGTCAATCGCGTGCCGATCGCCGCCAATCTGCGGCTCGATGCGATCGGCGACGCGTTCGCCGCCGATCTCCCGGGACCGTCGGATCCGCCCTGGACGGCGGAGCTTCGCGTGCTCTGGAAGCTCGCGCAACGCCTGTCGGATGCGCGCGGCAAGGCCGGACTTCGCGCGCATCGATTACAGCTTCCACGTCGACTGGGACGAACGACGACCGAAGGCGCCGAGGCCGGCCGCGTGCGCATCGTCCCGCGGCCGCGCGGCAGCCCGCTCGACAAGCTCATCGCCGAGCTCATGATCTTCGTCAACAGCCAGTGGGGCAAGCGGCTCGCCGACGCGCAGGTCGCGGGCCTCTACCGAACGCAGTCGAACGGCAAGGTGAAGATGAGCACCCGCGCCGGGGAGCACCAGGGGCTGGGCGTCGCACACTACCTGTGGTCGAGCTCGCCGCTTCGCCGCTACAGCGATCTCGTGAATCAGCGCCAGCTGCTCGCGACGCTCGATGGGAGGAAGCCGCCGTACGCCGAGAACGACGCCGAGCTCTTCGCGGCGCTCACCGATTTCGAGGCGACCTACTCGAGCTACGCCGAGTTCCAGGGCCGGATGGAGCACTACTGGTGCCTGCGCTGGCTGCGTGCAGGAGCGTGTCGCCGAGACCACGGGGACGGTCATTCGCGACACGCTGGTCCGCTTCGATCAGCTGCCGCTCGTCGTGCGGCTCGCGGATCTGCCGGCGCTCGCCGCGGAAACGCCGGTCCGGATCGCGATCGGTCGCATCGACCTCGTCGCGGCCACGCTCGAGTGCCGATACGCGGGAGAGCGAGAGCGCTGGCTGACGCGACCGGGCGCTGCGCTAGACTGTACATTTCCCAGCGCCTTCTCCATTGCTGAGCCAAACCGCCTCGCGCAGCGCATCCTCCCCGCCGCGGCCCCTCCGGCAGGCGGCAACGCTGGCTCGCACTTCCGTGGTGTCGTGGTTCGCGCGCCTTGTGGCGAGAACCTGCGCGCGATGCCGCTCGGCATCAGCCATGCCCCGCGCCGAGCATTTCATCGTCTATGCGCTCGGCGCGCTCGATCCTGGTTCACGCCGTGTTGCTCGCGATCCGCTTCCGTCCCTTCGACCCCGCGCGGATTCAGGACCGCACGCCGCCGCTCGAAGTGGCGCTCGTGAACGCCAAATCGAAGCTGAAGCCCGCCGTGGCGGATATCCTGGCGCAGTCCAATCTCGATGGCGGCGGCAACACCGAGCTCCCGCGGCGCGCGAAGACGCCGTTGCCCGTGTTGCCCGAAGGCGAGCGCCACCGGCGAGATCGCCGTCGCGTCGCAGAGGCTCGACGCGCTGGAGCAGGAGGCGCGCGAGCTGATGACGCGCATCCAGGGCGCGCCGGCGGCGCCTGCCGTGCCGAAGCCGGTGGAGACGCCCGAGCCCGGTGGCATTGCCTTCGGCGAACGAGCTGATGCAACGCACGCTGGAATCGATGCGCATCGAGGCGCGCATCGCCAAGGACATCGAGAACTACCAGCAGCGGCCGAAGCGCCGCTTCGTCGGCGCACGGGCCGAGGAGTACAAGCTCGCGCGCTACGTCGAGGACTGGCGATGCCAAGATCGAGCGCATCGGCAACCTCAACTATCCCGAAGGCCGCGCGTTCGCTGCAGCTCTACGGCAGCCTGCTGCTGACGGTGTCGATCAGGAGCGACGGCAGCGTCGAGAACGTCGAGATCAACCGCTCGTCGGGGCAGTCGGTGCTCGATGCCGCAGCGGTGAAGATCGTCGAGATGTCGGCGCCCTTCGCCGCCTTTCCGCCCGACATCAAGCGCGACACCGACGTCCTGCACATCACGCGGACCTGGATGTTCATGAAGGGCGACAAGCTGACGGCAGCGAGGTGAGCGCCGGCATGGCACGTGGCGCAGCCGCTGGACTCTGGCGCGTCTCGCCGCGATCGCCCTCGTCGCGCTCCTGTGGCTCGCGTGGATTGCGGCGCATATCGGCTGGTACCGTTTTCAGCCGCCGGGAGAGACCGCGTTCATGGCGCAGCGGATGGACGAGCTCGCGCGCGAAGAACGGCAAGGCGGTGCTGCAATACCGGTGGGTGCCTTACGCGCGGATCTCGACGCAGCTCAAACGCGCGATGATCGCCGCCGAGGACGCGCGGTTCACCGAGCACGGCGGATTCGACTGGGACGGCATCGGGAACGCCATCGAGAAGAACCGCAAGGCGGGCGCGTCGTCGGCGGGCGGCTCCACGATCACGCAGCAGCTCGCGAAGAATCTGTTCCTGTCGCCGGCGCGAAGCTACTGGCGCAAGGCCGAGGAGGCCGTGGTCACGGTGTTGCTGGAGGCGCTGCTTGCCGAAGCAGCGCATCTTCGAGCTCTACCTCAACGTGATCGAATGGGGCAACGGCGTGTTCGGCGCGGAGGCGGCTGCGCAGCGCTATTTCGGCATCGGCGGCGGCGCAGCTGTCCGCCGGCGCAGGCGGCGCGACTCGCGGCGATGACGCCCAGCCCGCGCGTTTTCGAGCGCAGGCCGGATTCGCGCCTATCTCGACGGCCGGGTCGCCACGATTCTGGCGCGCATGCCGGGCGCAGTGGTTCCGTGACGCCGCTGCCCGCGTAGAATTGACGCGGACGGGGCTGGAAAGAGCCGTGGGCGTCGCGCCGACGGTATCTTCCGGCCCCACGCCTTGAGCGCTCGCAGCAAACCATGGCCGAACCCGTCGAGACCGCCGTCGCGGCGCGAACCGACACGCCGAACAGCGTGCAGGACGCGCTCGCTCGCGTGACGGACCTTCTGCGCCAGCATCGGCTGGTCGAAGGGCTCGTCCGCGAGCAGCTGCGAGCAGCCGCCGGCCGAGGCCCACGCCGAGCTCGCCGAAAGCGCGGTCTACAAGAAGAGCGACGCCGCGCTGCAGCGCGAGCTCGATCGGCTGCACCCGGCCGACATCGCCTACATCCTCGAGGCGCTTCCGCCCGACGAGCGGATGTACATCTGGGACCGCGTGCGGGCCTCGCGCGACGGCGACATCCTGCTCGAGGTCTCCGACGCGGTCCGCGAGTCGCTGATCTCGTCGATGGACACCGACGAGCTCGTCGCCGCGACGGAGACGCTCGAAGCCGACGAGATCGCCGATCTCGCGCCCGACCTGCCGCAGGAGGTGATGGACGATGTGTTCCAGAGCCTGCCGGTGGAGGAGCGCGAGCAGCTGCGCGCGGCGATGTCCTTCGACGGACGACATGGTCGGCGCGCTGATGGACTTCGAGGACATCACGGTGCGGCCCGACGTGACGCTCGAAGTCGTGCTGCGCTACCTGCGGCGCTTCGACGAGCTGCCGTCGCAGACGGACCAGGTGTTCGTCGTCGACCGCGACGGAGCGCCTGCTGGGCGTGCTGCCGATCAACACGCTGATCGTCTCCGATCCCGACACGACGGTCGAGTCGATCATGCGGGCGCCGGTCGTGCTGTTGCGCCAGCACGAGAAGGCCGACGTCGCGGCTTCGCGCGTTCGAGCGCTACGACCTCGTGTCCGCGCCGGTCGTCGACACCAACGACCGGCTCGTGGGACGCGTCACCGTCGACGTGGTGCTCGATTTCGTGCGCGCAGAGCGGCGAGGAGGATCTGCTGGCGCAGGCCGGCTTGCGCGAGGAGGAGGACGTCTTCGCGTCGGTGTGGGCGTCGTTCAAGAACCGCTGGGCGTGGCTCGCGATCAACCTCGTCACCGCGTTCATCGCGTCCCGCGTGATCGGCGTGTTCGAAGGCTCGATCGAAAGCTGGTCGCGCTCGCGGCGCTGATGCCCATCGTCGCGGGCATCGGCGGGAACTCGGGCAACCAGACGATCACGATGATCGTGCGCGCCGTCGCGCTCGGGCAGGTGACGCGTCGCCAACGCGCGCGCAGCTGATCCGCAAGGAGATCACGGTGAGCCTCGTCAACGGCGTCATCTGGGGCGGCGTGATGGGGCTGGTGGCGATGGTACTCGTACAAGCGATGTGGCGCTCGGCCTCGTGCATGGTGTTCGCGATGACGCTGAACCTGATGCTGGCCGCGCTGATGGGCGTGCTGATCCCGATGACGATGATGAAGGCCGGCCGCGATCCGGCGGTCGGGCTCGTCGGTGCTCATCACGGCCGTGACGGACTCGGGCGGATTCTTCATCTTCCTCGGGCTCGCCACGCTGTTCCTCGTGTGCGAGACTCGTCGATTCGCCGCTTCGGTGCGCCGCGACGCTCGCGCGGCGCGCCGATCCGCGCGGCAATAGCCGACGCGGTGCGAGCGACTGCTTGACCCGCGGAGTGTCCGGTTCGGCGATCGCGGAGTAAGATGGCAACGCGGCGCAGCCAAGCCTCCCCCGATCCAAGCTCGCATCTCTTGACGCCGCCAGATTCACAACGATGCCCCGCGGCTTGCCGCACCCGGACCTGGTCGCCGCGATTCCGCGACTGCGCCGCTACGCGCGCGTGCTGACGGGCGAGGCGTCGCGCGCCGACGATCTCGTCCAGGACACGCTCGCGCGGGCGTTGGGAGAAGCGGCGAATGTGGCGGGCGGGGAGCGATCTGCGGGCGTGGCTCTTCACGATCATGCATAACGTCTACGTCAATCAGCTGGCGCTCGTGCGCCGCGACGCCGCCAACGTGTCGATCGACGCCGACCCCGGCAATCCGGCGTGGCAGCTCCCGGTTCGCGCCAACCAGATCGATCGCGTCGAGCTGCTCGAGCTCGTTGCAGCAGATGGGGCGGCTCTCCGCCGATCAGCGCGAGGTGCTGCTGCTGGCCGCCGTGGAGGAGCTGCGCTACGAGGAGATCGCCGCGCATCCTGTCGATTCCGGTCGGCACCGGTGATGTCGCGGCTGTCCCGCGCGCGCAACAACCTGCGCCAGCTGGTCGCCGAGCCGGCCATCGGCGCTGCGCGTGGTCAAATGAATGCCATCGCTCGCTCATGACGGCCGCAAATCCCCGCCCGTGCCTCGAGGCCGACATCCATGCCTATGTCGACGGCCGGCTGCCGCGCCGAGCAGGCTGCGCCAGCGTCGAGGCGGCGATGCTGCGCAACCCGGAGCTCGCGGCGCGCGTTGCGAGCTTGCGCGCGCAGAATGCGGCGCTGCGCGACGCGCTCGATCCGGTGCTCGACCGAGCCGATCCCCGCGCATTTGCTCGCCGCGGCCGTGCCCGCGGCCCCGCGCGCGACGCGCGCTTCGCGCGCTGGCTCGTGCCCGCGCTCGGTCTCGCCGCCACGCTCGTCGTCGGCATCGGCCTCGGTTGGTTGCTGCGCGACGTTCTGATCGAGCGCGCGGGCACGCCCACGAGCTTCGCGCGGCAGGCCGCGTTCGCGCACGCGCTCTACGCTGCGGACGTCAACCGGCCGGTCGAGATCTGGGCGGCAGAGGAAAAGCGCCTCGTCAACTGGCTCACCAAGCGGCTGGGGTTCCAGGTGCAAGCGCCCGATCTCAACGGCGTCGGGTATGCGCTCGTCGGCGGCAGGCTCGTCGCCGGCAACGAGAAGCCCACCGCGCTCTTCATGTACGAGAATGCCGACAAGCAACGCCTGTCGCTGCAGGTGCGCAAGCAGACCGCGGGTCCTCACGAGACCGCGTTCCGTTACGCCGCGGAGAACGGCGTCGGCGTGTTCTACTGGATCGACGACGCCTGCGGCTACGCGCTGTCCGGCAACGTCGATCGCGCGCAGCTCCTCAAGATCGCGCACGTCGTCTACGGCCAGCTCGCCGCAGTCGAAGCCGCCGCGCCCAAATAGCGCGTGCCGAGCCTCGAACGAGCTGCGCGCCGCTCCCCCAGGGGCGAGTGCCCTCATTGGCCAATGCTGGCGGCCCTGCGGCACTCATTCCGTGCGCCGCGTCGGCGTCATTTGTGAGACGGACCGTCGGCAGGGTACGATTCCGCCATGCAGACCCCGCCCGCGCGCGTCGGCGACTCGACCGCCGATATCGACACTCCTGCGCTCGTCGTCGATCTCGACGCCTTCGAGACGCAACCTCGACCTGATGGCGAACGCCGTGCGCGGCGCCGGCGGTGGCGCTGCGTCCGCACGGCAAGGCGCACAAGTGTCCGGACATCGCGTTCGCGCAAATCGAGCGCGGGCGCGGTCGGCATCTGCTGCCAGAAAGTCGGCGAGGCCGAGGCGTTCGTCGCCGCCGGTATTCGCGACGTCCTCGTCACGAACGAGATCGTCGGCGCGGCGAAGCTCGCGCGCCTCGCCGCAATGGCGCGGCAAGCCAGCGTAGGCGTGCTGGCGGACGACGCCGGAGTGGTGCGCGAGATCGGCGCTGCGGCGAGCGCTGCCGGTGTGACCGTATCGGTGTTGGTCGAGGTCAACGTCGGCGCGAACCGCTGCGGCGTCGCGCCCGGGCGCCGGCCGTGGCGCATCGCGCAGGCGGTGGCACGCACGCCGGGGCTCACGCTTTGGCGGAATCCATGCGTATCACGGCGGCGCGCAGCATCTGCGCACGCCAGAGGCGCGACGCGCCGCGATCGCGCAGGCGGTATCGCTTGCCCGCGAAACCAAGGCGGCAATCGAGGCGGCGGGCGTTGCCTGTCCGACGGTGACCGGTGCCGGAACCGGCACGTGGCAATGCGAGCGCGACAGCGGCGTCTACACGGACGTGCAGCCCGGGTCATATGTCTTCATGGACGCCGATTACCAGCAAAACGCGCTGGCGCCGGACCAGCACCCTTTCGAGCAGAGCCTGTTCGTGCTGGCCACGGTGATGAGCGCTGCTGCGCGCGAACGCGCGGTGGTCGACGCGGGGTTGAAGGCCTTCGCCGTGGACTCCGGGTCTGCCGGAAGTCTACGGCGCGCGCGGACTCGACGTACGTGAAGGCGACCGATGAGCACGGCACGCTCGCCGTGGCGCCGGACATATCGCCGCCCGTCATCGGCGAGCGCCTCTGGCTCGTCCCCGGGCATTGCGATCCCACGGTCAACCTCTACGACTGGATCGTCGGAGTGCGCGGTACGCGGTCGAATGCCTGTGGCCGGTCGCGGCCCGGGGTGCGCTCGCCTGAATTTCCATGGCGCCGGACGAGTGTGTGCCGCGTCAATCGACAACAAGACGTCAGAAAGCGAGTGTTACCGATGTTCGTTTACGCAAAGGACCGGCCCGTCGAGGATCTGGGCAGCGGCGTAACCCGGAAGGTTCTCGCCCACGACGGCGGGCTGATGCAGGTCGAAGTGAATTTCGAGACGGGGGCCGTCGGACCGCATGCACTCTCGCATCCGCACGAGCAGCTCACCTACGTGCTTTCGGGCGAGTTCGAATTCACGATCGGCGGCGAGACGAAAGTTGTCCGTGCCGGCGACACGATGTACAAGAAATCGGGCGTGCCCCACGGCTGCCGCTGCCTGAAGCAAGGTAGCTGCTCGACACGTTCACGCCGCAGCGCGACGACTATCTGCCGAAGTAGCGCGCTAGTTACGACGCGCGGCGTCGACGCAGTGTGCCGTGCGCGGCGTGCGCACGGCTGCGAGTCGCGCGTCGCGGTCGTAGGTCACCGGCAGGACACCGTCGAGAGCCGAGCGCTGCCGAGTGCCGTGCGTATCGCGGCGGGATCGGGATGCGCCGCGGCCAATCCGGCGATCGATACGTTCGACTTTCGGGAGCGAATCCGCCGGATGCTGCGGGACGTCCCACTCGATCAGCGTGGAACGATCCCTTTGGCCGGAAGCCGGCCGTCGTCGGGTATCGTGATTCGCCAGCGATAAGCGCCGCGCTCCATCGGGTGGATGCTGCCGAGCGAAACCGCGCTGCCGCAGCGGCGCGCTCGATCCCGGTCGTGCGGGCGACCCAGATGGATGAGGCGCGGCCGCTCCGCGAGCTCCGCCTGCAGGGCGATATTGTCGAGCTCGAACCACCGCGGTCGCGCGGGCCTGATTCCCTGCGGGGTCGATCGCAATGATCTCGAGGAACGTCCGCTCGGACAGGCGCACGAGTGCATTGTGCGTGCCCATCGCGACGTGCTTGCCGCCGGGCTGCGGCGCAACGCCCGTGATTTCCGCAAAATATTCGATGCCGTCGGCGAGGGTCGCGGCGGCGACGACGCAGGTGGTCGAGCGTTGCCAGCGGCGGTCTGACGGGCGATTCGGGCCCCCCACGCTCACTCCGTTCGCTGCCCCGAGGGCGCTGTTCGCGGCTTGGGGCGGCCCGGCGCTCACTCGCGGCGCCGGCTCTTCCGGCGCGAAGTCGAGCTCGACGCGCGCACCGTTGGGGTCGTGCAGGAAGACCTGCCACACGCCCGAGCCCTTCTGCTGCCGGCATTGGTACTTGACGCCGTTGGCGTCGAGCGTCGCAATCGTGGCGCGAGGCCGCTCGGCCGAAGAGGCCATGTGGTCGATCACGCCGGCGCGAAGCTCGCTTTTCGGCCGGCCGCCGACCACGTGCAGCACAGCCTGCTCGCCGGTGTAAAGCCACGCACCGGGGAAGCCGAGCGGAGGCCGCGGGCCTTCGGTGAGCCCGATGAAGTCGCGGTAGAAATCGACGGTGGCCGCCACGTCGTCGGTCAGCACCGTGAAGTGATTCATTCCGGTCGTGCGTCATGCGCGCTCCGCATTGTGCCAAGCTTGGGTCGGGCCGCTCAACGCGGACGTCGCGGCCCCTGATCTTACTGCATCGCGGAGCGGACGAACGCGCCGAGAAGCGCGGTCGCATCGGGCGGATGCGGATCATTGTACGGATACTTGTCATCGCCGCCGCTCCATGCGTGACCGAGCTCTTCGATCAGCAGGTACCGCGCGACGACGCGGCCGGCGACCACGCCACTCGCACGTCGTCACGGTGCGGCCGTCCGGCGTCGTCGCGATGCTCGGAACGATCCGGAGGCGGAAGCTCGATGTCGGCCCCCGCCTCCGCCGCGGAATGGCCGTTGAGCGCGAGGTATTGCCGGACGACTTGCGCGGCGTTGACCGGCGAAACCACGGCGTCGGCGCCACCGTGGATGACCAGCAACGGCACGGGAAGCGGTGTCCGGCTTTGCCCCCGCGCGCGCCTCGCGCGCGATCCGCGTGATGTCGGTGTCGGCGCCGCCTTTCAGCACGCCCAGCGCGGCCATGGGCGACGACGCCGCGCCGCACGCGATGCCCGAATGCACGAACACGCCGGCGACCAGTTCCGGCTTCCTTACCCCAGCACGGTCGCGAGCGCGCCCCGGACGACGATCCCGGCGACGAACACGCGCTTGCGATCGATCCGGTATTTGCGCCGCACCGAGCGCACCTGCGCGAGACACGATCGCGGTCTCGCCCCACCCCCGCACCGTCGCCTGAGTCGAACCAGTTCCAGCAACCCCACGCGTTCGCGCGTGGGTTCTGGCGAGGCAACAGCACGAGGCAGCCCACGTCGTCCGCTAGCGCGGTGATCCGCGTTGCATAGGCAATGTCGTCGGCCGTCTGTCTGCAGCCATGGATCGAGGACGAGGAGCGGCACGCGGCGCCAGCGCTGTGTGTCCCTGGGGAACGTAGACGGTGTAGTCGCGCGCGGGCCAGATCCACGGCGCCGTCGCCAGCCACTCCGCGCAGCGCGGACCGCGTATCGGATTCGAAGCGGCCCGGTTCCGGGGCTTGCGCCGGATGAGGCGGAGGAAGAATTCCCTTGGCGCGCGGCCAGAGATTTGTCGAACATGCTGTCGTTTGACCTCTCGCATCGAGCCAACGGGGCCCGCAGGCGCCTGACGCGCGCGCGTCAGATCAGCACGATGTCGTACTGCTCCTGCGTGTAGATCGATTCGACCTGCAGCGAGATCGGCTTGCCGATGAAATCGCCGAGCTGGGCGAGCGCTCTGCGACTCCTCGTCGAGGAAGAGGTCGATCACCGACTGCGCCGCGAGGATGCGGAACTCGCGCGCGTTGAACTGCTTCGCCTCGCGCAGGATCTCGCGCAGGATTTCGTAGCAGATCGTCTGCGCCGTCTTGAGCTCGCCGCGGCCGTGGCAGGTCGGGCATGGTCTCGCACAGCACGTGCGCCAGCGACTCGCGCGTGCGCTTGCGCGTCATCTCGACCAGCCCGAGCTGCGTGAAGCCGTTGACGGTGAGCCGCGTCCGGTCGCGCTCCGAGCGCCCGGTTGAGCTCGGCGAGCACGGCGTCGCGGTGGTCGGCGTTCTCCATGTCGATGAAGTCGATGATGATGATGCCGCCGAGGTTGCGCAGCCGCAGCTGCCGCGCGATCACCTGCGCCGCCTCGAGGTTGGTCTTGAAGATCGTGTCGTCGAAGCTGCGGCCGCCGACGAAGCCGCCGGTGTTGACGTCGATCGTCGTCATCGCCTCGGTCTGGTCGACGATGAGGTAGCCGCCGGATTTGAGGTCGACGCGGCGCGCCAGCGCCTTCTCGATCTCGTCCTCGACGCGTTGCAGATCGAACAGCGGCCGCTCGCCGGCGATGATGCGCGATGCGCTCGATGAGCGCCGGCGTGTACTCGCGCGCGAACTCCTGCATCTTCGACGAAGGTCTCGCGCGAATCGACGACGATGCGCGACGTCTCCTCCGTCGCCATGTCGCGCAGCACGCGCTGCGCGAGGTTCAGGTCCTGGTAGAGCAGCGCGGGCGCCGGCACTTCGCGCGGCGCGCGCGTTGAGGTCGCTCCACAGCTTGGTCAGGTATTCGATGTCGCTCTGCATCTCGCGCTCGGTGGCGGTCTCGGCCATCGTGCGGATGATGAAACCGCCGGTGTGCCCGTCCGGCAAGAGCTGCTGCAGCTTGTCGCGCAGGCTCTCGCGCTCGGCCTCGTCCTCGATGCGCTGCGAAATGCCGATGTGCGAATCCTGCGGCAGGTAGACGAGCAGCCGGCCGGCGAGGCTCACCTGCGTGGACAGGCGCGCGCCCTTGGTGCCGATCGGATCCTTGATCACCTGCACGAGCAGCGACTGGCCCTCGTGCAGGATCTTCTCGATCGGGCGCGTGTCGCCGCCGCCGTGCCCGTTCTGCCGATGCTCCCAGATGTCGGCGATGTGCAGGAACGCCGCGCGCTCGAGACCGATCTCGACGAACGCGCTCTGCATGCCCGGCAGCACGCGCGCGACCCGGCCGAGGCAGATGTTGCCGACGAGGCCGCGCGCGCTGGCGCGCTCGATGTGGAGTTCCTGCACGACGCCCTGCTCGAGCATCGCGACGCGCGTTTCCTGGGGCGTTACGTTGATGAGGATTTCATGCGACATCGGATGTCGTGGTTATAGCACGGGGAACCCGATGCCGGCGAGCGCGGTCGCCGTTTCGTAGAGCGGCAGACCCATGATGCCGGAGTGGCTGCCGTCGATCCGCTGCACGAACGTCGCGGCGCGGCCCTGGATGGCGTACGCGCCGGCCTTGCCGAACGGCTCGCCGGTGGCGATGTAGCGCTCGATCTCGTCGTGACTGAGCGCGCGGAACGTCACGGCCGACGTCGAGATTTCGGCCACGGTGTTCTGCTCCCAGCACAACGCGACCGCCGTCAGCACGTGATGCATCCGGCCCGAGAGCAGCGTGAGCATGCGGGCGGCATCGGCGGCGTCCTTCGGCTTGCCGAAGATCGCGTCGTCCAGCACGACCTCGGTATCGGCGCCCAGCACCGGCCGCGGCGGAAGACCGCGCTGGAGCATCCGCTGCCAGCCGATCGTCGCCTTCGTGCGCGCGATGCGTTCGACGTAGTGGCGCGCCGGTTCGGCGTCGCGCGCGCCTTCCACGACGTCGCGCTCGCGATCCGACGATTCCCGCATCCGGAGCGAGGCGAATTCGACGCCGAGCTGGCGCAGGAGCTCCTGCGGCGCGGGCTTTTCGACGCAAGGTAGACGGCGGGAGCAGTCATGATGGGCGGGATCCTCCTCGATGGGGGCGGCCGTCGCGCGGCCGTCACTCGCGATGGTAAGGGTGATGCGAGATGAGGCTCACGGCTCGGTACAGCTGCTCGGCCACGAGAATACGGACGAGACCGTGCGGCAATGTTAGCGCGGAAAGCGCCACGATGGCAGCGGCATCGCGTTTGACCGAGTCGGCGAGACCGTCCGCGCTGCCGATCACGAACGCGATCTCGCGCGCCTCGTCGCGCCAGCGCGCGAGGTTCTCGGCCAGGTTGCGCGTCGTCCACGGCTGCCCGCGCTCGTCCAGAGCGATCAGGCGCGAATCCCTGCAGGCGGCCGCAATCCGCAGCGCCTCGGCCGCGAGCATCTGCGCGGTCGTCCTGCCACGATCGCGCGGCTCGGCCTTGAGCACGACGAGCTCGAGCGCGAACTCCCGAGGCATGCGGCGGGCGTACTCGTTCCAGCCGGCGTCGACCCATGCGGGCATCCGCTGGCCGAAAGCGACGACGCGGAGGTTCATCCCGATCCGAGGAGAGTGGCAATGCCTGCCGCCCGTGACGAAATCTCAGGCGGGAGGCGGCGGAATTTGCAGGCGCGAAAGTCAGGCCGCGGCGCGGTCGGGAGCCTTGGCGCGGCGCTTCGCCGCGGGCGGAGCCCAGAGTTCCTCGAGGTTGTAGTGCGCGCGCATTGCCGGCTGCATGATGTGAACGACGATGTCCCCGGCGTCGACCAGCACCCACTCGCCGCTCTCCTCACCCTCCACGCCGACGATCGTCGCGCCGATCCCGACGAGCTTGTCGCGGACATGGCGCGCGAGCGCGTTGACCTGCCGATGGGACTCGGCGGTCGCGATGATCATGGTATCGAAGAGGCTGGTGAGCTTGCGAACGTCGAGGACGGTGACGTCGCGCGCCTTGATGTCGTCGAGAGCGTTGACGGCGGTCTTCTGGATCTTGTTAAGTCGCATCCTGGACGCGAGCGATAGAGTTGGTTGCGCTCAATATAGGCCAAAACCGCGGCCGGAAGCAATCCGCGCACCGCGGCGATCCCCTCGGGACCCCGATCGAGCGCACGCGCGTATCGCGGACGCGGAGATCGGATGCGCGGTGACCTGCTGCAGGACGATCGCGCCAGCGGGCGTGGCGGCCAGCGCCGTCGCGTCTGCCGAAAGGCGCTTCTTCCACTCGTCCGCGAGCACGGCAGGCAGCGCCGTTTCGAGCGGGACACCCGGACGCGGCACGACCACGAGGTGCGCGAGAGCGAAGACGTCGCGCCAGCGGTGCCAGGTCGGCAGGCCGAGAAAAGCTGTCCGCGCCGACGATGAGCGCGAGCGTGCGCGACGGGTCTTCCTCCCGCAGTTCCTCGAGCGTGGGAACGGTGTAGCTGCGCTGCGCGCTGTGAATTTCCCGGGCATCGACCTCGAGACCGGATTGTCCCTCGACTGCGAGCTCGACCATGGCGAGTCGGTGCGCCGGCGTGGCGACGGGCGCCGCCCGATGCGGCGGGTCGCCTGCCGGGATGAAGCGAACGGCCGAGAGTCCGAGCGCCTCGCGCAGTTCGCGGGCGAGCTCCAGATGACCGCAATGGATCGGATCGAACGTGCCGCCGAAAATGCCGAGAACGGAATTCATCGCCGCCTCGATTGGCGCCGGCGGCTCCCGTGTCGGCGGTAAGGCCGCGTTTGGGATCTAGAAACGCGAGCCGGCTGCTCCAGAAATGCGATCTCCTCCGGCGTCGACGCGCGGCCGGGGACTGCATTGCGGTGCGGATACCGGCCGAACCGGCGCACGATGACCGCGTGCTTTCGGCCCATTCGAGCGACGCGCGCTCCCCCGTATCGCGCGCGAGCTCGCCGAAGAGCGCGAGCGAGCGCTCCTGCATCGCGAGATCCTCCGCATGCTCGAAAGGCAGATACAGGAACGAGCGCTCGTACCGGTCGAGGGTGCGGTCGAGTCCCGCATCGACGGTTTCGATCGCGGTGGAAAGCGCCTCGGCGTCGCCCGCGAAAGCGCGCGGCGTGTCGCGAAAGGCGTTACGCGTGAACTGATCGCAGCAGCAGGATGCGGGCAAGCGCTCCGCCGGCCTCGGATTGCCATTCCCGGAATCGCGCCGCCCATCGCCGACTCGGATGGCGACTCCAAACCGGGTGCGAATCGTCGCGTCGAACGCGGCATCTTGCGGAACCATTCGCCGCGCGGCGAATGGGGCAGCGGGCCGAACCAGAAATCGAGGATCGCGCGGGCGAGCGGCGCCACGTGCTTCGGTATCGTCGCGTTAGCGGGAGGCGCACGCCTACGGCTTCGACCTTCACGCCCTTCCAGAACGCTACGTATCCCGCGATCTGCTTCGCCGCTGTCCTTTGGGCGCGGGGTAATACCATGCGGCGTCGCGATTGACGGCGTCGCCCGCGGCGATGTCGCAGTAGCTCGCGACGCCCTTTCCACGGACAGACGGTGTGCGTCGCGCTTTCGCGGAAGTACTCGCGCCGGACCGACGCGGGCGGGAAGTAGTGGATGACCTCTCGACGACGATCGTCGCGTCGCTGGCCGCGAGCAGAGCCCCGTTCCAGGTCGCTTTCACGACGCCCTACGAGGTCCGGATCTGCCCCGAGCCCAGCACGATCCACTTGCGGCTGGTGAGACCCTCGAGTCCCACGGGCCGCGCGCGTGCAGCTTGTTGGTCGAAATGCCGATCTCCGCGCCCAATCCGTATTCGAAGCCGTCGGCGAACCGCGGCGAGGCGTTGACCATCACCGAGCTCGAGTCGACTTCGCGCAGGAAGCGCATCGCGCGCGGCGAAATCCTGCGTGACGATCGCGTCCGGTGTGCTGCGAGCCGTATCTGGCGACGTGCGCGATCGCGCTCGTCGAGCGAATCGACGACGCGAATCGCGAGGATCGGCGCGAGGTACTCTGCGTACCAGTCGGCCTCCGTCGCCGGCTGCATCGCCGGCACGATGCGCGCGCGAACGCTCGCAGCCGCGCAACTCGACGCCCTTGCTCGCGTAGACCTCGCACAGCGGCGGCAGCGCGCGCGCGGCGATGCCCGCATGGACGAGCAGCGTCTCCATCGTATTGCACGTCGAGTAACGCTGCGTCTTCGCGTTGTCGGCGATGCGAAGCGCCATGTCGAGCTCCGCCGAGGCGTCGATGAACACGTGGCACACGCCATCGAGATGCTTGATCACCGGCACTTTCGCCTCGCGCGCGATGCGCTCGATCAGGCTCTTGCCGCCTCGCGGCACGATGACGTCGACGTGCTTGTCGTCGGCGATCAGGTGGCCGACCGCCGCGCGGTCGGTGGTCGCGACGATCTGCACGGCGTTTTCCGGCAGTCCCGCGGCGCGCAGGCCGCGGTGCACGCAGGCGGCAATGGCCTGGTTGCTGTGGAGCGCCTCGGAACCGCCGCGCAGGATGGTCGCGTTGCCGGCCTTGAGGCACAGCCCCGCCGCGTCCGCCGTCACGTTCGGCCGCGACTCGTAGATGATGCCGACCACGCCCAGCGGCACGCGCATCCATCCGACCTGGATGCCCGACGGACGGTACTTGAGGTCGGTGATCTCGCCGACGGGATCCGGCAGCGCGGCAATAGCCTCGAGTCCCGCCGCCATGGCGGCGATCGTGTCCGCATCGACGGCCAACCTGTCGACGAAGGCGGCGTCATGGCCGGCAGCGGTTGCGGCGGCGACGTCTTCGGCGTTGGCGGCGATCAGCGCTCGCCTCATCCTCCCGCAACGCAGTCGCCATGGCCATCAGCGCCGCGTTCTTCGCCCGCGTGTCGGCCCGCGCGACCTCGGACGCCGCTGCAGCAAT
>ERZ1370068.7405-contig-6321_pt1 | contig 62006 bp, 92 predicted proteins | sample MGYA00561227_ERZ1370068 | MGnify/ENA primary metagenome ERZ1370068 (study PRJEB38410, sample SAMEA6850437) | metagenome | study: Metagenomic assessment of the ecological functions of the soil: analysis of the soil microbiota associated with the...
CCAGTTACGTATTGCTACCGACTTTCTCCGATTAGCTCCACCTTGCGGTCTCGCGACGGTTTGTATCGGCCATTGTAGCACGTGTGTAGCCCCAGACATAAAGGCCATGCTGACTTGACGTCATCCCCACCTTCCTCCGGTTTATCACCGGCAGTCTCTGCAGAGTGCCCACCATAACGTGATGGCAACAGCAGACAAGGGTTGCGCTCGTTGCGGGACTTAACCCAACATCTCACGACACGAGCTGACGACAGCCATGCAGCACCTCTACGAGTGTCCTTGCGGAAGCTCCCTTTCGTGAGTGGTCACTCGCTGTTCAAGCCTGGGTAAGGTTCTTCGCGTTGCGTCGAATTGAACCACATGCTCCACCGCTTGTGCGGGCCCCCGTCAATTCCTTTGAGTTTCAGCCTTGCGACCGTACTCCCCAGGCGGAATGCTTAATGCGTTAGCTTCGGCACGGCAGGGATCGATACCCGCCACACCAAGCATTCATCGTTTAGGGCCAGGACTACCGGGGTATCTAATCCCGTTTGCTCCCCTGGCTTTCGCTCCTCAGCGTCAGTATTGGTCCAGGATGCCGCCTTCGCCACCGGTGTTCCTCCAGATATCTACGCATTTCACCGCTACACCTGGAATTCCGCATCCCTCTCCCAAACTCAAGCCATCCAGTATCAGACGCAGTTCCCCGGTTAAGCCGAGGGATTTCACGTCTGACTTAGTTGGCCACCTACGAGCCCTTTACGCCCAGTAATTCCGAACAACGCTTGCCCCCCGTATTACCGCGGCTGCTGGCACGGAGTTAGCCGGGGCTTCTTCTCTCGGTACCGTCACTACCTCCGGATTGTTCACCCGGAGGCCATTCGTCTCGATCGAAAGGAGTTTACGACCCGAAGATCTTCATCCTCCACGCGGCGTTGCGTCGTCAGGCTTGCGCCCATTGCGAACAATTCCCCACTGCTGCCTCCCGTAGGAGTCTGGGCCGTGTCTCAGTCCCAGTGTGTCCGTCCGCCCTCTCAGGCCGGATACTGATCGTTGCCTTGGTGAGCCGTTACCCCACCAACTAGCTAATCAGACGCGGGCCCCTCTTCGAGTGCCAGGTCTTGCGATCCCCAGCTTTGATCTCCACCTCTTCAAAGGCAGGATGTCATGCGGTATTAGCGTCCCTTTCGGGACGTTATCCCCCGCTCGAAGGCAGGTCACCCACGTGTTACTCACCCGTTTGCCACTCTACTCATCCCTTGCGGGACTTTCGCGTTCGACTTGCATGTGTTAGGCACGCCGCCAGCGTTGATTCTGAGCCAGGATCAAACTCTCATGTTAAGCGTCGTCTGTCCGCCCTCGCCGCTTTCGGAGCCTCGACGTCGGAGCAACTCGATTAACGCGAGGCCGATTTATTGGCTCTGCGTTGTTCAATCCGTTCGTTTATTAGTGGTTCATCGCCAGTCGCCTTCGCACGGACTGACAACTCCGGTCGACCGATTCCGCGATGCCTACGCGCTGACTGTTGTTCCACCTTCCTGCGCTATGCGCTTCGCAGATGACAGGGTTCTTAGGTTGTGCTTGCACGTAAATTATCCAGTTTTCAAAGAACTCCAGGACTGATAGGCCCTAAATCTGGTCGTTTTCCCCCTCGTATGCCCGAATCGGCGCTGCCGTGCCAAACCGTCTTTAGGGGAACCTTCTGAGGTTACGGAGCCCATTCACTCGCCTGTCAACACTTTTTTGCGGCTTTCAGCACCGCCTAAAAGCTCTACCGATAACGCGTGAAAGCGGACGTTGAAAGTTTTTGGGAACCCAAAGCGGGAAGTGCCTGGCAGAAATCGCTTGACCGAACGTTCAAATTCGAGTATCGCGTACTGGTTCCGGAATCTGTCAAGTTCAGCTGCCGACACTCGCCGCTGCTCTCTCGCGATCGTTTCCGCTGCGCTGCGCTAGGTTGTCTGCCGCTCGCGCCGCGTGACGCCGGCAGGCGCACCCGCGCGGCGTGGCGTGGAATCGCACCCCTCTGCCGGAAAATCCCGCAAAGGGAAAATAGCTGCAATCGCCTCAACCCAGAGGTCGTCGTGACTTCCTACGCCTGTCTGCATCATGCATCAGCGATCGTCTCTGGCAGCGTGAACGCCACCGTGGACCTGGCACCACCCGAAGTTCCTGGTGGCGCGCGTCGAAGAACGCCATGAAACCGTAGCCGCATGATTTTAACCCGCCAGTTCCCGTGCCTGGCAGTGCCACCTGGTCAACAAACCGAACCAGGCGCACCAGCCGCTTTGGCATGCCACTGATCTGACGCAGCAGCGCCGATTCGCACACGAACGGCGGCAAAATCAACTGCGGTTCTCGGCAGCAACGTCAGCGACGCGATCGCCACGCAAAAACCCAGCAGCACCGTCGTCGCTAGCCGCCAGCGGGCAACGCTGATATACCCGCCGAAGTGAACAAAAAGAACGGCAGCGCGACGACCGGTGAGCAACAGTAACAATTTTACGAAATACTCACTATGGACCGACCCGTAGGCGACGAGGTAGGATTCGGCGAGAGCGCGTTCATCCGTCCTGGCGCACATTTCGATGAACGCGACCTACGCTGAGCAAAGCGCGGCCTGCACCGCGGATCGCCGCGCCGGCACGGCCAACAAACACCAGCGATCTGACCGCGCGCCGCCGCTGTGGTCGATTCGATCTACTCATGTGCAGCGCCACCGCGACGCGAAACGGCGCACAGAGCCATTGCGGTCGTGTTTTGACCAGCAACCTCGCAGAACAGCGCTGACGCAAATCCGGCGAGTGCCGCCAGGCTGTTCGTCGTGATAGCCAATGGACGAACAGGAACAGCGCGTTAATGGAGAAACACCGCGTAGTCGTGGTGTCCAACGTAGCGCCCGTCGCGCCAGTCCGAGCTACTGAGCGGCGAGTTGCAAGCGTGCCGGCGATCGCCGCCGTCAACGGGTCCGCATCAGCCAGAAAACAACAGACGCCGCCGTTGCCGCGAAGCACACAATGACAGCACCGAGAGCGCGGTCATCGACCGCTGAAGCTGACGGCGATCGACGCTTTAAAGAATGTGACCAACACGGTTCGGGAGCCGGTAAGCCCCGGAAGATCGCGTGCTGGTGACGCATTGCGGGCCGGTGGCTGGGTGAAAGCCCCGCAGCCCTCAGGCGCGAATGGTAACGGCCTGATTGTAGTAGGTGCCTTCATCGGCCGCCAGTACATCGTCGGGTCGGGAAAGTGATGAGCCGGTCACAATGCCGGCAGCGAGCGCGAGCCCGAACGCCGCAGCGCAGGCCGCATCCGTCAAATATTGCTGACAGGGTTGACCGGGCGTCATTTTAGCGTCGCAGGCGAACCATGTGCTGCCGCTTTTGTCCTTACGCAGCAGGATCACCGACCTCGCCAATCGCGTCTGTTGTGGCTACCCTGGCGCGACATCGGTCGCAAAGTGGCGGTTGTTCAAATACACACTGCCGGACTGTACTACGCGCCTGCGCCGCTTTCGAAGGTTACGTACGCGCGCGCGACGAGATCGAATGCCGATCCCTGCTCCAGGCGTTGAACTCGTCCGACGGAATGCTCGTCGACGGGCACGTCCTCTTCAGCACCGCAAGCGGCCATCAACAGCCCCGGGGAGTAGTGACGTTCCTCTGCGAACAACAGTGACGAAGCGTGTTCGGCGCGGCACTGGTCTGCGCCGCGCACCAGGGTTGCACTTCGCGCCAGGACTCGCTGGCCTCGCGCTTTCGCGGCAGCCGTCGCCGCCTCGAGCTGGTCGATCTCGATCGCGCGATCATAGAACGTGAAGAACTTCAGATACGCGCACGACGTCGCGATCGTCGCTGTTCAGCCAGAACTGGTAGAAGCGCGAACGGCGAGGTGCGCTGCCGGATCGAGCCAGACCGTGCCGGCCTCGGTCTTGCCGAACTTCGCGCCCGACGCGGTCGTCATCAGCGGCCAGCACCAGCCCGTGCGCCTTCGCGCCGCGCAGCTGCGAATCAGCTCGATGCCGGCGGTGATGTTGCCCCACTGGTCGCTGCCGCCCATCTGCAGCGTGCAGCTCGAAGCGGTCGTAACAGCATCGAGGAAGTCGTAGCGCCTGCAGCAGCAGGTAGCTGAACTCGGTGAACGAAATGCCGTCCTCGCTCTCGAGCCGGCGGCTTCACCGATTCCTTCTGCAGCATGTAGTTGACGGTGAAGTGCTTGCCGGTGTCGCGCAGGAAGCCGAGCAGGTCGAACGACGCCAGCCAGTCCGCGTTGTTGACGATGCCGCGCCGGGTTTGCGCGCGGCGTCGAAAGTCGAGAAAGCGCGCGAGCTGCGCGCGGATCCCGGCCACGTTCTGGTCGATCTGCTCAACGGCGACAGCAGCAGCGCGCTCCTGTGACTTGCCGCTCGGGTCGCCGATCATGCCAGCGGTGCCGCCGCCGACGATCGCAATCGGCGTATGACCGAAGCGCTGCAGTCGCGCCAGTCCCATGACGGCTGAGCAGCGAGCCCGACGTGCAGGCTCGAGGCAGTCGGGATCGAAACCCGATGTAGCAGTCACTGCGATCCCTTGTCGAGCAGCTCCGCAAGCCGTCGGTCGGCGTCCGAGCACTAATCCACGCCACTGCAATTCATCGAAGAGCGTTGGCCATGACCGCGGTCGATAACTATATCAGGCACGCGTTATCAGCTCAGGCGATGGCGCGCGATGACGCGCCGGACGGTTGTCGACAAACGCTGCTCGCGACTGGTGTCGGCGCGGCGACCGGCGCGGCCGCGCATGGATTTTCTACGGCCGTCACGATCGCAGGTATCACGCGCGGCCGATCTCTCGGTCCGCTCGCTGCCGCCCGCCTCGACAGGCTTGCGCATCGGCCTGCATCACCGACATCCATCGCAGTGCGCTCGGTGCCGCGCCGAGGATGACGCGCGCCGCGCGGTCGCGTTGATGATCGACAGCAGCCGACCTCGATCGTCCTCGGCGGCGACTACGTCACCTGGGAGATCGCGAGTCCGCCGCCTCCCGTCGCCGAAGCGCTGGCGCCGCTCGTCGGCTGCCGCACGGTGTCGTTTGGCATCCTCGGCAACCACGATGACGACCACGACATGCCGCCGCGCGCTCGTCCCGCAACGTGTTCAGCGTGCTCCGCGACGCCCGCACCTGTTTGACGATCTCGCGGCGAAACCGTCGATCTCGCCGGCATCCGTTTCTGGACGAAGCGCCAGATGGACATTGCGCGCCGATCGCTCGCGCAGGCGCCGGATCACGACTCTCCTGGCGCACGATCCACGCCGGCTTGCCGAAGCGGCGGCGCTGAATATCCCGCTCGTCCTCTCGGGACACTACCCACGGAGGCCAGGTCGTGCCACTCGGTAGCTGGCGCCTGGGCGGCGCAGAAATTTCCGGGCTGCCGAAGCGCACACGCCAGCTCGCGGCGCGACGACGATGTTCGTCAGCCGTGGAGTGGGAACGTGATCTATGTGCCGGTGCGCGCGTGAATCTGTCCGGCCGGAAGTTGCCGTGCTGACTTTGCGACACGGCTGACGCTTTCCGCGACGCTTCCAAACGATCGCCTTACTGGCACAACGCGGCGTCGCTCGTTCCGTTCTTGCCGCCAAAGCGCCAGCTGCATTGACGCCAGGGAAGATGTAGTTCGGGAACGTCGCGTCGCCCGCATTCCCAGGGGTTAGTTCGGGAACCGATTGCGGTAAATAGGCACCCGGCACGCCAAAGTTGTGGATGGGACTGCCTTTCTGGCATCGACAAGTCCTGGTTCGATAAACATTTCTACGCCGGGACGCCGGGAAGCCGTGGCTTTCGCCGAAGACGTCGTAACGCGGGAAGCCCTTCGACATGCCACGACATCGAGCCGACAAATCCCGTCTTACCGAGCGGGAACGCCCCGCCCAGTCGCGCCAGGCACCGGGATCGGGCACCAGAGCTGCATTGACGTGCCGTCCGGGTTAATTCGGCGGCACCGCTGCCGCCGGAGAGCGCGTTGCGGTGCCGATCGACGTGGCAGTCGTTATGACTCGCGCGGATCTCGCCAGGTAGCTGAACGTTCCAAACAATCCGGCCAAAGAGCGGAATCCGTCGGAATCCCTGAAGCCTCGAACGTCACGCCCCAGCCGCCACCGCTCCGGTTGAACTCGATCGATCGACCGGCTTCTCCTTCGGATTGGTGCCGTTGATATCCGGGAAGACGTCGGTCGCGCGATACTCGCCGGTCGGTGCCTTTCGGATGCCGGCGCCCACCGCGAGGCTGCCCTGCTCTGAGCGACTGGTCGGGAAGATCCTCACGTTCGGCCTGATACCGAAAATGTCGCCGCGATGCCGCTTGCCTGCTGATTGGCACGGCGCGCCGGGCCTGGCAAGTGGTGGGGCCTCGGGATCCCCACGAGGCGGCGATAGTGGAAGCTGCCGAAGCCTTCATCGAAAAACGTTCGGTAAAGACGTGCGTGACGTTGAAGTCGAACGCGTGCTGAGTATTCAGCACGTAGCTACTCCGAACGCCCGCCGCTGCAGCTGCTCGACGTCGTACGGCCGTAACGATCAGTCGAACGCAGGTTGCGGGTCTGAAACCGTCAGCTGCGTTTCACCGGGTTGCGCGTAGGGATTGGACGAGCCGAACACGTGGCCTAAGTTTCTTGCCCAGACGAGGACTCTCGCACCCTGCGCCCACGCATTGGGCGTGGGCATCATCGCGGCAAACAAACGCCAGCGGCGGCCAAAAATCTCGCCAGCATCTTCACTGAAAAAACCTCCGGATGCGGGACACACATCTTGCGCTGAGCCTGGGAGGGTAAACAGCATAAAAGCGCCACGACGATGGCGTGCCACGCTGACGGCCGTCGATAACCCATCGCCCGCCCAGCACTGTCTCGATCGCCTCGGGATAGATCCGGTGTTCCTCGATAAGGATTCGCGCCGATAACCGGTCGACGGTGTCGTCCGCACGGACCGGAACACAGGCCTGAAGGATGATCGGACCGCCGTCGAGTTCGCCGGTCACGAAGTGGACGGTCGCGCCGGAAACGCGCGCCATGCTCCGAGTGCCTGACGCTGCGCATCGAGACCCGGAAAAGCGGGGAGCAGCGACGGATGGATGTTCAGGACTTCGATGCGGAAACGCGACTAGCACCGGCTCCCCTACCAGCCGCATGTAGCCGGCCAGGCAGACCAGGTCGACACCGTCGCGCTCTGAAGTTCGCCAACCAGGGCGCGATCGTAGTCGTCGCGACTGCTGAACGACTTCGGATTGAGAACAACGTTTCGATGCCCGCCTCTCGCGCGCTGCAGTCCGGCGGCGTCCTCACGATTCGAAACGACCACGCTGATCGAAGCGTCGAGCGTCCGAGCGTTGACCGCATCGATGATCGCCTGCAGATTCGAGCCGCGGCCCGAGATCAGCACCGCAAGACGGCGGGTCGCAGCTGAATGCAAAATGCCAAATGCATTTTCTTAGATGTATCGAACGCTGCGCTCGCCGGCAACGATGCGAATCCGATGCGACCCGCGCCGCCTTCTCCGGCGGTTCGAATCGTATTGAGAACGCGATCGGCATCGCGCGTCGCGCAGGCAACGACCAGTCCAATGCCCATGTTGAAAGCGCGGAACATCTCGTCGCCGGCGATATCTGCCACGCTGCTGCAGCACTCGAAAAATCGCCGGGACCTGCCAGGCTCGTGTGTCGATTTCCGCGCCGCAACCTTCCGGCAGGATGCGCGGGCAGGTTTTCGGTGATGCCGCCGCCGGTGATATGCGCGAGCCCTTTCGCCCAGCGACGTTCGATCACCGGCTTCAAGAGATTCAAATACGATCGGTGCGGCGCCAGCAACGCGTCGCCTGTCGGATTTGCCAAGCCCGCCAACGTAGGTGTTCGCTTTCCAGCCGGCGATTTCGAAGAACACCCGCCGTGCCAGTGAGTAGCCGTTGGTGTGCAGACCGGCCGAAGGCAGTCCAATCAGCACGTCGCCGGGCACGATTCGCCCGTCCGTCGATGATTCTCGAGCGGCTCGACGACGCCGACGATGAAGCCGGCGATGTCGTACTCGCCGTCCGCGTAGAAGCCGGGCATCTCCGCGGTCTCGCCGCCGATCAGCGCGCAGCGCGTTCTCGCGGCACGCGCGCGCGATGCCGCCGACAACCTGCTCCGCGACAGTCGGGTCGAGACGCCCGGTCGCGAGGTAGTCGAGGAAGAACAGCGGCTCCGCGCCCTGCACGAGGATGTCGTTGACGCAGTGATTGACGAGGTCGCCGCCGACGGTGTCGTGTCGGCCGGTCATGAACGCGACCTTCAGCTTCGTGCCGACGCCGTCCGCGCTCGACACCAGGACCGGGTCTTCGAAGCGCTCGCGATCGAGCCGGAACAGACCGCCAAACGACCCGATCTCGGAGAGTACGCCCGGCGTGAACGTCGACTTCGGCAAGACGCCGGATCCGCCGGACGGCTTCGTTGCCGGCGTCGATATCGACGCCGGCCGATTTCGTAGTCACTCAACGCTTGAGCCTCGTTTCGGCGTCGCGAATCCCGGCCTGCAGCCAGCCGCGCTCGTTGCTGTTACCGGATCGGGCCTCGAGCACCCGCAGAATCGCCAGTCGCGCCTCGAGCGCCGGCAGATCGTTGCCGTCACCATCGAGCGCGATGTCGGTCAGATACAGTGCGGTGATCGGATCACTTTGCTCGCCAGCTCGCGGCGCGCGCGCCACGACCGCCGGGCGTCCCGCGAGCTTGACGATTTCACCGTACGCCATCGCGGTGCTGCCGAACATCGTCGAGGGATTGCCGTCGAACCAACCGGCGTAGCCTTCGTAGATCCCGCGAACGGACCAGGAAATCCGTCCGTAGGTTTCGCCGATATCGAGATCCGGCGGCAGTTTCACTCTCGCGCATCAACGTAAACACGTCTTTGCCGGCGTTCATGCCATTCACGGTGGCGTCGTGGACAAACTGGATGGCGTCGCGATAGCGCGTCAGCTTGCGCCGAATCTCATCACGACCGCGAATCGGCTCGTCCGTGGCTGGGTAAGACCAGCTCCGGCTCGAGCGCCAGTATGCTGTTCAACGATTCGACGTAGTCCAGCGCCCAGCGCGGGCGCGTGCCGCGAAGCGTATAGATGTTCGGAAACGAGTCGTAGTAGTTATCGCCGATGAACGCCGCGCTGATACTGCGGGATCCACACCGTCAGGTGATCGGGCGTTTCACCGGGCGTATGCAGTAAATCGAAACTGACGTCGCCAATCCCGAAGGTCATGCGCTCGTCGAAGGTTTTGGTCGGCTCGATCGGTGCCGCTGCGGGTGCATTGGCCGCCGGCCGCGCCGCTCCGCCAAACTGCGCCGCGTTGCGGGAGGCAAAGAAGCCGGCCAGCTGCCGCTGATACTGCCAGAAGTTCCGCGAAGCTGCGATGCGTGATGATGTCGGTGCCGGTCTGCCGCCATCGCGCGACGCCGCCGGTGTGATCGCCGTGCCGCGTGCGTGAGCACGATCGCTTTGATTGGCGCACTGCTGATCGCCGTCAGGCTGCGATGATGAATCGCGGCGGCGGCCGGACCGCTGGTGTCGACAATGACGTTGCCGTCGCTGGTCGTCACCATGAAGGTGTTGCTCTGCGGCACTGCCACTGCGGTCGCACCGCTCGCCCCCACCGGCACCGACCGCGACGCCGATGGCGGCGTAAATGCCATGACCCAGATCGATCGGCCGGGCCGTCTGGGCGAGAACGGCACTGGATGAAACCGCCAACGTGCCGGCAATCAACCTGCAAACGATCGACTTCATCGGTGTTCGCGCCAGCTCAAAAATCGAGTTTGCCGATCAGCGTCTGCATCAGCGCGCGGCGCGGCGATGCCGGCGGCGGAGTCCCAGTAGATCCGCCGCGCCTGAAGCGAAGAAGCGCTCCTTTGTCGAGATCTTCTTCAAGCATGTCGAACCCTTCGGCGAGCAGCCCCAGGGCGCTGTCCAGGACGTTCTTGTTTGCAATCGCTTCGAGCTTTGCGATCATCAGCGACGAATTCCGCAGCGCAACGGTGCCGAGCGCCAGGGCGATCGGAGCGCGCGTCGGATCGCGCGACGGGATGCCGATTTCAATCAAAGCGTCGACGGTTTCGCCATGGCCGCAGAACGGCCAGTGCGCCGAGACCGGCGGCCGCGCCGCGCAGCAGTTCCTGGTAGCCGAGGTTCTTGTCTGAAAATTTGAGCGTTTCAGTCAGGTAGTTCACGTGCGAACTGCAGTTGATTCCCAGCAGGCAGATCGCCGCAGCGATCGACGGTTGGGTCGTCCGCGGCGCGCTGCGCTGCAATGCCCCGAGCGTGTCGGAGCGCGCGCTTGTCGCGCGATTTTTCCGAGCGCCAATGCCGCATCGTCCTGGAGTGGTCCGTCGAGCTTGGCGATGCCGTGTGATCGTCTCGCACGCGCACTGCGCCTTGTAGTCGCCGAGCGCTTCGACGACGGACGCTGCGGAAGAAATCTTCGCCGCGCGTCGCATCGCGCAAGACAGCCTGTCGAAGCGTCGCATTGTCGGATTCTGGCGGCCAGGGCGGCGACCGCCCTGACCACCGCTGGCCGGACGAACTCGCCCTGCTCTTTCTCGAGCGCCGCGAGAAACTCCGCCTGCAGCGCCGGGTCGGGATTGTGCTCGAAAAGCTGTAGGCGACGGCGCGCAGCCGATCGTTGGGACTCTTCAAGGATTCCCGCATCGCGTCCTTGGTTCGGGGATCGTTGAAGCCGGTCAGGAGCACCAGCGCTCGATAGCGGACGTAGCCGTCGCCATGCTCGGCGACCGTCTGCAGCAGCGCCTGGACGGCCTGCGACGATTGCGCACGGCGGATCGTCCGCGACGCGTTCATCCTCACCGCGTAATCGAGGTCGCTCAGCTTGTCGATCGCGGCCTTCAGCTGAGCGGGCGAGATCGCTTGCGGAGCGGGCGGTTCCTGAGCGAAGGACGGGACGTGAACGACACAAAGGACGCAAAGGATACAAAGGAGACGAAGCAACGGACGTGTCGAATCGGCGGCGCTCATGCCTACTTCGCTACCGCTTCCTTGGTATCCAGTTTCAACGCGAGCTGAAGATACGTCGCCTCGTCGCTGCGGGAATTCCACCGGATAGATCCCGGTGTAGCAGGACGCTGCAGTGACGAACGCTCGCGGCCGACCGCGGTGAGCAGGCCGTCGAGACTCAGGTAGCCGATGCTGTCGGCATTCGAGGAAGTCGCGAATTTCGGTCAGCGTGTGCGTCGCCGCAATCAGTTCCTGTTTTCGCGGCGTGTCGACACCGTAGAAGCACGGTGAAATCGTCGGCGGACAGCTGATCCGGACGTGCACTCCCTTCGCGCCGGCGGCCCGCACCATTCGCACGATCTTGCGACTGGTGGTGCCGCGAACGATCGAATCGTCGACCAGGATCACGCGTTTGCCGTCGAGGATGCTGCGTGCACCGGGTTCAGCTTGACCTTCACGCCGAAGTGCCGGATCGACTGCTGCGGCTGAATAAAGGTGCGGCCGACGTAATGATTTCGAATCAACCCCATGCGCAGCGGCACGCCCGACTCCTCGGCGAAACCCATCGCCGCGCACACGCCGGAATCGGGAACCGGACGACCACGTCCGCCCCGGCCGGCTGCTCGCGCGCCAGGATGCGACCGAGCTCGGTGCGCACCTCATTGACGCTTTTGCCGAACACATAGCTGTCGGGCCGCGCGAAGTAGACGTGTTCAGAACACGCAGTGCGACAGCGGCGCCGGCGGAAATGGTTTCACCGACCGGACCCCGTCGGCCGAGATGATCAAGACCTCGCCCGGCTCGACATCGCGTTCGTAGGTGGCGCCAATCAGATCCATGCGCGCAGGTTTCAGAGCACACTACCCACGCGTCGTGCTCGAGGCCGGGAGCGCCTTCGGCGCGGAGTCGTCCGAGGGCCAGCGGGCGAGAAGCCGTGCGGGTCGCGCGACCGCGATCAGCTGATCGTTGGTCAGCATCGCCAGCGAAAATGCTCCTGCACCTGACACACCGATTCCACCACCGCATCCGTCGATATGGCGCGCCCGGGAGCGCGCGTATGAGGTGCAGGATGACTTCGGTGTCGCTGCCCGATTGAAAAATCGATCCCTGCCGGACCAGTTCGTCGTGCAGCTCGCGCGCGTTCACCGAGGTTGCCGTTGTGGCAGATGCGCGATCTGGCCGTGCGGCGCAGTCAATCAGAATCGGCTGGGCGTTCGAGCAGCTTGCTCTCGCCGGCCGTCGAGTAGCGGACATGGCCGATCGCCGCCGACCCGTTGAGGTGCGACAACGCCTCGCCGTCGAAAATATCCGCGACGTAGCCCATCGCGCGCGACATCCGCACCTGTGTGCTGTCGCTGGCGGCAATCCCGGCGCTTTCCTGGCCGCGGTGCTGCAACGCGTAGAGGCCGAGATACGTCAAGTTAGCGGCTTCGGGGTGACCGAAGATGCCGAAGACGCCGCATTCGTCTTTGAATTTGTCCATTGTTTCCTCGCGACCGGACGCAGGCCTAGGCGACGCGTCGTGCCGAAATGCCGATTCGATCGCCGACGACCACAACTGTTCGCGCTTCGTCGATCGCCATATCGATCGCCATCTGTCCGTCGACAGCGATTCGCAGGCGATTACCGCCGGTTTGACCGATCACCCGCGCCGGAACGCTGATGCTGCCGCACGTTCGAGAATACCGGTGACCGCGTCCGCCGCCGCCGAGAAGCACCACCCGGGAGGCGGATTCTCCGTATAACGCCGCCGCTTCGATTGATGCGCGCGTCGTTGGCGACGCGAACGCCCGCGATCGAGATCCTCGGCGCCCATGCCATGGGTGTCGAAGCAGCATTCGGCAATCGCCACCGCCAGGCCGCCGTCCGAGCAGTCATGGCGCGGAACGAATCAGCGCTTCGCTCGCCAGCGACACGATCAGTTCCTGAAGAGCCCGTTCCGCCTGCAGGTCGATCGCCGGCGGAACGCCGCCGACCCGGTCGAAGATCACCTTCAGATATTCGCTGCCGCCGAGTTCACCGCGCCCTTCGCCCAGCAGAATGATGGTGTCTCCCGGATTCACGGAAACGGCGGGCAACCACGCGATCGGCGCGCTCCGAGCAGCCCGACGACGCCGATCGTTGGCGTGGGATAGATGGCCTTGCCGTCGGTCTCGTTGTACAGACTGACGTTGCCGCCGGTGATCGGCACGTCCGAGCGCGGTGCACGCTTCGCCGATTCCTTCGACCGCCTTCGCAAACTGCCACATGATGCCGGGCCGCTCCGGATTGCCGAAGTTCAGGCAGTTGGTCGCGCCCGAGCGGCCTCGCGCCGGCGCAGGCGACGTTGCGGGCCGCCTCGGCGACCGCGAGCATCGCGCCACGTTTCGGATCGAGATAGACGTAGCGGCCGTTCCCGTCGACCGAGAGAGCCAGCGCGCGATCGGTCCCTTGATCCGCACCACGCCCGGCGCCCATGCCAGGCAGATTGATGGTGTTGGTGCGCACCATGTGGTCGTACTGCCGGTAGACCCACTGCTTGCTGGCAATGGTCGGCGACGCCGAGCAAGCGTGCGCAACGCTGGCGTCACCGCTCGCGCGCGCCAGCCGTCCGGCGCGACCAGCGCATCGAGATCGAGTTGCTGGACGCTCGCGGAGATAATCCGGTTCGGTGCATCGGACGGTGGTAGACCGGCGCCTCGTCGGTCAGCGCGCGATTGGGAATTTCGGCGACAACCGTTCCGCTCTGCTTGACGCGCAGCATGCCGTCGTTGGTCACTTCACCGATTTTGACCGCGTGGAGATCCCATTTCTCGAAGATCCGCTCGACCTCGGCCTCGCGGCCGCGCTTCGCGACCAGCAGCATCCGCTCCTGCGATTCCGACAGCATGATCTCGTACGGCGTCATGCCGGTCTCGCGCTGCGGGACCAGCGACGACGTCGATTTCGACGCCGGCGCCGCCGCGCGATCCCATCTCGGTCGTCGAGCAGGTCAGACCCGGCCGCGCCCATGTCCTGAATGCCGATCGAGCGCGTCGGTCCGCATCACCTCGAGGCACGCCTCGAGCAGCAGCTTTTCCATGAACGGATCGCCGACCTGCACCGCGGGCCGCTTCTCCGCCGACTTCTCGTCGAACTCCGCCGACGCCATCGTCGCGCCGTGAATGCCGTCGCGGCCGGTCTTCGCGCCGACGTAGTACACGGCGTTGCCGACGCCCGAAGCGACGCCCTTGATGATGTCCGATGCTTTGGCGATGCCGAGGCAGAACACGTTGACGAGCGGATTGCCGGCGTAGCTACGGCTCGAACGCGATCTCGCCGCCGACCGTCGGGATGCCGATGCTGTTGCCGTAGCCGGCGATGCCGGCGACCACGCCTTCGAGCAGCCGGCGCGTGCCCGGCGCGTCGAGCGATCCGAAGCGCAGCGAGTTCAGCAGCGCGATCGGTCGCGCGCCCATCGTGAAGATGTCGCGGATGATGCCGCCGACGCCGGTCGCCGCGCCCTGGTACGGCTCGATGAACGACGGGTGATTGTGCGACTCGATCTTGAAGACGGCGGCGAGGCCGTCGCCGATGTCGACGGCGCCGGCGTTCTCGCCCGGTCCCTGCAGCACCTGCGGCCCGCCGGTCGGCAGGCGTCTTCGAGGTGGACGCGCGAGCTCTTGTAGCTGCAGTGCTCGGACCACATCACCGAGAAAATCCCGAGCTCGGTCAGGTTCGGCTCGCGGCCCAGAAAACCGCACGATCCGGTCGTACTCGTCGCGGTGTGACGACCGTGACGTTCGAGCAGCTTGGCGTCAATCATGCCGGCTGACTGCACCAGCCGTCGCGGACAATCGAAGCCCGGCACGATCAACGACATCGAAGATCACGCGGCCGTCGACGCCGCCGAGCAGCGCTCCGCACGCGCGCTCGGGGATGCGGCATCATGCCGACGACGTTGCGGCGCCTCATTGCAGATGCCGGCGATGGCGTCGACCGATCCGTTCGGATTCCACTGCATCGTCCAGTCGTCCGGTCGGGATCGGTATAGCGCAGGACACGACCTGGCGATTCGCCTCGAGTCTGTTTCAGCACGGTCCGGCGGCGCGAAGTAGTTGCCCTCGCCGTGGCCGATCGGAATCCGCAGCACCTGGCCCGCGCTGGCCGCGCGCCGTGAACGGCGTGTCGGTCTGCTCGACGCGCACGTGCACGTGCTCGCAGCGATACTTCAGTCCACTGATTGCGCAGCATCGCGCCGGGCAGCAGGCCCGGCCTCGAGCAGAATCTGAAAGCCGTTGCAGATGCCGAGCACCGGACCGCCGCGCTCCGCGAACGCCGCGCACCGCACGCATGATCGGCGAGAAGCGCGCCATCGCGCCGGTGCGCAGGTAGTCGCCGTGCGCGAACCCGCCGGGCAGAATCACGACGTCGGCGCCCTTCAGATCGGTGTCCTTGTGCCAGAGATACTCGGCCTCCTGGCCGAAGACGTCGCGTCGCGGCGTGATACGCGTCCTCGTCGCAGTTGCTGCCGGGAAAGACGACGATCGCCGAATTTCATGGTCAGTCCACCTCGACGCGATAGCTTTCGATGACCGGATTCGCGAGCACCTTGTCGGCGACCTCGGCGGCCAGCCGCTCGCGCCTGCGGCCGCCTCGGTCGGTCGCGAGATCGAGCTCGAAGTACTTGCCCTGCCGAACGTCCTCGACGCCGCCGTAGCCGAGCGAGTGCAGCGCGTCGGCAATCGTCCTGCCCTGCGGGTCGAACACCGACGGCTTCAAGCGTAACGAAAACGCGCGCGCGCATGCGGTTACACCTCTCTACGGGTTGGAAGACGCGATCGAAAATGTGGTCCACGTGCTTCGAGCTGCTCGTCGAGGTCGAACGCCCGCTCGATCGTCGGTCGGCGGCAGCACGCGCGGTGACGTCGGGATCGGCGCAGCAGCAGCGCCTTGAAGTCGCGGCGCTCGGCGAACGAGCGCATCGCGTTGCGCTGCACCCAGCTCGTAGGCCTGCTCGCGCGACACGCCGCGCTTGCGCGAGCTCGAGCAGCACGGTCCCGGAAAACACGACGCCGCGCGAACGGTTCGAGGTTCTCGCGCATCCGGTCGGCGATGCACGACCATGCCCGCGGACGATGCGCGTGAAGCGCCGCAGCATGTGATCGAGCGCGATGAAGCTGTCGGGCAGAATCACGCGCTCGACCGACGAGTGCGAGATGTCGCGCTCGTGCCAGAGCGCGATGTTCTCGAGCGCCGCGTGGGCGTTGCCGCGCAGCAGCCGCGCCAGGCCGACAATCTGCTCGCAGCCGATCGGGTTGCGCTTGTGCGGCATCGCCGACGAGCCCTTCTGCCCCTTGCGCGAACGGCTCCTCGACCTCGCCGATCTCGGTCTTCTGCAGGCCGCGGATCTCGAGCGCGAACTTCTCGAGCGACGCGCCGGTGATCGCCAGCGCCGCCAGCAGCTCGGCGTGCCGATCGCGCTGAATCACCTGCGACGCGACCGGCGCCGGCTCGAGCCCGAGCCGCCGGCAGACGTCGGCTTCGATCGACGGCGGCAGGTGCGCGAACGTGCCGACCGCGCCCGACAGCTTGCCGACGCTGATCACCGCGCGCGCGCGGCGGACACGCGCTCGATGTCGCGCGGCGATCTCGGCGTACCACAGCGCCAGCTTCAGGCCGAAGGTCATCGGCTCGGCGTGCACGCCGTGCGTGCGGCCGATCATCGGCGTCCGGCGATGCTCGAACGCCCGGTCGCGGACCGCGTCGGCCAGCCCGTCGAGGTCTGTCGAGGATCAGGTCGCACGCCTCGCGCATCTGCAAGCGCCTGCGCGGTGTCGATGACGTCGGACGAGGTCATGCCGAAATGCAGCCAGCGCGCCGACGGCCCGACGTGCTCCGCCACGGCCGTCGTGAACGCGATGACGTCGTGCTGGGTCGTCCTGTTCGATTTCTTCGATGCGCGCGATGTCGAACGCGCCGCGCTCGCGGATGTCGCGCGCCGCCTCGGCCGGCACGATGCCGGCAGCCGCCATCGCCTCGGCGGCGGCCGCTCTCGACCAGCAGCCAGGTCTCGTAGCGGCGCTGGTCGCTCCAGATCCGGCCCATGTCAGGGTGCGTATAGCGAGGAATCATCTAGCTCAAGATCGAGCCGTTCGCCGCGGAATCTGCAAGCCGTTGACGTTGCCCAAGCACGGTCGCCGCCAGCGAACCGTTCTGGAACAGATCCGCCGCGACGCGCTGCACGTCGGCGGCCGTCACCCGCTCGATGCCGTGCAGCGTTTCGTCGAGACCGAACTGCCGATCGAAGTAGATCTCCTGCCGCGCGAGGTGCGACATGCGGCTCGCGGTGTTCTCGAGGCTCAGCATGAGGCTGCCCTTCAGATGATCCTTCGACCGCTGCAGCTCGGCGTCCGGCACCGGCGTCGTCTTGACGCCGCGCAGCTCCTCGACGATCGAGATCGATCACTTCGCCGACCGCTTCGTTCGAGCAGCCGGCGTAGATCGTGAACGAGCCCGCGTCGCGATACGCGCTCAGGCCGCTGAACACCGCGTAGGCCAGCCCGCGCTTCTCGCGGACGTTCTGAAACAGCCGCGAGCTCATCGAACCGCCGAGCAGCGTGTTCAGCACGTAGCTCGAATACCGATCGTCGTGATTCTGCGGATAGCTGCTGACGCCCAGGCACAGGTGGCTCTGCTCGAGCTCCTTGTTGCGCACCGAGCATCTTCGGCACGACCCGCGGCGCCTCGTCGCGGACGATTCGCCCGGCTCGACCAGCGAGCCGAACTTCTCCTCGACGAGATCGCGCACGCGCTCGTGCTCGAGGTTGCCGACGGCGGAGACGATCAGGTTCCGCGCGGTGTAGGCGTTGCGTGAAATAGGCGCGCAGCGAGTCGGCGTTGAACGACTCGACGGTTTCCTTGGTGCCGAGAATCGGCCGGCCGAGCGGATGGTTTTCCCAGAAGCCCTGCGTGAACAGCTCGTGGACGAGATCGTCCGGCGTGTCCTCGACCATCTTGATCTCTTCGAGGACGACCTTCTTCTCGCGCTCGATATCGTCTCGGCGCTGAACGCCGGATTGCGGACGATGTCGGAGAGGATGTCGATGGCGAGCGGCAGATGCTCGTCGAGCACCTTGATGTAGTAGCTCGCGTATTCCTTCGCGGTGAACGCGTCGAGCTGGCCGCCGATCGAATCGATCGCCTGCGCGATGTCCTCGGCGCGTGCGGGTCGCCGTGCCCTTGAACAGCATGTGCTCGACGAAGTGCGCGATGCCGCCTGCGCTCGGCGGTTTCGTGGCGCGAACCGCGCGTCAGCCACACGCCGATGCTGATCGAGCGGACCTGCGTCATGCGCTCGGTCAAGAACGCGGAGACCGTTATCGAGAACGTCTCGGACGATCGGTGAATTCGACAAGATTGACACGCGCAACCAGCACTGAGCGATAAGGGATTAGAGACTCGAATGCACATTATAGCATGGTAAGCTGGTGCGGACCGTGACCTCCGAGACGTCCGGTACCGCGATACCGCGCCGAGCTGGAACGGCCTGCGCTCGAGGACGCCGCTCGAGGGCGCGGGGCACGCAGCGCTTTCGCGCGCGGCAGATCTTTCAGCTGGATCTACCAGCCGCGGCGTTACCGATCTCGTCGGCGATGACCGACCTGTCGCGCGAACTGCGCGCGAGCGCTCGCCAGCCGAGTTCACGCATCGCGCACGCCGACGCTCGCGCACCGCGAGACGTCGATCGACGGCACCGAGAAGTTTCCTGCTGCGGCTCGGCGACGGCCGGCACGATCGAGTCGGTGTTCATCCCCGACACGCCGGCGATGACCTTCTGCATCTCGACGCAGGTCGGCTGCGCGATGGCCTGCGCGTTCTGCCTGACCGGGAAGATGGGCCTCGTCCGCAACCTGACCGCCGGCGAAATCGTCGGTCAGGTGCGCGTGCTCGTCGACGCGCACTCGACATGCGCGACACGCGCGTTCAACATCGTGCTGATGGGGATGGGCGAGCCGCTGCACAACTACGACGAGACGATGAAGGCGCTGCGCATCCTCGCGCGACGAGCACGGCTTCGCGCTGCTCGCCGCGGCGCATCACGCTGTCGACCGTCGGGCTGCTTGCCGGCGCTCGAACAGCTGGCGCGCGAGCCGCTCATGCCGAACCTGGCGATTTCGCTGCACGCGCCGACCGACGAGCAGCGCGGCGAGCTGGTGCCGATCAACCGGAAATACGGCGTCGCGCGACATCATCGACGCCTGCAAGCGATTCCCGCTGAAGCGCCGCAGCCGCATCACCTTCGAGTACGTGCTGCTCGCCGGCGTCAACGACTCGGCCCGAAGACGCGCGCCGGCTCGCGAAGCTGCTCGCAGGGCGTGAAGTCGAAGGTGAACCTGATTCCGCTGAACGCCGCGGCCGGTATTCCGTTCGAGCGGCCGTCGGACGACGCGCGATCGATCGATTCGCGCAGATTCTCGCCGACGCATGCATCTGACGGTGTCGGTCCGCAGAGCCGCGGGCGCGACATCCGCGCGGCGTGCGGCCAGCTGATCGTCGAGGGCCAGAAGCGCTCAGCCGCCCAGCAGCTCGCCGTCGACGATGTGACGTCGATCCGCACGTCGCACCCATCTGGTTGCGCGAGCTGGACCGTGGCGGGACGCGCAGCTTGAGGTAGTTGCCGGTCACGACGAGCGGATCCGTCCTCGAGCGTCAGCGCTCGGTGGACCGTTCCGACCTGCGACGTCGCGGAAGCGTTCGTCGTGAGGCGCTGGCCGATGTCGCGTAATCCGGCGTCCACGCTCGCGGACGACTGGCGCCGGCGACTTTGTCCGCTCATCGCCGACGCCATCGGTGCCGGGACGATCCGAGTACGGGAACACGTGCACGTGCGTCAGCGGCGAGCGTTCGAGAGTAGGACGCGAGCTGCGCGAAGTCGTCATCGGTCTCGCCGGGAAAGCCGACGATGATGTCGCTGCCAATCGAGGCATGCGGGATCCGCGCGCGGATGTCGGCAACCAGCGACGCGTAAAACTCCGATCGTGTATGGACGCCGCATCGAGGCGAGAACACGATTGCTCGCGTGTTGCAGCGGCAGATGGAAGTGCGGCGCGAAGCAGTCGGACGCCGCGAGCAGATCGACGATGTCCCTCGTGCAGTCCATCGGCTCGAGGGAACTGATACGGAACAAGACGGTCGGCTCGCGGTCCGGCTGAAGCCGGTGCCACCACGACTGCCGTCGTCCGCATTCTCACCATCGTGCGTGGTGTCCGGCTTTAGCCGGACCCTGGCGAGCGCGTCCTCAATAGATCGATCAGAGACGATGGCGGCGTCAGGTCGCAGCCGCAGGAGCCGAGATGGACGCCGGTCAGGCGCGATCTCCTTGAATCCCGCCGCCTCGACGCGTCGATCTCCCGCATGACGTCGCTCGATCGGTTACGCTGCGCGGCGCAGCCGCGAGTCGCCGGGATGATGGGCATGAGCACGGCTCCGCGCATCCGGTCTGCACGCGCAGCGTGAACGCGGTTCGGCCGGCCACGCCCGGTTCGATGGCCGCGCCGCAGTTGCCCGTCGCCGTCGCCGAAGCCGGTCGGCCGTCGTCGGAGGTCGCGGTCCGAAGCTTCCGCGAAGGCCGGAAGCGAGAACTACGAACGACAGGGAGCAGCGTTCGGCTTGTCGTCGTTCGGCACGACGCGGGACGACGTTGGGCAACGCGCCGACTTCGTCGGGCCGGCGCGTCGCATAGCAGCCGGTGACGACGATGCGAGCGGACGGGTTGTCGCGCGCAACGCGGCGGATCGTCTGACGTGCGCCCTGATCCGCGGTGGCGGTCACCGAGCAGGTGTTGACGATCACCACATCCGCCGCGGCGCTACCGCCGAATGGCGCCCCGGGGCGAGCAGTTCCTCCTCGAACCCGGAGCGAATCCGTCGCTATTCACTCCGGCAACCGAACGTTCGATGACGGTATATCTTCATCCTTCGACTCGCTCGAAAAAGCCTGGGTGCCTGCTCAGGACAGGTCGATTTATCTTTAGATCCGCCATCGCGCGATGACCGACTGGTCCACACACCGAAACCCGTCGGGCCGCTGGAGGTTCCCGCCGACGACTGGCCGCCGCAGGATCCCGCACCGCCGGCGGCGACCTCGACCCGGACACGGTGATCAGGCGCCTACCGCCGCGGCATCTTCCCGATGGTCGTGGAAGCTCCTGACCCGGCATCGCCTGGTGGTCGCCCGATCCGCGCGGCATCCTGCCGCTCGACCGGCTGCGCGTCACGCGATCGCTGCGTCAGAGCACCAAACGGTTCGACGTGCGCGTGGACACCTGCTTTGCGGATGTCATCCGCGCCTGCGCGAATCCGGAGCGGAAGTGGGTGGATCACCGAGGAGTTCATCAGCGCCTACATCACACTGCACGAGCTCGGATGGGCGCACAGCGTCGAGGTCTTCGATCGAGCGGGACGCTCGCCGGCGGATTGTACGGCGTTCGCATCAACGGGCTATTCGCGGGCGAGTCGATGTTCCACGTGCAGCGCGATGCATCCAAGGTCGCGCTCGTGACGCTCGTCCAATTGATGCGCGATACCGGTCTGACCTTGCTCGACGTGCAGTGGACCAGCCGCCACCTCGAGTCGCTCGGCGTGGTGGCGATCCCGCGTCAGGCGTATCTCGAGCGGCTCGCCCAGGCGCTCGGCTTCCCGCTCGACGCGCTAGGCTGAGCCGACGAGCGCCTTCCGGCCGATGTCGCGGCGGGCACTGCATCCCGTCGAACGTAATCGGCAACACACCCCGCATAGCGCGCGCGATCGCTTCGGCGAAGTCGGCGCCTCGGCCGACCACGGTGAGCACGCGCCCACCAGCCGTAACCAACTCTGCGTCTGCGGCGCTCGGTGCCTGCGTGGTACACGCTCACGCCAGCAATGGCCTCCGCGCGATCGATCCCATCGATCGCTTGTCCGGACTCGGCCGAGTCGGGATAGCCGCGCGACGCCAGCACGACGCCGACCAGGCGATCGCCGCCAGGCGGATCGACGGCTGACGGATCGCGCCCGGCCGCGCCGGCGACGAGCAGCGGCAGCAGCGGCTCGTCGACGAGCGGCAGGATGACCTGCGCTTCGGGATCGCCGAGCCTCACGTTGAACTCGATCACCTTGGGACCGTCGGGCGTCAGCATGAGGCCGGCGTACAGAAACCCGCGGAACGGATGGCCGTCCGCCGCCATCCCGGCGATCACCGGCTCGACGATCTCGCGCATGATCCGCGCCTCGAGCGCCGCGTCGACGCAGCGGACTCGGCGCGAACGCGCCCATGCCGCCGGTATTCGGCCCGCGGTCCTCGTCGAAGATCCGCTTGTGATCCTGCGCGGTGCCGATCGACACCGCGCGCGCTGCCGTCGCTGACGCACGAAGAACGACACCTCGGGCCCGGTGAGGCATTCTTCGATCGACGACGGCGATCGCCGGCCGCGCCGAATCGGCGTTCGCCCATCGCCGCCGACGACGGCCGCTCTCGGCGGCTGCGCGATCGGCCGCGATGACGACGCCTTTGCCGGCCGCCAGGCCGTCGGCCTTGAGCGACGACTGGAAAGCCGAACTCGCCCGATCGTACGCAGCGCAGCGCCTCGTCGACGATGCGCACGTGCGGAAACGGGCGGTGGGCACGCCATGCCGCGCCATGAACGTCCTTCGCGAACGCCTTGCTCGACTCCAGTCGCGCCGCGGCGCGCGGTCGGACCGAACGCCAGCGGCCGCTCCGCAGCGAACCGATCGACCAGACCCGAGGCTCAGCGGCAGCTCGGGCCCGACGACGGTCAAGATCGACCTGCTCGCGAGCCGCCAGCTCGAGCAGGCCGTCCACAGTCGCTGACCGAGCCATCGAGCAGATCGCGCAAGCGAAGCGATGCCCGGGTTGCCCGGTGCGCGCCAAGACTCGCCCGACGTCGCGGTCCGCGGCAGGCCGCGCGACGAGCGCGTGCTCGCGCGCGCCGCTGCCGATGACGAGAACTCTCATGCTGTGAAGGGCTTAGGTCGTGTGACCGAGGTCGACGGACACGCGCGGTCGGCGGACTATTTCGTTGACCTTGACGTGGAATTGCGCCTAGAATCCGCGTTTACTCGTGATAGCCTAGCATATTTGGTTGTCTGGACTATGGTTGCCAGCCGCGCTGAAGGGTGTGTTAGCGCGTGGCTGAAGTCAAAGATTCAGGAGGGCGAATCGATTGAGAGCGCTCTCCGTCGGTTCAAGCGGAAGGTGCAGCAGGAAGACATCATCAAGGATATCAAGAAGCATTCCTTCTATTTGAAACCTGGTGACAAACGGCGGGCCAAGCAGGCGCTGGCGCGCAAGCGCAATCGCAAGAAGCTCCGGCGCGAGAGCTGGAGTAAACGACCGACCCCGACGAGGTAGCGACCGATGGAGTTCCAAGACAGGATCCTCAGGTGCGTGGACTGCGGCGCGGAGTTCGTCTGGACGGCGGGCGAGCAGCAGTTCTTCGCCGACAAGAACTTCAAGAACGAGCCGAAGCGGTGCAAGGCCTGCAAGGGCAAGCGGGCCAGCCGTCCGGCCGGCGGCCGGTGCGCCGCGCGAGCGGGTGGAAACCGTCACCACGTGCTCGGCCTGCGGCAAAGGAGACGACGGTGCCCTTCAAGCCGACGCAGGGGCGCCCGGTCTTCTGCAAGGAATGCTTCCAGTCCCGGAAATTCGCCGGGGCTGGCGGCGTCTAGCTCCAACGCGGTCGACTCACATTCACGATCGGCGCGCGTGACGGCGTCGCGCGAGGCGTCGCCGTCGCACCGCCTGCGACGAGATCGGCGGCGCAGGTGTGTTAAGCTGCACGTCTGCGCATTACATCTGGAGCGTTTCCATGCAGATCGACGGAACGGACGGTTGGTGACGTGATCGTGCTCGACCTGAAAGGCAAGATCACCCTGGGCGAGGGCGACGAGCTGCTCAAGGACAAGGTCAACAGCCTCGTCAACCAGGGCACGAAGAAGATCGTGCTGAATCTCGCTGAGGTGTCCCTACATCGACAGCGCGGGCCTCGGCGAGATCGTCCGCACCTACACGACGGTGAGCCGGCAGGGCGGCAGCCTCAAGCTGCTGCAACCTGACCAAGCGCATCACCGATCTGCTGTCGATCACGAAGCTGCTGACCGTGTTCGAGACCTACGAGTCGGAGAGCGACGCGGTCCGGAGTTTCTCGGCCATCGGCCAAGGTCTGAAGCCGCGTCATGTCTCCGCGCTGAGATGGCGCGCAGCCCTCTATCCTCCATGCGGTGGCGTCCCGGTACGCCGGCGACCACGGTGCCGAGGTCGTCCCAGTCGCGCTGAATCTTCGCTCTCGCTGCGTCCCGGCCAGTGGACGAAGAACCTGCTCGTCTTCGCCGGCCTGCTGTTCGGCAACGCGCCTGTTCGGCCGCGGGCTGTTCGATCCGCATCGCTGGCGCACGCGATCGCGGCGTTCGCGATCTTCTGCGCGCTTTCCGGCGTCGTCTACCTCGGTGAACGACATCATGGATCGCGACAGCGATCGGCGGCATCCGCTGAAGGCGCAGCCGGCCGATCGCGTCGGGCGCGCTGCCGGTGCCGGTGGCGCTGGGCGCGGTCGTCGTCATCGCGGCGGTGGCGCTCGCGGCGTTCGGCCTGGCTCGGTCGGCAATTTTCTGCTGGTCAGCCGTGTCGCACTCGTCCTGCAGGTGCTCTATTCCGGTCCGCTGAAGCACATCGTCATCATCGACGTGCTCGACGATCGCGATCGGGTTCGTGCTGCGCGCGGTGGCCGGCGCAGTGGCGCGTCGACGTCGAGATCAGCCACTGGCTGCTGGTGTGCACGATCGCTGCTGGCGCTGTTCATCGCGCTGGCCAAACGGCGGCACGAAATCGTGCTGCTGGCCGACGAGCGCGACGAGCGCACCGGCCGATTCTGCGGCGAGTACAGTCCGCTACCTGCTCGATCAGATGATCGCCGTCGTGACCGCGTCGACGCTGATCGCCTACATCTTCTACACGATCAGCCCCGAGACGCAGGCGAAGTTCGGGACGCAGTGGCTCGGACTGACGATTCCGTTTCCGCTGTACGGCATCTTTCGGTATCTGTATCTGGTCCACCGGCGCGAAGGCGGCGGCAGCCCCGCCGACATGCTGCTGACCGACCGCCCGCTGCTCTGCGCTGCGTCGCGCTGTGGGCCGTCGCCGGTGGCGGTGATTCATCGTACTCGGCCCGGCTGTAACTTTATGGCCGACTTCAACGTCACGCTCCGACTCGGTCAACGTCGAGCAGATCATGGACCAGATCCGCGCGCGCATCCGCGAGAAGCGCGGCGTGGATTACGACCGAACAGCAGATCCGCGAGCTGGCCAAGGCCAAGCTGGAGCAGTTCCTCGATCCGCGCAGCGTGCGGTCGGATCTGCTCGACCGGTTCCAAGAGACTGCAGCCGCCGCTCGAGGCGCCGCAGCTGCCCTCGTATGCGTTCGAGGACACGACGCTGTTCGACTCGCACACGCGGCGCCGCTGCGCTCCATCCGACGTCTGCTGAAGCCGATCCTGAAGCTGTTCTTCAACCCGAACCCGCTGATCGGCGCGCTGCACACGCAAGTCGAAGCTGAACACGATGTACGCGGACCGCCGAAGCGAGAGCGCGACGCGATGCGGCTCGCCGGCGATCAGCTCCACTACCGAGATCCTCACAATCTGGTCCTCGAGATGACGCGGGCGACCATCGGAGGTGAAGAACCTCCAAGCATGCGCGTCGAATCGATCGGCGAGCCGGCTCGAGTTCAACGAGCGGCGGACGCGCGCGCTCGAAAGCGGGGCGTTCCCCACAAGCAGCGAGAGAAGTCCGGGATCGGACTGATCGTAGTGATCAGACTGATCGTAGCGATCGGACGGATCGACCGCCCCGCACGCCGCCGCCACCACCACCTGCGTCGGCACAGCGCCGTCGGATCGCTCGCGCCATCTCAGGGGCCGTCCCCGATGATGCCGGCAGAGTTCCGGTCAGCCGGCGGACGGTCCGGCGGTCAGCGAAGCCGCCGCCGGCGCCGACGCCGCGGCCGTCGCGGCGGTGACGCCTGCCCTGTCGAGCGCCCGGCGCCCTCCCAGGAGATCGGCGGCATCAGCCGACGCGCCGCCCGCGAGGACGATCTCGAGAACTTCGCCGAGGGCCCGCCGCGCACCCGTCGGAAGCGGAGACTCCGCTCTTCTGCCCCTGATCGCCGACGACGACGCCCAGTGAAGATCGCCGTCGTCGTTCAGCGGCTACGGCCAGTCGATCAACGGCGGCGCGGAGCTGCACGCGCGCTACATCGCCGAACACCTCGCGCGGCACGCCGAGGTCGAAGTCCTGACCACGTGCGCCACCGACTACGTGACGTGGCGAAACGAGCTGCCGCCGGGCGTCGAACACGGTCAACGGCGTCCGGTCCGGCGTTTCCGCGTCAAGCACGAGCGCGATCCGCTGCGTCTTCGGGCGCCGGTCGGATCGCGTCTTCAGAGCAGCTGCACTCGCTGGGCGACGAGCTCGACTGGCTCGACGCCGAAGGCCCGACCAGCCCCGCGCTCGTCGATTCAGCATCTGCGACAGCACGGCGACGACTACGACTACTGCCTGTTCTTCAGCTATCGCTATTACCACGCGCTACTACGGCGCGCGCGCCGCCGGCATCGCGCGCGATTCTGGTCCCGACCGCCGAACGGGACGCGACGATCGGTCTCGTCGATCTTCCAGCCGCTGTTCCGCGGCGTCCGGGCGCTGATGTACAACTCGCCGGAAGAGCGCGCGATGATTCACGCCGTCTCCGGCAACCAGCCGATGTCCCGGCGTCGTCGTCGGCATCGGATCGGATGTGCCGCAGAACCCGCAGCCGGCGCGGTTCCGCCAGAAGCTACAACATCCGCGGCCCGTTCGCGATCTACGTCGGCCGGATCGATCAAGAACAAGGGCTGCACGGAGCTGTTCGAGTTCTTCCAGGGCTACCTGCAGGATCCGGCGGGCAAGCTGTCGCTCGTGCTGATCGGCAACTCGCTGCTGCCGATTCCCGACGCATCCGCGCATCCGGCATCTGGGCTTCCTCGACGATACCGACAAGTTCGACGCGATGGCGGCGGCGCGATCTGCTGATCATGCCGTCGTATTTCGAGAGCCTGTCGATGGTGGCGCTCGAGGCCTGGGCGCTCGGCCGGCCGGTGCTCGCCAACGGCAAATGCGATGTGCTCAAGGGCCAATGCATTCGCAGCAACGCCGGGCTGTACTACGAGACCTACGCGGAATTCGTCGAGACGCTCCGGGCGATCGAGCACAACCGCTGGCTGAGCGGCGCGCTCGGCAGCAACGGCCGCCAGTTCTATCGCGACCACTACGACTGGCCGGTCATCGAGCGGAAGTATCTCGACATGTTCGAGCGGCTGTAAGGCGGAACGCGCCACGGCGGATTGAACCGCTGCCCGGCTGGTTCGAGCGGCGCCGCGCAGAACCTGTCCGCCGGCGCGAAGCCGTTCTCGAAGGCTGCCGGTTGGACCGGCACTGGACCACGCCGTGCCGGGACCGGCTCGGGATGCGATTCGCGGACCGTCACGGCACGAAGCGCCGTGAGCGGCGCGTGATGCCGGATCCACCAGGTCCTCGCGACGCTCGGCTACGGCGATGCGATCGGCCACGAAGTGCTCGGCATCCAGCGCGTGCTGCGCGGTGCCGGGATACGAATCCGAGATCTTCGTCGAGACCGCCGACTCAGCGCCTCGAACCGCTGACACGCGACTATCGCGAGCTGGTCGACTTCCAGCCATCGCGACAACCTGCTGCTCCACCACTTCTCGCTCGGCTCGAAGGCGTCGCGCACGGCGTTCGCGCTGCCCGACCGGATGGCGCTCATCTACCACAACATCACGCCGCCGGAATACTTCGTCGGCGTGCATCGGCACGCTGGCGCGCCAGTGTTTCCGCGGCCGGCGCGAGCTGCAGCGCCTACGCCGACCGCTGCGATCTGGCGATGGGCGACTCGGAGTTCAACCGCCAGGATCTCGAGGCGCTCGGGTTTCCACGCGACGGCCGTCCTGCCGGTGGTTCCGGACTTCCTCGCACCTCGATCGCCGAGCCCGACTGGATGCTCGGCGCAGACTTCGACGACGACTGGACGAACATCGCTGTTCGTCGGCCGCGTGATCGCGAACAAGAAGATCGAGGACCGTGATCCGCTTCTTCCACGCGTATCACACGCTCTTCAACCCGCGCTCGCGGCTGCTCATCGTCGGCGCGCAGAGCGGCTTCGAACGCTATCTGGCATCGCTCACATCAGCTGGCCGCGACGCTCGGCGTCAAGCACGTGCACTTCGTCGGCCACGTCTCGGACGAGGAGCTGGTCGCCTTCTACGACGTCGCCGATCTGTTTCCTGTGCGCGAGCGAGCACGAAGGCTTCTGCGTGCCGCTCGTCGAGGCCTTCTACAAGCAGGTGCCGGTGCTGGCCTACGCGGCGACGGCCGTACCGGTCGACGATGGACGGCGCCGGCGTGCTCTACGACGACAAGGACCCGGTCCACGTCGCGCGCGCTGATGGACGCGATCATCTCCGAACGCCGACCATCGCAGGACGCGATCGTCGACGGTCAGCTCGCCGCGGTCGATCGGCTGCGCGCCAAGGATTTCGCGGGCACGCTGCTCGGCTTCGTCAACGAGATCCTGGCCATGCCGCGCGCGCCCGAGCCGCGGTCGACGTTCGACTTCTGGCACCAGTTCGACGCCGCGCAGGAGCTCGGAAGAGCTGCGCCTGGTACCGGCCCGCGGCCTACCAGGCCGCTGCCGTGAGCCGCGACGTCGAGTCGATGGTCATCAACCAGTGGGTTCCGGCGGCGCACACGGGGCGACGCGATCGGCGACAGCGCGCGCCGCGTCCGCGATCTGCTGCGCGGCACTGGGCCACACGACTCAGAGCTGCTGCGCGCTGACCGATCGACGACGACCTGCGCGACGACGTGCGGCCGTTCGCCGATCCGGCGCGCGCGGCGCGGCGACGTCACGATCTTTCACTACGCGCTGCCGTCGCCGATGACGGCGGCGTTCGCGCAGCTCGATGCCGGCCGCGCGTGCTGCAGTACCACAACGTCACGCCGGCGCATCTATTTCGCGCCCTACGACGCCGGCGCTGTTCCGGCTGGCGTCGCTCGGCCGCGCAGGAGCTCGGCGACGCTGGTCGGGCCGCGTCGATCTCGCGCTCGGCGACTCCGAATTCAACCGGCAGGAACTCGAAGCGCTCGGCTTCGAGCCGACCGGCGTGTTTCCGATTGCCGTCGACACTGGCGCGCATCACGCAGCCGGCGGACGCGGCCGTCGCTCGACGCGATCGCTCGACGATCGGCTTGGTGAACTTCCTGTTCGTCGGGCGCATCGCGCCGAACAAGAAGATCGAAGATCACATCAAGCTGGCCGAGGTCTACAAGCGCTACGTCGACGCGTACTACCGCTTCATCTTCGTCGGCCGGTACGACGTCGTGCCGCGCTATTATGCGACGATTCGCGCGCTGATGGCCGAGTACCGGCATGCTGCACGATCGCTTCGTCTTCACCGGTCCCGGTGCCCGGACGAAGAGCTCGCCGTCTACTACCGCCGCGCCGCGCGTCTACGTCTCGCTGAGCGAGCACGAAGGCTTCTGCGTGCCGCTGCTCGAGGCGATGGCCGCCGACGTGCCGGTGCTCGCGTACGCGGCCGCCGCGGTTCCCGACACGCTCGGCGGCGCCGGCGTCCAGTTCGCGCCGAAGGACCTCGGAATACGCCGCCGAGCTGCTCGGCGCGCTGCGCGTTCGACGACGACCTGCGCGCGACGGGTCATCGCCGGCCAGCGGCGGCGGCTCGCCGATTTCGGCGACGCGCGCATCACGCGCGAGCTGACCGCGGTCATCCAGCACGCTGTCGTGAGAATCGCCTTCGTCATCCAGCGATACGGCGCCGAGGTCCTCGGCGGATCCGAGCACCTCTGCCGCCTGGTCGCCGAGCGCCTCGCGGCGACGCACGACGTCGATGTGCTCACCACGTGCGCGCAGGACTACGTCACCTGGAAGAACGAGTATCCGGAGGGCTCCGATCGCATCCGCGGCGTGACCGTGCGCCGCGTTCGCCAGCGCGCAGACGCGCGACATCGAGGCGTTCAACAGACTTCTCCGACTGGATCTTCGCCAACCCGCACACCGCGCCGACGAAATGGAGTGGCTGAAGCAGCAGGGGCCCGTGGTGCCCGGCCTGCATCGAGCACCTGCGGCAGCACCACCAGCAGTACGACGTCATGATCTTCTTCACCTACCTCTACGCGCCGACGGTGCTGGGACTCGAGGTGGCGCCGGCGCGCAGCATCCTGGTGTCGACCGCGCACGACGAGCCGGCGATCCGCCTCGAGATCTTCAAGGACGTCTTTCGCAGAGCCGGCGGCGCTCTGCTACCTGACCGAGAGCGAGCGCGAGTTCGTCATCAGCAGATATTTCACGATCGGCCGCTGCATCGAGGAGGTGGTCGGCGTCGGCGTCGAGATCTGCCGCAGCAGCAGCCCTATCCGCGCATGCCCGCCGGCGCCGACGAGGAACCGGCGCCGACCGGTCAGCCGGCGACGCCTGCGATGCGCGACGCTCAGGCGAGCTCGAGCGACGGGCGGCCGCGGCTCGCGACTTTCCGTCGCACCTCGACGCGCGCGGCGCCGTGTTTCCGCCGCCGCCATCAGCTTGTACGGTCCGATCGCGCTCTACGGCGGGCGGATCGATCCGGCAAAGGGCTGCGAGGAGCTGATTCAGTACTTCAGCGAATACGTGAAGGAAGGCGGCGACGCGACGCTGGCGCTGATGGGCGTCAAGCTGATGTCGCTGCCCGAAGGATCCGTTCATCCGGCTTCGCCGGCCTGCTGATCGGACCGCGAGCGCGTTGCAGGCGCTCGGAAGCGGCAACCGTCGTCGTCTGCCCGTCACCCTACGAGAGCCTGTCGCTGCTGGCGCTCGAGGCGCTCGCCGTCGGCACGCCGGTCGCTGGCCAACGCGCGCAGCGCCGTCCTGGTCGAGCACTGCGTGCGCAGCAACGGCGGCCTCTACTACGCGGATCGCGACGAGTTCGTCGAGTGCGCTGAAGCTGCTGCTCGGCGACGAGCGCCTGCGCGCGGCGACTGGGACGCAACGGCCGCGACTACGTCCGGCGCAACTACCGCTGGGACGTCGTGCTGGGCAAGTACGAACGCATCTTCGCCCGCGTCCGCAATCGATAGCCGGTCAGCGGCGCTCGAGCGTCAGACGCCGGGTCAACGACTCGCCGCCGCCGCGAATGGAATCTCGGCGCCGGTCCGAACAGCAGCTTGCCGTTCTCGAAGCCGGAAGAACCGCTTCTGCTCCGTCCCTACGTAATCGGGCCGCCATGCGGCCTCGACCTTGAGCGTGACGGTTCCTTCTCGCGTCGCTCACCGGTGCACGGTCCGGTATAGGCGATATACGAGCTCAGCAGCGTGGCTTTCATCTGATCGCCGACGGGCCGATCTGTGGTCAACGACGGACGTCGCTCGACATGATCTGCAGATAGCACCAGCCGTTCTCGACCACAATCGACCCGACCGGATGGCAGTGCCCAGGGATAACGCGCGACCGATCCGTCGGCGCGCAGATCCTCGGCCGCGATGAGCGTCCAGCGGCCTTGCAGTGTGTCCGCTGCGCCAGGCGCGCAGGAAGCGCCAGCACGATGACGAGCGCCAGAGTTCTCACATGTCACCTCGCTCCAATGCCAGCCGGTTCCCGGAGTTCAAACGTTCGCGGATCCAGACCACGACCTGCTCGATGCCCCTACTCCGCCCAGCATCGCCAGGAACGGCATCACCGGCACGCGAAACCGGGCGTAGGCTTCGGGGCCTGGAGACGAGGAACGGAAATAGGCGATGAAGGCAACCGGGATCAACGCCGCGCGCCGGCGATCGGGGTCGCGCCAGGCCGCCAGCAATCCGATCGCCGCGGCGGAGTAGAGGATCCACAACTGCATCGACGCCGAAGACGTCGACGGCGCGGAGAGGCGGCGGAACCCTCGTGGAAACCGAAAAGCGCGGCGCAGTTCGCTGGTGTCGGATTCCATCATGTAAACGAAGCCGTCGACTGTGATCAACACGTAGGTCCACGGATGCGCGGCGATCACCTCGCGTGCATGGCGCGTCATCCACTCGAGCTTGTACCGCCTCGCTCAACGATCCCGACAGCGATTGGAACCTGACGTTCCCACCGATCGCGGACGTCCTGCACTGCCAGTCCTCGAGACTCGCTTCGACGGCGGCCGCCCGATGAAATTACAGATTGACCGACCAGATCGAGCTGAGCGTCGGCGTGCCGGCGACGATGACATTCCGGCCGATCCAGATGAGCAGGACGAGCAGGAATGCGGCGTTGACCCGCAGGTAATCGCGGGCGATGCGCCGCGCGCCGGTTTGCTGCCAGGCACAGACCGGCAGCGATACCGGCGCCAGCAGAATGCCGGCGGGCCGGCACAGCGTGGCGCAGCCAAGCAACACGCCGCCTCGAATGCCCACGGCGGATCCCGACGGCCGCTTCATCAGCGACGATGACGCCGCGCGACGAGCAACAGCGTGAACAGCGCCTCGGTCAGTGATCACCACGCTGTAACTGATGCCGGTCAGGTCAACGGCCAGGAGCAACCCGCCGACGAGCGCCGCCGACCGGCCAAAGAGCCGCGCCGCCGTCCAGCACGTCGCGGCCACCGAGGCGCGCGCCGGCGAGGACGCCGAGAGCGAGGCCAATCGCAGACCGCCGTTGGGCATCAGAAACGCGCCGGCCAGCAGCGACGGATACCCCGGCGTGCGGCGGAGATCGGGGCGGTAGGGCGGCGCGGGATCGGCGCTGAAGCCGTGGCCGGCGGCGACGTTGTGCCTCGATCGCGACAATGCTCGGCCGAATCCGGCGGCGAGAGCAGACGCGCCGGATCCGGCGCGGCCGCGAGCCACGGGATGACGCGGCACACCAGCGCGATCACAAAACACCACGCCCAGCAATCGGCGATCTGGCACGGAGATTCCGGAAGAAAGACTACAGTGCGCGGTCTCGAACACGAGCGGAAATCATGCGTCCGCCCTGTTCCCACGCCCAACACACGACGAACGTCACGCCGCTATAGAAGTAGTAGCAGAAGATGCAGGGGAACGGCCCGCAGGGTAAAGCCAAGCCCTCGGGCGCCGATGAGAAAACAGATAGAAGCCGCGGTTCAGCAGAATGACGATGGCGCACGAGATCAGAATGGCCGCGAGCGCGATCTCGGACACTTCCAGACCGTGAACCGGCCCTGCCCGATGACGAGGAACGGCAAGGCCAGCGCGAGCACGCCGACGAGCACGGCGCTCAGGCGGAAGGACCACCGCAGGTTCAGATCGTCGGGAATGGCGTTGTTCGGAGATGATCAGCGTCGACCACGGCCGCGCCCGATCGACAATCTCGGTCTTGATGAGCGAGAAGAATCTCCAGCGCTTCAGGTGCTTGACCTGCATCCCCGGATCCAGATGCACCTGGAAGTTGGCCTTGCTCAGGCGGAATCCCAGTTCGATGTCCTCGATCGAGGCGCGCTGATAGCGCTGTTCATCGAACCCGCCGACGGCGTCGGGCGCGGCGCGCCGGATCGCACCGCAGCCGGCCCAGAACGAGGCTGCTCTTCGTGCGGGCCGTCTGGTGCGTGAAGTGATGAAAGAGGTTCTTAGCTGCGACAGGAAGTTCGGCTCGCACGGCTCGTCATCGTACGAGCCAAAGAGCGCCGACACCGTGGGATCCGCAGTCGAGCACGTCGTGACGACCTGCTGAACGGTGTACGGCTTCACCGTCACGTCGGCGTCGACGAAAAACAGGATGTCGCCCCGCGCCCGGCTCGCGCCCAGATTCCTGGCGGCCGCCGGTCCAAGCCCGGTGCTGTGGATGACCGTCGCGCCCAGCGCCCGCGCCACCGCGCCGCTGCCGTCGGTGGATCGATCGTCGATCACCAGCACTTCAGCGAGGTCGGACTGTTCTGCAGCAGGGGGAGGCACGCTTCGAGCGTGCTCGCGCCGTTGTGAACGGGAATGATGACCGTCACCCTGGGCTTCGCGGTCGTCCCAGGTTGATGTCGCCGGTCATTACCGTCGCGAGTGTATCAAAAACCTGTAATCCTGCGGGGTTGCCTCTGCCTCGTATCGATCCGAATTGTGTCATTAGTTGCATCGCGGCGGCGACGCGTGCGACATACGTTACTTATCTTCGACCGGCTCTGGCGGGTGCCGGTGTACCGGCATCGTCGGCGACGGGTCCACGGGTCGGCGTCGGGGTGTTCGCCGCCGTTCCCGTTGACGACGCGCTTGCGCCGCGGACGAATCTCGTAGCGTTTGATCATCTCGTTCAGCGTCGTCGGCTTGATGTGCAGCAGCTCGGCGGCCCGCTTCTGGACGCCGCCGGCGGCGTCGAGGCGTGGACTCGATCAGCTTCTTCTCGAAATCGGTGATCACGTCCTTGAACGAGATCCCCTCGGGCGGCACGACGAACTGCGGCATCTGGAAGTTCGGCGCCTTGCGCACGTGATCGGGCACCAGCTCGACGCCGATGCGCGAGCCGGGCGTCAGCACCACAGCGCGCTCGATGACGTTCTCGAGCTCGCGCACGTTGCCGGGCCAGTCGTAGCTCGGTCAGCAGATCGAGCGCTTCCGGCGTCAGCTCCAACCCGGTCTTCCGGTTCTCTTCGCCGTAATTTCTCCAGGAAGTGGCGCACGAGCAGCGGAATGTCGTCCTTGCGATCGCGCAGCGGCGGCAGCTGAATCGAGATGACGTGCAGCCGGTAGAAGAGATCCTCGCGGAACTTCCTTCCTCCATCATCTGCCGCAGATCGACGTTGGTGGCGGCGATGATGCGGACGTCGACCTTGATCGTCTCCATGCCGCCGAGGCGCATGAAGTCGCGCTCCTGGATCACGCGCAGCAGCTTGGCCTGCGTTTCGAGCGGCACGTTGCCGATCTCGTCGAAGAAGATGCTGCCCTTGTCGGCGAGATCGAACATCCCCTTCTTCGGATACACCGCGCCCGTGAACGCGCCCTTGACGTGGCCGAACAGCGTGGATTCGAGGAGATCCGGCGGCAGGTTGCCGGAGTTGACGGTCACGAACGCACGATCGGACCGTGACGAGTTCGCGTGAATCGCCCGCGCCACCAGCTCTTTGCCGGTTCCGCTCTCGCCCTGAATGAGGATGGTCGAGCGGCTCGGCGCCGCCTGGATGATCAGGTCGAAGACCTGGCGCATCCGCGGGCTCTTGCCGATGATGTTGGCGAACTTGTGATAGCGCTCCTGGATGTTCTGCCGCAGGTTGCGGTTCTCGTGAACCAGCCGCCGGCGCTCCATCGCGTTGCGGACGACGACGAGCACCTCGTCGTTCTTGAACGGCTTGGTGATGTAGTCGAAGGCGCCGGCCTTCATCGCGGAGATCGCGCTCTCGACCGACGCGAACGCCGGTGATGATCATCACCGCCAGGTCTTCGTCGATCCGCTTCAGCTCGTCGAGCGTGGCAAAGCCGTCGAGGCCGGGCATCATGATGTCCACGAGCGCGGCGTCGAACGGCAGCGCCCGCGCCAGCTCGAGCCCCTCGGTGCCCGACGAGGCGACGCGGACGTCGTAGCCCTCGCGCGGTCAGCAGCGTCTCGAGGATCTCGCGCATGATCTCTTCGTCGTCGATGACGAGGATCGTGCCGCGGCGTGAAGTGGGCATGGCGTTAGAGAGTCCGGCTAGTGCCGCGCGCCACGTCGCGCCTCTTCGGCTGGCGCCGGCGGCAGCATCACGGTGAATTTCGTGCCTTGTCCGATCGTGCTGTCGCAGCGAATCGTGCCGTCGTGCTCGCGCACGATGCCGTAGGTGATGGACAGGCCGAGGCCGGTGCCGCGGCCGATCGACTTGGTGGTGAAGAACGGGTCGTAAATCCGCGCCAGGTGCGCGGCTGGAATCCCGGATCCGGTGTCGGCGATTTCCGCCGACGACGTGGTCCCCTTCGATGCGCGTCGCCACCGAGAGCCAGCCGCCGCTCGGCATCGCATCACGCGCGTTCAGGAACAGGTTCAGGAACACCTGCTGCAGCTGGTGCTCGATGCCCTGCACCATCAGGATGCCGTCGGCCAGCTCGCGCCGCACCTTTGATGTTGGCCACCTCGAACTGGTGCTCGAGCAGCGAGAAGACGTCGGTGATCGACCGACGTTGAGATCGACGTCGATCCGCTCGTTCGACGAGGTGGCGGGCCGGGACAGGTTGAGCAGGCCGGTGACGATCTTCGCCGCGCGGAACGTCTGGCGCTCGATCTTCTCGAGCAGCGCCGTCCGCGGATCGCTGGTGTCGGCGCCCTCGAGCAGCATCTGCGTGTAGCTCGAAATGCCGGTCAGCGGCGTGTTCACCTCGTGCGCGACGCCGGCGGCGAGCAAGCCGATCGACGCCATCTTTTCGGAAATCTGGAGCTGCTCTTCGAGCCTGACCCGGTCGGTCACGTTCTCGAGGATCAGCAGCGTCCCCACGATCTCGTCCTCGCCGGACACGTTCTGCAGCGGCGACTGCGTGGCGTTGACGAGAATGTTTTCCTTGAGCGGCACGCGATACAGCGTGGCGCCGGCCGGATGGTCGTGACGGGTGGCGCGGAGGGCGTCGAGGAACGGCGCGTCGAACACCTCCGTCAGCGTCAGGCCGACCGCCGACGCGCGCTCGAGGCCGTAGAGATCCTCCAGCGCCCGGTTCCAGCGGACGATCCGCTCGTCCGCGTCGAACACCACCAGCCCGTCGTCCAGCGACTCGAGGATGTTCTCGTTGAACTCGCGCATCCGCCCGAGCTCTTCGGCCTTGAGGTGGAGCTGACGATAGAGGCGCCCGTTTTCGATCGCGGTGGCCACCTGACCGGCAACCGCCGTGAGCAGCGTCAGGTCCTCGCTGTTGAACGGCTCCTCGGTTTCCTTCCGCCCCAGCGCCAGCACCGCGATCGCGCGTCCCTCGAAGACGCAGGGCACGAAGTAGTAGATGCCGGTGTCGCGCCAGAACTCCACTTCTTCGGCCACGAACCGCGCGGCGGCAATCGGGTCGTCGAGCGCCACGGTGTGGCCGCCATCGAGGCGCGGCATCAACGACGACTCGCGCGCCAACCCGGGCACGACGCCGGTGAAGCCGTATTCACCAATCGAGACGAAATCGCCGCCCGGATTCTCGTCGCCCGGCGCCAGCATCAGCGACATCCGGTCGAGGACGAGCGTTTCGACGATACGCGTGACCAGGCGCTGGCTGAGGCTGATGACGTCGAGGTCGCTGTTCAAATCGCGCGCGAACGCCACCAGCGCGCGGCGGTAGTCGTAGCGATCGCGGTAGAAGACGCGATCGAGCGCGTTCTGCACGGCTTCCTTCACCGGCTGGGCGAGCAGGACGATCACGATCGTGGCCAGCAAGGCGACGATCCACGTGTGCTCATCGTCGTCGCGCGAAAGACGAAGCCGGCGAGCTTCGACATCGCGAAGTAGAGCGCCACGCTGGCGCCCAGGAACGCGGTGTAGGCCAGGCCGCGCTTGACGATGACTTCGACGTCGCGCAGCCGGTAGCGCACGATCGCGGAGGCGAAGGTCAGCGGCAGTAGTCCGAGCGGAATGGCGGTGAGCTTGAGGGCGAGCGGCGGATCGATGCCAAAGGCCCAGGGCAACGCGTAGCCGCACACGAACGGTCCGGCGCCGAGCGTCGTGCCCCACGCGATCCAGCGCAGTTGCCGGCGAGCCGTCAGCGACGTGGATTCGTTGAAGGCGCGCACCAGCACGGCGATCGCCGCCGCCGCGCACGCAAACAGGTAGACGGGCTCGAACCGATCCAACAGGTCGATCGCGCGCGAAAAGAGCGCGCCGTTCAGCGTGCCCGCCGATCCGCGCGCGATGGCCACGACGCGGCCGGCGCAGAGCGCGAACGCGGGCAGATACATGACCGCGACCAGCCACGGCGGCGGATTCTTCCGGCCTCGCCGCTCGCGTTCCGGGAAGACCAGGGTGAAATGCAGCAGCAGCGGCGGCAGCAGTCGCGACCGCGACCGCGTCTCCCCAGTAGAAGAACCAGTCGAGCCGATCGAACGGTCCGGCGAAGGAGAACGTGAACCACCCGAAGAACGCGACGCACAGCCAGAAGAAGTGGAGCGTGGCCTGATCGCGCGGCCGGCGCAGCCGCACCGATGCGCCGACCAGCAGCGTGAAGAACCCAACCGCCGCGAGCACGAAATACATCGACCCGCCGCGCGGCGCGGGCGTCAGACGCGACCTGCAGCGCCTGTTGCGCGCCAAGTCGCACCAGCGTGTACGAGAGGCGTGTGCCCTGGCGGCTGCCGTGCTGGTACTCGACCACGTCCGCCGGCGCCGTCGATCGGATCACCGTTCACGGCAATCAGCACGTCGCCGGGCTGAATCCCGGCCTCGGCGGCGGCCGACCCGCGCGCGATCTCGATGGCCGTCACGCCTTCGGCACGCACGCCCCACAGCACGCCGTCTTCCACTTCGTGCCAGCGCGAGTAGCGTGACGACGTTGGCGACACCCAGCGAGGCGAGCGCCACGACGACCAGCGACGCGAGGACGAGTACGCCCCCACACCACCCATCGAGCCTCGGGATGATGCTCGTGGCACCGACCGGCCAGTCACCGCGTCAGACATGGATTCCGGAGCGTGAGCGGACACAAATCCAGTCCGGCTGGCTAGCAAAGCTCATTCCTGCCGATCATGCGCTAACTTACTGAAAATTCTAACCTTTTCGGCATCGAGAGAGACTGGAAACACGCAGCAAAATCCAAGTATTTGATTTCGGAGTTCAATATTGTGGAACTGGCGCGGTGTGGTCGGAGAGCCGCGCCTTTCTGTGTCAGAACTTCAGCGTCAAGCCGCCGACGATGCGCTTCGGCGGACGCACGACGAGCAGCTCGTCGTAGACCGACTGGTCGGGGGCGGCGTCGCGGAAGAAGTTGCGGACGCCGATCAGCATCTCCCACTTCGCGGTGCTGAAATCCATGAACGGCAGCGACTGGCGCACCTGGACGTCGAACCGCGAATCGAGGCCGGGATGGATGTCGGACGACGGCTGGACCGGCCGCTTGCGCCCACCGGGTCGGCCGACGTGCTCGATCGCGAGAACGCATTGCTCACGCGATACAGGACGACGACGCGCGTGGACGTTTCGGGCACGTCGGTTTCAATCGCCGTGGCGAGATCATGGACGTGTTCCGGTTCGACGCGCAGCGCGGACGGCGCCAGGACAAAGAGATACGCGGCGCTGTCGGCTTGCGTGAATCGCGCGCGGGCGACGGTGTATTCGACCGAACCGCGCAGACGCCCGGCGATGGCCGTGCGGAGTCCGGCGCTCATGCCGGAGGCGCTGACGTCGCCGGAGTTGTTGATGAAGTAGTGGCCGAGCGCCGCTGGCGCGCCGAGCATGTCGAGGCCGAACAGCGTCACCAGCTGATCTTCGACCTGCTGCTTGAACGCCCGCACCGACACCGTCGTCGCCGCGATGTCGTGCTCGACTTCGATTTCGGCGTGATCGGTGCGTTCCGCTGCGAGCGGCCGCCCGGTGAGCGACGAGAACGTCCGCTGCGGCGGCAACCACACGCCGCTGTCGAACCGCGGCATGAACTCCTCGGCGCCCGGCGCCAGCGCGCGGCGCGACACCGCGCCGGTGAATCGCAGGTGCGCGGATGGCGCGACGGTGAGCGCCACGCGCGGGCTGATCAGGCTCGCCCCGTCGAGGTAGTCGTATCGCGCGTATCGGCCGCCATAGCTCAGCGTGATCGCCGGGGTTATCGAGAAGGCGTCGAAGGCGTAGAGCGATCCCGCGTTCCGGCTGCCGTCGGTCACGGACCGCAGCGCGGCGAAGTTGCCGCCGTCATAGCGCTGCGTGCTGTAGGCAAGTCCCACGTCGTAGCGGTGCCGCGCCGGGCGCGGGTCGCGTACTGGCCCGACACGATCCACGACGCGATGTCGCCCTGCGTGAGCGCCGCGCGCATGGTCCAGTCCGCCGATTCACCCACCGGCGCGCTCAGCGCGAGATAGGCGATGCTGCGGGAAAAATTGTCGGCGCTGAATAGTTGCTGCGGGCTGTCGAACATTCCGGTCGTGAGCAGATTGACCTGACCGGAGAACGGCGTGCCGGCGATGAACGTCGTCGCGAGTCGGCCCGGCGTTCCAACTGCCCGGCTCAGCATCGTCGCCGGCCCGAATAGATCGGGATCATCGCCGCCGGTCGCGAGGAGATCCACCTCCGCGTCCTTCAGGATTCCGCGGCGGATGTGCCGCAGCCGCCAGGCGAGCTCGCTGTGATCGTCGGTTGGCGACACCGCCGACGGATCGTCCGCGCCGGTCGGGCCGGTTCGCCTTCTTCGCCACCACCGCCCACGCCCGCGAGCAGCGGGCTGGTCGCGCGCACGGGGTTCGCGTGCCGAAGAGCAATCGAGGATGACGCGCGTCCGCTCGGACGTCACTTCGACAACCTGACCGCGTGACGCGACGAAACCGACGAGATGCGCTCGAACGAGATACGGACCCGGAGGAAGCGTGCGCAGCTCGAAACGGCCGGATCGATCGCTGACCGCAAACGCGCTCGTGGCCCCCAGCGCCGACACCATGGCGCCGACGACCGGCGCACCGCGTTCGTCGAGGACGCTGCCCAGAGATGGTGCCCGGCGGCACCGACGCGAGGTGCGTGACAGGCCGTGGCGCCACGACGGTGGTTTGCGCCGTCGCCACGGACGCCAGACAGAGGAGCACCAGACCGCCGACGGCCGCCGACGAACTCATTGTGCTTCTCATTGCTTTCTCCGAGGCTCGCTCCGGGCTCTCGTCTCGCAGGCCGGCTGCGCCGAGAGACGGCCTCTACGACGCGCTGACCGTGAAATTCACGTCCCGAGTCAGGGTCTTGTTCGCCACCTTGTCGGTCACTTTGATTTCGAGCCGGTACTGCCCTTCAGGGAACGGCGTCAGCGACACGGCCTGCCCGCTCTGGAGCTGGTGGCCCGCCGCCATGTCGAACTGCGGCGGCAGCGTGGTCGCGTTGAGGTTCTGCGGATTCGTCTTGTTGAAGAACTTCTCGCCGGCCTTGCACGGTTCACCCGACTTGGGCTGTTCGCCGGCGGCCACCTGGCAGAAGTTGTACTCGACCATCACGTCGGGCTTGTTGTCCTTGTCCACCTTCGGGTTGTAAATCAGGATGAAGGTCGAGAGCTCCGCCTTCTTCGAGAACTTCGTGTCGAGCATCGGCACGATTTCCATCATGCCCAGCGCGTACGGCCGATCGATCTGCTGCTGCGGCGTGAGCGGCGCCGGCAGCGGGTCGATGCGCTGTGCGAGGATCACGCTGCTCGTGTTCAACTCGCTGTTCCAGAAATCGGGCACATCCATCGTGTGCTTGAGCACGGACATCTTCGGCGGCGGCGCGTTCTTCGGCGGTTTCTCCGGCGTCGGTTCCTTCACGACGACGAACACGTCGTAGGCACCGGCTGGAACGGTAAACGACCGCGACACGCGCATCGGATTCTGGCCGGCCGTCGCCTGCACGAAGCTGATGTCCTCGTAGGCGTACTCCGGGCTTCTTCTTGTCCTTGTCCGTCTTTGTTCTTGTCGTCCTTCTTGCCGGCATCGGCCGGGGCGGGCGGTGGCGCCGCCGCCGCCGACTTCGACACGACGCGCCAGTAGAGCGCGACCGTTCCGCCCGTCACCTTCGACGGATCGAACGCGATCGTGAACGGCACGTACTGCTTGTTGCCCTGGGCCTTCAGCACATCGTCGTGCACCCAGGTCACACTCAGGTCGTTGGCGCCCGTCTGACCGGCGCTCACATCGTCTACGACCTTGATAATGCTTTGGATTTCCTTCTTCTGGGCCTCATCGCGCTTCTTGTCGTTCTGGGCGGCGAGGCCGACGGACCAGACCAAAGCAAGGGTTACACACAGCGCAGGCAGGCGACGGAGAATCATAAAGAAAGCTCTCCCACGATGAACGGATGGCAGCATCAAACAGCCCATCATAGGCGTCGCGCCGCAAGCAAGTCAAACCCTTCTGCGATCAGCACTTCAAGGACATGTTAGTGTGTTACGGGGACGGCATGAAGCTCATCGATGTGTCGGTGCCGCTGGACCAGCACCTGCCAAGCTACCCAGGCAACGCGCCGCTCGATCTGGAACCGGTCAAACGTCTGGCGCGCGGCGACAGCTCGAACGTCTCGACGCTCCGGATGAGCGCCCATGCCGGGACCCACGTGGACGCCCCGCGGCACTTTTTCGATGACGCCGGCGGCATCGAAGCGCTGCCGCTGGACCTGCTGCTGCGGCCGAGCCCGCGTCGTCGACGTCGCGGCGACAGAGGCGATTACGGCCGACGATCTTCGCCAGGTCAACCTGTCCGACGATGTGCGGCATCCTCATCAAGACGTCCAACTCGCAATTATGGGGCGACGCGGCGTTTCACAAGGAGTACATCGGGGTCGGCGAGTCGGCGGCGAGATATCTCGTCGAACGCGGCATCAAGCTCGTCGGCGTCGATTACCTGTCGGTGGAGCCGTTCAAGACGCCCGGCGCGCCGACGCATCATATTCTGCTGGGAGCCGGCACGATCGTGATCGAAGGACTGAACCTGCGCGACGTCGAGCCTGGCGTCTACGAGATGTACTGTCTTCCGCTGCCGGTGGTCGGCGCGGACGGCGCGCCCGCGCGCGTCGTGTTGCGGCAAGGTTGAGGACGCGGCACGATGTCGGCGCTCCTCGACGATACCCTGGTCATCGTGCTCGCCGGCGGCGCCGGCGAACGGCTCTTTCCGCTGACGCGGGATCGGGCCAAACCGGCCGTCTATTTCGGCGGCCCGTACCGCATCATCGATTTCTCGCTGAGCAACTGCATCAACTCGGGCCTGCGCCGCGTGTTCATCGCGAGCCAGTACAGTCGCTGTCGCTGAACCGCCACATCCGCATGGGATGGAGCATCGTGTCGGAGGAGCTCGGCGAGTTCATCGAGATCCTGCCGCCGCAGAAGCGCGTGGGCGAGCAGTGGTATCAGGGCACGGCCGACGCGGTCTACCAGAACCTCTACTCGATCACCCGCGAGAATCCGCGATTCGTCATCGTCGTGCTGGCCGGCGATCACGTCTACAAGATGGACTACGCGCGGATGCTCCGCTTCCACCAGGACAACAAGGCCGCGCTCACGCTGGCGGCGATCGAAGTGCCGGTCGCGGACGCACACCGGTTCGGCGTCGTCGCGGTAGACGAAGCGGAACGGGTCACGGCGTTCCAGGAGAAGCCCGACGCGCCGATCACGATTCCGGGATCGCCCGACTTCGTGCTGGCGTCGATGGGCGTGTACATCTTCGACACCGAGGTGCTCATTCGCGCCCTGGGCAGCGAGGAAAACGAGACGGCGAAGCACGATTTCGGCAAGGACATCATTCCGGCGCTGATTCACGAGGCGCCGGTCTACTCGTACCGCTTCTACGACGAGAACAAGAAGGCCGCGAAATACTGGCGCGACATCGGAACGCTCGACGCCTACTTCGAGGCCAACATGGACCTCTGCCAGGTCAACCCGGAATTCAACCTCTACGATCCCGAGTGGCCGCTGCGCACCTACCAGCCGCAGGCGCCGCCGGCAAGTTCGTGTTCGCGGAAACCGGCGTCCGGTGCGGCCAGGCGCTCGACTCGGTGATCTCGCCCGGCTGCATCGTCTCGGGCAGCAGCATTTACGGCAGCGTGCTGTGTCCCAACGTCCGGGTCCACAGCTTCTGTCACATCGAACAGAGCATCCTGATGCCGGGCGTGCGCGTCGGCCGGCACGCGCGCATCAAGCACGCGATCATCGACCGCGACGTGCTGATTCCGCGCGGCGCGACGATCGGCTACGACCCCGAGGAAGATCGGCGGCGGCACACCGTGACCGAGAGCGGCGTCGTCGTCGTCACGACCGACGACGAACCGCTGGTCGGGCCGTTGAGCGAAGAGGCGCTGCGCTTCGAAGCCGAGGCCGATCGAAAAAGGCGAAGGATGACCACGCTCGTTCTGCTGCGCCATGGCGAGAGCACCTGGAATCGCGAGAATCGGTTCACGGGCTGGACCGACGTCGATCTCTCCGAGCGTGGGCTCGCAGAAGCGACGGAGGCCGGTCGCCTGCTGCGCGACGGCGGGTACGCTGTCGATTTCGCGTCACATCGGTGCTGAAGCGCGCCATCCGGACGCTGTGGATTGCGCTCGACGCGCTCGATCGGCTGTGGATTCCCGTCGAGAAAAGCTGGCGGCTGAACGAGCGCCACTACGGAGCGCTGCAGGGACTGAACAAGGCCGAAACGGCGGCGCAGCACGGCGAAGCGCAGACCAAGATCTGGCGGCGCAGCTTCGACATTCCGCCGCCGCCGCTCACGCGCGACGATCCCCGGCACCCGTCGCACGACGCGCGCTACGCCGCGCTCGATCCGCACGATCTGCCGAATGCCGAGTCGCTCAAGGACACGATCGATCGGTTCCTGCCGTACTGGCACGAGACGATCGCTCCGCAGATTCGATCGGGCGCGCGCGTGCTCATTGCCGCACACGGGAACAGCCTGCGCGCGCTGGTGATGTACCTCGACGACATCTCGGAATCGGAGATCGTCGAGTTGAACATTCCCAACCGGCATCCCGCTCGTCTACGAGCTGGACGAGTCGCTGAAGCCGATCCGGCATTACTATCTCGGCGATCCCGAAGCCGCGGCGGCCGCCGCCGCACGCGTGGCGAATCAGGCGAAGACGGGCTAGATGCAAAAAGGCCGGCTCGCGGGAGCGAACCGGCCTCTCAGTCCTTCTCAGTTCCAGTTCTACGTTCTAGCTTCGACCTTCTTCCAACTCCGCCGCTTCGTCCGCGGCGATCCGCAGGGAGCGAAGAAAACGGCGGTCGTTCGCGGTCACTTCGAAGCTTTTCTTCGGCTGCGCCTCGCGCGCCACGCGCGCGGGAGCGGCCACTTTCGCGAGCGCACCCGACTGCTGCGAGCGGCTGACGAATCCCACCACGGCTTCGAGTGTGACCTTCATTTCGAAGCCCGCCGCCCGCGCTTTCTCGCGGCACGCTTCCACCTGGGCGCTCTCCGCGACCGCCACGGCAATCGCGTCGACCAGCTCTCGTGCGAACCGGTTCACGACGTCGTCCATCTGACTCCCTCCCTACGCCGCCGGGCCGGGTTCCGGGGCGCTTCCCGATCGACGCCTGCCTACACCAAGGCGATGTACAGGGATCGGGCGCCTGACGAATACATATGTGTCGGAGTGACCTTGTAGGTAACTTGAGTCTAGGGCCGGAGACCTCGTTCTGTCAAGGAGTTACAGCGACGAACCGGAAGAACTCGCGGTACAATCGATGACGAATTGCCCGATCCGAACGTCCGTACCCCCGCCGATCTCGCCGATTGGGACTGGACCACCGCTCTGGGCTTCCCGGGCGAGTTCCCCTTCACCCGTGGCATCCAGCCGACGATGTACCGCGGGAAGCTATGGACGATGCGGCAGTACGCCGGCTTCGCCAACGCCGAGGAATCGAATCGGCGCTACCGGTATCTGCTCGCCCATGGCGTCAGCGGGCTGAGCGTCGCCTTCGACCTGCCCACGCAAATGGGCTACGACTCCGATCACCCGCTCGCGGCGCGGCGAGGTCGGCCGCGTTGGCGTGCGCGATCGATTCGATCGAAGACATGGCGACGCTGTTCGACGGCATCTCCCTCGAGCAGGCGTCCGCGTCGATGACGATCAATGCGACGGCGGTCATCCTGCTGGCGCTCTATGTCGCCGTCGCGAAAGCAGCAGGGCGCGGATCTGAGGCGGCTCGCCGGCACGGTCCAGAACGACATCCTGAAGGAATACGTCGCACGCGGGACGTATATCTATCCACCCCGCGCCTCGCTGCGGATCGTCACCGACATCTTCGCGTTCTGCGAGCGCGAGCTGCCCAAGTGGAACACGATCTCGATCAGCGGCTATCACATCCGGGAAGCCGGCTCGACGGCGGTGCAGGAAGTCGCGTTCACGCTCGCCGACGCCATCGCCTACGTCCAGGCTGCCGTGGACAGCGGGCCTCGACGTCGACGCCATCGGCCAGCGGCTGTCGTTCTTCTTCAACGCGCACAACGATTTTCTCGAGGAGATCGCGAAGTTTCGCGCGGCGCGCCGGCTGTGGGCGCGCATCATGCGCGACCGGTTCCACGCCACCAATCCGCGCGCGCTGCAGCTGCGCTTTCATACGCAGACCGCCGGCAGCACGCTGACCGCGCAGCAACCCGACAACAACATCGTGCGCGTCGCGATCCAGGCGCTCGCAGCCGTGCTCGGCGGCACGCAGTCGCTGCATTGCAACGGTCGCGACGAGGCGCTGGCGCTGCCGACCGAGGAATCGGCGCGCATCGCGCTGCGGACGCAGCAGATCATCGCCGAGGAAACCGGCGTCGCCAACACGGTCGACCCGGTTGCCGGCTCATGCGCGATCGAAGCCATGACCAACGCGATCGAACGAGGCGCTGAGGCGATCCTCGATCGGATCGAGCACGCCGGCGGCACGCTGCGCGCGATCGAAAGCGGCCTGATTCAGCGGGAGATTCAGGAATCGGCCTACCGGGCGCAGCTCGCGGTCGACTCCGGCGAGTCCGGTCGTGGTCGGCGTGAACACGTTCAAGGTCACGGCGGACGGGGAGTCGTGTGCGGCGCTCGTGCCCTGCTGACGATCGACCCCGAAGTCGAACAGCAGCAAATCGAGCGTCTGCGGGCCGTTCGCGCCACGCGCAGCGCCGACACCTGGCGCGCCGGGCTCGACGCGGTGGCGGCCGCCGCGCGCGACGGCGTCAACCTGGTGCCGCCGATCGTCGCCGCCGTCGAAGCCCGAGCCACGCTCGGCGAAATCGCCGATGCGATGCGGGCCGTCTTCGGCGAATACCATGAGACGGCAACGGTGTGATGTCCCGCTCGTCCTGAGCCTGTCGAAGGACGAGCCTCGCTCGTGGTTCGACGAGCTCACCACGAGCGTGTCTGAGCAGATGACGAACCGACGCTTCTGACGCGTCGAGCAGCTGACAACCGTCGTTCGATACGGCCGCTGGCGCCGGTGCCGGCCGTCGACGATGTGAGCTTCGAGATCCGCGCCGGCGAAACGCTGGGCCTCGTCGGCGAATCGGGCAGCGGCAAGTCGGTGACCGCGCTTGTCGATCATGCGGCTCGTGCAGCCGCCGGGCCGCATCGCCAGCGGCCGCATCGTCTTCAAGGACCGCGATCTGCTGACGCTCGACGAGCACCGGATGCGCGAGGTCCGCGGCGCCGAGATCTCGCTCATCTTCCAGGAGCCGATGACCGCGCTCAATCCCGTGTTCACGATTGGCGATCAGGTGGCGGAGACGCTGATCGTCCACGGCCGGGCGTCGCGCCGCGAGGCGCGCGCGCAGGCGGTCGATCTGCTGACCGCCGTCAGAATTCCCGACGCCGCGTCGCGGGTTCGCGATTATCCGCATCAGCTCTCCGGCGGCCTGCGCCAGCGCGTGCTGATCGCGATGGCGCTCGCCTGCCGGCCGGCGCTGGTCGATCGCCGACGAGCCGACGACGGCGCTCGACGTCACGATCCAGGCGCAGATCCTCGATCTGCTGCGCGATCTGAAGCAGACGTTCAACCTGTCGCTCCTGCTGATCACCCACGACCTCGGCGTCGTCGCCGAAACGGCGGATCGCGTCGCCGTGATGTGCGCCGGCCGCATCGTCGAATCGGGCCCGGTGCGGGCGATCTTCCGCGCGCCGCAGCATCCCTACACGCGGGGCTGCTGGCGTCGATTCCCGGCGGCGCGCCGGGACAGCCGGCTGCGCGCCATCGACGGCATCGGTGCCGCTGCTCGGCAAGCTGCCGCCTGGGTGCGCGTTCAACGCCACGATGCCCGGAGCGCGCTTCGAGCCGTGCGCCGACGGCGCCGCCGCCCGACTACGCGGTCGGCGCGGATCAGACTCGCCAAGTGCTACCTGCATCGACGCGCGTGTCACCGCTGCGTCCGGCCGGCCATGACGCATGCCTCTGGTCGTCGCACCTCGTCAAGCACTTCGTCCGCGATGCCGGCCTCTTCGGCAAAGGGTCGCGTCGTCGACGGCGGTGGACGATGTCAGCTTCAGCATCGAGGAGGGCGACACGTTCGGACTGGTCGGAGAATCAGGCAGCGGCAAGACGACGACCGGGCCGCTGCATGCTGCGCCTGATCGAGCCGACGTCCGGCGCGGTGCGGTTTCGCGGCGACGACGTGCTCGGCGTTTCTCGCGCGCCGGATGCGGCAGGCGCGGCGCGACATGCAGATCGTGTTTCAGGATCCGTATTCGTCGCTCAACCCGCGGATGCGCGCGCGGCAGATCGTCGAGGAGCCGCTGATCATCCACCGGCTCGGCGATCGCGACGCCGCGTCGCACGCGTGTCGCGGAGCTCTTCCACCTCGTTGGCCTCGATCCGGCGCACCTCGAGCGCTACCCGCACGAGTTCAGCGGCGGGCAGCGACAGCGCATCGGCCTGGCGCGGGCGCTCGCGCTGAACCCGTCGTTCCTGATCCTCGACGAACCCGTGTCCGCGCTCGACGTCTCGGTGCAGGCGCAGGTCGATCAACCTGCTCATGGATCTGCAGCGGCAGCTGCAGCTGACCTACCTGTTCATCGCGCACGATCTGCGGCTGGTCGAACACATCTGCGCCCGCGTGGCGGTGATGTATCTCGGCAGGATTGTCGGAGATGGGGACCGACCGCGGCGCTCTTCGGCGCGCCGCAGCATCCGTATACGCGGGCGCTGCTGTCGGCGATCCCGGTGCCGGATCCGGACGCGCCGCGTCAGCGAATCGTGCTCGATCCGGCCTCGGTACAACCGCGACGGCCGGCGTTAAAGGAAATCGCCGGCTGGTCACTTGGGCCGCCGTGTGAGAGCGGCAATTTCAGATTTCAGATTTCAGATTCGATGATCTCAGATTCGAATCTGAAGTCTGAAATCTGAAATCTGAAATCTCATGCCGCGCGGCGCACGTCGTTCTCGACCTGTCCGTCGCGAATGTGGATCGTGCGGTAGGCGAACGCGGCGACGTCGGGCTCGTGCGTGACCAGGACGATGGTGTTGCCCGCCTTGTGCAGCCGTTCGAACAGACGCCATGATTTCCGATGCCGGTCTTCGAATCGAGGTTGCCGGTCGGCTCGTCGGCCAGCAGAATCGACGGGTTGTTCACGAGCGCACGCGCGATCGCGACGCGCTGGCGCTGACCGCCGGAGAGCTCGTTGGGCCGATGCGTCATGCGCGTCGCCGAGCTCGACTTTCTCCAGCGCCGTCCTGCGCCCGCTCCAGGCGATCCTTCGCCGGCACACCGGCATACACCAGCGGCAGCTCGACGTTGTGCAGCGCCGTCGCGCGCGGCAGCAGGTTGAACGTCTGGAAGACGAACCCGATTTCTTCGTTGCGGATGCGGGCCAGCTCGTTGTCGTTCATCTGGCTGACCTGCTTGCCGTTCAGCAGGTACGAACCCTTGCGACGGCGTATCCAGGCAGCCGATGAGATTCATCAGCGTCGATTTGCCCGACCCCGACGGCCCCATGATGGCGACGTACTCGCCGCGCTCGATTTGAATCGACACGCCGCGGAGGGCGTGAATCTCCTCCGCGCCCATCACGTAGGTCTTCCAGAGGTCCTGTGTTTCGATGAGTGCCATATTCCCTAATCCAGACGACGGCCAGCCGCCGCGGGTTCAATTATGCGCTCGATTCTTCCTCGTACTGCTCTTCAACCGCGCACGACCGCCGGATCGGCGAGGGTCGTGGTATCGCCCAGCACCCTGCCTTCGGCGATGTCGCGCAGCAACCGCCGCATGATCTTGCCCGATCGCGTTTTCGGCAGATCGCCGGAAAAGAAGATGTCGTCCGGCCTGCGCGATTGCGCCGATCTTCTTGACGACATGTTCGCTTGAGATCGTCGATGAGATCCTTCGACTGGGCCGCAGCGCCGCGCCCTCTTTGAGCGTCACGAACGCCGCGATCGCCTGGCCCTGATCGCGTGCGCCCGGCCGACCACGGCGGCCTCGGCCACGCTCGGGTGATCGACGAGCGCGCTTTCGACTTCCATCGTGCCGATGCGATGCCCGGCGACGTTGATGCACGTCATCGACCCGTCCGAGCAGCCAGAAGTAGCCGTCGGCGTCGCGCTTCGCGCCGTCGCCGGTGACGTAGACGCCGGTCCCCACTTGTTCCATGCTGGCGGACGTAGCGATCGGGATCGCCGTAGATGCCGCGCAGCATCGACGGCCACGGGCGCGTGAGCGCGAGCAACCCGCCGCCGACCTCGACGCGCTCGCCCTGTTCGCGTGCGGATCTCCGCGGAGATGCCGGGAAACGGTCTGCGTCGCCGATCCCGGCTTCAGCGTCGTCGACGCCCGGCAGCGGCGTGATCATGATCGCGCCCGTTTCCGTCTGCCACCACGTGTCGACGACCGGGCACCGCTCGCCGCCGATGAACTTGTGAGTACCACACCCAGGCCTCGGGGTTGATCGGCTCGCCCACCGATCCGAGCAGCCGCAGCGACGACAGATCGCGCTTGCCCGGCCACTCGGTTCCCCAGCGCATGAACGCGCGAATCGCGGTCGGCGCCGTGTAGAACACCGTGACGCCGTGCTCCTCGACCAGCGACCAGAAGCGATCCTTGCTGCGGCCAGTCGGGCGCGCCCTCGTACATCAGCACCGTCGCGCCATTCGCGAGCGGGCCGTAGACGACGTAACTGTGGCCGGTGACCCAGCCGATGTCCGCCGCGCACCAATACACGTCGTCGTCGCGGAGGTCGAAGACGAGCTTGGTCGTGGCGTAGGTGCCGACCAGGTATCCGCCGGTCGTGTGGACGATGCCCTTGGGTTTCCCGGTCGTGCCGGAGGTGTAGAGGATGTAGAGCATGTCCTCGGAATCCATCGGCTCGGGATCGCACGCCGCGCGGCGCGCCTTGCATCAGGTTGTGAGTACTCAGTGGTCGCGCCCTTCCTTGAATGCGATCGGCGCCGCCGCGCCGATGCGCTGCACGACGATCGACGTTCTCAATCGACGGCGTGCCGGCTCAAGCGCTTCGTCGGCCATCTGCTTCAGCGGCGACGATCTGACCGCGCCGGTAGCCGCCGTCGGCGGTAATCAGCAGGCGGCATTGCGGAATCGTTGATGCGATCCCGCAGCGACTCGGCGCTGAAGCCGCCGAAGACGACGCTGTGGATGGCGCCGATGCGGGCGCACGCGAGCATCGGCGATCGCGAGCTCGGGACGAGCGGCAGATAAATCGCGACGCGATCGCCTTTCTTGATGCCGAGCGCCTTGAGCACGGTCGCGAACGTCGACACCTGGCGATGCAGATCGAAATAGGTCAGCGTCCGGCGATCGCCCGGTTCGCCTTCCCAGATGAGCGCCGCCTTGTTGCGGCGCGGTCCGCGCAGGTGGCGATCGAGGCAGTTGACGCTGCGCGTTGATCGTGCCGCCGACGAACCACTTCGCGTGTGGCGGCTGCCAGTCGAGCACCGTGTCCCAACGCCGGGACCATTCCAGCTCCGCGGCAAATCGCGCCCAGAACGCTTCGGGATCGCGTTCGGCTTCGGCGTACAGCGACTCGTCGCGCGCGCGACGGCCTGCGCGCGGAATTCCGCGGGCGGCGCGAACGTGCGGTCCTCGCGGAGCAGATCCTCGAACTGTTGCGTCGGGTCGATCTTCGGGTCGGCCATGGCTGGGAAGAATAGCGTACGGGCGGACACCCTTCGACTCGCTCGTCCTGGGCTTGCCTAGGACGCGCTCGCTCAGGACGGCGCGGTCGATGTGTCGGCCCTTAAGCGGTCGGCACGTCGATCGTGCCTGGCGGCGAGGGTTCTTCTTGAAGATCGCGGCACCGAGCAGCCCGCCCAGCGTCGAGAAGATCGCGCCGACGAAGAGCCAGATGACGAAGGCGAAAATTCGTCCGAGCAGGAACAGACCGCCGGACTGCGCGTCGCGTCCGTACGCTCGACCGCGTCGCGCACGTCGGGCGGCATCGCGCCGGACATATCGAGAATGCGTTGCACCATCGCGCGCTCCATCGGCCCGACCAGGAGGCCGATGGGAATCGAGATGACCACCTGAACGACGGCGCCGGCCAGCCCGGCGAGCAATGCCCACGAGCGCGCCGTCGGCCGCGTGAGATCGGCATCGCCTGATTCTGCTGCAAGAGATATGCGGCCACGAGGCCGCCGGTCACGACCCACAGACAGCAACAGATGTTGCCCGCGGAGACGAGCGGCAGCGCCGACAGCACGCCCATGACGAGACCGCCGATGAGCGCGGGTTGCCCGTAATTCGGCTTCGACCCGTTAGTCATAGTACTCGCGCCCCAGATGCGTGATCAGCTCTTCGCCCTTCAGGTAGCGCAGCGTGTTCTTCAATTTCATCAGCTGAATGAACAGGTCGTGCTCGGGATACAGCCCCGGCGCGTGCACCGGGCTCTTGAAGTAGAACGAGAGCCATTCCTGGATGCCGTGCATGTTCGCGCGCTTCGCCAGGTCGAGGAACAGCGCGACGTCGAGCACGATCGGCGCTGCCGAGAATGCTGTCGCGGCACAGGAAGTTGATCTTGATCTGCATCGGATAGCCGAGCCAGCCGACCAGATCGATGTTGTCCCAGCCTTCCTTGTTGTCGCCGCGCGGCGGGTAGTAGTTGATCCGGACGACGTGACAGAGGTGCGCGTAGAGATCCGGGATACAGCTGCGGCTGGAAGATGTAGTCGAGCACCGACTTCTTGCTCTCTTCCTTCGTCTTGAACGACTCGGGATCGTCGAGCACTTCGCCGTCGCGGTTGCCGAGGATGTTGGTCGAGTACCAGCCGTCCACGCCGAGCAGCCGCGCCTTCAGCCCGGGCGCGAGGATCGTCTTGAGCAACGTCTGGCCGGTCTTGAGATCCTTGCCGGCGAGCGGCGTCTTCATGCGCCGCCAGCTCGACGAGCGCGGGGATGTCTGCCGACAGATTCGGCGCCGCGTTCGCGTACGGAATCCCCTCGCGGATGGCGGCGTAGGCGTAGACCATGCTCGAGGGAATCGCCGGATCGTTCGCCTCGAGCGCGCGCTCGAAGCTCTCGACCGTCTGGTGCGCGGCGCGACTCGGTCATGAACACTTCGGTGCTGCCGCACCAGACCATGACCAGCCGATCGAGGTTGGTGTTCCTGCTTGAACCGACGGATGTCGTCGACCAGCGCGTCGGCCAGGACTTTCTTGTTGGCGCCCTTCTTGACGTTCGGTCCTTCCAGGCGCTTCACATACCGTTGATCGAAGACCGCCGACCACGGGCGAATCTGTTCGAGCTCGGGACGGACCTTTTCGAGCAGCGACGGCTCGATGACGCCCGCCGTGCGCGCCGCGGCGTACGAGTCGTCTTCGAAGATGTCCCAGGCGCCAAAGACGAGATCGTCGAGCGACGCGAGCGGCAGGACGTCGCTGATCTTCGGCGAGCGGCCCTCGGTCCGCTTGCCCAGGCGCACCGTGCCCATCTGCGTGAGCGATCCGATTGGCTTGGCGAAACCTTTGCGGATCGCAAGCACGCCGGCAATGGTCGTTGTGCTGACTGCGCCCAGACCGACGAGCAGGACCCCCAGCTTGCCCTGAGCCGGGGCAATTTCGACGGGAACCGGCATGAGGGGACAAACTATATCATCTGGTCACTGGCACCTTGACCAGGAACGCGTCGAGACGATCGCCGCCCATATTCGTCGTCCAGATGAAATATCCCGCCGGTGACGTCCAGATTGCCCTTCGGGAACCTGCGGATAATCGTCGCCGTTGACGTCGCGGCCGCCGGCCGCGTCGAGATCGGTCATCACCGGCGCCACCACGAGGACATCGAGCGATCCATCCGCATACCGATTCGCGTCGAGCGAGAAGCAGACGATCTCGTCCGCCATGTCGGCGACGCGACTGGCGTTGCTGCCGCAGGCGATATTGCGTCTCAGGCGCGCCAGCCCTCGCATTGCCGTGTGCGATGTGGTTGGCCGCCGCGATGTCCCATCGCTTGTTGAAATGGACCACGGGTCCAATCGGCCGCTGGGTCCGCGTCACAGGGAACTTGAGCAGGATCGTCGCGTTCGGCAGCGGATTCCAGTTGTCGGCGCCAACCGCGTATCCGTATCCCATGTCGAGATGCCCCAGCGCGCCCTGCACATCGTCGATGGTCGTAATCGTGCCGTTGCGGAGATCGACGACGCGGTTGTTCAGCGACCCCGACGGCGTGACTTCCAGCAGCATCAGCCAGTTGCCCGACTTGTCCACGTGACACTCGTCGATGAAGTTACCCCGATCGCGGCGCGAAAACTGGAACCGCTTCGTCGTGACGCTGCCCGATAGACGACGCAGCCGGAGCCGGGCGAAGGAGGAGTCCTGCACGGTGGCCGAATGCACGCGATCGTCGTCGCTCGAGTGCGGCTGGAAGATGAACGCCGCGGCCGACGGACAGACGCTCGGACGCTTGCACTGCGTGAGATCGAGCGCGGGCGTCGTCTCAGGCGTCCGGGATACCACGTCATACCGCCAAAGGTTCGCGCTTCCGACGAGTATACATAGAGCTTCGTCGGCTGCTGCGCGCTGAAATACCAGCCCTTCGCCCGTGCTGTAGCTGTAGGGGCTGGACGCGCTCGAACAGCGGACCGCGGTTCACCACCTGGTCGGTGGTCTTGTCGACGGCGATCAGGCTCGGTCCGGCGCCGCCGGCGTTGCGATCCATGCCGAGCACGATCAGGCATGTCGTTGCTGCCGGCGTGGTTGTTGATGTTGCGCCAATAGGAATAGCCGACGTACCACAAGCAATCCTGCCCGCCGCAGTCGCTCGCGTTGGTGAGACGGATGCCTTTCGTGTTATGCGTGAGCCGGGAACGTGAACGCGCCGCGCGCGCCGTTCGCGGGCAGAAACGCCTCGATCTGCGCACGGGTCAGTCGTGGCGCGGAGCGCCGGCGAACCGGCTTTCTCGATGAACCCGCCGCCCGGCGACGGAGGATCGGCGACGCCGATTCGTGCGCTGATGGACCGTCGTGCCGAGACTTCCCAGCGACACGTCGAGCAGCAGCGGATATTGCGGCGACGCCTTCTGACGTTCGCGAAGCAGCGTCCCATTCCTGCTATGCTGAATCTTTCCGCCGACGACCGGCGACCCTGAAGACATCTCCCGCCGCGTATGGCGTATCGCCGCCCGACTGATAGATACCGCTCTCGAGCACGTCGGCCCATCCCGCGCCGTTGAAGCGGCACGCGAAGTCGATGTCGGCGATCGTCGTGTCGGCGTCGGCGTGGCTGAGGCCGCCAACCCAGAACGTGTCGGTTTCGCCGACCGTGAATTCGACGTAGCCGTCGCCCTGTGCGATCGCGGACTGCGATGCCGCGCCCGCGTCCTCGCAGCCGTCGCAGCCAGCGGTCTTCTGGAGCACGTCACCGCCGGCTGTGACGTTCACCATATCGGTCCACGTCACCGCCTGATCGGATGCGCGCGTGGCGACCACGGAGAGCGCAATGCCCATCGACACGATCGCGGCGGCCGCCCGGCGCCCGATCGCCCCTGCGCGGTGTCTTATCAGCATGAGATGGCTCCCGGCGTGTTCGCGCAGTCGCAGGATTGGTGCCACCCGACCTGCCTCACCTGCCCTACCTGCCCTGAACTGATCAGCATGTTCCTGAAGCGTCAGGATCCCCATGGACTCGTCGTCGGGATGACCGGCGTCAAGCTCGGCGATCGCCTGCTCCAGATCGGCTGCGCGCACGGAGACCGGCTCGGCGCGATTAGCGGCAAAGGTCGGACTGTCGGGCCGGGCCGTCGCCGTCGTCTCCGATCAAGGCGTCAGCTGACCGCGCGATCAGAGGCGCAGCGAACGCGGGCGTGCTCATCGAGGTTGAAATCGCCCGCCGACGCGGATCGCGCTGGACGATGACAGCATCGACCTCGCCGTCGTCGACGACACGGCCGGGCTGGTCGACTGGCCTGAACGATCACGGATCGCGCGAGTCTCTTCGGTGAGATCAGTCGCGTGCTGCGTCCTGGCGGGAGGGTGATGATCATCGGCGGCGCGGCGCGGGGTGATCTGTCGAAGCTCTTCGGCGGAGGGGCTGTCGAGTCGTCGTTTGCGACATCAGGCGCGGCCAACCAAGCGCTCGAGAGTCAGGGTTCAAGCTCGTGCGCACGCTCGCCGAGCGCGACGGCCTGGTGTTTGTGGAGGGATGACATACCGCGACATGGCTAATCGGCTGATGGCTAATGGCTAAAGTGCGTGGGTTAACCCACAACGTTTAGCCATCAGCCATCAGCCATCAGCCATGTCAGCGTAAGCGGGTCAGATTGCGGCCGCCGTCGATCGGAATCGTCTCTCCGGTCATCCACGCGGCGCGTTCGGACGCCAGATAGAGAATCAGCGACGCGATCTCCTCCGGGTTCCCGGCCGCCCCAACGGGTGCGTCGTCTTCGACCGTTCGAGAAACGCCGTGTATTGCGCGTCTTCCATCCCGGACCGCCGATGGAGATTGGTGACGGTGACGCCGGGGTTGACCGCGTTGACGCGCACGCCGAGCGGCGCCAGTTCGAGTGCGGCGCAGCGCGTCAGGTGATCCACGCCAGCCTTGCTGACGTTATGCGCGAGGACGCCGGCAAACGAACGCAGCCCGTTGACGCTGGACACGTTGACGATCGCGCCCTTCCGGGCGGCGAGATGCGGCGCCGCGGCGCGCATCAAGCGGAACGGCGCGCGCAGATTGATCGCCATCATCGAGTCCCAGACTGTCGTCGGTCGTGGCTTCGAGCGCGCCAGTCGCGATGATTCCAGCCGCGTTGACCAGCACGCATCGAGGCCGCCGAAGGCGTCGACAGCCCGACCGACGATCGCGGCCGGTGCTTCGTCGGCGGTGACGTCGGCGCGACAGGCGATCGCCTGTCCGCCTGCGGCCGAGATGGCGCTGACGACCTCAGCCAGCGCGCGCTCGTTGCGGCCGACCGCAACCGTTCGCGCGCCATCGCGGCCCAAACGCTTCGGCCGCTGCCCGGCCAATGCCGCTCGTGGCGCCCGTGACGACGACTACTTTGTCGCGAAATGACATGGCGGAGAGTGTCGACCCGTGGGGACCGTCCCCTCACAGCACAGCCCAGCCTGATAAACCTCGAAGTCTCAAGGCGAAACAGCCGAGAAATGGAGGGCAAGCCTTTTGCCTCGGAAGGCCCCGGAAACATGGTGTCTGACAACGAGGTTTATTCTGGCGCGCGAGATCGCGCTGGCTGCAGGTGTCTCGGAACTGCAGGTCGCCGAGGCCATCGAGCGGGCTGGCGGCGACCGCCGGTCCTACGTGCGGCACGCCGACGCCGTGCGGATTGGCCGGCGCCTCGCGAAAGTCGGACGCGCGCCGTTCACGGCGGCACTTGCCCTTCTCGAAAGGCACGCGCGGCCGATCGTGGCGCAGCGGCTGGTGTGGTCGGGCACCGCGCACGCGGGCATCGTGGCCGCCGCGCTCGTGATCGCGACGTCGAATCTCGCGCCGCGGCCGCGGCGCTGAAGGTTGACGAGCATCCCAACGAACCGATGCGGCTGGTGTTCCTGACCACGCCGGGTCCCGGTGGCGGCGGCGGTGGCGGCGGTCTGCAGCAGCGCCGAAGCCGCCAGAAGGCGATGCGCGAGGGCAAGCACACGCTCAGCAGTCCATTGCCCGTTCGGCGCGAACCCAAACCGATCGAACCGAAGCCCGCGCCGCCGGAGCCGAAGCCGGAGCCGCCTTCGCCAAGCCGAACAGCTGCCGGTAGGTCGTGGCGCCGATTGTTCCGGCGCCGTCGGATCCGCGCGACCGCATTATGTCCTCGAGCGACGACTGCGCAGAACGATAGCCATGGCCCCGGCAAGGCGGCGGGGCCGGGAGGGGAACCGCACCGCCCTCGGTGAGGGCGATGGCAGCGGCGTCGGTCCAGGATCCGGCGGCGGAACGGGTGGCGGACCGTATCGCCCCGGCAGCGGCATCATGGCGCCGCGCCTGCTCCGCGCAGTCCGGGCGGATTACACCGAGGACGGCGCGCCAGCGCGGGGTCGCCGGAGATGTGGTGCTCGAAATCGTCGTGCGACGCGATGGCTCGGGTAGGCGACGTAAAGATTCTCCAGGGCTTGCCGTCGGGGTTGAACGACCGCGCCGTGCAGGCCGTGCGGCAATGGCGCGCTTCTCTCCCGCGACCGTCAGGGCGCGCCGGTCGATAATCGTCGTGGAAGTGTCCGTGGAGTTCAAACTGCGATGATGTTTCTGGCCTTTCTTACATCTGGTGTCTCTGCTCGTCGCCATCGTGATGACGGCCGTCGCGTGGCGCGATGTCCGCCGAGGAACGGCGGCGGTCGAGCAGGCGCGTGGCGGCGCTCGCCGCCGACATTCACGACGGCGACTTCGATCTCCGGGCCGACGCGCCGGACGGCGACGGAGCCGGCGCCCGTGGGCGACCTCTTTACTGCGGCCCAGCCGGCGCAGTCGGGCACGCGCTTCGCGACCGTGATCGCCTGCGGCGTCATCGTCGTCGGCACCCTGGCGACGGCCGCGCTGTTGCTCAGCAGTGGGTCGCGAGGCGGCGAAGGCGACGGCCGCCGAGAGCCGGATCACCGCCGGCCGGCAACGCCGAGGCCGTGCCGCTCGAGCTGCTCGCGCTCGGGCACGATCGGACGGGCGACGAGCTGACGGTTCGCGGCGTCATCCGCAACCCCTCGTCGGGTGTAGCTGGTGATCGCCTGACAGCGGTAGTATTTCTATTCAATCGCGACGGCGGCTTTTTGACGAGCGGCCGCGCCACCCTGTGGAATCGCGCCGGCGCTCGTGCCGGGCGGCGAATCGCGCTTCGTCGTCAGACCGTGCCGCTCGGCGGCGGATGTCGGCCGTGCGCGTCAGCTTCCGGACCGACGACCGCGTCGTGCCGCACGTCGATCGGCGCGAGCCGGCGCTCGCGCGAGAGGTGACCGAACCATGCGTCTGAGATTCAGCGCTCGCGCTCGTGCGCTGTCGGTGCTCGCCGCGCTGGCCGTCGTGCCCGCGCAGGGACAATCGCAGCGCCCCGAGCGTCCGAATCGACTGGTCGGGAATCGTTCCGCTTCAAGAGCGGCGTCGAGCTGATCAACGTCACCGCGACGGTCACCGAACGCGAACGGCCGATTCGTGCCCGGTCTGCGGCAGGACGACTTCGTCGTCTACGAGGACAACGAGCCAGCAGCAGATCACGCATTTCAGCGCCGGAACGCGTGCCGGTCAGCCTAGGCATCGCGCTCGACACGAGCTCGAGCATGATGGGCGAGAAGATCGGATCGGCGCGCAGCGCGCTGGATCGCTTCCTCTACGACCTCCTCGACGCGCAGGACGAGATCTTTCTCTATCAATTCAGCAACGACCCGAATCTGCTTGCAGGGATGGACCACCGACCGGCAGAAACTGTCGCGCGCGCTCAACCGGGCGCACGCCGCACGGCGGCACCGCGATGTACGACGCCGTGTCCGAAGCCATCCCGCTCGTGCAGCAGGGCCAGTTCCGGAAGAAGGCGCTGCTCGTCATTTCGGACGGCAACGACACGTCCAGCACGACGCGACTCTCGCGACGTGCAGCAGCAGATCCGCGAGAGCGAAGCGCTGGTCTACGCGGTCGGCATCGACTGCAGCAGCGAGCGGCCCGACCGCGCCGCCGGACGCGGCAGCTGCCGAGCAGCGGCAGGCCGCCGATTCCGCTCCCGTTTCCGCTCGCCGCCGGGCGGCCGCGGCGGATGGCCGCCGTCCGCAGCCGCCGAACCAGCCCGGCGGGCGGACGTCGCCAGTGCTCACGATCCGCGTGAACGTCGCCGCGCTGCGCGATCTGACCGACGACAGCGGCGGCCGCACCGAGATCATTCGGGAACCGCGCGACCTCGATCCCGGCGACGCCGAACATCGCCGACGAGTTGAGCAAGCAGTACTACCTGGAGTATCCGTCGCTCGGGAAGAAAGACGGCCGCTGGCACGCGCATCAGCGTCGAAGTCCGGAGATCAGCAACTACCGCGTCCGCGCGCGGCGAGGATGCTACGCGAATCAGGCAGCAGTCTGGCACACGTTAGAATGTGGCGTGCCGCTGCTCGCCACGTCGCTCGGACTCAGCCTCCTCGGCAGCTGCGGAGGCCTGCTCGTCGCCTTCGTCGCTCTACTTTTTCCCGTCAACGTCCGCACTGCGCTCGTGCCGTGGCTGGTCAGCTACGCGGTCGGCGCGCTGCTCGGCGTCGCGCTGCTCGCGCTGCTGCCCGAAGCGCTCGAGTCGCTGGCGCCCGGCACCGGTGTTCGGCACGCTGCTCGGCAGGCATCCTCGCTTCTTCATCCTCGAGAAGCTCGTGCTGCTGCGCCACTGCCACACCGACGAGTGCCAGGTGCACGGCGCGACGGCGCCGCTCGTGCTTCATCGGCGACGCCTTTCACAATTTCATCGACGGCGCGATCATCTGCACCGCGGTGCTGACGTCGGTGCCGCTCGGCGTCAACACCGCGATCGCCGTCGCGGCGCACGAGATTCCGCAGGAAGTCGGCGACGTCGCGATCCTGCTCGCCGCCGGCTACAGCCGCGGCGCGCGCTGATGCTCAACATCGTCGTCCGGCGCATCCGGCATCGTCGGCGCCGCGTCGTCGCGTTCGTCGCCGTCGAGCGTGCGTGCCGGGCATCCGGCCGTTCGTCCTCGCGTTCTCGTCGGCCAGCCTGCTCTACATCGCGATGTCGGATCTCATTCCCGATCTGCACCGCGGCGAGGTCGACCGCCAACGCGCTGCGGCAGGTCGTGCTCATCGCCGCCGGGCATCGCGCACGATCGTCGCTGTTCGAACGCTCGTCGGATGAGCTCGATGGCGATCGACAAGCGCAATCTGGCGACCGTCGAGAAGATGTGGCGCCGCGAGGTCGAAGCGGCGCACGACCTACCGCCATCTCGCCGAACCGCGAACCCGACCCCAAGCGCAGCGACATCCTCATGCGCCTGGCCGAGCAGGAGGACAAGCACGCGGCGCGATGGTCCGAGCGCATCGCGGCGCGCGACCGGACGCGTGCCCGATCCGCAAGGAAGTCGAGCGCGGCCTGTCCTGGTTCCAGCGCATCTGCGATCCCGAACGTCGTGCTCCATCGCCTCGAGCAGGAAGAGAACAAGGCCGAAGCCGAATACGACCAGCTGATGGCGCGGCTGCAGCGATCCGACGGATCGCAAGATCGCCGAAGAGGCGATGCTCGAGGAGCGCGATCACGCGGTCATCCTGCGGACGCTCGCCGGCGGCGCGATCCCGACACCGCGATCGACGCTCGACTCGATCCTCCGCCGCGAGCGCTGGCACGTCCGCGGCACCGGCTGGATCGGCGACGCGATCTACGGCGTCAACGACGGCCTCGGCGCGGTCTTCGGCATCGTCTCCGGCATGGCCGGCTATACGGGCGGCAGCGAAGTGGTGCTCGCCGCCGGACTGGCCGGCACGCTGGCGAGCGCGCTGTCGATGGGCGCCGGCGCGCTACCTGTCGTCGAAGTCGCAGCGCGAGGTCTACGAGTCGGAGTGTCGCGCGAGCGGGCCGGAGATCGAGGAAGACCCGCACGAAGAGACTGCTCGAGCTCGAGCTGTTCTATCAGCTCAAAGGGTTCTCGGCCGGAAGAATCGCGCGCGATGGCCGAGCGGCTCCAGAAGGAGCCCAAGCAGTTTCTGCGGACGCTGCGTGCACGAGGAGCTGGGCCTCCGGAGGAAACGTTCCCCAACCCGTGGCGGTCGACGCTGTCGGCCAGCGTCTCGACGGCCATCGGCGGGTTCATCCCGATCATCCCGTTCTTCTTCACCGTCGGCATGCCGGCGGTCATCGCCTCGTTCATCATCAGCACGATCGCGCACTTCGTCGTCGGCGCCTCGAAAGCGCTCGTCACGACGCGACCCTGGTGGGCAACCGGCGGCTGAAATGACGCTCGTCGGTATCCTCGAGGCGGCGGTCACGTACGGTCTCGGGACTGGCGTTCGCCGGTCACTGATGAGAGCGGTAGCAATACGTAACCGGAACGTAGCGGCTATCA